>OIDD01000606.1_pt1 | contig 18338 bp, 23 predicted proteins | sample 1606751 | NCBI WGS metagenome assembly OIDD01 (sample SAMEA3882544, study PRJEB24775) | human gut metagenome | biome: human-associated habitat; feature: intestine environment; material: feces | place: Netherlands | collected 2009/2010
AAAAGCCATAAGCGTGGAGCCTGAACCTCCGAATAGGTCCAGCACGTTTTCTCCAGTTCGGCTGCTGTTCTTGATCTGCCTTGCAATCAGTGGAATTGGTTTCATAGTTGGATGCAGATCTGATTTCGTGGGCTTCTTCTCGTCCAGAATCGTTGTGTCCTTGCACCCCCCCAGGATTGATTTTAGAAGGTCTTTAAGCTCGTCCTTCTTCATGCTGTCAATGTCCAGGTTCTCTGTGTCTTCGAGTACGGTTACAAGGTTTCTAGTGTTGACGAAGTAATGAGCTGCGCCATCTTTCCATCCGTAAAGGCACGGCTCGTGTTTCCACTGGTAGTCCTGGCGACCCAGTGCGAATGTGTTCTTGTTCCAGATCAAGGTTTGTCGGATGTTTAGGCCTGCGCGTTCTGCTGCTTCCAGAAAGTTCTTACTCTGTGTGGATGCATACCAAATATAGAAGGCACCTCCGGCCTTGAGCTGTTCTGTCATGTTCTCGAAGGCTACTTTTAAAAACTCGATAAAGCCCTCGTCGTCTTCCCATGAGTCGTTATCAATGACCAGTCCGTCGGTTCTTCGGTGTAGCTGTTTGGCTTCGCTTGGTCTCATATGCTGTCCTAGTGCTACGTTATATGGTGGATCAGTTACGACCATATCCATAGTAGCGTCGCTGCAAAGCTTTTCTACATCCTGGCGTTTGGTGCTGTCTCCGACCATTAATCTGTGCCTTCCTAGCATCCAGCATTGTCCTCTTTTGGTTGTTGGCTCTTCCGGAATCTCTGGCTCGAAGTTGTCGTCCTCTGCGATTTGTTCGTCGAATGTTTCTGTCTCAAATCCGAATGGTTCCATATCGAAATCCATGTTGTCTAGCTCTTCCAGTTCAAACTGCAAAGCGTCAAGGTCCCATTGTGCTGCTTCCGCAACTTTGTTGTCTGCCAATCGGTAGGCTTTCACCTGTGCTGGTGTTAGATCGTCGGCCTGGATGCACGGCACTGTCTCAAGGCCTAGCTTTTGTGCTGCCTTCCATCTCGTGTGTCCTGCAATGATGATCAGGTCTTTATCCACCACAATTGGTTGCTTGAATCCGAACTCGTCTATAGATGCTGCGACTAAATCGACGGCATCTTCGTTGAGTCGTGGGTTGTTCTCGTAAGGCTTCAGGTCGCATGTTCTTATGTCTGTAATGTTCATGTGTGTTCACCTCTGTTGTATTAAAAAAGAAGCGTTAGCAGCTCAGTGTTCTCTCCAATGAGAGGTCTATCCTGTTTAGCTTCTAAGGCTTCTTTGTTGTCTATGATTACCCGGAGCGCTGAAAAGAAAATAAAATTAATGTCCATGATTTGTCGTAGCTGACGTTTGACGTTGTCTGGAAAGCACTCGTTTTTTATAAAGGAGGACGCTCCGGGTAAAAGAAAAGAGGGCCCTTTTCTATCGGTCCTCTTTTACAAGTACTAATATACCACCCGAAAGCGGTTTACAGTGTAAACTCTTCAATCTTTTGTCAGGTTTTTTACCTCTGCCATTAGGTGCTTATACATTCCTTGTCTTGTGTATCCGTATTTCTCAGCTACATCCACGGCCTTGATTCTATGAATGTACAGATCCCATAAGATATTCTGATCTTGCAAGTCTAGAAGTTCTGTCCATCTTAGGTCCGTCAGTCTTTTCTGGAAGTGATGCAGTTCTTGTTCTTTGGCTGATATCTCTTCGAAGAGTCCGAGCGGGCTGTGGTATTGGTGTTGGTATGTTGGCATAGGCCACTTGCTTCTTTTCTGTTCTGCAGTCAGTTCGATTCCTCCAGACTTTGCAAGACCTGTTGTCTGGTGGTTTAGTACTTCCAATTCCTGATTCAGTTCAATCAAACGGTGGCAGCAGTAGCGCACCGTTTTTAGTTCTGGAATTAATTCGTCGTAAGTCATGTTTTACCTCCTTAAAGCTTCGATTAAGGCTTTTTGTGTTATGTTCTTGTGTTCTAGTGCATCCAGCATGTCCTCGTCTACTGTGCCTCTAGCTATGATCTGATAAATTGTCACGTTTTGTTTCTGTCCTTGTCTGTAGATTCTGGCGTTTGCCTGCTGATACAGTTCAAGGTTCCAGTTTGGAAGTGTGTACCAGATTGCGATATGTCCACCACGTTGAAGGTTAAGTCCGTGTCCTGCGCTTGCTGGATGCAAAAGCAGCACGTCTATCTTTCCGTCGTTCCAGTCCTTCACATCTTTCTCACTGTTTAGACTTCTTACTTCGATTTTTTGCTTTTTCAGGTGTTCCTTGATTCGTTTTAGTTCGTGTTTGAAGTAGTAAAACACCATAACTGGGTTCTGGTTTGCTGATTCGATCAAGTCGTCTAGTGCCTCAAGTTTAGCCGTGTGAAGGGTTGCTACTTCTTCGAGCTTATTTCCTAGCTGATCACGTTTATAGATTTCTCCTGATGTCATTTGTAGCAGCTGACCGCATAGCACTCCAGCGTTGGCTGCTAGCAGTGATTCGTTGTTATCTAGTTCCAGAACCTTCTCACGTTTGAAAGCGTGGTATTCTGTCATCGCTTTTTGAGGTAGCTCGATTGATTTTTTTAAGTACTGAACCGGTGGAAGTTTGGCGCAGTCTGCCTGATCCAGACTCATGCATACATCACCTATTTTCTTGTATATTTTTTCCTCTGCATCTGGTCTTGGCTTCCAATCGTATACAATCATCCCGTTTCTTCTTCCTGGAATTAGATATCTTTCTCGAAACTGAGTTAGTGTTCGACCTAATCTTTCTCCCTGATCGATCAAATATATCTGGCTCCAAAGGTCCGGGATTCCTTTCGGGGCTGGTGTTCCGGTTAGACCTATAAATCTGTCAGCTAGCGGCATAACTTTTCTCAGGGCTCTGAACCTCTGGCTTTTTGGATTCTTGAAAGTTGATAATTCATCAATCACTACCATGTCAAAGTCAAAGTATTTGTTGTCTACTAGCCAGGTAACGTTCTCTTTGCCTATGAGATAAATGTCTGCCTTTTGTCGCAGGGCCTTCTCACGTTGCTTTGGAGTGCCTGCTATGATTGAATAGCTCAAGTCCTTAGTGTGACTCCACTTTTCTATTTCTTCGGGCCACGTGCTTTTTATTACGCGCACAGGGCCTATGATCAGAACTTTTTCTATGTCGATTAGTTTTAGAAGGCTGATGATCGTTAGCGTGGTTACAGTCTTTCCGGCTCCCATAGGGAGAAGAAGGCCACACTTCTTATGATCCAGTCCGAAGTTGATAGCCTTCTTTTGATAGTCATGAGGTTTAAATTCTGTCAAAGTGTCGCTCCTCCGGTATGATTCCAGACCGCATCAGATTTGTTAATTCGTCCACCTGGGCTTTTGTGCTGATGCAGTATACTTTCATACCTGTTGCCCGTATTTGGGCTACTGTGGCTTTTTGTAGGGCTCTAGGCTTACCGCCTGGCCTTTTTACTTCTACAAAGAAAGCCTTTGAATTATATGTGATCAGTCTATCCGGCACGCCTGCGTTTCCTGGGCTTACAAACTTCCAGGCTTTACCGCCTAGTGCTGATACCTTTTTGATCAGGTATTGTTCAACTTGATTTTCTATCATTTCTGGAAGAACTTCTTTTGAAGTTCGCGGTACTGTTTGGCGCAGTCTGGACACAAGTCGTTCTTGTCGCTTGTTGTGGTCCATCCGTCTGGAAGTCCTTCCCAAGTTTCGATTGACATCCCATTCTCGATCTTATACTTTTCAATTCCCACGGATGTTTCTTTTCCGCATCTATCGCACTTAATATACATTCTAGTTTCTTTCATGTTCTATTCCTCCTCTAACCTTTTAGCTTGTCTTTCCTGTTTTGCTTGAATAAGTTCTTGAATCTCATGTCTTTCGATTTGATAATACTCGATAAGCTGATCCATACAAATCAATACATCCGCCATTTCTTCGATCAGGTTATTTCTTAGTCCTTTGAAATCAAAGGGCTTTGTTCTTTCTTCTGGATAGCGTACCAGTTTAGATACAGCCTTTTGCAGTTCTGATAGTTCTTCCATAGCGACCAGGCTCTGATTTTGGATCCCATATCGGTCCATTGTTTCCTGGTTGACTCTTGCGTCTATTTCTACCATAAAACCTCGATATGTTCTGATGTGATTTCTTTCCATTTCTGTGTCTCCTTTTCTAGTTGATTTTTGGCCCTGGCAACGGGCAACGCCTGGCAACGCTTCTAAAACTTTATATATATATACTATATTTTCTCGCGCGTATATACACACACTTGTACTGTATTACGCTATATATTATATATATTCATTAAGTTAGATAATTTATAGTTGTCTCGTTGTCAGAAGTATCTTAGGCCCTTATTTTATGCGGTTTTAGCCCGGCAACGCTCTATCGTTTTAGCCGTTGCCAGTCCGTTGCCACGTTGTCACTCGATTTTTTTGAGTGCGTTGTCAGCCGTTGTCAGGTTTTTCTGCTATACGCGTAAGCATCCTGCGGCGGAACATAAGCTTTCTGGCGTCCGTAAATTCCTCCAAATCTTAACGGATTTTTAGTACGAACCCACCCTAAGCTTTCCATGATTGCCTTGAGTTCTCTTTGGTCCGCAGGTGTAAATTTATTCTTTGATCCATTTAAAACTTCGCACCACACCTCTAGCAGGCATACCCTTGTACGTTCTTCCGTGCCTTCGTTTCTTGGGTCTTCCAGCCACTGGGTTCTTGCATAAAGATCCATGTCATACCAATTTTGCGGTAACTTTCTGTCTAGATAGTCACGGACCATGTCCTCTCGGACACTGGTAAACGTGTGCTCCTTTTGCATCTGTTCGGCTCCGGTCAAAGCTTCGCCCTGAAGGAATAACTTTTCTCCGTCCTTGAATCTTTGCTTGGCTTCGGCCCAGATCTGGTCTCGTTCTTTTGGCAGATCATCAAACACGACTTTCCTCGCTTTCGATATATCCGTGTTGATCGGCCAGAATCTTCGGTTTCCTGTGTAATCCCTTAAAAACTCATCATCATTCGTGGTCCCAAAAAACACGCACTGTCTCGGGTTGTCCGTAACTCGTCTTGCGTATGCTTTTCTATAGCGGTCATCCCTTTTACTTATAAACTGCTTCATGGACTCGATATCGGCTTTTCTGGCTGCAGATAATTCGGACCATTCAATAACCCATGATCCATGCAGGGCTTCGTATCCTTCTTTGCCTGCAATCGTGGTTATGCTGTCACTGAACCAATCTCCGCCCATGATGCTTAGCATGTGGCTCTTTCCGATTCCCTGGTGTCCTACCAGTACCGGCATATAATCCATTTTGCATCCTGGTGTGTAGATTCTGGCCACTGCGGCCGTGAATGCTTTCCTTGCGACCGCTCTGCTGTACTCTGAGTCCTCGCTTCCTAGATAGTCTATAAATAGCGTGTCTAGTCTTGGTATGCCGTCCCATTCTAGTGTGTCTAGATAGTCTCGTACTGGGTGAAAGCTGTTTCTCTCCTGGACGTAGGCTATAGCGTCGTCTACTTTTCCTTTTGCTACAATGTTGTATTTCTTTTCCAGATAGTATCTGAAGCTTGCGTCGTCCGTATCCGTCCAGGTCGGGTCGCTTGGATTGTAGTTCCACCATGGCAGGTTTCCCTTCTTGACAGGTTTCTGTGCGAATAGGTCATTGCCTCCGACCCCGTTTTTAAGCTTTGGATCATTTAAAAGTATGCGGACTATGTTGTCTGTAGTGGGCTTGAAGTTTCCCTTCTTATCCATGTCCATGGCATCCAGCCAGTCCTCGTTTACTTCTTCTTTACTGTCTTCTACTCCTTGCGAACCCCTCGCGGTGTCGTCCTTGAAGTCGTCCCAGTCCTCGTGAATCTGTTCTTTCTTGTCATCTATAAGCTGCTTTCGGGTGCCCTCGTCGTGTTCCATTAGTTCGAGCATGCGTTCTGTGCTTGCTGGATCGTCTGGCCACTTATGTATCCTTACAAGGTCATAGGCGTTGCATAGCTGCTGCCCCGTTGGGTCTGTATTGTGATTACTGTATGCATACTTGTCGTCATATATAACTAGGCCTCCGGCTGTTGATCCATTCGTATAGGTCCAGCGGTTCGGGTCTTCCGTCGGTGTGTATTCCAGAGGAATAAATGTCTCAATCGCTTCTTGAATCGTGTAGGCCCTGCAGAAGGCGCCAATCCATCCGGACTTAGATAAAGGGTCTTCCTGGTGTCTTATGTCGCTGTGATGCAGTTCTGTCTCTCTGTTAGAGCGAGGCCAGTAGCTGATGTCATGCCAGTCTCTGTACTGCGCCAGGATGTCATCCGGATTCAGGTACGCGTTTCTGTCTCCTAGTTGTTCACAGATGTATTCTCCGTCCTTGCTGGTGCTAGGCCAGAACATCATTCGTGCTGGCTGATACGTTGTATCGTCGAAGTATTCCATTCCGATTGTACTTGCAATCCTTCGAGCGATTGCCTCGTACTCTTCCGGTGATACTCCTCTTTGTAGGGGCAGGATCCATCTGTATTTTGGCTTTTCCGGTGTGTGCTTATGCGTTGAGTAGATCACGCTGCAAAAGTCGCACGTTATTCGGATCAAGTCTAAAAAGTCTTTGTCTGCGAAGTCAGCATCCAATGTGATCATGCTACGTGATAGAACGCTTTGATTGTTTCGTCTGCCGTCTTTTAGTTCTCCGGCTACGAATCCACCGACATCCTTGATATTGGACTGTTGATCCTTCGTCATGTTTTTGTACTCTTCCACCGTTTCTTTCGTTCTGGTTGTAAAGAGCAGTTTTTTTGTGAATTCCTCCCAGGACATTTCCTGGTTGAAATATTGCTTTTGTTTTCTATTTTTGCAGGTTGCTATTTGCACATCCTTCAGCCTCCTGTCTATTCTTCCGCTAGAATATAAAAGATTCTCTGCTTTCTTTTCATTTCATATTCCATTTCTTATTTCCCCGATAGACCACTTTCTGAAGCTCGTGTTTGATACTTTGCTGTGTTCCTTGCTGGAGTGTCCCATTGGCCTTGATCTCTTCTAGAAGCTTTGTAGTGCGTTCAGCGTGCTTGCTGGCGTCCTCTGTATCGCTTTCCATATATCTGCAGACTACGGTTAGAGCGTTTGCAATATTGTCCAGTCTGTTGCAGATACGGTCTGCAGCCTGGTTGATCGCTTTTTCTAGCATGTCCGCATTGTCAAAGCTGGCCATATCTTCCTTCCGTCTTTCTTCGGGTGGTTTGTGTAGATAGCTTAGCCGAAGGGCTATAGCGTTTTGACTTCGGTTCTTTAATATAGAGCCATATTCTTTATAAATCTTTGAGCTGCTATAGCCCAGGGCGTCTAGCTGCTTTAGGAGGTTGTCCTCCTGTTGTGTCCATTTAATACTCATGTTCTATCCTCCTAGCCTTGGTGCTTGTGCTATATCTAAGCCGAACACTTCTTTCAAAATGCTTAGAATGATCAGTGCTGCTGTGATATAGATCAAGGCTATAATTAAATCTTGCTTATCTATTTTCATTTTTAGTCCTTCTTGTAATAATCGGATATAAATCCATCTCCTACTAGAATCAAGTCTGGCGCCCAGTCTATCGGCTTAGCCATTACGTCTAGCAGTTGTTTGAATTTTGTTTCTTTTTCTTCCGTCGGTACTTCGCAGATCACTTCATCATGAACGTGCATGATTGTTTTAGCTCCGATCTCGTCGCAGCCTTTTAGCGTCTCGCATAGGCAGTCCCTTGCGATAGCCTGAACCACGTTCTCCGTAAGCTTTCCACCCCAGGTGTTTGTCCACTCCCACTTTCGTGTTGTCTGGTTCAATCCCAAAAAGGATACCTGGCCATCTTTGATTCGTGGTGTAACGTAACCTAAAATGCGCCCGTTGGGTAAAGATATATAGACGTTACTGCCGCCCTTGAAAACCTTCATATTTCGGTCCAGAGTTGTGACTTTGCCGTCTGTGATTGCATCCTCGAAGGCTCTGCCTAGTAAGTACCAGAAGTCCTTGATACGTGGCGAGGCTTGTCTCCATTTCGTCACAATCTCTTGCTGCTGTTCTGGGCTTAGTCCCATCTTGCTAGCTCCGAAGGCTTCCAGTGCTGCCGTTCCGCCTCCGTATCCGAGGGCAAGTTCGGCAATCTTTCCCTTTTGTCTTAGATGTCCATTGATTCCGTGCTTTTCTACAGGCACTCCGAACATCTGGCTAGCTGATGCACAGTAGATGTCTCCGCCGTTTTTGAATACTTCCTGGCGCCATGTTGTTCTCGTAAGCCAGGCAATCACGCGAGCTTCTATGGCTGAGTAGTCGGCTACTATAAAGCTGCTGCCTTCGGGTGGTGTGATTACGGTTCTTAGAATCGTAGCGAATACATCGTTCATGCTTGGATAGATGAGCTCTAAAAGTTCGAAGTTGCCTTCCTTCACGAGTGTTCTTGGTTCGTCTACTTCATCAAAGCTAGGCCGTGGGAAGTTCTGCGGTTGGATCAAGCGTCCGGCCCATCTTCCGGTTCTGCCTCCGAAGAATTGGAAGGTTCCCCTGATGCGGTCATCTTCTCCGCACGCTCTCTGGAAGGCGTCATACTTCTTGACGCTTGTCTTCCCTAGCTCCTGTCGTATTTCTAGGGCTCTTCTTGTTTCTGGCCTTAACTTGTCTTTTAGAAGATCTTTCACGGCTTCTTTGTTCAAACTTTCGACGTCATGTCCTTCCTGGTCAAGGATCCACTTCTTTAGCTGTGCTACGCTCTGCGGATTTTCTAGCCCTGTGATGTATCTTGCTTCATCCATGAGTGCCATTCCATGATCTAGACTGTAGGACTGCACGTTTTTTATGATCTGCGTATCTACGTGAATTCCTCTGTCGTTTATCCTCTGGTCTCTGTGCCAGTTTTCCCACTCCTGATCGGATACGGGTACCAAGTTATTTAGCTTGGTATAAATCGCTTGCTCAGCTTCCACGTCTCTTCGGTTGTATTCTATAAAAAGGTTCCATTTCTCCGGGTCGTGCTCAGGTAGGTTCTTCCATCTTCCGCCGTTGGCTTTTGTTGGTTTGCAAGGCTTGCAAAAATACTGGATCAGCCTTTTACCTGTAGCCAGTTTCACCTTGTCTTCTTCAATGCCTAATGCTGGTCCTAGTTGTCCTAAGCTTGAAGGGTAGCCATTCTCTGCGGCCATGATCATAGTATCTTTCCATTGCTCTGGTGGAAGGAATCCATCCTCTGTTAGTTTCTTTTTCATGGCGTCTCCTAGAATATTTCGCTTTGCGTACTCCTTGACGTATCTGGTTAGACATACTCGTTCGAAGTTTGCATTGTGTGCCACCTTCGTGATGCTTTCGTCTGCTAGTGCTGATACTAAAGAAAAAGGCAGATCTTCTTCCATTAAATTTAAAACTTCTACTGGATCATTGCCCCAGGCGTATCCGAATAGAAGTATTTTGAAATCTAAACTCTCTGCGTATTTATAAACCCCGCAGGCTGCAAGGTCGACGCTGGAGTAGGTCTCCAGGTCGATATGCAGTATGGGCTTTTTACAATAAGGCACTTAGGTCGTCGCTTCCGGTTTCCTCATCAAACTCAGAAGCGTCGCCGAAGTCTGCGGTTACACTTGAGTGTCCTCCTAATGGTTCTCCGTCTTTTACTTTTAAAACGCTGTTAAGTCCTGCAGCGATTCCTGTACCGACTTTGTTGAATGGATAGAAGTTAAAGCTTACAGCACCATAGCATCCACTATATACATCTTCCAGAATTGCGTTCTTGTCGCTGTATGCGTATGTTACTCCGTTCTTGCGGTATCCAACTGATACAGGATTGTTACTCTTTACCGCTAACATATATTTATTCTTAAACTCTGGCGCACTGTATCTCTCATCCGCGTCGCAGTCAACCAATAAACCGCGTGTGCTTCCTGGTTCTCTTTTTAGTGGTGTTGCTTTGGCTTTGAAAGAAGCACCGTAGTCTTCTACTCCGTCTTGAACGGCTTCCTGGTATCCCTTAAGGATACGCGCTAACGTTTCTTTGTCGTCCTTGTCAATTAATACATTCACGCTATATTTGGTGTCCTGGCCCTCTGCAAATGCGTGAGGTTCTGCCAAGTGGCAGTATACGAATCTCACTAATTTTGTTTTTACTGTAGACATGTTATTTACCTCCTATTTGAACTCTTTTTCTCATTAAATTCTTTAACTGTCTTTTTAGATCGTTTCTGTGTGGTCCTGGTTTACTGTTTCGAATCTCGGCTCGGATGCGGACCATCTTTTCTTCGAGCTGATTGATATCCTCTTTTGAAATCATCTTTTAATCCCTTGGGCTTGAATCCCCACATGTGTTCTGAAGGCGACTGGATTCCTATCAGTCTTTTTATCTTTCTAATCAATGCCATCTTTAAAGTCATTTGCTACACTTCCTAGCTCTGGGCGTTTGTCGCTTACTGGCACTAGTGCTGGTTTTCCCTGCGGCTTCTCGATATATTCACCAACGATTTCTGCAAAGTCTTTCTTTCCGACTAATTTTTATAGAGCCGTGATAGTCTGAAGCTTTAGCTTAGACTCATCTGTAATCTTTCTTCGGCTTGTTCCTTCTACAACTTTATATCCTTCGTAGTGTGTTCCTTTTAGCGCCTGATCCAGTGCGAACTCTTGTACCTCTTTGGCCCAGTCAATAAGTCCAGGTAACTCCGGCAAAAGCTCCGCGATTTGCTGATCTGTTAGAAGCATTCCGCACATGCGCTGATATCTTTCGTCGATTGCTTTCATCTTGGCGGCGTGTGCTGCGCATTGCGGTCTGGCTTTACAGAACTTGCACCAATCTCCGGCTTGCTGTTCTCCTTCTCCGTTCCAGGCTTCGATAGCTGCAGGCTTGACTACATTTTCCATCCAGTCGGCTAGTTCTTGCGTAGTAAGTTCCCAGGTGCTGATGTGGTCACGTCTAGGCTGTACGATATGAAGCTGAACTTTTTCAAAATCGTATAGGCAGTCGTATAGGGCCATAACTCCCGCGGCGTAAATGGTAAGCTGCGGATTGTGTGGGGCATTTACCTTGACACCTTCTCCGTATTTAAAATCAATAACGTGGAGCGTGTGATTGCTTACGATCACAGCGTCGCTTGTTCCGAATCCTTCCGGAATCCACGGAGTCAAATCAACTTGTACCTCGATAAAAAGATCCGCGATATCACTTTTCTTTTTCTCTTTGTTGTATACCTCTAGAACGTAGTCTTTATAAACGTTTGTAGCCTCGTCCATTTCTCCGTTAGCAGCTTTTACTTTTCTTCTTGGATGTCCTTCGATCCAGTTACGAAGTTTCTGTTCTGCTACGCTGTGGGCCTCTGTTCCCTCTGCTGCGTAAGCACTTGGCTTTTCTTCGAATAGTTCCTCCAGTCTTGCGGAAGGGTGGCAGTGAATCCATTTGTTGGACCCACTGGCTGATAAAATCGCGTGTTGACTAGGCATGTAGTGCCTCCCAAGCTTCCTGATATTTCTCTTTAGGAATGTCGCAGATCTTGCTTGCACCCATCTGAGTTAGGAACACTTTTAGTACGGCTACGCCTTTTTCTTTGGCAAAGGCGACGCCGGCTTTCTGTAAATCTTCTAGTGTGATTGGTTCTGCAGTCGGATCAGGTTTAGGCGTTGGCTTTACAGTCTCATGAATAGGTTCGTCTTGAGTCGTCCAATCTTTGGCCATTGGAATCTTAGTCTCATTTTCTTTTTCTTTACGAGTTGGCGTTTCCTTTGTTGGTGCATCTTCTTCCCATGGGAATGTTTCAGGCTCAGGCAGTTTTTCCTCTAGTCCTGCGCGCTTTAGGTCTAGCTCTTTGGCTAGCTCCAACACTTTTTTAGCGTCGTCGATTTCGCTTGTTGCGAATTGCAATGTTAATTGATAATACATTTTCTAGTCCTCCTTATCTTCTATTTCTGCAGCTTCTAGGCTTTCGCTTAGGTTCACAACCTGCTGTACAAAATCTCTAAGCATAGCCTTAGCAGCATGTTTTAGAATTGATCCAAGTTCCTCTGGACTGACGTCCATTGTTTCAAGAAAGGCCATCATCTCGGGTCTGCTTCCTTTGATATGTGTCTCTAAATGCATTTTGTCTTCAACGTCTGGCGCTAGTGCAACCTCTACAGAGAAAAGCTTTAATTCTCTTTTTGCGGGTTTTTCTTTTTCAATAGTGATCATGTTTAGTCCTCCTTTGTTATTTCACAACTTGCTAGGATATCTTCAATCGTTGCATCCCTATCAATGCCTTTGAAATACCCTTTTTCTCTCATCTCGGTTAAAGAATTTATATTTTTGAACTGATATTTGGGTGAATAGCCTTGTGAACAGCTTTGTAATAAATCAATCTCAAATTTAGTTAACTTAATTGTGGGGGCTTTATAGAGCTGCTTTAGCCACTCTGTTGCCCTCTTATGACATTTTATTGGCTGGTCTTTGCAAAATTCGCAGTCACTGCAGTTAGTACAATTACAACGTTTAGGTTTTCCCTTGACTACCGCTAAATTCCACAGGCCTTTTTCTAGAATTTCTTGTTGGAAATGATCTAGATTAGTTTCCTGATTCTGTTCTTTATACTGTTCTTTATACTGTTTCAATTCCTCCAGCCATGCTGCAAGCTGCAAAGCGGTTTCTCTGCCAAGTTCTCCTAGGCGTTGACTTTCAGATGCTTCTTTTGTGCGGGCAATTGCTTCGTCTAAATTCATTCTTTCTTTTTCCTCCTTGTATTTTTGAACACGTGCTGTATAATATAAGCGTGTTCTATTGCTAGAGCCTTATTCGTTTTCGAACGAGGTCTTCTAGCCTTTTTTTTATAGAACGCTCGTAGGATTCTACGATATTCTTTTGTGTGAGGCCTAGATACTTAACAGCGCGCTTGGTTAGAATAATGTTGCTGTCGATATTTTCTAGGCCTTCTTTTTTTATGTCTTCCATGATCTTTTGGAAGATCTTGCTTCCCTTTTTCCTTCCGCAACCTAGAAACTTTGATAGCTCGGATTTGTTCATATATCCTTTTTCCATCATCTCGTATCTGTAGGCTGCTAGGTTTTCTACTTGCAAAGCTCACCACCTCCTTTAATAAAGCATCTGATAGATCATGATCCAAATTGCTACGCTTAGCGTAATGATCAGGATTATGAGCGCCATGCTTAGGGCTGTTAACAGTCCAGATCTGAATTTCTGTTTTCTGATTCTTTTTTGTTCTGCATAGAAAGCTTCCAATCTTAGTCTTTCTCCGTGAAGGTTGATACCTTCCGCAAAGTCTGGAAGCTCTGCGCCTGTTGTTTTGTGTTCCATTTCTCTTTCTTCCTCCTAGATGAATTAGAGCAGTTTCAGCACCGACTCGTTTTTGCGTTGCACCCATTCTTCTCTGATTTTCAAGTCTTTCAGAAGGGTCTCAACCATAACGACTTCCTCGGCAGCTACCTTTTTAGCGTAAGCATCGTTCACTTTTCGGCTTTGGCATAAATCTATGTAGCTTTCCAGGAAGCTTCGCACGTTACATATGGCTTCCTGTTGTGCTTGCATTTGTTCTAGGTGTTCCCTGTACATTGGCTTCCTCCTGTTTCTCTGGTTCCTTGGCTGCCGGTGCTGCTGGCTCTCTTATGTTCTGATCCGCTTCAGATATTTCTAAACCAGCAATCAGTCCATTTATGAATTGCCTTTTGCTGGGGTCCAATTTTACTAGTTTTTTAGTGATGTCCTTTAAATCATTTGAATTGTACATGTTTCTCCTTTCTAGTTCAGTTTTTGAACTCTTGACTATGTTATAGTTCATTTTTTGACCTTTGTCAATAAAAATGTAAAGATTCTTTACTTTTTTAAATGTTAGTGTTAATCTGTAAATGTAAAAAAAGGAGGGTAGTTATGATAAAAGGTATAGATGAACGTATTCGAGCAATCAGAAAAGATAAGGGCTTAACTATGCAGGCCTTCGGTGAAAGTATTGGAATGTCAAAGGCCTCTATTAGTGGCATAGAAAGTGGAAAAAATGGGCCTTCTGAGCAAACTATCAGACTGATATGCTCCGTCTATAAAGTCGATTATTTCTGGTTAAAGGAAGGAAAAGGTAGTATGTATTTAGATGATACAGATAACCTGGTAGATGAAATCGCTATTGAACAGAATCTTGATCCTGATACAACCAGAACTCTTAAGCGTTTGTTGAGGTTGTCTCCTGATTCGCAAAAGATAGTACTAAAAGCAATAGATACGCTGTTAAATGAAAAAGACGAGTAATCCTGTTTAGGTTGTTACTCGTCTTTTATAAAAGAAAAACGCAGAACCTGTTTCCAAGTCCTGCGCTCTTCCGTGTGTGTTCTATTGCTGTGTTCCGTGTCTGATCCAGATTCTTTGTAGGATTTTATAGGCCTGTTCAAGGCCCTGCTGATCCATGGTCTGGAGCATGAATTCGATTTTCTTTTTGAGTTCCTCTATCCCATCTGCTTTCCCTTCTTTCTTAAAAGCTCTTTTCCTAATTTCCTACAGTTTACAGCTATAAACTTATTTTGTCAAACTTTTACGGTTATTATTTTGCATTTTTTATTATTTACTTTTTGAACCTAAAAGATTAATATAAACCTAGGAGGTGTAATTTATTATGAATAAATTGAATGAAGTCTTATCTTCCAAGCTCCCCGAGCTGATGAAAGAGTCTGGTGTCAGTCGTAGAGATTTGGCCGAGTATTGTGGTGTTTCTTATAACACCGTACGGTGCTGGGAGGTTGGAACTAAAGCGCCAAGGCCGGATATGGTTGTAAAAATTGCAGAGCGCTTCAACCTGAAACCTTTTGATCTGATGAGCGAGGCTTTTGGAGATTCTGCAGTAAAGCCTGTCCGCTTTCTGTCCCTGGTCGACGAGGACGGGTCTGTATCTAAGTCGAATAGCTCGTCAGTCTTCACTTCTACGGCTACAGATGTTGCGGCGGATTATATTTATGTTATGCCTGATGAAACTATGTATAAGGCGGATATTATCAAGGGCGACGTCTGCCTGATCCGCGCCACAGGTGCTATTCGTGCTGGTGTGCCTATGCTAGTAAAATATCAAGGTAAAGCTATGCTGCGCTTTATTATTACGCATAACGAAACGAACCAGATTGCTTTACGTACTGCCAGTCCGTATGCGATTGGGACTCTCTTCTCGACGGCCGACTTTCATGATCAGGTTCAAGTGTTGGGTGTTTTAGTCGCTTTTCGTAGAAATTATAAAAGGCGGTAATCTCTTATGGCTCAGCAAAAGGACACAAAAAGGGGAACCTGGATGTTCTATGGTTCCTGTAAAGATATTACCGGAAAGACTCAGCGATATTGTCGTCGAGGTTTCAAAACGAAAAAGGAAGCAAAAGAAGCCGAGTTTGCCTTCCGTCTGGAAATGACTACCTCTCGGCCTTCTATAACCTTAAATGAAATGTTTCAGTTATACTGCAAAAATGCAGAGAATATGTCCGTAAAAGGATCCACTCTCTATACGCACGAACATACTTATAGAAATCACATCCAGGATGATTTGGGAAGCCTGAAGCTTACGGCGCTTACGACTCCCGTTCTTGATCAGTGGAGAAACCGTCTGCTCCAAAAGAAAAAACCAAACGGTCAGCTTTATGCTGCCCCCACTTTAAACGGCATTTTAGATACGCTTTCCGTTATTCTTTCCTATTCTGTGAGACTTGGATATCTTGAAGTCAACCCGTGCAGATCTTTGCCTATCGTGAAGGATAAACGGAACTTGAAGGACCAGAGTCTGTTATTCTGGGAGCAGGAAACCTTTACTTATTTTATATCCTGCGTAGACGACCCGTATTGGCGTGATGTCTTTATGTTTATGTATGGCACTGGTGTCCGTAAATCTGAAATGTTTGCCCTCCAATGGTCGGATGTTGATCTGGGCAGAGGCCGGGTGCATATTTCAAAAACACTAACAATAAAAACGGAATCGGCTCCGTGGGAGATTACTCCACCTAAATCTAAAAACTCAAACAGATATATTGATTTACAGGATACCCTTCTAGATTGCCTAAGGCGTCGCTATAGCGAGCAACAAAAGAAGGACGGGTTCTCGTCCTCCTGGTTTGTGTTTGGCCATATAAAGCCACTTCTGGCGCCCAGACTGGCTGTTGCTTTGAAGAGATATATCCAGGTTTCTGGTGTTCCACCTATCTCTCCTCACGGCTTTAGGCACTCCCATGCGACTCTGCTGATTCGTGCCGGTGTAGATGATCAGCTAATTGCAGAAAGGCTGGGCCATTCTGTTAGTGAATTAAGAAAAACTTACGCCCATATATACTCCGAATCTAGGCGTGAAATGCTGGATAAATTAAACAAAATTTTATAAAAAATACATCAAAAATACATCACGAAGTAGCTAGACGCTTTATATATAGGCGTTTTAGCTACTTTTTCTCAATGTTAAACATAGAGATGTTTTTTGTGTTTGTACTCGACCGAAAATTGAAAATCGGTCGATGAAAACGATTTTTTAAGCTTTTGTCGTATTTTCGTTTTGAATATTCTTAATAATATCCGTTAAATCCGCTTCATTGATAGCACCATCATAGAAATCATTCAACGTTTCAATCAGACCCTTATCATCTGGTAAAACCGTTTCAAACACTTCTTTCATGTGTGCAGCCTCCTGACTTGAACCTGCATACTTAACAGTCGCATGAATCATAGATGTATAGATAACATTCACCAACATTAAGTGATACTTATTATTATAACCATCATTACGATTATCAATAACTGTGTGTGGACTAATTAGAGCTGTACCTTGATACTTGGCTAAAGTAGGAAACTCTAAGTAAAGTCCCTTTACCGTCTTATATGTCATTAGTTTCAGTGCATATACACACGCAAATTGTTCTAAATCACCTAACATACGTAAACGATCATCACTGTCACAAACCTTTTTAAAATTGATATCTAGTAATCTTGCCAAAACATCACTCACACATTCAAGATTGGTCTTACAAACCACTTCCTGACGACCATCTAAATCCGTTGTGATTATGAATAAATCGCCTTCGCGATCATAAAATATATTATCTGGATGTCTTAAATTCACCATACAATTACCTTTTAACGAATAAAATTCGTACCCTTTCTAATTTCTTTTTCCGGCAAACCATACGCCTCTTTACCTAAGGCAATACTTTTCATCAAGAACGTCATATTACGAGCTAAAACGCGCATTGTTTGTTTACCCTCTTCATCCTGATTGGCTTCTTGTGCATTATTTCCATGAATTGAATTCCAATATTGACTCGATACAACAGGCATACCACTGATTGTAAAATACTTATTTAATTCATCAAAAGTAGCACTCGCTCCGCCACGACGACAAGAAACAACACTAGCCCCCACCTTCATTGTCTTATCAAAACGAGAAATATAGAACAAACGATCCAATACTGCAATCAATGTCGCATTCGCGCTGGCATAATATACAGGACTTGAAACGACCAATCCATCCGCTTCTTCAAATTTGGGTAACAATTCATTGACAATATCATCATATACACACTTGCCAAGTTTCGTACAAGCACCACAAGCTGAGCAACCACGAACAGCTAAGTTTCCAACTTGTACAATTTCGGTTTCAACCCCATTTTCTTTAAATACAGCTTCCATTTCACGCAAAGCCAAATCATTCACTCCACTCGCATGTGGACTACCATTCAACATTAAGACTTTCATATTTTTCCTCCGAAAAAACCTATCTCTATTTTATCATTTGCGTCAACATGATAAAATGATATCTATGAAACGAATAGTAACTGGAATATTAGCACATGTCGATGCAGGTAAAACTACTTGTATCGAAAGTATGCTTTATACATCAAAAACAATCCGAAAATTAGGACGTGTCGACCATCAAGATGCCTATTTGGATTATGATAATCAAGAAAGAGAAAGAGGCATTACCATTTATTCAAAAGAAGCTCACTTTCATTGGAAAGATAGTGAAATCTATTTGATTGACACACCAGGCCATGTCGATTTTTCAAGCGAAATGGAAAGAAGTCTTCAAGTATTAGATTTAGCCATTCTTTTAATCAATGGACAAGACGGTATTCAATCTCACACTTCTACCATTTGGAAATGCTTAAAACACTATAAGATTCCTACGCTGATTTTTATTAATAAAATGGATATCAGCTATAAAACACAAGAAGAGCTTATGAATGATCTAAAAACACATTTTTCATCCAACTGTATCAATTTTAAATCAGAAGATGCTGAAGATGAACTGTCCATGTTGAATGAAGATATCATGAATCACTATCTAGAAACCGAAGAAATCGATTCATCACTTCTCCAACAAGCCATTTTTAAAAGAGAATGCTTCCCTGTATTCTTTGGTTCTGCCTTAAAAATCCAAGGCATCGAAGATTT
>OIDD01000622.1_pt1 | contig 18063 bp, 20 predicted proteins | sample 1606751 | NCBI WGS metagenome assembly OIDD01 (sample SAMEA3882544, study PRJEB24775) | human gut metagenome | biome: human-associated habitat; feature: intestine environment; material: feces | place: Netherlands | collected 2009/2010
CTTAAAATCCCGTGGGTAGTGATACCCGTACCGGTTCGATTCCGGTCTGCGGCATTAGTTAAAAATGGGAGAAACGTTGAATTTACAGCGTTTCTCTTATTTTTTTGTTTTAAAATGTTTGAACACCTTTGAACACTTTATGATGAAATACCAAGATTCTGAAAAGCAAGCCTGTCATTCTTCCTCTTATTGACATTCCGCAAGTAATGCAATGTTGTAGCTGTCTCACTATGTCCCATTAAATAACTAAGGGTTGTAAGATTATTTCCGTCAAAAGCTGTTGAAGCATTGTAAAAGCGGATTTTATGACTGGAATGATAAGGAACACCGGCTTCTTTGCAATATTTCTTCAAACGGCGGTTAAAGCTGTCTGTTGTCATAATCTCGCCGTTGGGTTCAAAGACATATATTCCATTTGGATTTAATTCCTTTGCTTTGTGAAGAATTTTAAGTGCTTCGTCTGTAAGGAACTGTTTACGGAATCCATGAGAAGTATTTCCTTTCATTTGATTTACTACTTTTACTTTTCGGCTTGAGAATGTTAAATCATCATTCAATGTACGTTCACAGGTCGCCTGTCTGTGAAGATATACAAGCCTGTTATTGTAGTCAATATCTTCCCAACGGATAGCTTTTGTTTCTCCAACACGGATAAATAGATAGAAAGATAACTGTATTGCAAGAGAATATGGCTCTATGATACACCGAAGATAATTTAATAACTTATGCGTATCATCACGGGAAAATACATTGTCACTTTGTACTTCTACTGGCTTATAGGTAAACTGTTTGAAATTCACATCAGAGACAGGATTATGTGATATAATTTCTTCTTCGATCGCATAACTCATTATTCCATTCAAAACAGAACGGGCATTACTGACTCGCTTGTGCGTGAACTGTCGGTCTTTTGTAGCTTCTCTGAAAAAGCGGATAAGCGTGATTGGTTTGATTTCGCCTATCTTCATTTTAACAAGTTCTGTATCTTTGAAAAATCTATTCCATTCAGATACATATTCTTGAATTGTTTTTGCTTTTACGGAAGTATAATCTCTTTTATACAAAAGCCATTCAGCATATAATTCTTCCAGTGTGATATTCTGACGGTTTTCAGCTTTCTGCTTTTCGATATAAAATCTGATGATTTCTTTTTCAAGGTTCTCTTTACTCTTCCTCTTAACAGGACGGCGTTTGTTAGGTTTGGTTTCATCGGGTAAATAAGTACGCCAGCTTTTTTCTGATTCTGAGTAATAAATTTCATATTTGTGATTCTCCAAGATTTTTTTATTTGCCATAATTTTAAAATCTTTGAAGACTTCATCTGTGGTCATGTTAGCACAGGTGGCTAACGTATTCAATAATGTTATATCTGAAAACGTAACGGGATTATCCATAAGATTCCCCCTTTACGCAAGGATTTTCTTTTTTTATTTTGATGTAGATAACACGGCTGTCCTTTAAGCATGAACCAGTAGATAAGAAAGCGTTGGTATCGTAAATTTGCCTTGTGTATTCTTTCTGAAAGACGATATTTTCTTTTTGTAAGTCATGTAAAATGTCTTCGGTCAGCATGACTTTTGTTTCGTGTGGAACTTTCAGATTTTGAGATTTAAAAAAGGCTTTTTTCTTATGTTCTTTCAAATCAAGGTCTTTTCCAAAATACTTGCTAAGATAACGACCTCTGTTTTCTTTGCTGTCTACATCAATGCGATTGATTTTAATAAATCCATGTGACCATAAATTCTGTAATTTTTCTTTTGCTATATACGGAAAATCAAAGAAAATAACATGATAATGGATTGCTCCACGCTTCTGTTTCTCCCACGTTGCAAGGTATTTTAATAACTGGGTTTTGGTATGGTACAAATAATAATTTAATCGCTGGATAAAATACTTAAATTCTCGGTTAGTTATCAGGATTTCCTGAATGTTTTCTTTAAATGTCAGCGTTACAAATTTTGTTCTGTTATCAAAGTTGCAGTCAACAATACGGGCAATATCCCAACGAGCCTGTTCGTAATGCTTCTGCTTGCGTTTTAAACTGTCATATTGCTTATGAGCTGACATTTCATCAAAGTTTTTTCGTTTATTTGTGTCTGTTAAATCAGCCTTTTCTTTTGAGTGAATAAAAATAGGGTTTTCGTAAATATATACTTCTTTTGTAGTAGGAGTTTCAATGATTTTCGTATTGTATGCAAAACACTCTTTTGTTTTGCTCACGAATCTCACCTCATATCCCAATTTTTGTAATGAATGTTCCGATTGTTTTCGGAAGATGTTGTTTTATATATCAAGTATAGAGGTCAGCCAGTTCAGCACCTATGACGTTGTCCGGCACTGACTGGCTGACATAGTAGGGAAATTATTTCATTCCCACTTTTCTGATATTGGAAGCTTCTGCTTTGACAGAAAGACGTCCATTATAGAGACTAGCCCAAGTATGTAATCCATCAAATGAGACTGGAATCTGCCCTTTTTGTTCAAGTTCTTCGTTGGTAACAATCGCTGTGTTAGCTTTAATGCCTACTTTGACTTTTTCAAACTTTAATTTTGGAAGAAGAACTGTATAGTAGAATCCTAATTTTTCTTTTGTAGAAAAGTCTACCCAGTCAGAAACTTCTACTAACTGAAATTCCTCTTGCAGTTTGTCTGGATTTAAAATAAAGTCATTTCCTCTAATCATCGTTTCACCTCCTTATAGATATCTGATTATCAGATATTAAGATAATCTTATGATAAAACAAGCATTGCAGAATGTCAATAGAAAATATCTGAATATCCGATAAAAAGATTGACAGAGAAAATTTGATGAAATATAATGTGCTTATAAAGGAGGTTCGCTATGAATAAAATAAAAGAATTGCGGAAAGAAAAGAATATAACCGTTGCGGAACTTGCAAAAGAATTAGGCATTTCACAAAGTATGCTTACGAACTATGAAAATGGAAACGGAACACCGAGAGATGAATCTATATGGGAAAAATTATCACAGATATTCGGCGTGAGTAAAAGCCACGTTATGGGATTAACTACGGATATTGAAACAGCAAATAAGACAAAACAGTTGAAAGTGGTTGTGGATACATCTCAGCCGATCTCAATACAACCGAAGAATCAGACAGACCTTGATGTATTGATAAAACTGGATTTGATAGACAGTGAAGACATGGAAGAAGTGTCAGAATTTCTTGATAAACTGTTGGCACAGGAGAAATATGAGGGACGGAGAGAATCAAACGTTAAATATGTCGTTGAGTAGAAAATGCTTCTCAGCCGACCACTTGCCCAGTCGACCCGCCGCCCTGTTAGGAACCGTCGCACTGGGCATCCTTGCGGAACGTTAGTTTGCGAAAATACGAACAAGGAAATAATGCAATAAGAGGTATGCCAAGAAAATATAAAAATCTTGCATACTTTTTTTGATTGAACATTTTGTGAAATGGAATTATACTGTGTATAATGTGAAACAGACAAATCAAAATTTGTGGAGGAGAATACTATGTTTCTTGTACTTCATCTGAACTCTCGACTTCAACCAATGCACCGCTTTGAAATAGAAGATGCTTTAACAGAGATTTTTGAGAGTAATAACAATGTCGGGAAAATAACGGGTGGCGGAACAGCAATGTTTCCCAGTGGCGAGATAGAAAGTTGTGATATTGAGATTGAATTTTCTAATAGGTCAGAAGATTTTGAGTGGCTTTTGAATTTACTTGATAACATCGGAATCCCCAAAGGGTCGGTAGTAAAAACTGGCGGAAAGGATTTCTCTGTGGGAACGCTTGAAGGGCTGGGGCTTTATCTTAACGGATTCGACTTGCCTCAAGAGATTTATGAGACTTGTGATGTGAATGAGCTGATTGGACAGTTGGAAAATTCTCTCGGAGAAACGGGGCGATTATTCAGTTGGCAGGAGCTTAACAATTTTACTGCATTATATTTTTACGGAACATTATTTGATGAAATGAATGATAAAATCAACCCCGTTATTTCAAACCACCCGCTTTGTCAAAAATGCCGTGTTGACAGAATAGCATAACATAGCGAATGATAAAACAAGTTTACAAATTCAAGTTTATAGAATTATTTCTATAACTTTCCCCTATTTTAAAGGCTTTCCAGCCTATTTACCTGTGAAATGATATGTATTTTCCCTTATTTTTGCCCTTATGCGGAAATCGCAAGGGAAATAAGGGAAAATTTTTCTTTAGGCATTGCACGCCACTTTATCCAGAATCCTTGCGGAAGCCTGTTTAGCCTTTCTGGTTGAGTGGGCGTAGGTATTCATCGTGGTGCGGACGTCTGAATGTCCTAACAGTTCCTGTACGTCTTTCGGTGCCGCTCCGTTTGCAAGCAGGTTACTGGTATAGGTATGTCGTAACTGGTGAAAATGGAAATCTTCAAACCCATCCAGTTTTTGGGAAACTGACCGGCATACTGTACCCAAGGTGGTTGGCAGTTCCAGACAGCCATCCGGCCTTAAGCAGACGAAGGAAAGCTCTTTGTAATCTGCTGGGACTTCTTCTGTCACACCCAGGTTGTAGTATTCATAATACGTCCTGTTTTTGTCTTTTACTTCCCTGTAGTAATTGCAATGGTAAAGCTCGCCATATTGCAGCCGTCCCTTTAGCTGTTCTTTCTTTGCTGTTTTCAGTATCTCCGTCAACCGATCCCCGAAATCTACAATCCTGACTTTCTTTCGCTTGGTAGGCCCGATGATATATTTGTGCTTGGCACCATCATAGCGAATACTGCGCTTGATAATCAGATATTGTTCTTTCAAATTGATATCCTGCCATGTCAGTGCGCAGGTTTCTCCGATACGAAGTCCCGCATAGTAAGCGATCTCAATCGGCAGAATCGCAGGAGGATTTTTCTTTTCCAGATATGCAATCAGTCTTTCATAGTCCTCATGGGAGATAGGCTTAATGCCTTCTTCTATTTCATCATCGGAAAACAGATCCACTTCCTCGGTCTGCGTTTTCAATTTGATGTACTGCATCGGGTTAAAACTGATATACTGTTTTGGAAATACTGCAAAGCGAAAGGACTGCTGTAATACCGCAGAAAAAGAGTGGATATAGTCCTTGCTGTAGCCATTTCTCACTTTTCCATCCGGAAACTCACCTCCGAAGGTAAGCAGGTCAAGGTAAGCCTGTAAGTGGTCTGCGGTAACGGTCTTTAGCTTGCGGTCAGCAAGGGGATGTTTCTTAATCTGCCGTATTGCACCCAGATAGTTTTCTACGGTTCCGTTACTGAGGGACCCTGTCTTTAATTCCTCTTCCGCCCAGATATCCAGCAGTTGCGCAACAGTCAGGTGTTCAGGCTTTGCGATGAATTTTTTATTGTCATAGTCGTCCATCGCCTTCCGAAGCAGTTTTTCTGTTTCACTTTTACTTTCGGTTCCGGCATATTCTTTCTGAACCAGATTTCCGCTTGCGTCTTCCACATAGAATCGATAATACCATTTCTTGCCTTTCTTTCTTACAGATCCTTTTGCCATAATCGTAAATCTCCTTTCGATATCAGACAATCGGAACTGATGAAATGCTTCTTGCGTGTAAGTAGCTTATGAACAAGTTCATAAGCCAATTCGCCGCTCGTCAAATCTGTAAACAGTTTGACTCGCTTGCGCTCATTGTATCACACTCCCTCTTGTCCTACTATACCGAATCGGAATTCTCGTCTAAAAGATTCGCAAGTCTTTGAGTTGCTGTTTCCGGTCTTTTGGAATAGAGCCTTACAATGTCCGCCATATCATTCAGGGCGTTTACAGTGTGGGTAATCTCCCGCAGAAACATGATTTCATTATATTCCTGTTTCGATTCAAAGCCGATGGCTGCGGCCATGTCGGATTTGTCCGTATCTCCCTTGTAGTTCTGGCAGGCGAATTGAAAAGAGTCCAGAAACGAATTGTACTCCTGCAACATCAATAGCAGAAAATCCTTGGAAAATGCGTCCTCGTCTTTGGTCAAGCCGGTTGGAATCTTTGATAAAATCGCTTCCATTGCATCACGGATCTGCAGTTCTCTTTTATCCGTAATATCCGTCTGCAATTCGTCCGTTTCCCCCTTCAGCCATTCCACAGATACGTGGAGCGCTTCCGATAGACCTTCCAGCACCATCTTCTTCGTATTGTCAATCGAACCATTCTCATAGCGCAGAATCGTGGAAGCAGTTACTCCCATTTTATCCGCCACATAAGGCTGGGTCAGATTCAATTCCAGACGGCGCTGTTTTGCTCTGCTGCCTATCAGCTTGCGTAATTCTTTATCTTTCATGCTGATTGCCTCCTTGTTCGGTATGAATGAATTATAACATGTCTGCTCTGAAATTGCAATATGCAACTATATAAAAATATTTATAATTTCGTAATGCTTGACAAGACAATATAAAACCGTTATACTATCAGCACAGATTAAATTGCATAATGCAATCAGAAGGGAGGAGGTTAAATGACACAAAGAAAAATCGCCCTGTCAATCGAAGAGGCTGCGGTCTACACCGGAATCGGCAGGAATACCCTGCGGAAGCTGGTGGAATGGAAGAAACTTCCGGTCTTGAAGGTAGGACGGAAAGTCCTGATTAAAACGGATATGCTGGAACTCTTCATGGAAGCCAATGAGGGAAGAGATTTGAGGGAGAGGGGAAATGTGAAAGCAGTCACCCGGACTGCGACAAATGAAAAGGGCGGCTCCTAGAGAAACCGCCCAAGGTTCTATCAGAACAAAGTCATGATATACCTACACGCAAGCAGATTATAGCATGAATTTCTCCTGATAGACAGCCGGAACTTACGTTTGGAACAAAGGAGGAAATGAAGATGGCGAAATCAACAAAGAGTTTTGAAGAGCGTATGCTGGAAATGGAAAAACGGGAACAGGAAAGTCTTGCAAAGGCCAGGCGGTACGCAGCACAGAAACGGGAATTGAAGAAACGACAGAAGGAAGTCGAGAACCGGAAGCGGACACACAGGCTCTGCCAGATAGGTGGCGCAGTGGAATCCGTGCTGGGTGTTCCCATTGAAGAAGAGGATATTCCGAAGCTGATTGGCTTCTTAAAAAAGCAGGAAGCGAGCGGGAACTATTTCTCAAGGGCAATGGGAAAAGGTTCTGCAAGCGCTTCGGATAGTGTGTAAAAGTGGAGGGGATGGGGTTCTCATTCCCTTCATTGATTTTCCATGAAGGGCGCACTTATGGACAACCAGAGGTCGTCCTTATAAGTTTGCCACAAGTGGCAACCGGTCTGCGCTTACGCTTGCCGGGCTCGTTCCGTCGGCGGGGCTTTCAGCCAGACCTGCTCATGCCGCAGGGGGCACTCTTGCGCAGAGGGCGTTCCGACAGCTTCACTTCTGCCAAACCAGAAGAAGATGCTGTCGGAAATCAATGCCGGATACGGCAGAAAGGGGGAATCGTATCATGGCGATATTTCACTTTACAGTAAAGATTGTCGGGCGCAGTAAAGGAAAATCTGTCATATCCGCATCGGCATATCTTAATGGAGATGTGATGAAGAATGAGGAAACAGGCAGAATCAGTTACTATACTTCCAAAAAGGAAGTCGTCTACACCAGTCTGATGATGTGCGAAAATGCACCTCCTGAATGGCTGCATGTGCCGGAAGAAAATATAAAAAGGGTTCAACAGTCTATCCGTTATAAAAGAGCGGACGATAAAGAAGCCGCACTGGAAAAATTTAAAATCACATTTCAGAAACAGCGGTTATGGAATGAGGTCTTGAAGATAGAAAAAAATGCAGATGCACAGCTTGGACGCTCATTTGAATTTTCCTTACCGAAAGAATGGAGCAGACAGGAACAGATTGATTATACAACCGAATATATTCAAAAGACTTTCGTGGATAAGGGAATGTGTGTCGACTGGAGCATACACGATAAGGGCGATGGAAACCCACATGTGCATTTACTTGTAACCATGCGACCATTCAATCTGGATCATTCATGGGGCAGCAAAGAAGTCAAGGACTGGGATTTTGTCAGAGATACTGACGGAAATATCGTGGTTGATGAATCCCACCCGGACTGGTGGCAGGATAAGAAAAATCCTGACCGGCATGGAATCCGCATTCCGGTACTTGATGAAAACGGAGTACAGAAAGTCGGGGCAAGAAACAGAAAACAATGGAAACGGGTTCTGACCGATGCTACCGGCTGGAATGATCCAAAGAATTGTGAGTTATGGCGAAGCGAATGGGCTAGGATGTGTAACCGGCATTTATCCATAGACAATCAGATTGACCACCGCTCTTATGAAAGACAGGGCAAATTGAAAGTCCCTACGATTCATGAGGGTGCAGATGCAAGGAAGATTGAGGAAAAATATCTCACCGGGCAGATAAGGAAAGGTTCATGGAAGGTCGAGGAAAACCAGATGATAAAAAAACAAAATGCACTGCTGCAAAAGGTAATCACAACCTTTGGTAAGGTATCCGGTGCATTGTCAATATGGAAGGAGTGGTTGAATGACATTAGAAGAAAGCAAAGAAGTAATTCCCATGATGGAAGCAATGATTACACAGATAGAGGAACAGCAGAATATCATGGCAGAGATGCTTCAGGAGATACAGGAAAAGGACGAGAAGCTGATGTGCTTTCAGGAGCAGGAAGAACGATTGCAGCAATTAGAGAAAGAATTGTCAGAGCTGCTACAAATCTTACCGGATACAGAAGAACTGTTGATGCTTCTGGAAGAAAAGACAGACCAGATACAGAAACTCACAGACGAAAATCAGCAATGGCAGGAATTGGCACAGAAATTAAACAGCGAGAACCGGCTATTGCAGAAACAGAACAGCGAATTACTGAACTTGAACAGCAATTAGAGAAAGGAAGGTTGATTGATGAACGAATTAAGAAACTCAAAGAGCGACGATCAACTGGAAGAGTTGCTTCTGCTGACAGAGCAGATGCAGGAAGAACTCGACCAGAAAGACCGGACTATCAGGAAACTGAAAATGCAGCTCGACGAATCGCTGACCTTGAACGAGAGGTTAAACAGCGAGAACAGAGCAGGGAACATTCAAGCCTTAAAGAACGACTTGAGGAAAACAAAAGAATTGTTGCAGAGCGAGAAAGAGAAAACGCTCACCGCAAAGGACATGATAGAGGAATGTCGCGATAAGCTAAGACAGGCAGAACAGGAACGGGATTATGCACTCTCCCATCAGAAAAAAGTAGAGATACCGGTTGAAAAGCCGGTACTCTATCAAAAGTGCGGGAATTGTAAACAGACAGCTTATCTGAAAGCTAAGGAAAAGTATGATATGCAGAGGGAAAAACTGGCAGGCAGATATAAAACAAAAACAGCCATGTATGAAGCATTGATGTTTCTGCTGATATGGTATTCCGCATCAACTACTCTTTTTCAGATGATACAGTCAAAGGTATTTATTTCTGATTGCAGAATATTCTTTGGTGCAATCGGAACTTTCACACAGACTATTGCTGGCTGGATTGCACTGATAGGAAAGAATGTGGCACAGATTAGTAATGGAATATCCAATCCTGTCGTTGCCGGAATTATATACTGGCTGATAAGAATATTGATTTGCGGTGGATGTCTGGTGGGTGCGGGAATACTTGTAGCGTTTATAGGGATAAAGATTGCAGGGCTATATAAGAAATACTGTTGGGATATGATTACCATAATGGTGATACTCGTAAGTATGGCAATAGCAATCTATTTCGCAGATTGGATAAGGACAATATTACCAGTCAATCTACTGTTTCTATTGTTATTGGTACAGGTAATATATGTCGTGATAAGATGGTATGTGAAAGGCTGGCGGGAAACAAGGGGATATTGCGTTGAGTAATCAGAAACTGGCAGTGCCTCTTTTGCAGAATGTTTTCCCGTTAGTCCCAATGCCGCTTTTGTCAGAAGTGCCGTTAGACAAAGAGATTGAGACGGACGAGTACCGCAAAGAACTGAAAGAATTGCAGAACCGGCTCGGTGAGCTGCACAATCGTCTTTACCGGAAAAAAGTGCCGGTCATCATTGCCTATGAGGGCTGGGATGCAGCAGGAAAAGGCGGCAATATCAAGCGGATCGCAGGAGCGCTCGACCCGCGCGGTTACGAAGTTCATCCGATCGCAAGCCCGGAACCTCATGAGAAAGCAAGACATTACCTGTGGCGTTTCTGGACGAGACTGCCGAAAACAGGACATATCGCTATTTTTGACCGCACCTGGTACGGAAGAGTGATGGTGGAGCGTCTGGAGGGATTTTGCAGTGAAAATGACTGGATGCGCGCCTACAATGAGATCAACGAATTTGAAAAAGAACTTCACGACTGGGGCGCTGTGATCATCAAATTCTGGGTGCAGATTGACAAAGATACGCAGCTTGAGCGTTTTAATGAGAGACAGAATACACCGGAAAAACAGTGGAAGATCACAGACGAGGACTGGCGCAACCGTGACAAATGGGATGCGTATGAGACAGCGGTCAATGAGATGATCCAAAAGACCAGCACCTCCTATGCTCCGTGGCATATTTTAGAGTCTGTCGACAAGAAATATGCCCGGATCAAAGCTCTTAAGATCGTTGTGGAGGAGCTGGAGAAGGTGTTGGGGTAAAGGATAATATTAAGCCAGCTCAGCTTCCAGCTTATTAATATGTTTGAATTCAACGATCACCATGCTAAGACCGACTGCAAAGGACAGAAGGTCGGCAATCGGTCCTGCATAAAGTACGCCCATAATGCCGAAAAAATGCGGTAGCGCAACGAAAAGCGGCAGCAGGAACAGGAACTGTCTGGTCAGGGAGAGGAAAGTTCCCTTGTACGCTTTTCCGATGGAACTGAAAAACATCGAGGAGATCGGCTGCAAAAAGTTTAACCAGGTGAAGAACAGGAAGGTTCGGAAATAGTTGACACCGAACTCAAAATATTCTTCGCTTCCGCTTCCGAACAGACCAAGGATCTGTCTCGGGAAAAGCTGGAACAGCAAAAAGGAAATAATGGATACAACCGCACCGACTGACGCTGCGAGAAGGAAAGCGTCAGTCACCCGTTTGTATTGCTTTGCACCGTAATTAAAACTTTCAATTGGCTGGCTTCCCTGGGCCAGTCCGATAACAATAGAAAAGTAAAGCTGGTTTACCTTCATGACAATTCCGGCACAGGCGATCGGGATGGATTCGCCATAAACGGACTGTGCGCCGTAGTGTTTTAACAGGTTGTTCATGACGATCTGCACGATCATCACGGCAATCTGGTTAAGGCCTGAGGACATGCCGATGGAACAGATCTGTGCGAGAACTTTCCCGGAAGGGATAAAATGCTGTTTTTCTAATGTCACAGTGTGGTAATGCATGAAGTAACGGATCGCGATCGCAGCGGAGATGATCTGTCCGATGACAGTCGCCCAGGCAGCACCGTACATTCCCCATTGGAAACCGAATACGAATAGTGCGTCTAAGACAATATTAATGACAGCACCTGAAACCGTGACAAACATTGCCATTTTCGGGTTGCCGTCCGCACGGATCAGGTGACCGCTTCCGATGGTTAAGATAAAAAATGGAAAACCGACCGCTGTGACGCGGACATATTGCTCTGCCAGTGGGAGTACATCTGCCGGGGAACCAAAGAGCACTAACAGCGGATTTAAAAACAGTTCGGTGATAAGCAGTAAAAGAAATCCGAGTGAGAGCAGCATAGTGATGGAGTTGCCGATATAATAAGGCGCTTTCTCTTTTCGTCCAGCGCCCATATGAAGGTTAAAGCTTGATGCTCCGCCGATCCCAAAAAGCAGTGCCAGCGAAGCGCAGAGCATAGAGAGCGGAAAGGCGACATTGGTTGCAGCATTTCCGAGCGTGCCGACTGCGTTTCCGATAAAAAGCTGGTCTGCGATATTGTAAACTGCGCTGACAAGCGTTGCGATAATGCTTGGAACAGCAAAACGTGCCACCAGCGTGGAAATCCTATCGGTACCAAGTGGATTTGTCATTTGCTTTTTCTGTGTCATGTTGATAAACTCCTTTTTTTATAAAATTCAGGTGCCAAAATGTCTGTACTTTCATTTATAATATCAAATTGTACATCAAAAATTGTGAATCATTTGAAACCAGAAAAATTGTAAGTCTGCTAACATTTTTTGTCAAGAGGGCATTCGCTGAGAAGTATCCGGATGATTGCTGGTTGAAAGAGGCTTCGGAGGATGGCAGTGAAACGTATATGATCAGAAAGGGACGGTTATCATTGAATTTAAGACCACCCTATTCCAAGGATAGGATCCATAAAGCGACCGAACGAATTATTGAAGAACAGAAAGAACAATTGAAGGATTCATAGAATGCGATTTAAGAGAAAAAAGCCTCATGACCATGAGAAAAAATGAAAGCAAAATACGTTAGCTGATAAAGTGTATAGGCTCAAAAGGGAAAGTGCCCTTTTGGGCCTTTTTGATTTAAAATAGTTCTAAAGAACAAGTCGATAATCCGTAGATTCTGTATGTTTTAAAGATCAATCGTTATACTAATTTTAGACCGAATTATCGTTCTAAAGGAGGTGTCACAATGGATTTAAAGGCGGTTGGTCAGAGAATAAAAGCTGCAAGGGAAGCTAAGAATCTTACACAAGAAGAATTGGCAGCACTGGTAAACTTGAGTCCAACTCATGTAAGTGTTATAGAGAGAGGACTGAAAGTAACAAAACTTGATACCTTTATTGCGATTGCAAATGCATTAGATGTTTCAGCAGATACACTATTGATTGATGTTGTGACACATTCAGTTACTGGTGTTACGAATGAATTATCTGAAATGATAGAGAAACTACCTAAAGAAAAGCAACAGAGAATTATCAATGCAGTGAGAGCATTGGTGGAATAAATACGTGAATAAGAAGAGGGAAGGGCTTATTGCTCTTCTTTTTTATTTGGTTTAACGTGAAAATATGATATAGTAGTTCTAAAGACTTATATATAATTCTAAGGAACTTGATAAAATGAAGAAAAAAAATATAACACTTGTATTTGTTGCTATCGTTTTTTCGATTATTGTTGGAATGATAATTGGAAAAAGCTTATTAAAATATAAAGAAGGTGAGCCAGATGTAGTTGGCAGTTTTTCTATGAATAGAGATGAAAATCTTACAGTAGTTGCTAACAGAAAAAATATTTCTGATAAAGAAGCATTTGCAAGACTGCTTTTAAAAATGTATAAAGAGAATTCATTTCATTCAATAAAATTTTCTACAGATCATGGATATGCAACCAGTCTTGATATGACCGTATATTCTTGGAAAGAAGATATCAAAAATGGCGAATCCATTATGCAGATAGAACTTAGGCCGATTGAATATGGAAAAGATTATGATATTGTTCATAATCCGGATAAATATGTGCTTTTTATCGATGGAACAGAAATAAAATGAAATATATAGATATGCAGATAAAGCGCAGAAAAAGAGGATTGCTCAACACAGGTTATTTTCAATTATTACCCCTAAAATGATAAAAGAGAGGCAGCGGATAATCCGTTGCCTCATTACAGTATACGACACTTAATCTAGTTCCGCCCCTAACTCATACCTCCAATACTCCGCCGCCTCATACTCTCTGGGTTCTGAGAGTACCGGTACGGTAAAGAGTTCAACCGGAACACCGAGTGTTGATGCGAAGAGCTTCATAAGATCCTCTTTCGGTGTTCGGACATCACTCTCATACTGAGCAATCCGGACATCAGCACAGCTGTCGGGAAATCCAACAGCCATGCCAAGTTCTTTCTGGGTGAGATGATTTTTCTGTCTTAAATGTTTTAATTTTCTTCCAAATGTAATCATAGTATTATTCTCCTGTACTTCCGAAAGCCCCGGTTCCTCGTTTTTCACCGAGATCCAGAACAAAGTCTGCGATCACGACTGGTGTGATCACCAGCTGACCGACGCGTGTGTCTTTATGAATGGTCTGAGAAGATGTGCTCACGTTGCTGATAATGGCATGGATCTCTCCACGGTAACCGGAGTCGATTGGTGGAAGTTCACATACCAGTCCTTTTGCAGCCATGCTGCTTCGTGGAAAGACATATCCGGCAAATCCATCTGGGATGATGAGACCGAATCCAAGCGGAATTCTTGCAATCTCGCCTGGTTTTAATATGCAATCATAAGGCATGAATACATCAGCACCGGCATCATTTTCATGTGGCCGGAAGGGATGATGATCTGCTTTCAGACCAAAGTCAATCAGTTTAATCTTTATGGCTGCTCACCTCCTTCCTGATGAGCAATGGATAATCTGCTTTTAAGATATCTGACGGTATCCAAAGCTTTGAAATAGGATTCTGGCAGGACATCTGTTTTTCCATGCAGCTTCCTCTCTGACAGAATGGACCGGTAAGATCCGGTGCAAAAAGGATTGGGCTTAATTTGTACAATCTCTGCCAGATCTGTAGCATCACAATCCTTGTTTCATCCGTATTTCTTCGGCAGGTTCTTTGGCCAATCATATGCTTCCACTGGTAAGGCGTTGCACTGATGATCAGTACGTTTCGAAGTCCCTGAGGTGTGGCATATCCGGCTGAATCATGATCAATGCCTAAGGCACAAAGCTCTGCATAATGATCCAGATCTGACTGACAGCTTTTCTTGTAAATATCCTGGATTTCTTTATCTGCTTTCATGATTCCATATGGAATAGCAAATGCAGCGTGACCGGAATAATTGCTGTACTGCAGAGATGCACTCATGTACTTTACTTCGTTCTGATGCCTTGTGATCTGTGCTAGGAAGCGTCTGCTTGCACCGACAACAGCTACGGTAATGACCATGAATTTCTGTACTGTTGGATGGGGAAGTCCTGCAATGTTTTCTACGGTTTTCTGGCTGTAGGATTGGTGGTAAAGATCCATCAAATCTGCCATGTTCTGGATCGTATGACCGTGTTGTGTGAGCCTGGCAGCAAAGACCATATTCTGTTCTGCTTCCCGGATTCCATAGCAGTTTAAGATAGCTGTTTCAATGTGATCCATAGGCCTGTTCCTCCTTTACCAGAGCTTTTAAAAGGATCAGATAATTGATGCAGTCTGTGATTTTTTCATCCCACTGTTCCATGTCAAAATGTAACAGAGTGGAATAACACATATCGTAAAGGGATACGACATGTTTTGACATCATACCGGCCAGTGCTGCTTTTGGATCGCAGTTTTGTAAGGCGGCAGCAATCTTGAATGCACTGAGGCGGTCAATATTGTCACCGGTATATTCTTTCTTTTTATGTGCCAGAATATCGGCACACTTTCTCATCTGAAGCTCAAATACAACATTAAATTCTTCTTGTGTCATGTGATAGTTCCTCCTTTGTTTTGTGATGGTTATCGTTCGAGATCCTTGGTTTTTGATCTTACTGGTTCCGGAATCTGCATCTGAAGAATGGCATCAACATTCTGATCGGCAGTATCCAGATCTTTTAGTTTTTCTTTCAAGCTGCTTATTGCTTCTTCTTCGGAAGCTATCTGCTGTTGCAGTTTTTCTTTTTGTAAAGTCAAGGTTTTTAGGCTTGTCATCTTTCCATCCTGATAAAAGGATCTCAGCCAATCTCTGGCTTCTTCATATTTCTGAATTTCCTTCGCATGTTCTTTTCGGTACTTTCCTTTGTACTTTGCATTTGAAAATTGGGAATAAACTTTCTTATTTGCGTAGTACTGACCGGTATAGCGGATCTGATCATTGAGGATCCTTAGATTGGACCGATGCTGAGCAACCTGTGTCTGCATTTCTTTTAGTTCCTGCTTTGATGCAAGCAGTGTGTTTTTCAAATCTGATTGCGTATCAAATCCATGTTCCTGTACATAGATAATGGTATTTGCCATTTGCTGCAGGTTAGAAAGTTTTATTCGATGAGCATAAGCCGGGCTCTGCATTGCTTTCACATTTGTCTGGAGATTTACAACCAGGCGCAGGTGAGATCTGACGTAGAGAATGGTCAATGGATCTTTGCGTAAGAAAGTCTGTTCCAGGTGTTCTTTTCCATATCGTGTTCCCAGTACACGTTCAGTAATCCGCTTCTGTCGATCAGGATGAAGATAACTGTATCTGCCCCGATGATCAATCACAGAGATCTGAAATTGTTCCAGAAGTTTAGATTGGAATTCATCAAAACTATTGGAAGTGGCAGCGCATTCATCAATCGCATTTCGCAAATATTCTTTCTGTGTAAGGAACACGGTGGATGTTGGTTTGAGACCATCTTCAATAATTTTCTGGTTGATCTCATCCAATTTTTGCTGGCCGTGTTTCTGTGCCATATACTCTTTCTGAGTGATTTTTCTTTCAGCCGGAGCAAGAAGATCTATCTGGTGAAGTCCTTCCTGTTGGCACCGATCCATGACAGTTTTCTTAAAAGTGTTCATGAATTTATCAGTGGAACGATGCTTGTAACCGGCGGCTTCCTCATGTGGTTTATCCATATAAAGCTGCCTTTCCACTGCAGTCTTCCGCACACTATTGATAACGATGTGAGTATGGATATTTCCGGATTCATTGTGGCCATCGGTGTGAGTAACTACTAGCGCCTGATATCCAGGAAACATTTGCTTTGCAAGTTCCAAACTGATTGCCTGTGCTCTCTTTCCGGTAAGTCCATTCTCTGTAACATCGGCTGGATCATAGCTGATAATGTAGTGGTGACTTTTGATATCTTCACGTTTCTTATTTTTGTGAAAATGAGTATTTGTCAGTTCACATTCCTTGTCAAAAGACATCGGATCACAGTTCAGTCCATCCATGTAAAACTCTTTTCGCAGGATGTTTCGCCCGGATTCATCTACAATCTTTTTCCCGGTTTTTTCATCATGTTCAAACAGAAGGTAATTGATAGCAGCTGAGTAATTTGCATTTCTGCTTTTAATGTGTTTTACGATTGCCATTCATACCACCTGCCAGTTTCAGTACCTCTTTTCTCAATAGGAATAAGTCCGTGATGCACTGATGGATTTGATTTTCTATAGCACGTGACTGACTGCCGCCACTGTTAAAATGCTTGGCAATCTGATTGAGATTCGATCCAATTTTTCCATATTCACTGACCAGTTTTCTGAGATCGTTCATGTCTGCAACAACTTCAATCTGATGATTGATTTGCTTTTCAAGTAGGAGTTTTCTCAGATATTCTGATCGACTAATGGACAAACAAGCAGCGCCTTGGTCTAATAAATCCAGTTCGACATCTGTAAGACGTAATCCTATAAAATGTCTGTGATTCAGTTCTTTATCTTTGTTTTTTGTTCTCATACTCCTCCTTCCGCCGAGACTATTCCTCCCGCCGGGAGTCCACGTATTTCAATATCGGCTGTCCCTTCCGATATTAGAAATAGTGCTGTGAACACCTTTAGGTGGAACCAACAGACAAGTGAAACGTCTGTTATTGAGAGGGTATGGGGAGATCCCCATCAAGATAAATCCCATAGGAGAACAGGATGCCAAACGGCAATACTGTTAAACATGGGTGGATCTTGCTCTGTATGTGTACCCCTCTATATAACGAAACGCTCAGAGGCTGTTTTACAGTGGGGGGAAAGAAAAAATATCAAAAAAAATGATGATTAATGGTGAGCTTGTGATAGAATGAAAAAAAGAGAAAAGCATAAAGGATGTAGTTGTGGAGAAAATTTGTTATGATTAGAAAGTTGCTGAACGGAGATATCGATAGAGTTGCTGACATATGGTTAAAGACAAATCTGAAAGCACATTATTTTATTTCCAATCAATACTGGAAAAGTAATTATGAATTAGTAAAAGAAATGATGTCACAATACGAAGTTTATGTGTTTGAAGCAGATAAAATGATACAAGGATTTGTAGGACTAAATGATAAATATATAGAAGGTATTTTTGTCTCCGATGAAATGCAGTCATGTGGCATAGGTAAGCTTTTATTAGATTATGTTAAGGATAAAAAAGTTAGCTTACGATTAAATGTATACCAGAAGAATGCCAGAGCAATTTCTTTTTACCAAAGAGAAGGGTTCATTATTCAATGTGAAGGCTTGGATGAAGCTACTGGTGAAAAAGAGTACACTATGCTATGGAAACGAAAATAGA
>OIDD01000627.1_pt1 | contig 17957 bp, 10 predicted proteins | sample 1606751 | NCBI WGS metagenome assembly OIDD01 (sample SAMEA3882544, study PRJEB24775) | human gut metagenome | biome: human-associated habitat; feature: intestine environment; material: feces | place: Netherlands | collected 2009/2010
GTAAGGAGGCGCTGCTGCTGGAGCTGGTAAAGCGGATGTTCAGCGGGCAATTCGCGCTGGCGGGACAGCACAGCGGGGAGCAAGACCCTGTGCTCCTGTACGCCGTGGAAACGGCCCTCCAGCTCCACATCGCCGAGCTGACCGAGCCGCTGCGGGAGTTGTATGTGATGGCATACTCTCTGCCCTCCATCGCGGCATATCTTTACAAAAGCACAACGAAGCGGCTGCAAGTCATCTTCGGGCCTTATCTGCCGGAGGCACAGCCCAAGGACTTCTACGAAATGGAGATCGCGTCCGCCAGTATCATGCGGGGCTTCATGTCGGTTCCCTGCGACGTGTATTTCACGATGGACGCCAAGATCTCCCGCTTTCTGGACTGCTCGCTCAAGCTCTATGACGTGCCGAAGGAGAAACGGGCGGCGATCACGGCGGCAGTCTTGCAGATGGATCTTCACACAATGGCTTTGGGCATCATCCAAAAGACCGTCCGGCAGGCGGAAAAGGGCTTTGACGCCCTGACGGAAAAACAAATTTAGGCAAGGGAGTATCCCCTTGGAGAAGCCAAAATTCTTTTATCATGGAGGAATCACGATGAAAAGAAGATTTCTTAGCTTGCTTACCGCGTTTGCTCTGTGCTTGACCCTGATCCCCACAACAGCATTCGCAGATGACGAGAAAAGGGGAGAAGATGCTTCCCCAAGCATCTGCGAAACAGCCTGCACGGAAGAGTCGAAGCTCGGTAAGGAGCAGCCGAACGCCATCGCGGAGGACGAGGGATCATCCGCGCCAGCGGATGATGAACTTGGCAGTGATGTCGTTGCCGCCAAAGCAAGCCCTGCCGTAATGCGGGCGGCGAATGGCATCAGTGCGCGGGCGGCCAATGGCACGATTACCCTCGGCAGCACCGTTCTCGACATCACACAAAGCTCTATAAGCAGCACTTACGATACAACCGGCGGCTTCAAGTATGACGCCGTCACGAAGACGCTGACGCTGCGAAACTGCACGATCGACACTTATACAAAGGTCTCGTCCGAGCAATTGCCCGGCATATTCAAATACTATAACGTCTTTCTCGACAGCCGTAATGTCGGGACGCTGAACATCGTGCTTGAGGGCAGAAATTACATTGGTGATTCCAGTAGCTTGAAGTATATGTCCGCCGCTTCCGATGTGAATACGCCGCGCTATCTCGGCATCTGGGGCAATACCGTCCGCTTCTCCGGCAGCGGGAGCCTGACCATTGAAGCCCAGACCTTCCCCATTCAGTCCGGCGGCATTGAGACAAGCGGGAGCGTGGATCTGACACTGCGCAGCTACATGAATGGAACCGTGACGCGGAGCATGGCCGTTGGCGCCGGGACGTGCGTCACCGCAGAGGCACAGGGAAACAATCTGGACTTCTACGCGCTCAATGTCAAGAACAATCTGACGGTGAACGGCACACTCAACGCGACCACCAAGGGATGCGTATACGAAAGTGACTATCCCGCCGCCCTGCTTGTGGGCGGAACACTGCGCGTCGTCGGCGGTCAGGTGACCGCCACGAGCGACGGTCGGAACGGCAATGACGGCTGTCAGGGCTACGGCATCAAGGCCAATGCACTGGAAATCGGCGGCGGGGGAAGCGTCCGCGCCTATTCCAACGGCTACAGTACGAAGACCAGCCGATACGACGGCAAGGAAGCTATTTACGTTTCCTCGAACCTGACGGTCGACCTCGGCGGCTATCTGTACGCGAAAACACAGAACCCGATTCTTTCAAACGAGAATGAAAACGGCGCGCTGAAGGTCAACGGCCGCTGGGATCTTTCCGGGACCAATGGAGACACGGCATACACAAAGGCCGTCATAACAAAGCCGGTGAACGGCAGCATCTACAAGAATGTGATCCTCGAAACAACCGTAAGCCCTGAAAAAGAGGTGGAGATCAGCGGCATCCGAAATGCCGTGCTGGTGCTCGGCTACAATGAGGACCAAAACAACAAGGGAAAAACCTGGTACTATCGCAACGCCGACCGCCCCGGAGATACAGATTCCGTCAAGCAGAATGTTTACAGCTCCGGCAGCACGCAGCAGGAGCTGAACCTCAAAGAGGGCTTCAGCAAAGTCCTTGCGGCGGACTACAATAATTACTACGGCATCGACGTGCGGGAGGGTGAGCATACCGTCGTGCTCGATGGTCTTGCAATCGTGCGCGATCACACCTTCCTCACCGTGCGCAGCGGCGCGACGCTGAACCTGAAGCTCACAGGCAAGAGCTATCTGAAAAGCGGCAGCGCACCCACCATCTATGTGGAACAGGGCGGCACGCTGAACCTCATCGGCGGGGGCATGGCGCAGTCCTCACTGGCGCTCATGGGCGGTCTTTCGGCGGCAAGCGGCGCAACTGTGAATTTCAAGGACTGCGCCGTTTACGCCGCAGGTAAGACCATCGGCGGAACGGGAGCCAACGTATCCGTTGAAAACTGCTGGATCAGCGCCGGCTTTGCCGGAAATCTGCGCGTCACGCGCAGCACCCTGGAGGGGGAGCACTCCGGCGGCACGGTGAAGATCGACCGTAGGAGCAACGCCAACCTGACGGATACCTCCGGCAAGGCGATCACCGGTGTCACGGATCACAGCGGCAATCCTGTTTACCGGACAAAGGTCGAGCTGGAGGACATGAACCAGAGCCGGAACCTCATGATGATCGCCTACCGCACCGACGCTACCAGCGGCATCATGCAGTCGACTTTTTACCCGTTGGTCACACAACTGCGCGTGAATATCCCCAACACTGTCAACGATGACATTATTAAGGATCTCAGCATGCTTGTCAGCGACAACACTGTCTACCTCTGGCTTCCGAACGGTACAAGGATCATGAGTGTGGAGGGCTTTCAGGACGACGGCAGTTCGCCGGTCGGCTTCATCCATGATCCGCAGAAAGACGCGCCCATCATCACCACCGCCGACAACAGCGCCAGCGGCAAGATGATCCTGCTCAACCTGCTCCTCGCCTCGGGCGTGCTTGCCTTCCGCGGCACACCCGGCGGAGACAACACCGCACTCTGTGCGGGCTATCTGGGAGATTCCGCAAAGGACACCTGGATCGACTATTACCCGGAAAAAGACGTCAAGCTCCAGGCGGATTGGAAGTTTATCACAGACTTCGGCATCCGTATGCTTACAGGCGGCGAGGCGGAGGTCAAGCTCAACGGACTGGACCTGAGCGGTCCGAACAAGCGCGTGGAGCTGGATGACTGCTCGAAGCTTTCCATCGTGCTGATGGAAAACACTGAGAGTGTCATGAGGTCCAACGAAGGCAGCACCGATGCGGTCTGGACGCTCAAGGGTTCGGGCGGTCTGACCATCAAGGGGCAGTCCGGCGGTGAAAAGCTGACGCTCCGCGGCGACCACGCCATGGACGGCAGCACCGGTGCCTCCCTGACATTCAATGGCATCACGCTCATCAACAACTGCACGAACAAGCCGGAAACGACGCTTGGGAAACTCACCATCTCAAACAGCCTGGTCTTCGGTCTGGGCACGGTCAACTGCGCCAACGTTGTCATCAACGGCGGCAGTGTCGATCTGGATGTTCCGGTGAACACAGTCGTGAAAGATTCCGGCGGCAATGAGCTGAAAAAGGTCACCCTGACCCTTTCTGAAAAGAACGCCGCCGTGGAGGACGTCACCCTTTCCGGGCTTCCGGCCAATGCGGCATTTGACGACAGCCATATCATCTCCGACGGCAGCGGCAAGATCTACCTCTGGATCCCCAAGGACGCAGAGGTGGAGACTGTGACTGTCGGCGGGAATAAGTACTATCCCAAGTCGGACGGCAGCATGACCATCGGCGATGTGCCGGAGTTCACCAGCCCGACGGAGGATGTCAGCCGCGTGGTCGAAAGCAATGAATACATGACCCTGACCGTTGAAGTCACCGGCACGCCCGCGCCCGCGCTGCAATGGCAGGTCAGCCGGGACGGCGGCGAGACCTGGGAGAACATCGAGGGCGCGACTAAAGCCACCTATCAGGCGCTCCTGCCCCTGTCCCTGCACGGTGCAAAGTTCCGCTGCGCGGCGACGAATAAGGATGGCACGACATATTCCCATACATTTACCTCGTACTACTGTCCCGCATATCTGCGCGGCGCGGCCTCGCCCATGCGGGGAAACGGCGAATTCATTCAGGGCGAGATCGCAACGATTATCGCCGGTTTATACGACAATAGTACCTGGTATCCCGTAAGCTCTCTGACGGGCGTCACAGCGGAATACCGCTGGAAGTACTGCAGAAACGTTATGCCAACGGAAGAGGAGTGGGCTGCGATCCCACCCGCGGTCGAATCCTATCCCATCACCATCACGGATGAAATGGACTATCAGAGTGTTTGCTTCCATGTCACGCTGACCTATCCCGACAATACGGTCAAAACCGTGACCGGTTACTGGCGGCTCAATGTGTGCGTCACGCCCGTGGTCACGGAGCAGCCGCAGAGCGTGTCCGCGGCTGCGGGTGATTCGGTGACATTCTCCGCCAAGCTGATCGATCAATATCTCAACACGCTGGAGTATCAGTGGCAGAGCAGCACCGACGGCGGCCAAAACTGGACGGACATCGAAGGCGCCGGCGGCAAAAGTACGGCGGACTTCTGGAACTACACGCCCAGCTATACGATCCCGTCCGTCACGGCGGCACAGAGCGGCCAGCTGTTCCGCTGTGTGCTCTGGAACACGAACAACCATACGGGCAGTGACCGCGTGAGCACGCCTCCCGTATACTCCGAGCCCGCGACGCTCACCGTGACGCCGCCCGCGCATGAGCACCGCTACGGCGACTGGAGCAAGGACGGTACGAACCACTGGCACGAATGCACTGACGCGGCGTGCCCGAATCAGTCCGAAAGTATCAAGGACAAAGAGGCGCACGTCTACGACGATGACGCGGACACGACCTGCAACATCTGCGGCTACGTCCGCACAGTCACACCAGAGACCGTCCCTGTTTCCCAAATCACGCTTAACAAGGCGGAAACTTCGATTTCTGTTGGAAACAGCGAAACGCTGACCGCCACGGTCGCGCCTGAGAACGCCGCCAACAAGGCTTTGACTTGGGCATCCTCTGACGAGGATGTTGCCACCGTAGCCCCTGACGGCACCGTGACGGCGGTCAAGGCAGGTGCCGCGACGATCACCGCCACTGCGGCGGACGGTTCGGGCAAATCCGCGGTCTGCAAGGTCACCGTTACCGGCGGTACTACGCCCTCTCAGCCCGGCGGCTCTACGGGCGGCAGTTCCGGCGGATCTTCCTCCGACCGGGACAGCCATGACAGCAATCCGGTCATTAAAACGGAGACGAAGAACAATGCCGACGGCTCCACCACCAAGACCGAGACCCGGAGAGACGGCTCTGTGACCCAAACCACCACCGGCAAGGACGGCTCTGTGACCAAGACCGAGACGAAGAAGGACGGCAGTTCCGTCACCGAGAACAAGGCCGCTGACGGCTCCACCGGCACGGTGAAAACCGACAAAAACGGCCAGACCGAGGCGGCGGCCAAGGTCAGCGGCAAGGCCGTTGAGGACGCGAAGAAGAACGGCGAGGCGGTCAAGGTTCCCGTGGAGGTCGAGGCCACCCGGAACAGCAGCACCGCCCCCACGGTGAGCATCGAGCTTCCCAAGGGCGCGGGCGAGACCAAGGTGGAAATTCCTGTTTCCAACGTGACCCCCGGTACGGTGGCGGTGCTCGTCCACCCCGACGGCACGGAGGAAATTTTGAAGGATTCCATTCCCACCGAGGACGGTATCCAGTTGACCGTGGACGGCAGCGCGACGGTGAAGATCGTTGACAACTCCAAGGGCTTCATCGACACCCGAAACCACTGGGCCGAGGACGAAATCGACTTCGTGAGTGCGCGCGGACTGGTGAACGGCATGAGCGCCACGATCTACGCGCCCAACGCCTCCACCACCCGCGCCCAGCTTTGGACAATCCTTGCGCGGCAGAACGGCGCGGACTTGACCGGCGGTAACACCTGGTACGAAAAGGCACAGAACTGGGCCAAGGACAAGGGCGTTTCCGACGGCGCGAACCCCAACGCCGCCATCAACCGCGCCCAGATGGTGACGATGCTGTGGCGGGCCGTGGGCCAGCCCACGGCGGGCGGTACGGCGAACTTCACCGATGTTCCCACTGACAGCTATTACGCGCAGGCCGTGGCTTGGGCCGTGGAGAACGGCATTACCACCGGCGTGGGTAACGGTCATTTCGACCCCACCGGTACCTGCACCCGCGCGCAGATCGCCGCGTTCCTGGCACGCTCCATGAAGTGACGCAAAAAAACAGCCCCGGTCCCTTTTATAGGGGACCGGGGCTGTTTGGCGTGAACTGCTGCTTTTGCACCGCTGGAATCAATGAAGGCTATTTTTCTTTCTTCATTTCATCCAAAATCGGCTTTAACGCAGCATGGGTCTTTGCATTTACCTTCGGAGAACGCACATATCGGAATGGAATAACCGGTATAGAAATGCGCCCTTAGTTCCTAAGGGAAGGTGGCTTGCTTTAGCTTTGAGAAAAGTATAATGGATTTTGAAGCATCATTTTATTGCCTAGTAGGTAGAGTAAGTTCATTTTTACAGTGCCTTTTCCAGGATTTTATGACCTTGTACAGAGGATCTTCCACTGCGGTGCGCACTCGATAAAATGCTCAATCTATAATGAATAACAATTTTTAGGGCAAAAGAAAAGCACCCAACCGTTGAAGTTGGATGCTTCCTATCAATTACATTGAATTATTTTGTTTTTTGAAAACATACAGTTTTTATAAACGCCAAACCGAAGTCGAACAGATAATGTCTGCTTAGGAAATAATCGTTGTTTCCTTATAAGGCGCTGCGTGAGATCTTTGTGTACCGAAGATTGCCAAGGTATGATTGGTAAGCCTCTCATTCCCTGTATGCTTGTCATACAAACAGCTAAACCAGAATCTAAGATAGCATGTTCAAAAGCTTCCCATATTTTAGCTTTAGCTGCATGAAATACTACTGCAGCATAATGGTCTGGTTTAAGCACACGAGATATTTCTGTAAACACTCTTGTCAACATACATTGGTAATCAGCTACACTTTTTTCCTGAGAAGGACTAATAATAATCTCTTTTTCTCGATCCGTTGTATGATTCAACCATAATTCGTTAATCTGGTTGACTTCAGCATAAGGTATAAAATCTCCGAAAGGAGGATCTGTAAACACAAAATCAATCGATCCTGTTTTCTCCAACATTTTCTCACTCGAAGAATTGTGGATTATAAGTTCTCCAGTACATTTTTCTAATAAACCATATGCTTCCTCAAATGGAATCGACTTACGCTTCAATCCCAAAAGAATATTTTTTTCGACAGGTAATTTACTAATGTATAAAACACCACTTTGAGCACCCGTTAAAACAAAATCTTTAGCATTTCGTTTTGCAACTACACGAGTCATCAAAGTACAATGCGTCGAATTATAACTGAGCAAAAGAAGCTGTAATGCTTCTCGAACGTTGTTGGGATACCGCTCCGTTAGTTTCCAGAGTTTGAACATAACAGTATAGTTTCTTTTAGTGTAGAACTGATGCAAATGAGTAATGCCTAAATGATAACCAGTTCTATGAAGTTCGCCCCAGCAAATTTCCCTCGGTATATCAGATTCTTCAAACTCTTGTTCTTCCAACATTTTAATAAGAACTCTATCTTCGTCATTCACCTTGCGATCCCAGTTTTTTCCATTTGTTGTGCCATATACCCACACAGGCTCACGCTTTTTCCGGACAATTTCCTTTTTCAACAGTGAATCATAAATATTTTCAAGTGCAGGCTTGAAAGTATCCGTATCATGAGTTTTTCCGCAATGAGGGCAGGTTATTGTCTTTGTGAACTGCACAGGGTTGCGCTTGGTGCCATTTTCAAAATATGACAGTTCCTTATCACATTCAGGACAAATTAACACCTCACTCAAAATAATATGACGCACAACACCTTCATTACCCTTCACATCCTTAGTCTTGTAATATTGTCCCAATTCCATTTCTGCTTGTTGCACAAAATTGTCTACAGCACAACGAAATTCCTTTGCATTTAATCTGTTAGCAAGGGTTTTTGCTGCAAAAGAGCCATACACTCCAATCTCATATATCCAAAAAACTACATTAATCTATTATATAGTATACCATTCCATCGGCAAAAATATCAATAGCATTCAAGGCGAAGTTGTTGCACTTTTTGCCGACGCAGAAAATACTGCTTCTGGATATAGAAAGCCGGACTCCATCGAAAATGAAGTCCGGCAAGATATTATCTATATACGATTTCTTCCAACACAATTTCCTCTGCCCGATTGTGGATACTGTTCATGGCTCGAATCCAGGCCATCTGGTCTGCTGCTTTCAATTCCTCAGTCACGCCCTCAGATACCTTCATCTGCTCAACAATCAGGGACAAACGCTCCTGTGTCTGCTCGTTCAAATCGGCAAGGTAAGTCCAGAGCTGTCCTTCCAGAACCAGATCGTTAAATCTCATAGGGCTATGCTCTTTCAAATACTCCAGGTGCATCCGCCCATATTTTCCGATAGGGCGTTCCTCATTGGGAAGCTTCAGATCCGGAATGTAGTAATCTCCTGCCAGCACATAATCCATTCCATTGATATTCTTTTTGCTTTCCATAAGCTTGACCTCGATTTCAAAATTTTTGTCACATCGAGACTCACTGGTGTAGTAGTGGTGTAGTAGCACTACCTTCAAGCCTGAAAAGCCTTGATATTACAGGGGATTTTAGAGATTTCTGTAAATAATGCCGTGACACACAAAGAGTATCTTTTTCATTCCATTCGCTCTCCTGCGTTATTTCTTTTTCACCAGTATAGCAGGAAACCGCTTGCTCGTCGAGAGAAGAATATCGCCATGCCTGCGTTTTGATCGATTCCAATAATTTCGCTTTTTTCCATCCAAAACGCAGTGCGGCTCGGATGTACCACGCCCGTTCCTCGCTGCTGCCGCACCCCTCTAAAATCGCCACATTCTGCGTCCAGCCGAGGTGCATCGCCAGCCGCATGATTTCAGGAGTTTTCTCGTAGGCTGCGTAAAACGCGCGCATCCGGCGCACATTGCGGGGAGAAAAGCCCTCGACATCAGGGCAAGTCATTTGCAGGTACTCGGACGCTGCAACAGCCGCACCTTTTTCCGCTCTGCCGCTGACCAGACGGCCAATCTCGCGGTACAATTCCATCTGCGGCAGTTGCGCCGCCATAAGCGCGTCCAGTGCGGCAAACATGGTGGTGTAATCTGTAGGCTTGCGGATATTCATGGGCTTTCTCCTTTCTGGCGTTGTGTGCCTGTTCTGTAAAGTAGAAGCAGCGGAATGGCAATGCCATCCCGCTGCTGTTTCAATTTTAAGGGTTTGTTTCCTCCAGAGGGTTCGGTCGGTATCCGTCCATCAGAGTATCGTTCTCCATGATGAAGGGGTGTGTCGTATCCTGGCCCCATGAGGTATCGTATTTCTCCATCAGGTAGTCGCTCAGCTCCGTGCGGTTCTGAAGTTTCACTAAACGGTACGGCTCCTGGAACGCCACCTTTTCGATGAAGTACATCGTACCGTCCTCCGCTGGCAGCAGCACGCCGACATGACCAATGAAGAGCGTATTGTCCTCATCCGAGAATTTATCATGGAAGACAACAGAGATCATGCTCGCTTTGCTGTCGGCAAACGCGATGCCGCGGGCTGCCCAGTCCTCCTGAAGCGCTTTGACCTGCGCTTCGACCTCTGTGCTGTCCGCGGCGTTCACCGGTGCAAACAGCGCACAGAATTTGGAGATGCTGTCACCGCAGAGCGCGTTAGGATTGGCGTCGACTGTCTCTAAATCGGTAAAGAGCGAGTCCTCGCCCTGTACCTCCGGCTGGTCGGCTCCTGCTGTGATGAATTCGCTGAACAGGCCAAATGCTGTAATGCGGCAGTTATAACCGGGAAAGCTGCCGTTTGCCGCTGTCCATTCATCCTGCATTTTGTAGGGATCATACTTGGTGTCGGTCGGCGCGGCGCTCTCGAAGCCATCGGTCAGCCATTCGCTCTTGACGCTGGCGTTAAACTGTTCCACTCGATTCAGTAGAGCAGCAATGCGTGATTCTTCGATTCCCGCATCCGTGAGAAGCTCGGAAAGCTGTTTTCTGGAATCCTCATCGGTCAGGTTGGAATATTCCACCGCCTCCAGCGCAGGCTGCTCTGTAGCCGTTTTTTCCTGCTTGCCGCAGCCGGTAGCCGTGGCAAAGAGTATAAGGGCGCATAGTGCAAGCGCCGCGGCTTGAATTCGTTTTTTCATAAGGTCACCTTTCTGCAAGTCTTGTAGAAGTTCATCTCATTACCCGAGTTGAACACTCAGTATGATAGCACCCAGACAGAAAAAGTCCACAGGAATTTGAAGGAAAGCTGTTTCGCGCTCACACTGCAACGACGCTCGTTACCGGCAACCTCTTCAACCGAATGCCATAATCACGTTCGAGTTCTTCTAAAAAATCATCGATTTTAGGGTCGCCTACTATATTACCTTTATACTTTGCCCTCATGCGCTTGCGAACAGTTTCCTTTTCTTCCTCTGACAATGTATCATAGAAAAAGAAGATGTCTCCTTGAATGCTGAATTCCATTAACGTAAGGTGGAGCCACTAAAGCAGGGGAGGAGCAGCTTTGTCATACTCTCATAGAAAGCGATGGTTTTGGGCTTATGCTTACCATCACGGACTTGAAGAGGAAACCAGACATCATTGACGAAGGAAACAAAATCGTCGTGGCGTTTTTCTGCCGGTATCTGATATGCCTTGCCTGCTGATTCTGCTTCGAGCTTTTTATGATACTCGTTCATAAGCTCCTGTTCCCAAATATCAGCAGCACGTTCAGCAGCTTTTTTTGCCTTGGCTGTGCTTGTATCGGGTGGGATGGGCCATGTAGTGTATTTTCGGATTTGCTTTCCGTTGCAGTCTCGGCCTAAACAAACTGTGAAGCGATAGGAAACGATTTTACCATTCTTTGTGTTTGCCCTGATATGAGCCATGAAGATACACCCTTTCTCTTAGGGATATCTCAGGTTTTCAGACGGCTGTGCGCTTTTTTGTGCGCTTTTTCGGATTTTCAGAGGTGTGATCTTTACACTGAAAAACAAAGAAAGCCTTGAAACCATTGGCTTAACAGTGATAAGGAAGTAATTCTAATTTTTACTGTTGGCTGACAGATTCGGGTGTGCAGGACAACCGTAAGGCTGCAAAAGCTGTCTGTTTCCAACAGAAACAGACAGCTTTTAATTTGCGTTGAAAGCATCTCGCTGTTTTCTCTCGAGCGGGGCGGTCTTCCCACGGACCGCCCCGCGAAACCGTTACGGCTCGATGATGTTGAAGGGGTTGGCTCCGGTGATCGGGAACTGGTTCATATTCTCCATCATCAGCGTCAGCAGCTCTGCGCTGCCCTCGACCTTGACGGCCTGTGTAACCGTTTCCTGATTGTTGGTCAGGATCGCAAACAGCGCATTCTTCGGGCAGGTAATAGACACGTCCGCATCATCAGACAATGTATCCGCATAGACCAGCAGCACACCATTCTTCACGCGGAGCATGTGCTGTTCGCCCACGTCAGGCAGGATCACGTTCATGGTGAAGTCGCGGTCAGCCAGCGCCTGCTTGTCCATGACAATGGCCATATAGTCAAACAGCATGGGCGCGGAGAGGGCCTTGACCATGTCGCCGGTAGATTTGGTGGAAGCGGTAAAATTGGCGTTTCCATAGCGCAGCTCCTGCGCGGCGGTCAGATATTCGTTGCGCCACGGACCGGACTCCGCCTGATACCCCAGCTGCTCCAGTGCATCGGCGCACAGAAGCCGTGCATCGGTGTTCGTCGGGTCGGCAAAGACGATGGTGTTTGTGACCTCGGCGACCCACTGATATTCACCCTTGTCAAAATCCGCCTTTGCCATTTGCAGGACATTGTCAACATCCCCCAGGTACTCCACCCATTTTTTTGCGCTGTCGCTTGGCATGAGGGGGTTCAGGTTGACAGGGTTGCTGTCATACCAGCCCATGAACTTCTGGTAGACCGCCTTGGCGTTGTGGGCGACCGTCCCGTAGTACTGGCGGGTGTACCAGATTTTATTGAGCGCCTCCGGCAGCTCGATCATGTTGGAGATCTCGTCGCTGGTGTAGCCCTGATTGATATAGGTCAGAGTCTGGTCGTTGATGAACTTATACACGGCAGCCGTGTTGACCATGTAGTCGTTCACCACGTTGTTTCCCCAGTGCGGCCAGTTGTGGGACTGGAAGGTGACCTCCGCGTCCTTGCCGTAAAGGGAAATGGCCTCGGTGATATAGCTTGCCCATGCCGCGCCGTCGCGCACCTCCGCGCCGCGCAGCGTGTAGAGATTGTGGAGCGTGCCGGTGCAGTTTTCCGCCATCCACAGCGCCTTGTACTGGGGCAGCCACGTGTTCATTTCGGCGGGCGCTTCCGTACCCGGCGTGAGCTGGAACTCCAGCTCCACACCGTCGATCGTCAGCTTTTCGCCAGACTGTGTGATTTCATAGCTGGGCGTCATGAACGAGACCGTTCCGGTGGACTGTCCCATGCCGATGCCCTGCGCCAGCTTGCCGGTCACGCCGGGCGTCAGCAGGATACCATACTGATAATTGCTGCGGCGGCCCATACCCTTACCGGCGTAGACGTTTTCCTTCACAGAGTGCTCCGTGAAGCCCACAGGTGTGATCACGGGAATCTTGCCGCTGGCGAGCTGATCTTCAATAGAAAGTGTCTCGTCTGCCTTATCCTCTTTCGCCATCACGCCGGCGATGCCGCCAAAATGGTCGGCGTGGGAATGAGAGATGATGACGGCCTTGACCGGGAATTTACCAAGATTCTTTTCGATCAGCTGCATGGCAGCCTGACTGCACTCCACGCTCATCAGCGTGTCAAAGACGATCCAGCCGGTATCACCCTTGACAACAGTGAGATTTGCCATGTCATAGCCGCGGACCTGATAGATGCCATCCGTCACTTCAAAAAGACCATAGGCATGGTTGTTCTTCGTGTTCTCCCAGAGGCTGGGATTTACGCTGTCAGGCGCTTTTTCATAATCGTCCAGGAACGCATAGGCTTCCTGACTCCAGAGGATCGTCCCATCCTCGTCCTTCAGTTCCAGTGTTTCCGGCGCGTCGATCAGTCCACGGGTGGCGAATTCATATTCCTGCTTATCATCGAAGTCAAGTTCATCGTAGACGGCGGCATTTGCCTTTGCCGTAAAGTCTGTGGCGGGCTTGACCTCGGCGGTCAGACCCAGGTCTGCCTTTTCCGCGCCCGGCTCTTTGAGCCCATCCTGCGCACAGCCGACGCAGGACAGCAACAGTACCGATGTAAGAAGCATTGCTGCAATGCGTTTCATAGCCATTCTTTTTCCATCTCCTTATTGTTCGCGGATAACAGGTGGCTGCCAGCTATCCAGTGCTGTCATATCCGGTACATAGATCCGCATGAACAGATGAAATTCCCCGTCGGAAACAGGCAGCCAGTTAGAGGTGCCTTCCGGTGCATCCTTGGACAGGATAATATCCAATGTGCCGTCCGCATTCAGCTTGAAGTCGGAGCGGTCGTTGATGCAGTAGCGGTCGATGGAATTGTCAATGAGGAAATCATCCTCTCCGTAGGCGGTCACGGACCAGAAGCCGCCCTCCAGCGTGGGAGGAAGGGTTTCAAAGTGGAGCGTATACTTCTTTTCTCCGGTCAGCGCTGCGCCGGTCTCATCCACCGTTGTCTTGGGATAGATCGCCACGTCCACGGTGTTGGCGCCAAGCCCCACCAGCGCTACCATCGCGCGGTAGGTATACTCCGTGCCGAAGTCGCCGATGGGCTTGCCGTAATAGATCCACTGACCGAGTTTTTGCGCATACTTCGCGCCGTTGGCGGCAAGCGTGGCGCGAAGCCCCTGAAGCATCTGCGTCCAGCGCTCGGCAGCTCCTTCGCCCAGGAGAGCGGCGTCGAAGGTCTTACCCGCGCCCACGTTGATGGCGGAGAGTTTCTTCAGCAGTTCCTCATCCGCATCGGCGGGCGGGTTGACCTGCATCAGAGCGTTCGCCGTATTGAAAAACTCTGCTGGCGTCATGGAAAGCACCTTGTTCACGGGAACAAAGTCATTTTCCTCTTTATAAGCTCCCTGCGGTGCGGTATACTCGCCTCCCTGTATATAAGCCGAAAGCGGCAGGAGCTGCATCTGCTCCTGAATGGCATAGACATTGGGCAGATCCTCGTTCCCGGACAGCACCGTGCGGGTGATCGACCACACCGTTGCGGTGGGCACGTCCACGCGCGTCACACTGTCGGGCAGCTCGCCCTCCCAGCCGGGAAGCGCAATGGCATAAGCACCCGCCTTGTCCAGCACGGCGGCGGTGTTCGTCCACGCATCCAGAAGCTGCACATTGCAGAAGCGATCCGTTTCCGGCAGGACGTAGACCATAGGCTCTGTGCTGATGTCAAGCCATGCCTGCGAATAGACGGTATCGACGTTCGGCGTCACGACGGTGCGGAAAGAGGCGTCCGCCAGCTTTTTTACATGGTTGAACTGATTGATGGGCGCACGGCCAGTCATGGTCCCGTCCGTATTGGTCGATAATGTTTTGGTTGCGTCGGTCAGCACCAGCGGGAACGCATAGATGTATGCCTCGCTGACCGTTTCCCACACGGTTTCAGTATCCAATGTATCCGGCTGCGTTTTTTCGGCAGAGCAGGCGGAAAGAAGCCCGCAGGAAAGCAGCGTAAGCAGCGATAGTAGAATTGCAAGTATCTTTTTCATGTTGTCCTCCTATGATTCTTTTCTGCTTTGGTCATCTTCACGGAACGGTTTGTGCGTATGGATTGACTACGAAGTCGTTTGTGACTTTCTCTTTATGGTAAACTATCGATTATTCCACCCCTTTCTTTCCGCAAGCCTTGAAAGCTCTTTTTTGACCGCTTCGATTTGTGGGTCAAACAGCGCTCGCTCGGCAAAGATCATATAATTGTTGATGGCAAGGATCGACAGATGAACGAACGGCGCAACCTCTTCGTCGGTGCAGCCGAGGATCTCCGCAATCCTGCCCGTGTAATAAGGGTATCTTGCCGCAAGCCGCACAAGGGAAGGCTTTACCTTTTCTCCGTATTCGCGCGACACACATACGCTGACCAGAAAGCGCATGGTAGGCGACATTTTATCCGCCAGCTCACCGAGATGATCCATCATGCTTTTGATGTCACTAATATCTTCAAGCACGATGGCAAACGCACCTTTTTCAATTCGACTGATCGCTTCCTCTGCGCAGGCAAGAACGATTTCCTCTTTGGTGGAGAAGTAATAGTAGATGCCGCCGTTTTGCAGCTTTGCCGCCTTACAGAGGTCCTTTGTCGTGGCAACGGTCAGCCCCTTTTCGACAAAGCAGCCAAGGCAGGCGTCTACAAGCTCCTGTCTCTTTTCAGCTTTCTTTTCTTCCCTCAAAACACAATCCCCCCATTTCTGCGCATTATCCAGTGTTTGTTATAATAGCATATCAGACCTCGCAAAATAAATCAAGCGCTTGCTTAAATAAGAATTATAAATTCTTAGGATCACAATGCCTGATCAAACATCACAACAACCTCACTTGGCGGCTTTGCCTCCGGTAAGCTCTGTATGTGCCGAGTCGCCGTCCTTGCAAAGATATTGGACTTTATCGTGTCCCACTCCGCCAGCCAGACGATCTCCGCTGTGCCGGTTGCAAAGTCAAATCTGATCTCTCCCCATTCGCCGCCGTTGTCTACCTATATCAGGTAGACAACGGCGGCTATTTTTTGTTCCTTTTGCGGCATTCGGTCTGCTTCAGCGTCACGGTATGGACAAGCCTGCTTTCCAGCAGCTTCAGGCGCAGCTTGTCAAGCGTCCGCCGGTAGAATCGCTCCGCGCCACTGGCGGTTGTACCCTCGAAATCCACCGCCAAGTCCTCAAAGGTAGACTGCGTGGACAAAGGGCTGACGCGTCCACAGGTCATGCAGAGGCTTTCGCCGCCGACAGTTGCTCTGATCTGCTGGTTTTCCTTCTTGACATGAACAATGCTCCCTTCGTGATTGACAGTGTATTTATTTCACTGTCTCTCATAAAGGGAGCATATCAATCAGAAACGGGGGTGATTTTGTAGTTTTTTGACAGCCTTCCTTGAGACTTACTTTGCAAGTACAACGGAAATTTTGATTTCCTTTTCCGTCTCGCTCAGGTCGAACGCACCGCCGTCTGCGACGCTGACACGCAGTTCATACAGTGTGCCGTCGGCCAGGGTATCCACGCCAGTCCCGGCTTCATCCGTGATCGTCCACAGCTCTTTGCTGACCTCCGCCAGCTTTCCGTCTGCACCGTAGGCATAGAGCTCCAAATCAGCGGCGCTTCCGGAAAGATTGTTCATCCGGAACGAGACCGTCGTGTTGGGATGAACATTTTCGACCGTCACAGTATTGCGCCAGCTCGCGACCGTACCTTCGCCGCCGGCCTGCTCAAACTGTTCCTGTGTCAGTACGTTCCGCGCGGCCTTATCGAGATCGACCTCTCGGTACGGCATTTCGGGCAGATAGGCGAAGCGATCCTGTAATCTGAGCAGCTCCAGATAGCCCGTCGGGCAGTAGAGCGCGTTGCCGCTGTTGCCGGCATACATACCAATTGCCATGTTGTTGTAGCCGTATTTGTTGGAAACATCCATCGTGAAAACGGTCTCGCCGGTCGCAAAGTCCAGAATGATGTACTGCCACATGCCGCTTTCCAGATCCTGCACATAGCCGTAGATATAGCCCGTTGCGGTGGAGAGCTTGAGAATCGATGTATCGCTCAGATCATTTCGAGACCAGATGCTCTTCATCTCATAGCCGCTATCGGTTTTCACGGTGTCCACGCGCTCGACGCCGGGCGCGATCATGCAGTTGCCCTTTGTCAGCCAGTTCATATCATAGATGTTGGCGTAGCTCTGGATGGAAGAGTCGTTGTTGGGGTCAGCCAGACCTGCGTTGCCCGCGCCGAACCAGTTGCACACGATAGTGCTGACGGTGCCCTCGCTGTCATCATAGACGATGGCAGAGTTTTCAACCGCCACCTGATAGCCCTCGGGCAGATCATCCAGAACCGGCATGCTTGCAACGATCTCGCCGGTCTTCATATCGAGCGCCAGCAGCTTGACTGGATCCGCATTGTCGGTGAACATCACAAGATCCGGCGTCAGCGACGGGGAGCAGCCGCCGCCCCAGGCAAGACCGCCGCCGGTGGTCTTATCGCCTTCGCCGCTCACCTTTGCGCCTGCGCTCTCATACGGCGTGCACCAGACAGCCTCGACACCGTTATTGGCACGCAGCAGATAGCAGTTCTGGTTCGTCAGGATGACCGCGCCGTCCTTGGAGGCGGCAATCCCGTTTTCCGCACCCTCGCCGGGGGTCAGCTCGTGGACAAAGACAGCCTTCGAAAGGTCGGCCTGCTCTCCGTTTAGGATCGCCTCGATCGCCGAGTGGGCGATGTAGCCGAGCACGCCCTGCTGCTCACGCTCGGGATAGATGCGGAAGCCGCCGGTGGCAAACCAGAGGTTGCCGTCGTAGTCAAAGACCACGGAAAGAAGATTCTGCGTCAGCTCCTTGCCGAGCGCAGCTTCGGCTGCCGCCTTGATGTCAATGTCCAGTACCTTTTCAAACTCCGGCAGGACGTTTCCTGCTTCATCGGTTGCCCGCAGCATCAGCACATGGTTGTTGCTGGTGGGGCAGACGATGCGGTTTTCCGAGTCAAGGAACGTGTAGGAGCTCTGGATGACGTAACCACCGCCGTCGTGCTGCTTCGGAGAGAAATAGCCAAGAGTCTTCGTCTCTTCGGCATTCAGATCGCGGATGGCGATGCCGCCGAGCAGCGGAACGACTGCGTGGCCGTAGCTGTCAAAGT
>OIDD01000632.1_pt1 | contig 17864 bp, 22 predicted proteins | sample 1606751 | NCBI WGS metagenome assembly OIDD01 (sample SAMEA3882544, study PRJEB24775) | human gut metagenome | biome: human-associated habitat; feature: intestine environment; material: feces | place: Netherlands | collected 2009/2010
GTATTTGGAGAGTATTCAAAGTAAATTAAGAAAATTGTTGTTTGAAGAAATTGCATTAGAAGATGCTAGAAAGATGTATAATTAAAGCAGTGATATAAAACAACATTCACAGCAGATTTATGTGAAAAATTGAACCCAAAAAAGAGTTTGAATAATTTTTTTTTAATAAAATATAGAAGGATTTATTTTTCAATAGTAAATGAAGAAGGCTCCAGGAGATTTTAAGAGATCTTCTGGGGCCGTTTATTTATGTGTGGTATACTGGAATATATCTATATGAAAATTTGATTCAAAGCCTTATCCAAGTAAGATATGGAAAATCAGATGCTAAACATATATTGCAGAAGGAGAACAGTGTAATGATAGATATATATACGGAGAGGAAAGATTCAAAAGACTGGATTTTTTACAATGACTTGTACTTCAACTTGAATACAGGCAATGAAGATATGTCACAAAAAGAAATTGATTTGATTCAACAAGTGGATGAAGCGAAGCTGACACCAGACAAGCATATAGAAACAAAATATGGCTTAGGTACGATCCGAAATTTATCATCAGGCTGCAAGACATTGCTTAATATTGTGAAGCACCCCGATAAGGTGGTAAATGTTGAGGAATGTGGACCGAATGTTCTTAAAATAATTTTTACTATGGATAATATTAAGATTTATATGTCAAGACCAACGCTTTTTGATATTCCGGATGATGCCAAAATCAGATTTAATGATTCTGATATAGTTACCGGTGGCAGAGGATATAATGCTTGGTGGAGTAAGGAGTATCAAAGGAGAGAAGCAGATGATTTATAAGAATATAACATTTAAAGCAGCTCCATTTTCATATGATTTGACATTTGATGACAGGATTACTCTTGTTGGTGGAGATAGCGGTACAGGTAAAACAGTACTTTATGAAATGCTGGAAGATATAAGATTGACAGACGAATACAAAGCAATCAAGCTATTTAACTACAAATCAGATGATTTTTTAGAAGCAATCAAACAGTGTAGAGATAGTTTTATTGTGATAGATAATGCAGATTGTATGATTAATGATGATGTCAGGAGATTCATTAATTTTGAGTTGTCTAATCAGTATATGCTTTTTCTACGAAATTGTGACGGACTCAATGTATCTTATAAGAGCTTTAAGGTGCTGAAGTTTGATAATAACAGGATAACACTGGAAGAGGAGTTGTGATATGAGATATTTATGGACAGAGGATATCGGTGCAGGACTTCACTTCTAGAAATTAGTTAATCAGCTTTTTTTGACAATGAACTTGTAGTTGAGAGTAAATGGAGCAATCAGGGTTTACTGGATGCATTAATAGACTTGGAGACTGAAGATGGAGATGAATACTTCGTTGCGTTTGATTATGTGGTTGATAATCAGGACATGCTGTCAAATGTAAAGTGGGGCAAATATATAATAGGTGATTTGTTTGAAGGATAGAGACAGCAAAGCTTCCTTATAAAGCAGATGAATTGCCAAAGAAGAAGCTTTCTAAAGCGTGAGAGACGCTTAAAGAGTTTTCTGAAAAACGAATATTTCAAAGTTAGTCTCAACGAAGTCTCACGAGATTTGAGACTGAGTGAGACTCTATGATATAGCAAAATGCGATAAAAATTGGTATTTGCAGGTAAATTATAAAGTTGTAGTCTCAAGACAGTCTCATTTTTGAAATTGTTTGTTGAGACTAACATGAGACTGAGGAGGTTCAAAATCATGAACATAAGCAAAAAGGATTGGAAATTATTTCGAGAAAGATTATCAGGCTGGCAGGAAAATTATATGGAAGGTCTTGTTAAAGAGTATGCAAATTTTCTGAATGATGATAAAAAGCCTGCATCAGAGAAATTCTGGGAACTTGAAAAACGGATAAAAGAAGATAAGCGTCATCCGGGAGTTATCATGGAGATGAGTAAGTCAGAGGTGATATGGGATATCGTTCGTCTTATTAGATTGAAAGTAATTACATATGATGATTTATCAGACTTTAGTGATGAATTACAGCTGGAAGTGAAGAGAATACTTGAAATGAGCAGGTGATACATATGGAGATTGGTGCAACAAAGGCAGTTCAAGATCGACTAAAAACCACAAAGATTGCAGAAAGCAAAGGTGTTTCACTTGTGTTCTGCTGGGACACACATTTGACGAAAATAAAAGGAAGAAATGTCTTGTTTATTGTAAATGCCAGTAATCGTTATACAATAGCAATGACAGATATTGAACCAAGAAACTGGAATTACTATGCAATGTATATCCGCAGTGTGATTCATGGCGTGATGCAGGAAATGGGATATTTCGAGGAACAGATAGGGCAGTATTTTAAAATGCCAGGCGATACAGCTGTAACAAAAACGCATGGTAGGAAATCGGTTGGTGGCATTAACAGAATGGTAATGGATGCACAGTATTTTGGTAAGAAGCTGGAGAAAGAAGCAAAGTATCAATGGGAACTTAGTGAGTATCTGAACAGAGATATCTGCAAGCCAGAGGGATTTGATGCATATGGATATCCAAGTGAACTCTTTAAATTAGACATGGAACGATTAGGAATTATTCCTAAGAGAAAGCCTGCAAAGGTAATTGATTTTACCAGGTACATAGATACTAATCGCAGTTCTAACCATTAGCGCAAAAGAATTGTTAAAACAATTGTTTGGGCATAAGAAGTTAGTTTGCAATGACGAAAAGCAAGATGTATAAAATAATTCGTCGCTAAAAAAGTGACGAAAAAAGCGACGGAAAAGGAGAACATTTATGAGCATAACATTTGAAATAGTCAAATTTAAAAAGCCAACAAAAGATGATTTGTCTAATTTACATATGTTTAATCCTTATGGTTCTATTCCAATATTAGATGATGATGGCGATAGCACGGGATGGAATATTTATATGTTCAGGGTCGATGATAAGGATATACAGAATATTATAAATAGCAGTTATGCAGTCAAAATGGAACTCCCAGAATGCATTACAGATTATGATAGTTTTTTTGAAGATTTGGGATTCCCTAAAGAGGCAGTAAGGAATGGAGATGTTCGCATTATAAAATCCAATTCCAGATATATTACTATTTCTTATGGTGATAAATCAAAGGAGATAGAAAAAAGCAGGCTTGAAAAATATAAGGTGATGGTTCAAACAAAATGTGTTGTTTTGAAGATTAAGGCTTTATGGAACAGCAGTGAAAATAATCTATATGGTATAGATAAAAAGAAAGCTATAAAGTGTATACCAGATATTGAAAATTATGAATATGTTCCAGTTAATAATAGTATGCTGGCAAAAGCAGAAATTCCCTTCTTGATATTTGAAAGAAACCGGGGAAAATGTTTTATAGAGATGTATTGATAGAATCTAGAGAAAGGAATGCTTTTATGAGCAAAGAATTACAGATAAGAAATAGCACTGTTGATTTCTTGGTTTTCACACGAGATGCAGGAGAAGACGGAATAGAAGTTAGGGTTCAGAATGGCGATGTATGGCTTACGCAGAAGGCAATTTCACAGCTTTTTGATGTAGATAGAAGTGTGGTTACAAAACATCTGAGCAACATTTTTAAAGAGGGAGAATTAGATGAAAATTCAACTTGTGCAAATTTTGCACAAGTTGCCGACAATGGAAAAACATACAAATATAAATTTTATTCGTTAGCAGCTATTATTGCTGTGGGATATCGCATTAATTCAGAACGGGCAACACAGTTCAGGACATGGGCAACCAAAGTGTTGGATACATTTACAAAGCAGGGTTATGTTCTTGATAAAAGCAGATTGATTAATGGACAGATTTTCGACGAAGATTATTTTGAGCATCTTATTGCTGAGATTCAGGAAATTAGAGCAAGTGAGAGAAGATTTTACCAAAAAATCACAGATATATATGCAACAGCAGTTGATTATGATAAGAATTCACAGGTGACAAGAGAGTTTTATGCAACAGTTCAGAATAAGATGCATTATGCAGTTCATGGTAATACAGCAGCAGAAGTGATAGTGGCAAGAGCTGATCATAATAAGAAACATATGGGACTTAAATCATGGAAAAATGCGCCTGATGGTAAAATAGTAAAAACAGATGTGTCAATTGCAAAAAACTACTTAGGAAAAGAAGAACTTGCAGAATTAAATGAGATTGTGACAATGTATCTTGATTATGCAACAAGACAGGCACGAAGACATATTCCTATGACTATGGAAGATTGGAAAACAAAGCTTGACGCATTTCTTAGATTTAATGATGCAGAAGTACTTCAGGATAAAGGGAAAGTAACAGCAGCTATTGCAAAGGAATTTGCAGAAAGCGAATTTGAGAAATACAGAGTTATACAGGATTCACTATATGAAAGTGATTTTGATAAATTGATGAATGATATGGAAAAGGATGATGCTATCCATTAGTACCACAAAATTTCTTATTGCAGAATTAGCGGTTGCAGATTATAATTTTCGTAGGTGGACAAGCAAACCGATAGAATATTATTCTGTGAATAAAACACAAACCTGCAAGCCACCGGAACTACACACAATAATGAAAGAATGTAATGGTACTGGATTGGTGCTAAAAATGTGTGGAATGAAAAATAATGAGTAGAAAAGATGTGGACTATCAATACAAGAATGTATAGATAACCATATTAAAACAACCAGAATCAAACCAAACTTTGCGAGTTTGAGTAACGTATAAAGTACGGGAGCCCGCTATTTAAGCGGACTCCCGTTTTGCGTGCTTGCAAAATGCTTGCAAAATGCTTGCAGAAATACAATGACAGAAAATGAGGACTTAAAATGGTCATTACGGAACTAAGTTTAGTAGAGTATTATGATAAAATAATTCCGAGAGCAAAAAGAAAAAATTACAAATGGGTTATTTCGGTGATAGCGCGTCATGCTGATGCTAAGGAGTTATATCAGCATATTGAAGAAGATTGGGCATCAATTAATGATTTGACATATGACAATGTTTTGTTTGTATTTTCACTTGGAGCTAGTTTGGAAAATAATTCTTTCTTTCATACGGAAGGACAAGAAAATTATGTAGGCACAATGTGTCCTTACGTTGAAACTATTAATGAAGAACGAATAGCAAATAGAAAAGAAGATTTTTATATTCATACATATGGAGCAGCTGATATAGATTGGAAACAAAAGCATTCTCAGTCGGTTACTGAATTTATAAGGAAGTATGATATTAGAGAAGAACAACTTCCGGTTTTATTCATTTGGAATTTAGAAAGAAATTGTTATAGTGTTGTTTCATTAAATCACAGTGAAGATATGTACTCGTTTTTAAAGCAACGTGTATTGGAACAAGAGAACTTAATGAAGCAGAAACAAAAACTTGAAGAGAAACTGTTACCTTTCAAGCAGGAGCGAATGTATTTTGAATTGTATGATTTCTTGAATGAGAGAGCGTGTAGACTTGGATGTAGTGAAAAAGAGGCTATACAGTCAGTTTTGTTTGGGCAAAGTACATATTTAGAGAAAAAAGACCAGATTCAAGATAAAGAAATAAGAAAAGATTTAAAAAAAATAGGACAATGGAAAAAACAATTCTTTACAAATCCATCGGATATACCACAAATAAAAAATCATGTTAAAGAGATGTTAGAAAAAAAGATGGGAATAGAATATAGAATTGATTCTATATGGGAGAAAATCGGCAATAAGGGTGAAATGGTTACATTAACGAATGATATTGTAAAGGATGTTATATTAGTTTGTGCAAAACTTATCTCTAATGAGATTTATTATGATGCATCAGAAGATAGAAGGAACACATATGTAAGAGATCTGTTAGATGAAAAGGGATATGTAGTAAGAGATCAAACAAGACATGGATTATCGCCACAAGGAAAGGATGCAGGAAAAGTTGACATTTCTATTTTTAAAGAGGGAAAGACATACACACTTATAGAAGCACTGAATTTATCCTGTTTAAGTAAAAAATATATAGACACACATCTAGATAAGATATTTGATTATGATGTTTTGGGAAATGATATCAATATAATTTTAAACTATGTTACAGTTAGTGATTTTGATAAATTTATTACTAATTATATTACTTATATGAAAGAACGTAAGTGGCGTTCCCCGATGGTTGATTTAGATGAAAAATGTAAAGAGTATAAAATTCTGTATTCAAGCATAAGAGTAGTAAAAACAACTCATAAAAGAAATGGGAAGAATACAATTTTATATCACATATGCGCTTTAATTAATGGTGCTAAATAATAATGGAATTATTTAATGTTTGTAACCCACAGGAACGCTTTAGTGAGCAACAGGCTAGACGTACATTGGAAAAAATGCAAAAGGAATACATTATAAAATTAGCTAATGGGGGCCGGTATGCGAAGTATACACTAATTTAACTTGTTGTTTTAACTCGGCTATGCCGAATTAAATGCCGAGTTAAAAGATAAAGTATCCAAAATGCCTTGAAATACGTGACTTTGCAATGTACTTGTTTAACTTGTCAGTGTCGAGATAGATGCCGAGTTAAAAATTATACTCAAATGGTATTGGAGGAAATTGAAATATGGTAAACTTAATTGCTTTTGATACAGAGAAAGAATTATGCGAATTAACAGGTTTGACGGAGTCTGAGCTGTGGGAAAAGGATTTATTCTCGATGATTGGGATATTGGGTTTCAATCAGATATTAAATTACATAGAACTCCGACGGCTGATGATATTCAGGATGGTTATGAGGAAGATGAATTGATTGACGATTATGATTTGCCGGCACATTGGCTAATGATGCAGATGAACAATTTTTGCGTTGGCGCTAATTACGTGTTTTTGAATGGAAAGCATTATTATACAGTTCATCACTCGTAAGTCGTTTTTTCTCAAAAATTCGATAATACAACAGCAGGAGGTACACATGAAAGTAAAATTACAAGAAGTTCTCGAGGCACTTGATGGTGTCGGAATGGATATGGAATATTATTATGACACGAAAAATGAAGAAATCCTGATGATATTTGATGGTATGGTTAATGGAGAAACGGATCCTGATTTGATAGAAGATATCGAAGAGGGTTTTATTGAAGATTATATCCCGTTGCCACGGCAGTATGATATGAATGAATATCGGATGATGGAAGAATTTATTTATGACTTACCGGCTGGAAGAGCACAGGACGCATTGGATGTAGCAATTAGAGGCAAGGGTGCATTCCGTAGATTTAAGGATAGGCTGTACGATTTTGACCTTCAGGAGAAATGGTATAAGTACAGGGATGATTGCTATGAGCAAATAGCAAGAGACTGGTGTGAACGGTTCGGGATAGAGATAGAGGAATAGGTATGGCTGGGACAAATGATATTTTAGAAGTTGCGAAGATGACAATTAACGCATCGATAAAGTGCAATACGGTTCGAGGATTTATTGGCTGGCACAGTTGCGATAATATTTGCATGGATATGCATGATGTATTGGATATGTGCGAAGATGCTTTTAAGCGGGAAAGATATCAGGAATCTCTTGAGGCAGATACATATGTGCTTGTTTCGGGCGTGAAATTGGCTTCTTGTGCAGATAGCAGTTCCGGTATGCTGACGGATGTAATAATGCGTGCATTTGAACTAATAGATTTATCTACACAGACAATTGCCAAACTGGATGCAGCAATGAGAAAACATGCGCTGTCATTGATTATAAAGGAAGCAAAGAAAAAAGCATTTGACGGCTGGGACTCATGGCGCTATGAATTATTGGGAAAGGCGGTTTGTTTGTGTGATGAGAAGTTGGCAGTAAAATTGGAAAAGCTTTTGGATGTATTCTTAGAAGATATTGAGAATGATTATACGCCGGAATACAAAAGGCAGGAAGATACAATTTTACGTTATAAATTGCATCGACATTTAAAGGGGGCAGACGCAGTTAAGGACGAGTTATATGCAAATCTACATATAAGAGAAATACGCATAATTGCAGTTAAAGATGCAACAGATGCGAGGAATTATAACGAAGCAGAAAAGTTGTGCCTTGAACAGATAAAGAAAGAGGACGGTCGCTTTTACAGAAACATTCCGGAGGATTGTAATAATATACTGTTTGATGTTTATGTGCAGTCAGGCATAACAGATAAACAGATTGAGCAGGCAAAGAAAATATTGTTCCTGGGGAATGCAGGATTCTGGGATGTTTTAAAGCGGCTGTACCAAAGCTTGGGAACATGGGAAAGTCAGAAGCCAATTATACTTAAAGAATTAAAGCAATGCAAATATTCAGTATGTTATCGGTCTGTATTGGTTGAGGAAAACGAAAAGAAGTTGCTATTAGAAGCCGTTACAGAAAATCCATATAATTTGTTCTATTATGCTCAATTTCTTGTAATGGATTATCCGAATGAAATTTATGAATTGTGTGCAAATTACATAAGAGAACAATGTGCGCAGGCAACAGATAGAAGATTATATAAGAAAGTATGTAAGGACTTATTACAGTTGATTAAGTGGAAAGGAAATGCTACTGCCAAGCTGCTTGTGGATGAATTTAAGGCAACGTATCCTAGAAGAAGTGCGTTATTGGACGAGCTGCAAAAGGTAGAGAGGAAATTGTAAGTGTTACTTGGCTGTTGCATTATTTGCAATACCCACTGAAAGCCATCGGAACCCACTATGTTTCTTGGTACTAACAACAACAGAGAAAAAGGATTCTCCACATAATAAATGTCAAAAGAAACATTGTAGATTTGAAAATTGAGGCGTTTGGTACTGTTATTTTACTGTTGTTTTTTGCAAGTGGCTTTGCAGTGCTGGCAGTGATGCGGATATGCATTGTTTTATAAGGATTTCAGTATAAGTGAAAATGTTTCTTGTAATTTACCCAAATGGATTCTATAATAAAATCGTGGTTGGAAAGGGATTATGAACTTATTGCTTTGGGTAGTGTCAATTGGCACGCCAAATCAGGGAAAAAAGAGGTAAAGAATCATTTTCAAGCCAACGGAACCATTTATAATGATAAAAAATCGTTCATAAATGATCGAAAGCTGAGTCGAAAATTGCGGTACTAAAATGGTACTACATTCGATTTGAACGAAATAGAATAGGAACAAAAACACATATTTGCAATACAAATATGTATAGAAAATCAATGAAAAACAATATCATTCACATCAAACTTTGCGAGTTTGAGTAGATATTTTTGTACATTTATAGTCCGCGAAGCCAGTAAAATCAAGGCTTTGCGGACTTCGTGCTTCTAAGGTGGTAATAAAATGGTAATGTTTTTAGAGCCGAAACTGAAATTTCATTCTACAAAATTTGCGATAGGCGAATGAAATAGATAGAATGTTACCAAAGGACATTGCAAAGTATTTGTGGTAATGGTGGAAAAATTTAGCTATTGGAGATTGTGCTTAAAGTATGCCTGCAAAGGGATATATGTCAGCCCGAAGGATTTGATGCGTATGGGCATCCATTCGAGTTATTTCATCTGGATATGGAAAGGATAGGTATAGTGCCAAAGAGGGCGCCCGCTAAGATAATAGATTTTCGGGCACACATAGAGAATAAACATACTATCGATTAGTCTGATGAAAAATAGCAGAAACATTTGACGTGACATATGAGGAATCTTTCGCGTTTAGTGGCGGAATCAGTATTGATTAAGACATAAAGAAATTGGTAATAAGGAGAGATGGAATATTATGGCAAACGAAGAGATAGCTAGTCAGGTGTTGGATTATTGGTTTGCGATTGAGTTCTTGGGGCAGGACTCTTATGATGTATGTACTGAAGAATCCAAACTTGTTCGAGCATTAAAAACATTTAAAAAAGCTGATCAGTCTACAAAGAATAAGCGTAGGCAAATCTCTGTTTTTGAACTTGTAAATAGCGAATCTGACATATATTCTCAAATTGTGAATCAAGCAAAGGAATGTGATATGACGATTTGGGGAAATCTGACATTCTATATTGGCAGGGTGTCTAGACAGGCGTGCATAGAAAAACTTGCTCAGGAACTTGGTGCAAAGCTAGAGCAGGAGGAGAGAAATTCAGAGTATATACCAATACTTAGTTTTCAGTGCACTACGAACGGAGCTTATGTAGAACATTCACTTTCTCTCTCTACTGTTATATGGGCAATATCTCAGGTAGAAGGAAAACAAAACGGAAAACTATCTGATCTGTTATCAAGTAGGGCGTATTCTGATACGATAGAACAGTTGGAAAGGGAGTTCTTTGAATCAGATAATTTCAACGAACAAGAGGCTATAGAGGAGGCGTCTGTTAAGGTGAATTCGGAAGGTATGCCAGTTTTTGCTGATGATGCTATAGTAGCTTCGAAAATTATGAGTATACATTCTGAAATTGTTAAAATGTATGGAAAATTTTTCCCGGAGAATGTGATTGAGGAAAGAAATGGTTTTAAATATCAGTTGTTTAAGAATTCAAAAGCTAAAGATAAATACGACGATGATAATTATATGGGATTGAGCCATGATTTCTTTTCTAATGATCTGAAGATGGTCAAAGAATCCATAGAAGCAGGAAAAGATGATTTTTCAACAGGTATGTTGTCTAACCTAATTGATTATATCTGTGCACCTCATGATGTCTTAGAAGAAAGACAACGTCATGATTTCGTCAGACCTAAAGATAAAGAGGTATTTTATAAGGAAATAGCCGAAATTCTCAACATGGAGAATGCTCCTCTTGGTAAATGGCCGTCCAGGTATATGCCTGCGTTAATGCAGCAGATTGCTATAAATATAGCAATATCAAACCGGCAGAGAGGAATATTTGAAGAAAGTGGGAATGTTTTTTCTGTGAATGGTCCGCCCGGAACTGGTAAGACGACACTATTAAAAGAGATTATTGCAAATAATATTGTTGAAAAGGCCAGAGCTCTCAGCCAATACGATACACCGGATGATGCCTTTGAAGGTGTGAAGTTTGTGTGTGGCGAATTGAATGGGGCGTATGCACAGTATTATCCGAAGTGGTTTAGGTTCAAAGATGAACATATTGCTGACTTTGGAGTGCTTGTTACATCCAGCAATAATACGGCTGTAGAAAATATAACAAAGGAACTCCCTCTTGAAAAAGGGATTCTTGATAATTTAAAAATTGTTTCTGACGGAAATATGCCAGATAGTCCGGAGAAGGCTCAACAATTAAGAACGATCTGTAAGATGTTTTCTACTTCTGAAACAGAGAAAAAATTAAACGTTTATCAAAAAGATACTAAGCGACAGGGTGAATACCCAGAGATATATTTCACTGGGTATGCAAAGAAATTTTTTGGAAATGCAGAAAAGGATGCAGATGCATGGGGAATGGTTGCTGCTCCACTTGGTAAAAAATCTAACATAAGTGGTTTTTACTATGATGTTCTGAATCCAATTTTGCAGGACTTCATGATAAAAAATGCTGACATTGAAGACAGAATTCCTGAATATAGAAAAGCCAGAGATGCGTTTTCTAAACAACTGGAAGTAGTTAGTTCTCTTCAAAGTCAACTAAAAAGTTACGGCGATATTTCTCTTAAAGCACATCAGTTATGTGCTTCTTTTGAGCAAATACGAGCTAAAAATATTTCTTTGATTATTTGTTGTGATGAGGAAATTAAGTCTTTTGAAAATCAGATAGTTTATACAAATACTGAAATAAAAAAAGAAGAAGACAATCTCAGTAACTTTACAACATTATATTCAGAAGCTGATTTCAAATTAAAAGAGTCTGAGAAAAGGATGAAAGATTTGTCAGAACAGGAAATTAGTTATAAGAAACAAGCTTTAGATGTGGAAAATTCTGTCGGTTTCTTTACAAAAATTTTTAGAAAAAGCAAATATCAATCTGCGCTTGATTTGGCTGAATGCTTTAGATTGAAGGCACAAGAATGCACGATTGCTGTTAATCAAGCCTCACATAAAATTGGCGTAGAAAGAGCGCAAGTCGAAAGCAGGGTTCTTCCAGCGGAAGCATTGTGCTTTCGACAGTTGGAATGCCCGGGTTTTGATGATCAGGTATCACCTCAAGTTTTACAACATCCGGTTTAAGGGCTAGCTTATAATCGCCGCGTCCTGTGGCAGAGGGGATATCATAACAAGCTTTTTTCTCAGTCTTTTAACCCAGTTGTAAAAGGTGCCGGGATTGATGTTATGTTCTGTACACCATTGGTAGTCACTAAGACCGCTGCTGCGGCATTCCATGATAAGTTGATATTGTTCGTCTGCTGTGCGTCTTTGCGTTTTCATACAGGAAACCTCCATAGTTATAGTAAAACGCTCGCATTTATAGTATCTAGCGCCGATACTGTAGTAAAATGCTGGCATCTATCATCTATAATTATGGCAAATTTTGTGATGATTTTAAATCCACCCTGAAACTAGGCGCTTACGACTGATTGCTTACCAGTTTAAGGCTATTAGAGAACAAGCTGGTATGAATCGTAAAGACTTTTCTGATTGGCTTGGAATTCCTTATCGAACAATGTAGGAATGGGAACTGGGGCGTAGACAGGCTCCAGATTATGTCCTTCGTTTGATTGCATATAAAGTTAAGATGGAGAAGGAAAGGGGGAACCTATGATGACAGTATTGTATGGTATTGGAACAGTTTTAAGATTTATCCTCAGAATCGCTTTATTGCCAGTACAGGCAATTTTAACTTTACTGATACTTGCTATCGGTTTTATTGGTGGCTTAGCAAATATCGTATGTTGGTTGTTGGGGGCTTTCTTTGTGTTTGGTGGTATCTGTTCATTTATTAATGGATCTGCAGCTCTTGGATGGCAAGGACTTATTGTGGGTATTATTATTGCAGTGGTTCCTCAGGCCTTAACCATTTGGGGTGCTGAAGGAATTGGATGTTTAAAGGAAGTCTTAGCGAGAGTATAAATTAAAAGAAGAGTATAGTCACTGTTCTGCATTTGTGTAGGGCAGTGGCTTTTTTCATGTTGTAAATAAATATAAGTGTTGACGGCCGCTGACGGCTATTGATAAATTATTTATTGAGGAGGGATGGCTATGGACTTGTATACGACTGGAGATGTTTGTAAGAAGCTAGGTATTAAAGAACGTGTCCTTAAGTATTATGTTGAGAGTGGAATAATTGAACCTACAGAAGTCGGAGTATCAGGCAAAAGGAAATACTGGTATTTTGATGAAGCTGCGATTAATCGAATCAATCAGATTAGACTATATAAGGAATTGGGATATTCTGCAGATGAAATTAAAGATTTTATATCTCAACCAGAATTTGATTGGAAAAAAGCCTTAGGCAAACAGATCAATGAACTTAAGGAAAAGAAAAAGCATTACGAAAATCTTATTCTAACTGCTGAGACAATGAGATATTTCTACGAAAGCGGGTTGTACGATGGTGAGATAGTCGATATATCGGCATTTGGAAATGATTTAGACAATTTTGCGTTAAGTGCTTTTTTTTCATCAGATAATTCTAAAGAGGGATTGTTGACTATCAACCAAGATATTTCTGGTGGAATGGAAACTGCGGAAATTAATAAGGTTGGAACAGATGTTATGGAGATGCTGGCTAAGATTTCTTACTGCAAAAATATGGATCCTGAATCTAGCGAAGTACAAAAGGTGGTTTCAGATGTCTTTGACTACATTGTTAAAATGTCTGGAATAGAAGCAATTGATGCTAAGGACGTACTGTATGGAATTAGATTAACATCAAATTTTAGTCTTGAAAGCTTAATTGATTCCATGCTTGGTATAGGTACAACAGATTTCGTACTTAAGGCTTTAGAAAAATATAGTTACGGTAGGGAGGAAATATAAAAATGGATAAAATAGTTCAGAAAGTGGCGGCATTAGGAGTGCCAGGATTGGTTTTAATTGTTGCAATAAGTGCAACAGGATTAGCTGGTGGCGCAGCAATTACAGCTGCTTTAGCAGCGTTAGGTCCAAGAGGGATGATTGGTGGTATTGCTACATTGGGTGTAATTGGTTTGATTTCTGAAGGTATTGCAAAGTATGGTTTTGATGCTATTTTTACGGCAGTAGTAAAAGAACTGTATTCTAGAGGTGAAACTAAGGAATCAATTTTAAAGAAAATTGAAAAGTACCCTGTTTCAAAAGATTTAAAGAGAAAACTTACAGAGTCTATTGAAAATATAGCGTAAACGGAGGTGAGAAAATGAAAAATGAAATTATGAACGCATTAGGTGGCATACTTAATAACCCTGGAGATAAGTTTGAAGCAAGAGTTACAAAATCAGGTAATAAGGTAGCTAAGTTCTCTTCTGGGGATGGGTCACTTAAGGCTAGTAAGACTGTGTATCCAAATGGCACAGTTCATGAAACAAGAACTTATAAACAGTAAAAATGGAGGTGGGTATTATGGATGAATGTATTAATTGTCAGCAGGATTTATCAGGAGGCGTTTATACAGCGCCTTGGGAAGATGGGGATAATGAATATGGATATGTGATTTGTCCGCATTGCGGGGCGAAAAACATAGATTGGGCATCTGGCGATGACGATTAAGTTTGAAACATGACCGACATTGTCTCGTTTTGACTCGTTTTGTCTCGACTCGACCGACATTAGCACTTTTCTTATAGATTTAACGGTGCTATTATTATCATAGACAAGTGAGAGGTAAACAAAAGCCACTCACTTGTTTTTCTTTTGCAGAAGAATAGGAAGCAGATTTAAGCGTCCACATGACCAAACCCTCAAGGTCGTGTGTGGCGCTTTTTTTGTTGTCCGAAACCGGAAAGCGCGCGCCTATTAAAGCTGTCAAAGAAAAGGAGAAAAATGAATATGGATTATGAACGTTTCAAAGAAGGTTTCCAGGATGCTTTAAAGGCTGAACTTGCCGTTAGAGGAGCTGATGTTGAACTTACTGCTCGTAGAGTAGATAAGATGAATGATAGCTATGATGCTATCACAGTAAGACCTGTAGACAGTTCCATTGGAGTGAACATCAGCGTTGAGAAAGCATTTGCTGCTTATGAGAATGGTACACCAATCCCTGAGATTGCAGAGCATTTTGCTGATGCAGTGGAGAAAGGATTCCGTGAATCCCCTCAGGTCGATCTGGAGTCGCTTTCTGATTATGAGCAGATGAAGAGCAAGCTTTCCATGGAAGTGGTATCTGCAGAGAAGAATGCAGAACTTCTTGAGAGCGTACCTCATGAAAGAATGGAGGATATGGCGGTTGTTTATCGCTTTGTTCTTGATCAGACAGATTCCGGTAATGGGACAATCCTTGTTACCAATCAGTTGCTTGATCAGTACGGCATAACTAAGGAACAGCTTCGTGCTGATGCAATGGAGAATGCACCTGCAATCAGACCTTCTGAAATCAGAGGTATGTCTGAAGTGATGAGTGAGCTTGCACTTGGCATGATTCCTGAGGTCGCACCGGAAGATGAGCAGATGTTTGTTGCTACAGTTCCAGATAAGATCCATGGAGCCGGTGTTATCGCATATCCGAATTTCATGGAGGATGCAGCTCAGAAGATGGGCGGTGACTTCTTCGTTCTCCCAAGCAGTATACATGAGGTGTTGCTTGTAAAGGACAATGGTCAGAGGACAGCCAAGGAGCTGGAAAACATGGTCAAAGAGGTCAATGCTAACATGATTGATGAGAGGCTCAACAATGGAGTGGAAAAATTCAATCGTGAGGAAGAAAAGAAAGAACAACAGGAAAAGCCGGAAGCACGTTCATCCTTAAAAGAGCGGCTGGCAGCCAAGCAGAAGGAAGCAGCATGGGGAAACAATAAAGACACGAAAGAACAGGATAAATTAAAAAAATCGTATAGGGAGATGTAGGAACATGAAGAATCTATTTACAGTTGAGGAAAGCAATTTGATATGTATTTTCCAGAGTGACAGCCGCACAAAGGTGATGGAAGATATTAACAGAGTATTGAAGCATATAGATGATACGAATATGATTGAATTGTGTGAAAATGTGCTTGAGAAACTTGGAAAAATGAGTGATAAAGAATTTGAAACATTACACTTAGAAGGTGCAGAGTAGAGGTGTGGAAGATGTAAAGCAGAAAGCAGTACATATGGAAGCATTGAAAGTAAGAGAAGATAAAATCAGGTAGATATTAGGACGTGGGAGAAATCCTGCGTCCTTTTTTAATGCGGATAAATATGATAGATGTTATAATGTGAAAAGATAAATGCGAAACATGCGCTATACTAGCAAAAGTTGTTAATTATATAAAGGTGGGAGAAATTTGGCAAAAAGTAAAAAGACAAAAATACATAAAAAGATAGATGGTCAGCTTTTACAGATGAAATGAATGCGGAGAAATTGGGATTCATAAAAGGAGAACTTTATGAATTAGAAAAAGACAATGTTCGGTATCGACTGCCAAACCAAAAACTCCCGTTCTTAAAGAAAGACTTTCATGTAAAAAACAGTTATGCCGATTTTATGATTGAAGATATAGAGATTAGTATTTCTATTTATGATGGCAAGGATTTTGCTATTGAATTTAATCATTTTAGAAGCATAAAAGGTTGCTTTGATAAAGATAGCAATATCGAGATCATGGAAAATACTTTGAACGAGAAAGAGAACATTTTATATACCGAAAATAATGAGATAATAGAGGATGTGTTGAAGCAGTTATTGGAAATTCATAATAATGTTTATCGGCGTTAGTAAAGTAAAATAATTGAAAAGTTGAGTTAAAAGTCCCGATTATGGGATACTAGATAGTGCATAATGAATCAAAGATAATCTTCAAAAGCATTTATACTTTAAGGAGTGACATAAATATAATGCAATATAAAATTTTAATGGTTGATGATGATAGAGAATTGCTAAAAATGCTGAATCAATACTTTACATTGAAGAATTATACAGTAATGATTGCAGAAAATGGCATAGAAGCAATGGAAAAGATAAGTGCAAACCCTGATATTATTCTTATGAATCCGCCATATAATGCGAAACCGATTGGAATACCAGCTAAATACAAAGCAAGTTGGGGAAATTCAAAGAATGGAAAAGAAGATCCAACAAAGGGGTTTGTATTTGTTCATTATTTATCTGATGTAATCAAAGAAATGAATGATAAAAGAGAAAAAGATGGTAAACCTCGTAAGACGGTGAAAATGGCAGTATTGCTTCCAGTTGCAACAGCAATAGGAACAAAATCCATTATTCAAAATGAAAAAATAGCAATGTTAGAAAATAACACATTAGAAGCTGTGTTTACACTTCCAAATGAAATTTTTTATCCGGGAGCATCTGCATCGGCTTGTTGTATGGTTTTTACTTTAGGTGAACCACATGTTAAAGTTGATGGAACCACAAAAGAAACATTTTTTGGTTACTATAAAGAAGATGGTTTCAAGAAAAAGAAAAATCTCGGACGCGTAGAACAGTTTGATGATGATGGAAATAGTAAATGGAAGGCTATTGAAGAAGAATGGCTTCGTTTATTCCGTAATCATAAATCAGTTGCGGGCTTATCTGCAACAGCAGAAGTAACCGGGAAAGATGAATGGCTTTGCGAAGCATATATGAAAACTGATTACACAAAACTTCGTGAAGAAGATTTTCAGCGGACATTGAATAGTTATCTTGCGTATCTTATCAAGGAGGGCAAGATTTATGAATCTTAATGTTAATGACTGGAAAGAGTTTAAAACATCAAAATTGTTTTATGATATGCAAAATGGTAAAGCAAATCAACAAATGCTTGAAAATGGAAATGAATGTTTTTATGTAGGCGCGAAAAAAGATGACAATGGAGTTATGTTGCATTGTGTTAAAGATGAAAGTTTAATGACAAAGGGTAATTGTATTATATTCATTTGCAACGGACAAGGTTCTGTTGGATATGCAAATTATATGGATGTAGATTTTATAGGAACCACAGAT
>OIDD01000638.1_pt1 | contig 17746 bp, 16 predicted proteins | sample 1606751 | NCBI WGS metagenome assembly OIDD01 (sample SAMEA3882544, study PRJEB24775) | human gut metagenome | biome: human-associated habitat; feature: intestine environment; material: feces | place: Netherlands | collected 2009/2010
TTCGAGACCGGCAAATATACCCATGCCGAGGTAGAGGAGATGATTCATTTCTTGCAAGACGACCTATGTATCAAGAACCCGGATACGAAATTACTGGAAGACGCCGAGTTAATCCTGTATATCAAGAGCAAACTGCTTCGCCCGTTGCGTGTATGCGGTATGGTGAAGAATGTGGGCGAGCCGGGTGGCGGTCCGTTCTTGGCGGAGAATCCGGATGGTACGGTTTCCTTGCAGGTGCTTGAAAGCTCCCAGATCGATATGAGCGATCCGGCTAAGAAGGCGATGTTTGAAAAGGGTACTCACTTTAATCCCGTGGATTTGGTTTGCGCCGTTAAGAATTATAAGGGAGAGAAATACAACTTGCCGGATTACGTGGATAAGAATACGGGCTTCATCTCTTATAAGAGCAAGGATGGTCGCGAATTGAAAGCGCTGGAATTGCCGGGCTTGTGGAACGGTGCCATGAGCGACTGGAACACGGTATTCGTAGAAGTTCCTATCGAGACATTCAACCCCGTGAAGACGGTGAACGACCTGTTACGCCCCGAACATCAATAAATACCCAGTTGTAGAGACGAGGCACGCCCCGTCTCTACAACTAGATCCTTATATTTTCGGTAATTCCCACGGTGCCCTGTATTCCTTGCACAGCAGCTTATCCGCCTCCGCGTCATGGAAACTCTTTCCATCCCAAGATAATTTTTTCCCGGTCCGATAAGCGATATTCCCCAATTGCGAGAACTTGGCGATATGCGCCCCGATCTCTACGCTGGCATTGCAATTCCGGTTCCGGCTCTTGATACATTCCAAATGATTCTTCGCATGCAAATTCAAGCCACCCTCTCCGTATGACTTCTTCAAGGGAACAGCCTCCATGCGGGCCTGTCCGTTTACCTTTTCCGGAATAACCTCCCAGCCGCCACGATCGATCACCAAGGTACCGTTCTCGCCAACGAATCCTAGGCCATGATTCCGTCCGTAGGCCCCGTCGTCAATGCCGATCGCATGATCCCACATAACGGTGAAGTCCTTGAATGTATAAATGGTTTGCAATAAGTCCGGGGTCTCGCAAGCGTCATCCGGATAACCAAATTTACCTCCGGAAGCCATGATAGACTCCGGTGCGGTGACGTTCATGCCATACAATGCGTAATCCAGTAAATGTACGCCCCAGTCCGTCATCAAACCTCCTGCGTAATCCCAGAACCAACGGAACGTGAAATGAAAACGGTTCCGGTTGAACGGACGTTTCGGGGCCGGCCCCAGCCACATATCATAGTCCACTCCGGCGGGCACCGCCTCGTCCGGCTTGACGGGGATAGAGGGGCACCAACCTTGATAAGAGAATACACGTACGGTGCGGATCTTACCCAGCTGTCCGCTATGTACGAATTGCATGGCGTCCTGCCAATGCGGATCGCTACGTTGCCATTGGCCTACCTGCACGACCCGGTTGTATTTCTGCGCCGCCCGTACCATAATGTTACATTCCTCGATACTATTTCCCAGCGGTTTCTCACAATACACATCCTTCCCGGCTTGGCAAGCGGATACCATTTGCAGGCAGTGCCAATGATCGGGAGTACCTACGATTACGAGATCGATATCCTTATTGTCTATCAATTTACGCCAGTCTTTATATAAATGCTTTACTTTCTTCCCGGTGATCTTCTCGGTCTCTGCCGCCCGGTTGTTTAATACGCTCTCATCGATATCCGACAAGGCGATACACTCTACTTCCGGATTACGAAGGAACGCTTTAAGGTCTTCGAATCCCATGCCGTTACATCCGATAAGCCCGACGCCTATCTTGTCGTTTGCGCCCACACCGGCACTCCCAGCTTTAATGAAAAAAGGACTGATGGAAAGTCCGGCACCGAGCAAAGCGGTCTGCCGGAGAAAATCTCTTCGAGTTGTCATGGTATTACTATTGATTTAAAGTATTTGCAATATTAAGCGAAATCCTTTACAATCGCAAATGATAATAGCTTTTTAACTACTTACTTAGTCGATGAAGTATATATCCTATGGCACTTGAAGTATATATCCTGTGGTACTTGAAGTATATCTGTCCGGTAAGGTTGGTATTGTAAGGATATGTACCATTGCGTCTTTGTAAAAAAAGTTATTAAAAGATATAGGGATGCGATATTGGAGAATATAGTTTAACTTTGTGCATTATGTTCACCCTAAAAGGGCGATGTGTTGTATATAATATAATGTATAGAGTATGACTTTGCGAAATTTGCTTTTCTGTTTTTTTATGGTGATGATCTCTGTTTCATGTATCCGGGAGGAGGCGCCCAATGCGGAAGCGGATATCTTGTCGTGTACGGTGGATGGCGATATATTGAAAGCCGAGCCGGAGATCGACAACGAATCCGTGACACTGACCGTGAAAAGTGACGCCGATATTACAAACCTAGCCCCGGTATTCACCTTGACTCCCGGCGCTACTATCACTCCGGCTAGTGGTTCCGCTTTTGATTTTACGACGCCGAGAACCTATACGGTAACTTCCGAGGATGGTCACTGGACAAAGACTTATACGGTGCGTTGTATCGTCTCCGGCGTAAGCACGGAATATCATTTCGAGCATATAACGATGGAGCCGAAGAATGGACGTTACCAGATATTCTATGACTTTACATCGAATGGAGATTCCGTGACTTGGGCGAGCGGGAATGCCGGATTTGCCTTGACCAATAATAAATTGGAGCCTTTAGACTTCCCAACCATGCAAGACGATAACGGATATGTCGGTAAATGCGCTAAGTTGGTGACCCGCAGCACGGGTAGTTTCGGTAGCGGATTCGGTATGCCTATCGCCGCCGGAAACCTTTTCATCGGTACGTTTGATTTGCTGAACGCTATTCCGGACGCAAGGAAAGGCACGAGATTGGGACGTCCTTTCGATCATGTGCCGACTTACTTGAGTGGTTATTATAAATATAAAGCGGGAGAGTCGTATAAAGTGAATGGCGAGGAGGTAAAAGGTAAGAAAGACCAATGTGATATCTACGCCATCTTCTATGAGACGGATGAGAATGTGAAATATTTGGATGGTTTCAACGGGTTGACAAGCCCGAACCTGATATCCGTTGCCCGGATCAGCGATCAGAAAGAGACGGATGAGTGGACGCGTTTCTATATCCCGTTCGTGGCTAAGCCCGGTAAGGTGATCGATAAGGATAAGCTGGCGAAAGGTGGTTATCAGTTATCCATAGTCTTCTCTTCGAGTTTGAAAGGTGATGTCTTCGAGGGAGCGGAAGGTAGCACGCTTTGGATCGATGAGGTTGAGATAATCCAGTCCGGTGAGAACTAAAAAAACAGAGGATATGAAAAGATATATAGTATTAATAGGTATACTGTGCTTGTCGGGTGTCGTTACGTTGAAGGCGCAGCAGGAAAGAAACCAAGGAATAATCTGGTCTTCCCTAAGGGGATTGGAATATACGGTAAAGGCTGGTATCAATATCGGCGGAACCGCTCCGGTGCCATTGCCTCGTGAGATTCGTGCGATAGATAGTTATCGCCCTACGCTTTGTGTCTCCATAGAGGGCGATATCAAGAAATGGTTCGGCGAGAGCAAGGAATGGGGTATGATGATCGGTCTCCGTCTGGAGAATAAAGGTATGGAGACAAAAGCGACGGTTAAGAATTACAGCATGGAGATCATTGGCTCCGGTGGCGAGAAGCTGAAAGGAAACTGGACCGGCGGCGTGCAGACGAAAGTGGAGAACACTTATTTCTCGATACCGGTCGTGGCTCTTTACCAATTGAATAACCGGGTGAGTTTCTCGGCGGGACCATTTGTCTCGTTCGCTACAAACCGGAACTTCTCCGGCTACGTATACGACGGATATCTGCGTGAGATCAATCCTACCGGTACGAAGGTGGAGTTTTCTGGTGACAACCGTGCTTCCTATGATTTCTCGGATAACTTAAGAAAGTTTCAGTGGGGAGCGCAGATCGGTACAGAATGGAAAGCGTTTAAGCACCTTATCGTATACGCTGACTTGACATGGGGATTGAACGATATCTTCCAAAAGGATTTCGATACGATTACCTTCGGGATGTATCCGATCTATCTGAACGTAGGCTTCGGATATGCGTTTTAGGAATTGATATGAATCAAAATAAGGCTATCCCGGACAAGGATAGCCTTTTTTATTAAAAGATTATTATGGAAATAAATTATTTTTTATAACTTTGGGGCGATAATTCTCAGACCAAGTTACATTTTATCTTATATTATTAACAAAATTACCATGAAAGAAAACACTAAGAAGGGCGTAAGCCGTAGAGAGTTTTTGGGTCTTTCCGCACTAGGATTGGCTAGTTTAACAATTCTTCCCAGTTGGGCCATGAATGGCGTTCGTATCGCTCCGAGCGATCGAGTCGTTTTAGGTTTTATCGGCCTAGGTCAGCAAGCATTATCAGACTTTAAAGGATTTGCCGCATGTCCGGGCGTACAGGTTGCCGCATGTTGTGACGTGGACACGATGAAAACAGAGCGTTTCAGAAGACGTGTCGCTGAATGGCAAGCTTCAAAGGGAATGAACCAACGTTGTGATCAATATGAGTTTTACGAGGATTTGCTGGAGCGTAAGGATATCGACGCTATCGAGGTCGCTACCCCGGACCATTGGCATGCTTTGGCTACCATCCATTCTTGTCAATCCGGAAAAGACGTATATTGCCAGAAACCGTTGGCTTATACGATCTCCGAAGGCTTGGCTATGGTGAAGGCTGTACGTAATAACAAACGTGTGCTTCAAGTAGGTAGCCAGCAACGTTCCAGCAAAGAGTTCCAAGCTGCGATCGATATGGTTCAGAATGGAGCCATCGGTCATATAGAGAAAATATATGCACGTGTAGGTGAGCCTCCTACGCCGCTGAGCTTGCCGGAAATGCCGGTTCCCGCTAATTTGAACTTCAATCAGTGGATGGGTCCGTTGAACGATCCGAAGATCCATTATCATCCCGATTTATGTCCTCCTATTTCTCTGGATCCGGAAGAGAACGAGAAACTATGGGGTGCATGGCGTTGGTATCAAGAGACCGGTAATGGCTATACTGCTGACTGGGGTGCTCATATGTTTGATATCGCCCAAGCTGCTATCGGTATGGATGGTTCTGGTCCGGTTGAGTTTACGCCCAAGGGATACAATGGCACACAATATTCAACTATGCGCTATGCGAATGGTATCGTAATGACTGAACAACCTTATTTGGAGGATAATCCGGATGCGCAGGGTATTAAGTTTGTCGGAGATAACGGTTGGATCGAGGTAGCTCGTGGCTACATCAACTGCTCTGATCAGTCTAAGATCCCCTCCGACCTGAAGAACTTGATCGAGAAGCGCCCGAGAATGATGACTCCGGAAGAGCGTAAGAAGATGTATGAGGAATATATGAAGAAGCTGAAAGACAGTAAAAAGAAGGGTAACGATGCTGGCAATTATGAGACTAGCGCTCCGCATATGCAGAACTTCATCGACTGCGTTCGTTCACGTGAGAACCCGATCGCTCCGGTTGAGGTAGGTTGCAGTACGAATACGCTTTGCTGTTTACAGAATATTGCCCGTGAGCTAGGCCGTCCGGTTAAATGGAACCCGGCTACATTAAGCTTCGGTAATGATAAGGAGGCGGCTTCCCACCGTTTGTACTGGTATCAATATCGCAACCCGTATTCATTGCCTTATTTCTGTAAATAAGCCTATTTAAATAGAATGATGTTATGAGTAACAGACGGGATTTCTTAAAAAATATCTCTCTCTTTGCCGCTGGTGGATTGCTGGCTGGTAAAGCCGGTTCCGTAAATGCGGAGAACGCTGCGTTGGGAGTTGTGGATGAGGTCCATGCCAGCAAAGAGATTGGCTTGCAGATCTATTCTTTATCCCAAGAATTATATAAAGGCGACGTGGCCGCTAATCTTCGGAAGGTGAAGGATATGGGATACTCCAAGCTGGAGTTGGCGGGTTATGGTAAAGGCGCTATCGGAGGTGTTCCTATGATGGACTTCAAGAAAATGGCGGAAGACGCAGGCTTGAAGATCATTAGCTCGCACGTGAATCCAGTCGACGCATCTATCTCTGACCCTTTTAAGGCTATGATTTTCAAATACTCGAAGGAGGTTACCCCAAAGATCATGGAGTATTGGAAAGCTACGGCTGCCGATCATGCGAAACTAGGCTGTAAATATTTGATCCAGCCGATGATGCCGACGATTACTACGCACGATGAGGCTAAACTTGTTTGCGATATTTTCAATCAGGCCTCGGATGTTATCAAGGCGGAGGGTATCGCCACTGGTTTTGGCTATCATAATCATAATATGGAGTTCAATCGTGTTGCGACGAAAGAGCAACAGGAGAAGGTGAAAGGAAATCCTTTCGCCGCTTTCATGAAAGTCGGAGACCAGATTTATGACTTGATGCTGAAAGATACGGACCCGAGCAAGGTTTACTTCGAGATGGATGTTTATTGGACTGTCATGGGACAAAACGATCCTGTCGAGTATATGCAGAAACATCCGGATCGTATCAAGGTATTACATATCAAGGATCGTGCCGTATTCGGCCAAAGTGGTATGATGAACTTTGAGATGATATTCAAGCAAATGTATGCGAACGGAATCAAAGACTATTTCGTAGAGTTGGAGCAGATGCCGGACGGACGTACTCAATTTGCGGGTGTGAAGGATTGCGCCGACTATTTGATCAAGGCTCCTTTTGTAAAATGAAGTAACAATCGATAGATCGTAAGCCTCGGGGTTAATAGACTCCGGGGCTTTTTTATTAGATGAAAGGCAACATAAACGGGTCTATTTTGTTTTTATAAAAAGAAGTTTATATCGCAAAAATCAAGGAAAGGATGAGTTCTAGGATAAGGAAGATATTGAAACATACGGTGATCGCTGTTTTATCGCTGGCTGTATTGTTCCTAGTTTTGAATCTTTTCCTGACAGGTCGTTTGGAGCGGTACCTGAAAAGAGAACTGATAGAGCGTACGGCGAATGCTACGGATGGTTTTTATCGCCTTTCTTTCGATAAGCTTTCTATTAGCTTCTTCAAGGGAGAGCTAAGGCTAGAGGGTATTTCATTGGAGCCGGACTCTAAGGTCTTTGAACATTGGGCCGCCTTGGATAGCTTACCCGATACCTATGTAAGTACCCGGATTGAGGTGATAGATTTTAAGGGGATTAATTTGGTATGGCGATGGAATTACCGGCAACTCCATTTCAATACCTTTGAGATCCGCTCGCCGGAGGTTCGTGTATACGGCTCTTCCGGATCAAACCCGTTAGTTTCCGGACTGGCGGCAGATACGGTAGAGCATGCTGAATCGAAGACGTTGTATGAGGTGATCTCTCCATACATAGATGCCCTGAGCGTAAAGACCTTGAACTTGGAAAATGCCAGTATCTCTTATAATGTGGAAAACCAAGTCTCGCCGATTATCTATACGTTGAATAACGTAAGTTTCCATGCGTATGGTTTTATGTTGGATTCTACCTCTTCACGGAGCGGGAAGCTGTTGTATTGCGATAACTTCGATTTTGTCACGAACCAGCCGCAAACCTTGTTGGTAAATAATGATTTTAAGTTGGAGACGGATAGTATATGCCTCAGTACCCAAGATTCCATTATCTATATCCAAAAAATCCAATTGCTTCCGCAAGAATTATTGTGGGGGGAGACCAATCGGAAACCTACGAATTATCTGGAAGGGAAAGTGCAAACCGTACAGATACAAGGGATTCACTTTAGACGGGAAGAAGCCTTGAACTATTTGTCCGCCCGTAATTTTGAGATACAATCTTCGGATATCAAGGTGTATGACTTGACTCGGGAGAAGAAGCAGGCGAATGCCGATGCGGATTCTTTGGTGCAAGCCTTATCGTTATATGATGTGATCTCCCCGGTACTACATAGTATATCCGTGGATCAAATACGAATAGAGCGAACCGCCCTTCACTATTCCTTAGCCTTGAAAGGGCAGATAGAGGACTTCTCGATCCCTGAGTTTAATTTCCATGCGGAAGGTCTTCTGATCGACTCCTTGGTAGCTCCGGGCGAGGAACTGAATTATTTTCGTTCCATTGCGTTTGAGGCGAATGATATACAAGGGATCATGAGGGCTCGTAATCACCGGTTCGATATCAAGCGCTTGGCGATGAATACGGCCTCAGGCTCGTTTCATATAGATAGCATGCGGCTGCGTCCGTTGTCTGTTCGTTCCCGCAATGATTATTTGTCGGGAAGTATCGATACGATCCGGATAGACGGGTTGGCGTACAACAAAGGTATTAGTGCGGATTTACTGATGATTCGGTCGCCTCGCTTGGTTTATTATAAAACGCCCTCCGTTGAATCTCCGGATAAAGGGAAAAGCACATCTGTAAATAGCCGTGTGGATGTGGAGAGTTTGTTAAATCCTTTCCTTCGGTATCTTTCCATCCGTAAGATCCAGATTCAGAACGCAAATGTGACATTGGAGGATCGTGAGATAAATGACACGACCCGGTACCGACTCAACAGCCTCAATTTCTTTGCCACGAATTTCTTGGTGGATGAGCAAACGAACCGGAGTGGGCAATTGTTTTTCAAGTATGATCATTTTGGTCTTAGTTTCCGGGATTTCGATAACTACTTACCGGGAAAGGATCTGCGTGTGACTATAAGAAAAGGTTCGCTATCCACCGTAAACGGCTCTTTCCGTCTACAGGATGTGACCTTGGCCGCTAAAAAGGACTCGATACGTTTTTCAACCCCATTGATTTCATTAACGGGAATCCGGATTCCCAAGAATAGCATCTATCAGATCGGGTTTGACCGATTTGATTTATCCGATGGTGATTTTTCTATGTCTTGGGGATCGGATACGACAATATTGCGGACTGAGAGCCAAAAGGATATCCAATTGGCTTTGGAGAATGTGTTTGTGGATTTGAAGAAGAAGACGTTTCAATTAGGTGATCTTCAGCTACAGACAAAGGATATCGATATACCGTTGGATAACGGCTTCTACCGGTTGAAGATCGGGGATCTGGATTTGAGAAAGTCAGGTTTGAGGTTGGATCACGTACATTTAGTCTCGCCTTATTCTAAAATGGAATTCGCTTATAAACAGCCTAAGCATCAAGATTGGTTTGACGTGAAGGTTGGGAACGTAAGATTGAACGACGTGGATATTCCCGGATATTTCTCAACCAAGGAATTACGTGTGGGGGGACTCTGGATAAACGATGTCTTACTACAAAACTTAAAGAACCGGAAGATCCCGGTGGAGCCTCATATCGTTCCGATGATTTATGAAGGTTTACAAAAGGCTCCGGTCCGTTTCAAGATAGATACCGCTTCCGTTGCCAATTTCTCCGTGGTTTATGAGGAATTACCCGTTAAAGGCGATAAGCCCGGTAAGCTTTATTTTACCGATATGAACGGCCAATTTTTAGGTTTGACCAATATCGTTTCCTATCCGGAGCAATTCATCAGATTGCATGCGGACGGGAACCTGATGGGATCGGGGCATTTTACGGCTACATGGCAACTCCCGGTAGATTCATTATACGACCGCTTTCTATTGGATGCCCGTTTGGATAGCTTAGACCTGCTTTCCTTGAATGAGATTGTAAAACCTCTGGCGCCGGCGGAAGTAGTGAGCGGTTGGGCACAGGATGTGGTCTTTCATATGGATGCCTCAAGCCGGAAAGGACGGATACGGTTAGACTTTCCGTACCGGAAATTGAAAGTGGCTTTATTGAAAGAGAAAGACGGAGAGACCACACAAAAAGGTTTCTTGTCGAGATTGGCGAACTTAGTTCTACGGGATAATAATCCGGCTCATCCGGAGCGAAAAGATAGTAAATTGCGTAAGGTCGATATGGAAATCGTGCGAGATCCCTATCATTCCACGTTTAACTATCTATGGCAGATGCTAAGACCAGCCTTGGTGGAATCAGTCGGAGTCTCGAAAAAAGAACAGGATGCGGCCTTGAAAGTGGCAGGTTTCTTCACGAAGGTAAAGCGCTTTTTCGGTCTCGATAAAAAGAAGGATAAGCGGGAGGAGATTGATACAAATAATAAGGAAATAGAACCTTTAAAAGAATAAATAATGGAATATACAGTAAATCACTATCCGGAGAAACATCGTTTCGAGGTAGTAGAAGACGGCTTGACAGCCTATGTGGAATATCGTTTAAGAGGAGATGCCTTGGACATTATCCATACCATTGTCCCAAAAAACTTGGAAGGGCGTGGGATTGCGGCGACTCTTGTTGAAACAGCTTATAAATACGCAAAGGAACAGGGGTTGCGCCCTTTGGCTACCTGTTCCTATGCGGTTGTGTGGTTAAAACGCCATCCGGAGTTTTAATCCTTGATCGTAATACCTAACATTCTAGCGATGTCCAGTGCTTGTAAGGAGGTTACGGTAGCACCTTTCAACTCTCCTCCGGGAATCGAGCCAATACGTATACCGGCGATCTCGGAGGAAGTAAGATCGATCCCTTTCAAAGAGGTCCGGTGAAACTCGGCCTCTACTAAATTACAATGTTCGAATTCTACGTTCGTGAATTGGCAATTGTCCAATCCGCCTCCTCGTAAAAAGCATTGATTAAAAGATACGTTCCGGAGTTTGCTCATGGAGAAGATTACATAATCTCCTTTGCAATCCCGGATGGTAGTATGATTAAAGATTGATTCGGAGAAATTCGTTCCGGTAAGTTTACACCCAATGAACTCTACCCGGTAAAAGCCACATCCGGATAAATTTATATTTGATAGGTCACAGTTCTTAAATACCACATCGCTAAACTGAGATTTACGATAATTGCAAGCAATGAAACCACAATTGGTGAATAAGCAGGAATTAACGGATAGGTTCTGTTTAGATACGTCCTCGACGCATAATCCATTGAAAGAACATTCTGTAAAATCATCCTCTTGTCTGGATATACAATCCATCCAGTCCACATCCTCCCGTAAGTTTTTTACCAATCTAGGCGCTGTTATTTTCAACATGTTATTGTTTCCTATTTTAATTTAGATGGTAAAGATAACGGATTTGGGCTAAATAAACGATATCTTTACTTTATAGTTCATTTTAGCAATATCGGAAAAGTGTGTTCGGGATAATTCTTCTACTTTTGCCTTGAAATCCTAAGAATCATGCGAATAAAGACAACGACAAAGACAGAGTATCAACAACGTATCAATGTATTGGTTGAATACATAAATAATCACTTAGGCGAGGATATCGATCTAAATAAGCTGGCGGAGATATCCGGATTCTCTCGTTGGCATTTTCATCGGATCTTCGCGGAGTTCTTAGGGGAACCGGTTGGTACGTTTATCGTTAGGATGCGGGTCGAGACGGCCGCTCGGCTTTTGCGTTACACGGAAATACCTGTCAAGGAGATCGCCTATAAGGTAGGATATGACGTACCCTCTTCTTTGTCTAAGGTTTTTCGCCAGTTTTATGGGATTTCTCCAAATGAATATAGAAACAATAAAGATTATGTAATTATGGAACCGAATAGAATAATGCCCGATATGGAATTGAAGGTCGAGGTAAAAGATTTACCCGGCAAACAAGTAGCCTACATTCGTCTAAACGGAGGGTATAAAGAAATTGATTATCTGGGAACTTGGATGCGCTTGCTCCAATTCGCCAAGGAGCAAAACATCCAGCCATTGAGTTTTTCACCGATCTGCTTGTACCATGATGATCCGAAAGTGACCTCACCGGATAAGCTGCGTACCGATATTTGTATGGAAGTCGCTCCTTCGGTTTGCCCTAAAGGGGAGATTGGTACGAAAAAGGTATTGGAAGGGCGTTTTATGGTCGCTCTTTATAAGGGAACTTATCAGCAATTAGGGGCTGTGTATGATACGCTTTACGGCAAATATCTCCCCGAGATGGGTCTTTCCTTACGGGAAGTGCCTAGCGGCGAGATCTACTTGAATGATCCTTGCAATACGAAGCCGGAGGATTTATTAACCCAGATTTATGTGGCGATAGAATAATAAGAGCTAGAGAGGTTTCTGAAGTGAATAAATGAATTAATCTTGATTGCCGTCTTCTCTAATTAGCGGTAATCAAGATTTTTAATATTTTAGACGCGATTGTATGATGTGATAACTTATATACTTGCTTTTACAAATTCATTATCGATCCAATAAGTCGCTTCTTCGGAAGTGAATTTCAATATACAATAGCTCGGATCTATTACTCCTCCAGGGAAATGAGCGAACATCCAGTCAGACCAAAGGGCTTTCTTGATTTCCATATCGGAAACGATCTCGACCTTACCTGTTAACACGATACTGTCTCCTCCTTTCATAAAGCAAACTCCGGCTTTCGGGTTGAGTTGGAATTGTATTGTCTTATCAGAGAACGTGCCTGTAGAGAACCATATTTGGGAAATACCATCCGCTTTTATTTTTCCCATAGGAACCGGACGGGGATAACCCTCTTGCGTAACAGACGCGAGCATAGCGGTGTCACATTCCGTTAATATGGAAATTGCTTTTTCCTCGATTAGCTTGAGGTCTATCATCTGGACGGGTATACATAAATCGATCATACATTTATCTTGTGGATGTTGATCGAGGGGGATGCTTTGATAGATCTCGAATGATTTGCCCGCACAAGGTTTGCATTGGTGTTTGGATGTAAGCGTGTACATCAAGCTCCATGCGGCGGGTATTTCATCCGTTCCTATCTCAAAATGCCCGATCGCGTAAAGTCCTCCGGATAATAATCCTTTTGAGATCTCATTTTCTCCCTCTACCTCTTGAGGCACTGTTAAACCGATATCCACACTTAACTCCTTTCCTTCGTGTTGGTAAACTGATATAAGTTTATTTGCCGGACCGTTTATAAGTCCTTTTGCCCCGGCCCATTGCATAAGCTTTCTGATAGAGCTTGGGATCAAGCTCATATCTCCTTGATGATGAAGATACACGATGTGTGTAGCATGTAGTTCTTTTAGTTCAAAAGTGTAATTCATAAGATTCTTATTTGTAAAAGTTCAATAGTGCAAACATACGGAATGACTATTCTTTCTGGTTGTAAAAAAACGACTTTTTATGTGATAGATTCTTGCGATTTTATTTTTAATCAAATATAAGTAAGCGGTTCATCCGTAGGATTTGGTAAAGTCAGGAAGTAAGAGGGAACGTCTCCCGCTAAACGCTTGAATTCTTTGATAAAGTGGGAATGGTCATAGTAGCCGCAATCTAAGGCGATGCTGCTTAAGTCCGTGTGTGGGGCGTTCCTCAGTACTTCTATGGCATATTGGAATTTTATGATCCGGCTGAATTCTTTGGGAGTATATCCGGTGGTATCCTTGAACTTACGTTGGAAATGCCGCTGGCAAATGCAAATCTTGTCGATCAAGTTTTGTACGGGTAGCTGTCCGCGAGACTGTTTTATAAATGAGGTGGCGTATATAATTTGTCTGTCTACTTGAATGGATTGGGTGAGAAGGCGTATAAGATAGCCTTCGATAATGCGGATACGGACGGAATCGTCCGGCTGTTCGCAAAGCATCTCGGCAAAGGAATTATCGAATAAAAGGTTAATATCTGAAGACTGGATGCGAAGATCGGCAAACTGTCCCAAAGGCTCATTCGTGAAAGCTGCCAGCCCACAGGGGTGAAAACGAACCCCCAGCATGTGCAGGGTATTTGTCGTGGCAGTCAGATCCGAATAAACCCGCATAGGACCAACGAAATAGGAACGATAAGGTTGCATGATCATCGAATGCTCGTCCGTAGGGACGGTCATGTTACCGATTGAGAAGATAAAGTCGGTGCATCCGTCCGCGAGGATCTTAAAACGTGTCCCGATGTCGGTAAAGCCTTTGAACACCCAGAACTTGTCGATAAAGGGCACTAAGGCTGCGCAGGGGGTAAATTCGTGATACATAGTGCTTCTTTCGCTTGTTTTATACGGCGAAGATACTATTAAAAAATCATAGTTATGAAATTTTCAAAACATAGTTATGAGTTGAACAAATCATAACTATGTTTTTTTATTTGTTTTTATAGGAGTGGGAGATAGTCGGCATATCCCTCTTCTTCCATCTTTGCTTTAGGGATAAATCTTAATGACGCGCTGTTGATGCAGTATCGTAACCCACCTTTGTCGGCTGGGCCATCATTAAAAACGTGCCCTAGATGTGCATCTCCTGTTTTGCTGCGTATCTCAATCCGTTTCATCCCGTGGGAAAGATCCGTTTTTTCCATCACCAAGCTCTTGTCTATCGGCTTGGAGAAACTAGGCCATCCGCAACCCGAATCAAACTTATCGGTAGAGATAAACAAAGGTTCCCCAGTCGTGATATCTACGTAGATGCCTTCACGCTTTTCATTCCAATATTCATTCTTGAAAGCTCTTTCCGTAGCGTTTTGCTGTGTTACCGCATATTGTTCGGCGGTGAGTTTAGAGCGCAATGTCTGATCATCCGGTTTCTGGAATTTCTTTTGCGATACAGGCTTGTTCGAGGCTTTCCCCTTATTAGCCTTTCGGGCGAAATCGAATAGATCCGGGCTTATGTGGCAATAACCGTCCGGGTGTTTATCTAAATAATCCTGATGATAGTCTTCTGCCGGATAGAAATTACTTAATGGCTGAATCTCTACGACGATGGGCTTGGTATAATTCTTGGCCAATGCCTCCACGGTCTCTTTGATGATCGGCAGATCGTCCGTATTCGTATAATAGATGCCGGTACGATACTGTGATCCGATATCGTTGCCTTGCCGGTTGATACTTGTCGGATCTATCGTCTTGAAGAATAGTTCGATCAATAACTTCAAATCGGCTTGTCGCGGATCGTAGCTAACTTCCACTGTCTCGGCGAATCCGGTATTATCGTTACACACTTGTTCGTAAGTCGGGTTTTTGATACTCATCTTCCCGTTCGCGTAACCTACTCGGGTATTCGTAACGCCATCGATTTGCTTCATGAAATGTTCTGTTCCCCAGAAACATCCACCGGCAAAATAAATTTCACTTTGGGTATTCATTCTTGTTGTTTTTGAAAGTTGATCACTCATTGTCGTTCTCGCGATTGCTAGTCCGTTTGATACTAGCAAAGCTATAAATAAAATTAGATGTTTCATATACTTTTTCTTTATTATCGTGAAGGGATGAGATCCATTATATTATATAACCAGAATAGCAGGAAATGGTTCTCCACCAAAGGCTTGATCCCGGCGGCCTCGGTCGGGGTGAATTTAAAGAAACTGATAATTGATTTCATGTTCTTGTTCATCTTAATGTTTAATCTATAATCCGTAATTTTTGTTCTTTGATAATTTAGTCTGTCGTTATGAGAAAAACTGACAAGATTTGTCGCGGGGGTATTTGCCCTTTTGGTGATGAACTATCGGGATTTGTTCGCTACCGATGTGATATCCTCATTTATGAAGCCGGTCGATGAGCCAATCGTGGTGTTAGGGCCTGTTCTGCAGATATTTCGCGGGATACTGTTGGCTTTGGTGTTATTGCCTTTACGGAAGGTGTTTTTTGAGGAAAAGAACGGCTTAATGAAATTAGGCGTAATAATCCTAGGATTGTCCTTGCTATCAACCATTGGGCCGACAATGGGATCCTTTGAAGGATACATATATACGAAAATACCCTATATGTATCAAATGCTGGGTTATCCGGAGGCGATACTATACGTGTTGTTGTTTATCGGGATATTGTATGTCTCGATAAAATATGCTCACAGGAAAATAATCACCTTGTTATCTATATTGATAATGGCGTTGATATGCTTTTTGGGGATAATGAGCTTTGTGATGGCGTGACGTATCTTAAATAATGGGCAATATCTCCGCCCAAATATGCTTCTTTAAATCCACGCACCCGTTCTTTTTGAAAGCGATGCCTTCTTTTTCCAGCAGTTCCCTTTGTTCCGTCCAATTGGGAGCCAATCTCCCTTGGCTGTTTACTACCCTGTGGCAAGGCAAGTTCAGCTCTCTCGGGGCGTTGAACATGGCTTGCCCTACCATGCGGGAACATTGTGGCCTCCGGGCGAGTTTGGCTAACTGCCCGTAGGTAACCACATTTCCCTCCGGTATTTCCTTTACGATGTTGTAAACTTCCGTGTAAAAATCAGCCTTCATCGATTCTCGCTTTTATCTTGCCCCATGCGTGCGTATCGAGGCTACACATACGCATCGTCTCGCACATCTCCTTGAAGCGAGACATCGGGATCGTGAAACTCAATACGTTGCTTTCCACATAAGGGCGGGCCGAGGGATCGAAGAAGCCAAGGAAAGCACGGTGCCCGCCACGCCGGTTCTCATTGACGGCTTGCGTAATGGTTGCGCTACATCCCGAGCCAAAAGGCGTGGAGATGGCCTCGGGCGAGTTATTGTCGAAAAATGCCCACGTGACCAAGCCGGACAGGATATCCGGGGTAGCGAGGAACAAAAGCCCTTCCACATCCTCGAAGGAAGTAAGCCGGTCGATTCTCGCGAAATGGATATATTGCTTGGTAGCCCTTTGTACATCTATCTTCTTGATGCCTTCCAGAACCATCTCCGGTGTTTGCTTATATCGTTCTTTCAAGGAAACGAAATTAGGTACATGTTCCGGCATGGGAGTGAATCCGGTATAGAATTTCCCACCTCCGCAACCGATGCTTTCTCCGCTCATGCTGATAATCTCCCCGTTCCTTATGGCGGGCTTTAAACAGGCAACCTTGCGTCTTCCTTAATTCTCCCGATAGAGTATCGGAATACCAGAAAGCGATCGGTAATTCCGCTTTGCCGGAGAATGTCTCCTGATAGTTGTCGATAAACGTTTGAATATCCATATGCGATTGATTTAGGTTGATTTATTCTTACCAATCGATTTCCGGGATGCCTTTACCCCGTAAGAAATCATTAGCCTTACTGAAATGCTTACAACCGAAGAAACCATATTCGGCGGAGCGGGGAGATGGATGTACGGTCGTTAGGACCAAATGTCGGCTCGTATTGATGAGGGAGATCTTGGCTTTGGCGTAACTTCCCCATAACATGAATACCAGATTTTCCCGTTCGTCGCTTAATTTCTTGATAACGGCATCCGTGAACGTTTCCCATCCCCTGTTCCGGTGCGAGCCTGTTTGGTGGGCACGGACCGTGAGGACGGAATTCATCGGAAATACGCCTTGGCTTACCCAACGATCCAAATTCCCGGAGGAAGGAATCGGTTTCCCAAGATCATCGTAGATTTCTTTGAATATATTCATCAAGGAACCGGGAATCGCCACGCCATCGGGTACCGAGAAGCAGATCCCATAGTATTGCCCCGGATTTGGATAGGGGTCTTGTCCCAAGATAACGACTTTTACCTTCTCAAACGGGCATGCGTTAAATATATGGAATATCTGGGGCCCGGGAGGAAGTACGTGCGCTTGCTTATATTCGTTTTTGACAAATGTCACCAATTGCTCGAAATAAGGCTTGTCAAATTCTTCTTGCAGACGTTTTCTCCAACTTTCATCTATTCTAACATTCATGGTGTTTTTCTTATTCTTCCACCAAAGGTACGGAGAAAAGCTTAAAATTCGAGGATTTTGTGTAAGTTTGCCTTCCGATTTGAATTTAAATAAGAAAACATGATAAGTTACCTTCAGATAGATAAGCTGACCAAGAGCTTCGGTGATTTGGTTCTTTTCGAGGATATAACGTTCGGAGTCGCGCAAGGACAGAAGATCGGGTTGATCGCT
>OIDD01000661.1_pt1 | contig 17412 bp, 17 predicted proteins | sample 1606751 | NCBI WGS metagenome assembly OIDD01 (sample SAMEA3882544, study PRJEB24775) | human gut metagenome | biome: human-associated habitat; feature: intestine environment; material: feces | place: Netherlands | collected 2009/2010
CGCTCAGGCCGCCGCAGAGGTGAAACAGGCGCAAGCCGCCTATGACTATGCGCAGAACTTCTATAACCGCCAGCAAGGGTTGTGGAAAAGCCGCACCATTTCGGCAAACGACCTGGAAAATGCCCGCTCCTCGCGCGACCAGGCGCAGGCAACGCTGAAATCAGCACAGGATAAATTGCGTCAGTACCGTTCCGGTAACCGTGAACAGGACATCGCCCAGGCGAATGCCAGCCTCGAACAGGCGCAGGCGCAACTGGCGCAGGCGGAGTTGAATTTGCAGGACTCAACGTTGATAGCCCCGTCTGATGGCACGCTGTTAACGCGCGCGGTGGAGCCAGGCACGGTCCTCAATGAAGGTGGCACGGTGTTTACCGTTTCACTAACGCGTCCGGTGTGGGTACGTGCCTATGTTGACGAACGTAATCTTGACCAGGCCCAGCCGGGGCGCAAAGTGCTGCTTTATACCGATGGTCGCCCGGACAAGCCCTATCACGGGCAGATTGGTTTCGTTTCGCCGACTGCTGAATTTACCCCGAAAACCGTCGAAACACCGGATCTGCGTACCGACCTCGTCTATCGCCTGCGTATTGTGGTGACCGACGCCGATGATGCGTTACGCCAGGGAATGCCGGTGACGGTGCAATTCGGTAACGAGGCAGGACATGAATGATGCCGTTATCACGCTGAACGGCCTGGAAAAACGCTTTCCGGGCATGGACAAGCCCGCCGTCGCGCCGCTCGATTGTACCATTCACGCCGGTTATGTGACGGGGCTGGTGGGGCCGGATGGTGCAGGTAAAACCACGCTAATGCGGATGCTGGCGGGATTACTGAAACCCGACAGCGGCAATGCCACGGTGATTGGCTTTGATCCAATCAAAAACGACGGCGCGCTGCACGCCGTGCTCAGCTATATGCCGCAGAAATTTGGTCTGTATGAAGATCTCACGGTGATGGAGAACCTCAATCTGTACGCGGATTTGCGCAGCGTCACCGGCGAGGCACGTAAGCAAACTTTTGCTCGCCTGCTGGAGTTTACGTCTCTTGGGCCGTTTACCGGACGCCTGGCGGGCAAGCTCTCCGGTGGGATGAAACAAAAACTCGGTCTGGCCTGTACCCTGGTGGGCGAACCGAAAGTGTTGCTGCTCGATGAACCCGGCGTCGGCGTTGACCCTATCTCACGGCGCGAACTGTGGCAGATGGTGCATGAGCTGGCAGGCGAAGGGATGTTAATCCTCTGGAGTACCTCGTATCTCGACGAAGCCGAGCAGTGCCGTGACGTGTTACTGATGAACGAAGGCGAGTTGCTGTATCAGGGGGAACCAAAAGCCCTGACACAAACCATGGCCGGACGCAGTTTTCTGATGACCAGTCCACACGAGGGCAACCGCAAACTATTGCAACGCGCCTTGAAACTGCCACAGGTCAGCGACGGCATGATTCAGGGGAAATCGGTACGTCTGATCCTCAAAAAAGAGGCCACACCAGACGATATTCGCCATGCCGACGGGATGCCGGAAATCAACATCAACGAAACTACGCCGCGTTTTGAAGATGCATTTATTGATTTGCTGGGTGGTGCCGGAACCTCAGAATCGCCGCTGGGCGCAATATTACATACGGTAGAAGGCACACCCGGCGAGACGGTGATCGAAGCGAAAGAACTGACCAAGAAATTTGGTGATTTTGCCGCCACCGATCACGTCAACTTTGCCGTTAAACGTGGGGAGATTTTTGGTTTGCTGGGGCCAAACGGCGCGGGTAAATCGACCACCTTTAAGATGATGTGCGGTTTGCTGGTGCCGACTTCCGGCCAGGCGCTGGTGCTGGGGATGGATCTGAAAGAGAGTTCTGGTAAAGCGCGCCAGCATCTCGGCTATATGGCGCAAAAGTTTTCGCTCTACGGTAACCTGACGGTCGAACAGAATTTACGCTTTTTCTCTGGTGTGTATGGCTTACGCGGTCGGGCGCAGAACGAAAAAATCTCCCGTATGAGCGAGGCGTTCGGCCTGAAAAGTATCGCCTCCCACGCCACCGATGAACTGCCATTAGGTTTTAAACAGCGGCTGGCACTGGCCTGCTCGCTGATGCATGAACCGGACATTCTGTTTCTCGACGAACCGACGTCCGGCGTTGATCCGATTACTCGCCGCGAATTCTGGCTACATATCAACAGCATGGTAGAGAAAGGCGTCACGGTGATGGTCACCACCCACTTTATGGATGAAGCAGAATATTGCGACCGCATCGGCCTGGTGTACCGTGGGAAATTAATTGCCAGCGGCACGCCGGATGATTTGAAAGCGCAGTCGGCCAACGACGAGCAACCCGATCCCACCATGGAGCAAGCCTTTATTCAGTTGATCCACGACTGGGATAAGGAGCATAGCAATGAGTAACCCGATCCTTTCCTGGCGTCGCGTGCGGGCGCTGTGCGTCAAAGAGACGCGGCAGATCGTTCGCGATCCGAGTAGCTGGCTGATTGCGGTAGTGATCCCGCTGTTGCTGCTGTTTATTTTTGGTTACGGCATTAACCTCGACTCCAGCAAGCTGCGGGTCGGGATTTTACTGGAACAGCGTAGCGAAGCGGCGCTGGATTTCACCCACACCATGACCGGTTCGCCCTACATCGACGCCACCATCAGCGATAACCGTCAGGAACTGATCGCCAAAATGCAGGCGGGGAAAATTCGCGGTCTGGTGGTTATTCCGGTGGATTTTGCGGAACAGATGGAGCGCGCCAACGCCACCGCACCGATTCAGGTGATCACCGACGGCAGTGAGCCGAATACCGCTAACTTTGTACAGGGGTATGTCGAAGGGATCTGGCAGATCTGGCAAATGCAGCGAGCGGAGGACAACGGGCAGACTTTTGAACCGCTTATTGATGTACAAACCCGCTACTGGTTTAACCCGGCGGCGATTAGCCAGCACTTCATTATCCCCGGTGCGGTGACCATTATCATGACGGTCATCGGCGCGATTCTCACCTCGCTGGTGGTGGCGCGAGAATGGGAACGCGGCACCATGGAGGCTCTGCTCTCTACGGAGATTACCCGCACGGAACTGCTGCTGTGTAAGCTGATCCCTTATTACTTTCTCGGGATGCTGGCGATGTTGCTGTGTATGCTGGTGTCAGTGTTTATTCTCGGCGTGCCGTATCGCGGGTCGCTGCTGATTCTGTTTTTTATCTCCAGCCTGTTTTTACTCAGTACCCTGGGGATGGGGCTGCTGATTTCCACGATTACCCGCAACCAGTTCAATGCCGCTCAGGTCGCCCTGAACGCCGCTTTTCTGCCGTCGATTATGCTTTCCGGCTTTATTTTTCAGATCGACAGTATGCCCGCGGTGATCCGCGCGGTGACGTACATTATTCCCGCTCGTTATTTCGTCAGCACCCTGCAAAGCCTGTTCCTCGCCGGGAATATTCCAGTGGTGCTGGTGGTAAACGTGCTGTTTTTGATCGCTTCGGCGGTGATGTTTATCGGCCTGACGTGGCTGAAAACCAAACGTCGGCTGGATTAGGGAGAAGAGCATGTTTCATCGCTTATGGACGTTAATCCGCAAAGAGTTGCAGTCGCTGCTGCGCGAACCGCAAACCCGCGCGATTCTGATTTTACCTGTGCTTATTCAGGTGATTCTGTTCCCGTTCGCCGCCACGCTGGAAGTGACTAACGCCACCATCGCCATCTACGATGAAGATAACGGCGAGCATTCGGTGGAGCTGACCCAACGTTTTGCCCGCGCCAGCGCCTTTACTCATGTGCTGCTGCTGAAAAGCCCACAGGAGATCCGCCCAACCATCGACACACAAAAGGCGTTACTACTGGTGCGTTTCCCGGCTGACTTCTCGCGCAAACTGGATACCTTCCAGACCGCGCCGTTGCAGTTGATCCTCGACGGGCGTAACTCCAACAGTGCGCAAATTGCCGCCAACTACCTGCAACAGATCGTCAAAAATTATCAGCAGGAGCTGCTGGAAGGAAAACCGAAACCTAACAACAGCGAGCTGGTGGTACGCAACTGGTATAACCCGAATCTTGACTACAAATGGTTTGTGGTGCCGTCGCTGATCGCCATGATCACCACTATCGGCGTAATGATCGTCACTTCACTTTCCGTCGCCCGCGAACGTGAACAAGGTACGCTCGATCAGCTACTGGTTTCGCCGCTCACCACCTGGCAGATCTTCATCGGCAAAGCCGTACCGGCGTTAATTGTCGCCACCTTCCAGGCCACCATTGTGCTGGCGATTGGTATCTGGGCGTATCAAATCCCCTTCGCCGGATCGCTGGCGCTGTTCTACTTTACGATGGTGATTTACGGTTTATCGCTGGTGGGATTCGGTCTGTTGATTTCATCACTCTGCTCGACACAACAGCAGGCGTTTATCGGCGTGTTTGTTTTTATGATGCCCGCCATTCTCCTTTCCGGTTACGTTTCTCCGGTGGAAAACATGCCAGTATGGCTGCAAAACCTGACGTGGATTAACCCTATTCGCCACTTTACGGACATTACCAAGCAGATTTATTTGAAGGATGCGAGTCTGGATATTGTGTGGAATAGTTTGTGGCCGCTACTGGTGATAACGGCCACGACAGGGTCAGCGGCGTACGCGATGTTTAGACGTAAGGTGATGTAACTTCTTATCTTTCGCCAGCAAAGACACTACCGCCGGGCCGGCAAGGATTGCCAGCCCTGCAATTGCCAGCAAAAAGTTGTTTTCCAGTACACGGGACAACAGCCACAGCACAATCAGCGCTGCGCCAAAATACCAGGTCGTGGTCAGCTCTTCCAGCACGTCTGCCACCTCACGCCAGCGTTGCTCGGGGTGGCGCTGAAACACCAACATCATCACTACCGTGACACAATACAGTGCGCATAATCCCACGCCGACGTGAACCAGAGTCTTACTCATCCAGCCCACCACCAGCAGCGCCACTACCAGTAAATGCAACATAATCTGCCAGCAACTTAGACCAGTTGCGACACGAACACGTTGTTGCCACTTCATGGCTTCTCTCCTGAAGAATTTATCTCTACTTACTCAGAGTACCGAACTTTACGGAAAATTCCGTAAGACCGCACCTTTTTGTGACGCCGACTACACTATTTCAATGAGATAAGAGGCAAAGACAGGAAAATTATGCCCGATCAAACACAACAATTTTCGTTCAAGGTGCTCACCATCAACATTCACAAAGGTTTTACCGCGTTTAACCGACGCTTCATTTTGCCGGAACTTCGCGACGCGGTGCGTACCGTCAGCGCCGATATTGTTTGCCTGCAGGAAGTGATGGGCGCGCACGAAGTTCATCCGCTGCATGTGGAAAACTGGCCCGATACCTCGCACTACGAGTTTCTCGCCGACACGATGTGGAGCGATTTTGCCTACGGTCGCAATGCCGTATACCCGGAAGGGCATCACGGCAACGCCGTACTGTCGCGTTATCCCATTGAACATTATGAGAATCGCGATGTTTCGGTCGATGGTGCGGAAAAGCGCGGCGTGCTCTACTGCCGCATTGTGCCACCGATGACCGGAAAAGCGATTCATGTGATGTGCGTACATCTGGGCCTGCGTGAGGCGCACCGTCAGGCGCAGCTTGCGATGCTCGCCGAATGGGTGAATGAGCTACCGGACGGCGAACCGGTATTGGTGGCGGGTGATTTCAATGACTGGCGGCAAAAAGCTAATCATCCGTTAAAAGTGCAGGCCGGACTGGATGAGATTTTTACCCGCGTCCACGGACGCCCGGCGCGCACGTTTCCGGTGCAATTTCCTCTACTACGACTGGACAGGATCTACGTCAAAAATGCCAGCGCCAGCGCGCCAACCGCGTTGCCGCTGCGGACATGGCGACACCTTTCTGATCATGCCCCTTTAAGTGCGGAGATTCATTTATGAAATGTAGCTGGCGCGAAGGCAATAAGATCCAGTTGCTGGAAAACGGCGAGCAATATTATCCCGCGGTGTTTAAGGCGATTGGCGAGGCACAAGAACGCATCATTCTTGAAACGTTTATCTGGTTTGAGGATGACGTCGGCAAACAGCTGCATGCGGCACTACTGGCAGCAGCGCAACGCGGGGTTAAAGCGGAAGTCTTGCTGGATGGCTACGGTTCGCCGGATCTCAGCGATGAGTTTGTCAATGAACTGACGGCAGCTGGCGTGGTATTTCGCTACTACGATCCCCGCCCTCGCCTTTTTGGTATGCGCACCAATGTGTTTCGCCGGATGCATCGCAAAATTGTGGTGATCGACGCGCGTATCGCCTTTATTGGCGGGCTGAATTACTCCGCCGAGCATATGTCCAGCTACGGTCCAGAGGCTAAACAGGATTACGCGGTACGCCTTGAAGGGCCGATTGTCGAAGATATTCTCCAGTTTGAGCTGGAAAACCTGCCTGGACAGAGCGCGGCACGACGCTGGTGGCGACGTCATCACAAAGCGGAAGAGAACCGCCAGCCGGGAGAAGCGCAGGTATTGCTGGTCTGGCGCGATAACGAAGAACATCGCGATGATATTGAACGTCACTATCTGAAAATGCTCACTCAGGCGCGGCGAGAAGTCATTATCGCCAACGCCTACTTCTTCCCCGGCTATCGATTTTTACACGCCTTGCGTAAAGCGGCACGGCGCGGGGTGCGGATCAAACTGATCATTCAGGGCGAACCGGATATGCCTATTGTCAGAGTCGGTGCGCGCTTGCTGTATAACTATCTGGTTAAAGGCGGCGTTCAGGTATTTGAGTACCGCCGCCGCCCGCTCCACGGCAAAGTGGCATTGATGGACGATCACTGGGCGACAGTAGGGTCCAGTAATCTCGATCCGCTCAGTTTGTCACTGAATCTCGAAGCAAATGTCATCATCCACGATCGTCATTTTAACCAGACGCTGCGCGATAATCTGAACGGCATTATTGCCGCAGATTGTCAGCAGGTCGATGAGACCATGCTGCCGAAACGCACCTGGTGGAACCTGACCAAAAGCGTGCTGGCGTTCCACTTTTTACGCCACTTCCCGGCGCTGGTTGGCTGGCTTCCGGCACACACACCACGTCTGGCGCAGGTTGATCCGCCCGCACAACCGACAATGGAAACGCAGGATCGGGTAGAAACTGAAAACACGGGGGTAAAACCCTGATGAGTAAATCACACCCGCGCTGGCGCTTAGCAAAGAAGATCCTCACCTGGCTGTTTTTTATCGCGGTGATTGTGTTGCTGGTGGTCTACGCCAAAAAAGTGGACTGGGAAGAGGTCTGGAAGGTCATCCGCGACTACAATCGCGTTGCGCTGCTTAGTGCGGTCGGGCTGGTGGTCGTCAGCTATCTGATTTACGGCTGCTATGACCTGCTCGCCCGCTTTTACTGCGGTCACAAACTGGCGAAGCGCCAGGTGATGCTGGTGTCGTTTATCTGCTACGCCTTCAACCTGACGCTCAGTACCTGGGTCGGCGGCATTGGTATGCGCTATCGTTTGTACTCCCGACTAGGGTTACCGGGCAGCACTATTACGCGGATTTTCTCGCTCAGTATTACCACCAACTGGCTGGGCTATATTTTACTGGCAGGGATTATCTTTACCGCAGGCGTGGTGGAGTTGCCGGATCACTGGTATGTCGATCAAACTACGCTGCGTATTCTCGGCATTGGCTTACTGATGATTATCGCGGTTTATTTGTGGTTTTGCGCTTTCGCGAAGCACCGCCATATGACCATCAAAGGGCAAAAGCTGGTGCTGCCTTCATGGAAATTCGCCCTCGCTCAGATGCTGATTTCCAGCGTTAACTGGATGGTAATGGGAGCGATAATCTGGCTGTTACTTGGTCAAAGCGTGAACTATTTCTTTGTACTGGGCGTGTTGCTGGTTAGTAGTATTGCTGGCGTCATCGTGCATATTCCGGCGGGAATTGGTGTGCTGGAAGCGGTGTTTATCGCGCTACTGGCTGGGGAGCATACATCCAAAGGCACAATTATCGCCGCCCTACTCGCTTATCGCGTCCTGTATTACTTTATCCCGCTGCTGCTGGCGCTGATCTGTTACCTGCTACTGGAAAGCCAGGCGAAGAAGCTACGGGCGAAAAATGAAGCGGCGATGTGAAGTTTAGTTAAGTTCTTTAGTATCTGCATTTACGACTAATGAAAAAAACGCGTATGCCTTTGCCAGACAAGCGTTATAGCTATCGCGGCAAGTATCCCAAAGAAGCCGATAAAATAGTAATAGAGTGTTAATGCACCTGTAACAGCGCAACGAACCGGACTCCACAACTCTTCACTATGGCATTTCCCCGCCAATTCAAGGAGCTTATTTCGTCCATGCGAGATAATGCCTGACCATAACACAATCATTAAGCAACTTATTACCCAAACGGGTCGTTCACTCATTAATGCGGCATTCATGATGATCACCAGGGCCAACCCTGTCAACGTCATCATAATGATAAAACGGTGAGAACCAGGATCAACATTAAATAATAAACCGGCCAGCATACTGATTAAAAACATCGCGCCCGCAGTGCTGAACACGACGATAATGGCAGGTACAGGAGCTAAACTAGCAACGACAATCGCCACCAAAGAGAGTAAAAATAGATATATTACGCCTGCGATGACGGCATTTATCTTGTTGATATCCTTACTTAAGCCATACATACAAAGTAATAATAATCCTATGGCGACATACATTTGCGGTGAATCATATTTTGTTGCCGTAATTTCGAGATACTTCGCTACCCAGGCCAGTCCTGCGGTTGTCACCAAACCTAAAGCGGTAATGAGCCATATGCTGTTTAATATCCTGGCTTCGTGCTGAAAATCATTAGTTATGTTATTTGCTGAGCGCGAATTCATTATTTTTATATCCTTAAGTTAAATATCATTATCTATTCCAATTAACGCAATAAAACTCGTCAATTCGCACTACCACACTAAACCATTAATAAATTCAAGAACTGTTACAGTAATTCTAAAGAGGACGCTTAAAATACTAAAATAGAGTGTTATTGCCCCAGGAACGATACAGCGAAGAGAACCTGAAATTTCAGAGGTGTCGGCAACACGGATCAAATCTTCCAGTGTTGTTGCTTCACAGGCAGCCGTAATGCCCCAGATAAAGACAGTCAAAATACTCGCTAACCACACGGAAAAACTGCTGGTAAGGATCAGGTTAACAACAAAAGCAATACTCAAACCACAGAAAATATATGAATATAACTGTCTGACTGGTGGGATAACCCTATTACTACAAGAGCAAATCAGCGCCATTGCGGCAAACATCCCTCCCGTAATTCCCATTACCGTCGCTATGCTCGAAAAGGTATAAAGGCTGGCGAAGAGAAAGCCAACAAGAAGGATTATTAGCAGATAGACCAGACATGCGCCTGATACATTCAGTCTTTTCAGGGCGTTGTTTAACCAGAGACCACCTATTATCAGCGCAGCCAAAGCGAAGACAAAAGCACCTGGAGACTTTTGTGACGTAACCCAATGCAAATGCTGAAATATCCAGGCACAGCCTGCCGTAGCCCATACTCCAGCTGCTGTTAACCACCAAATGAGAAGCAGCATTTTGCTGAGCGAAGCACTTTTTTGCTGTAATTGAGTAGCAGTGGATTGTCTGTTCAAAATGCGTTATCTGTCCCTGAAATTACGTAGTGGACATAGTCTGGCATTTGCCGCGATTCAGTTCTCATGTAAATGAGCGGAATAGTCTTTATAAAATCCGAAAAAAATCCCGGCTCCAGGCCGGGATCAGCAGGAAGAAGAGAATTTAACGGCGGTTGCCGAAGATCCGCAACAACATCAGGAACAGGTTGATGAAGTCCAGATACAAGGTTAACGCGCCAAGAATGGAATATTTGCGCAGGTTCGACGTGTCGCGGGTATCAATCTGCTCACCCATATTTTTCAGTTTCTGCGTGTCATACGCCGTCAATCCGACAAAGACAATCACGCCGATGTAGGTAACTGCCCACATCAATGCTTCGCTTTTCAACCAGAAGTTGACCAGCGATGCCAGCACAATGCCGATTAACGCCATAAACAGCATATTGCCAAAGCCACTTAAATCGCGCTTCGTGGTGTAACCGTACAGGCTCATTGCGCCGAACATCCCGGCAGTAACGACGAAAGTACTGGCGATAGAAGCAGCGGTATAGACAATGAATATACTGGAAAGCGTAAGACCCGTCAGCGCCGAATAAAGCATAAAGAGCATCGTCGTTACACCTGCGCTCAGCTTTTGAATCATCGCTGATAACACAATAACCAATGCTAATTGCGCGATGATCAGACCGATTAAAAAGACACGGTTAGTGAACAACAGCTCCATCACGGCCGCGGAATTAGCCGCATACCAGGCAACAAATGCGGTCAGCAACAAGCCAACGGTCATCCAGCCATAGACTTGCGCCATATAAGTTTGCAAGCCAGCCCGGGGTTGTACGATTGAATCAGAACGTGGGAATCTGTCAATGACGATCTCCTGAAGATATAAGGAATATCTTAAGGATACTGCAAAATGATGAGGCTGTGCATCGACGCAGCGTAAACGTATGTACTGAGCGGTGAAATTGCCGGACGCAGCGGTGCCTTATCCGGCTAACAAAAAACTACCAGCGTTTTGCCGCCTGCTGATCGCTCTCCCGGGCTTCAACCCAGCGGTCGCCTTCCGGCGTGGCTTCGCGCTTCCAGAACGGTGCGCGGGTTTTGAGATAATCCATAATAAACTGCCCGGCTTCAAACGCACTGCTGCGATGCGCACTGGTGACACCGACAAAAACGATTTCATCGCCCGGCCATAATTCCCCGATGCGGTGAATCACAGTGACGCGCCCCAGCGGCCAGCGGTTACGCGCTTCATCAACAATTTCTGCCAGTGCTTTTTCAGTCATCCCCGGATAGTGTTCGAGGGTTAATGCTTTGACGCTGTCGCCCAGGTTATGGTTGCGCACCTTACCAGTAAAGGTGACTACCGCACCGTCTTCGTCACGCTCCGCCAGCCACGGGTACTCTTCTCCTACGCTGAACGGCTGCGGACCAACAACAATTTTGGTTTCTGCCATCTTAACCTCCGGTTACCGGCGGGAAGAAAGCTACTTCGTCGCCGTCAGTCAGCGGATGGTCAAAACTCACCAGCGTCTGGTTGACGGCAGCCAGTAATTTGCCATCTTCCAGCGCCAGCGCCCAGCGATCGCTCTGCGCAGCCATGTGCTGGCGTAACGCTTCAACAGTTGGGAAATCCGCAGCCACTTCGGTTGCATCTGTTCCCACCAACTCGCGCACCTGGGCGAAAAAAAGAACTTTAATCATCCGCTTCCACCTTAAAGTCACCCGACTTGCCGCCGCTCTTCGCCAGCAAACGTACCGGACCAATCACCATATCTTTTTGCACCGCTTTGCACATGTCATAAATGGTCAGCGCCGCCACGGAGGCCGCGGTTAATGCTTCCATTTCGACACCGGTTTTCCCGGTCAGGCGGCATAAGGTTTCTATACGCACCCGATTGTGCTCCGGCTCGGCCTGTAAATTGACTTCAACTTTGCTGAGCATCAGCGGATGACAGAGCGGGATCAGATCCCAGGTGCGTTTTGCCGCCTGAATACCGGCAATACGCGCAGTGGCAAATACGTCGCCTTTGTGGTGGCGACCATCAATAATCATCGCCAGCGTCTCGCTGCGCATGGTGACAAAGGCTTCCGCCCGCGCTTCACGCACGGTTTCCGCTTTGGCGGAGACATCCACCATGTGCGCTTCGCCAGCGGCGTTGATATGGGTCAGTTGCGACATACTTATTTCTTCAAATGTGGATGGAAATTACACGGACGCGTACGGGCATCCAGCTGCGGCGCGATGATATTTTCCCATGCGGTACGGCACGCTTTGGTCGAACCCGGCATGGCGAAAATCAGCGTTTTGTTGGCGACGCCCGCTACCGCACGAGATTGCAACGTGGAAGTGCCAATCTCTTCAAAAGACAACATCCGGAACACTTCACCAAAACCTTCAACTTCACGGTCGAACAACGGCAGCAATGCTTCGGGAGCCTGATCACCTTCCGTCAGGCCAGTACCACCCGTAATCAATACCACTTGTACATCGTCGCTGGCGATCCACGCAGATACCTGAGCGCGAATAGCGTAGCGGTTTTCTTTCACAATGGCTTTATCGACAACGTGATGGCCCGCTTCTTGCGCCGAATCGCGCAGATAGTGACCGGAGGTATCGTCTTCTTCACCGCGACGATTAGAAACCGTAAGAATAGCAATACGGGTCGGGATAAATTCAGTGCTTACCTGACTCATCTGATCTCTCCTTTTGACGTTTTAGCCGCCAATGTACGATAAGTTTTGCGTAATACCGGTGTTGTTTTGATGCAGGAAATGGGTCTGTTTCTTCTCCCGCAGCGCCGCTGAAATACGCGCTTCCAGCGCCTGTTGCTGGGTATCGTCTTCCAGCAGATCGCGCAGGTTAACGCCGCCTTCACCAAACAGGCAGAGATGGAGTTTACCAATGGAGGAAACGCGCAGGCGGTTGCAAGTGGCGCAGAAGTCTTTTTCATACGGCATGATAAGGCCAATCTCTCCGGCGTAATCTGGATGGCAAAAGACTTGCGCGGGACCGTCGCTGCGTTGACGTAATTGGTGGATCCAGCCGCGACGCAGTAGCTCGTCACGCAGAACCTGACCAGAGATGTGATGCTTACGGAAGAGCTCGCTGCCCTCGCCCGTTTCCATCAGTTCGATGAAACGCAGCTGGATAGGGCGATGCTGGATCCAGTTCAGAAAGGTGTCGAGCTGGTGATGATTAACATCACGCATCAGCACGGTATTGACTTTGACCTTCTCAAAACCATCAATCCCCGCCATGACCTGGTTGAATTTATCCTGCCCGGTAATAGCGTGAAACTGGCGGGCGTCCAGACTGTCGACACTGACGTTAATGCCAGTAAGTCCCGCATCGCGCCAGTTCGCCACATCGCGTTCCAGACGGTAACCATTGGTGGTGACCGCAATCTGGCGGATAGCGTCGTTTTCCCGCACAGCGGCGATGATATCGGTAAAGTCGCGGCGTAAAGACGGCTCACCGCCTGTCAGGCGCACTTTTTCGGTGCCCAGACTGGCGAAGGCGCGCGTAACCCGGCGAATTTCATCGACGGTAAGAAAGCCTTTATTGGTGACGCCGCTCGGTTTGTAGCCATCCGGCAGGCAGTAGGTGCAACGAAAGTTACACACATCGGTAATCGACAGGCGCAAGTAGTAAAACTTACGCGCAAATGCATCAGTCAGTTGTGAAGCCATGTACACCTTTCCAGATACGGGAGGCGAAGTCATTTCTTCCTTCGCCCTGGTGGCAATCTTTACGAGCATTGTCACGGCCAAAGCACCGTATCAGTTGACCCAGGTGCAGAGGCTAGAGTGTTTAGTGGTTATGCCGATACTAGCGTGTAAATGAGATTTTTACCATCCACACTTTCGCTATGTAATCATGTATATAGCGTCATGATCGTGCTATTTCGCTACAGAATAAGGGAAAATGGCGGTTTTACTTTGATATACATCATCAGGGAGGCATAGCGTGCATCGTCCTTTAGAGGTAGAAGAAAATAGTTTGTATCCTCAATATTGGCAGGTTAATTGCTGTTTCCCCGCAATTTGCGCTACTGTAGCGCGGATAATCTGACTCCAGGAAACTATATGCGCAATCGTACGCTGGCTGATCTTGATCGTGTCGTTGCTCTCGGCGGAGGGCATGGACTGGGACGCGTTCTCTCATCACTTTCGTCTTTGGGTTCTCGTTTAACGGGTATCGTCACCACCACCGATAATGGTGGCTCGACGGGGCGTATTCGCCGTTCAGAAGGCGGCATTGCCTGGGGCGATATGCGCAACTGCCTCAACCAGCTGATAACGGAACCGAGCGTCGCCTCCGCGATGTTTGAATACCGTTTTGGTGGCAATGGCGAACTTTCCGGTCATAATCTCGGAAACTTGATGTTAAAGGCGCTGGATCACCTTAGCGTGCGGCCTCTGGAAGCCATCAATTTAATTCGTAATCTGCTGAAAGTGGATACGCATTTGATTCCAATGTCAGAGCATCCTGTTGATCTGATGGCGATTGACGATCAGGGGCATGAAGTTTACGGCGAGGTCAATATCGACCAGTTAACTACGCCGATTCAAGAGTTATTGTTAACGCCTAATGTACCCGCAACGCGTGAGGCGGTTCACGCTATCAATGAAGCGGATCTCATCATTATTGGGCCTGGCAGTTTTTATACCAGCCTGATGCCAATTCTGCTGCTGAAGGAAATCGCCCAGGCATTACGCCGCACGCCAGCGCCGATGGTTTATATCGGCAATCTGGGGCGTGAGTTGAGTTTACCTGCGGCTAATTTGAAGCTGGAAAGCAAGCTGGCAATTATGGAGCAGTATGTTGGTAAAAAGGTCATTGATGCGGTCATCGTCGGGCCAAAAGTGGATGTCTCGGCGGTGAAAGAGCGGATTGTAATCCAGGAGGTACTGGAGGCCAGCGATATTCCGTATCGTCATGACCGCCAGTTGTTACATAACGCGCTGGAAAAGGCGTTACAGGCTTTAGGTTAACGGAAATCCGAAGGAAAATTCCGGCTTCCTATTGAAGACAAAGTGCGCGTTGTTTATGCCGGATGCGGCGTGAACGCCTTATCCGGCCTACAAACCGCGCAAATTCAATATATTGCGGAGAAAATGTAGGCCTGATAAGCGTAGCGCATCAGGCTGTTTTCCGTTTGTCATCAGTCTTCTTCGCTATCCTGTTACGATGCCGCGATAAACAGCTCACGCAGCTGATGCAACTGGTCACGAATTTGCGCCGCTTCTTCGAACTCCAGATTCTGCGCGTGTTGCATCATCAACCCTTCCAGCTCATGGATTTTCTGCTGCAACGCTTTAGGCGACATATCCATCGGCACATTATCCGGCTCAACAATCGGTCGCGATTTTCCTCTGCCCTTCGCTTTGGTTTTAGCAATGTTCTGCCCCAACGCCAGGATATCGACCACTTTCTTGTTCAAGCCTTGCGGCGTAATGCCGTGTTCCTCGTTGTACTTCTGCTGTTTCTCGCGGCGACGTTCGGTTTCGCCAATCGCTTTCGCCATTGATGGGGTGATCTTATCGCCGTAGAGAATCGCTTTACCGTTAACGTTACGTGCCGCACGACCAATGGTCTGGATCAACGAACGTTCGGAACGCAGGAAGCCTTCTTTGTCAGCGTCGAGGATCGCCACCAGCGAAACTTCCGGCATATCCAGACCTTCACGCAGTAAGTTGATCCCTACCAATACGTCGAACTCACCCAGACGCAAGTCGCGGATGATTTCCATACGCTCGACGGTGTCGATATCTGAGTGAAGATAACGCACGCGCTCGCCATGTTCTTCGAGATATTCGGTAAGATCTTCCGCCATCCGCTTGGTCAGTGTGGTGACCAGTACGCGTTCGTTAATTGCCGCTCGCTGACGAATCTCCGAAAGAAGATCATCAACCTGTGTCGCCACCGGCCGCACTTCGATAATCGGGTCAAGCAATCCGGTTGGACGCACCACCTGATCCACCACATCGCCGCCGGATTTTTCCAGCTCGTAATTACCCGGCGTCGCCGAAACATAGATGGTTTGCGGCGCTAATGCTTCGAACTCTTCAAACTTAAGCGGACGGTTATCCAGCGCTGATGGCAGGCGGAAGCCGTACTCCACCAGTGTCTCTTTACGCGCCCGGTCACCGCGATACATGCCGCCAATTTGTGGAATGGTGACGTGAGATTCATCGACCACCAGCAGCCCATCAGCAGGGAGGTAATCAAACAGCGTCGGCGGTGGCTCACCCGGTCCACGACCGGAGAGGAAGCGCGAGTAGTTTTCAATCCCCGAACAGTAGCCCAGCTCGTTCATCATCTCCAGATCAAACTGGGTACGCTGGGTCAGCCGCTGCTCTTCCAGCAGTTTGTTGTTTTCCAACAGCACTTTGCGTCTGGCGGCCAGCTCTTCTTTGATCTCCTCCATCGCCTGTACGATGCGCTCGCGCGGTGTGACGTAGTGCGTTTTCGGGTAGATGGTAAAACGTGGAATAGTGGAAACAATCTGCCCGGTCAGCGGGTCAAATAACGACAATCGTTCCACTTCCTCGTCAAACAGTTCCACGCGAAGTGCAATGTCATCCGATTCTGCCGGGAAGATATCTATCACCTCGCCACGAACGCGGAAAGTACCACGCTGGAATGCTTGATCATTACGAGCGTATTGCAGCTCCGCCAGTCGGCGCAGAATCGCGCGCTGATCGATAATCATACCGACCGTGAGATGGAGCATCATCTTGAGATATAAATCAGGATCGCCCAGACCATAAATCGCGGAAACAGACGCCACCACAACCACATCACGCCGCTCCAGCATCGCTTTGGTGGCGGACAAACGCATCTGCTCAATATGTTCGTTAACCGAGGCATCTTTCTCAATGAAAGTGTCGGAACTCGGTACATAGGCTTCCGGCTGATAGTAGTCGTAGTAGGAAACGAAATATTCCACCGCGTTTTCCGGGAAGAACTCTTTCATTTCGCCATACAGCTGGGCCGCCAGCGTTTTGTTGGGCGCAAGTACCATGGTTGGGCGCTGAAGGTCAGCAATGACATTGGCAATGGTGAAGGTTTTCCCGGAGCCAGTCACGCCAAGTAACGTCTGGTGCGCCAGGCCATCTTCCAGCCCCTCTTCGAGACGTCGAATCGCCTCTGGCTGATCGCCAGAAGGTTTAAAAGCGGAATTCAGTTTGAACGGTTTACTCATGAGTCGCTACCTGAAGGAGTTGGGCGGGCAGGTATGTAATTTTACTCGTCGTACTTAATTATGCCAACAAATTATACTGGATAAAAAAACAGTTCATCACCATAATATTTCTGTTACAGCGTAAACTCCGCTGTCAATCATGAGCAAAATTTACTCTGTGGCGAGATAAAACTCCGGCCTTACCGGGTTATCCCCAAAGCAACGGCTTTTTTAACATTTGTCAAGATGAGTGATGACAGTTTTATGGCAAGAGATGCCTGTTCAGTGACTGCCATTGCATTTATCTAACCAGTTAAAAAATAAAAGATATTTCTTTGAGCCGTCTTTAACGCCAATTCGCGTGCAAGCCGCGTATTCTCTCGCTTGCCTCGTGTTTTCTAACTCTAATACACATGGTTATCCACAGGAATAGTGGATAACTGTCTGCAGCCCCTATCCCCCGCCGCCTGGGCAATTCCCACATTCGCCGCATGATGCGGAAGTAAAATTTTTTTCGTGATTATTTTAGAATTTAATTGGTTAAATTGCAGTCAATCGAAGACGCGATCTCGCTCGCAATTTAACCAAATACAGGATAGCTACAACAAGGCAAGG
>OIDD01000685.1_pt1 | contig 17043 bp, 10 predicted proteins | sample 1606751 | NCBI WGS metagenome assembly OIDD01 (sample SAMEA3882544, study PRJEB24775) | human gut metagenome | biome: human-associated habitat; feature: intestine environment; material: feces | place: Netherlands | collected 2009/2010
CGCTCGTACGCACCCGTTGGGCGTACGTGCTCGACCGCGCCGACAAGGAGGACCTGCTCAACACCGCGTATGCGCTCGAATCCGCCATCGACGAGATCGTGTTCATCTTCGGGCCGATTCTGGCGGCTTTCCTGGCCGCGTCCGTGCATCCCGTATCACAGCTGTTCGTGCCGACCCTCGCCTGCGCGTTCGGCGGTGCCGTGTTCTTCGCATTGCGTGACACTCAACCGCCGGTATTGCGCGAAATCACGGTCGTCGCGGCCGATGCCGACGATGCGGACGTGCGATTGGCGGCCGCTGGTGCCGCTGCGAACGGTACTGCTGGTACCGCTGCTTCCGCGAATCGTTTCGACCTCGACCGGCTCAAGACGGACGGCCGCGACCGCAACAAGCGCAATGTGCTCACCTATGCGGGCGTGCTGCCGCTCCTCGCCGTGTTCATCGTGTTCAACATGGCGTTCACCGCGTTCGACACGTCCATGACCGCCGTCATGAAATCGCTGCACCTCGACTCCGTGCTCGGCGTGCAGCTGGCCATGCTGGCCGTCGGCTCCTGCATGGGCGCGCTGGTCTTCGGCTCGCGCGAGCTCAAAGGCTCCCGTTGGCGTCACATGATCATGTTCCTCGCGTTGATGACCGTCGGCTTCGTGGTGATCCACCTGTGCCAGGGCAACCTGATCGTGATGGGACTGGTGGAGATCCTCACCGGCCTGACCATTTCGCCGGTATTCGCCTCCGGCAACCTCCTCGTCAAGGAGACCGTGCCCGAGGAATCGCTCACCGAAGGCCTGTCCTGGGTGAGCACCGCCGGCACGATGGGCGCGTCGTTCGGCTCCATGATCACCGGCATCGTGCTCGACCATTTCAATCCAAGCGTGGGATTGAGCCTGCCCGCCGTGTTCGTGGGCTGTTCGATTCCGTTCGCGCTGATTGGCTGGCTGCTGGCGCGTCGCCGCGGCTGACCGACGTTCGATCGTCAAGCGTCATAGCCGCCTGCCTTCGCGTCGAAGCGTCTCTTTAGATTCATAAGTGGAACACGTTATGGACGCGGACACGCGATTTCGAACACATGCGCACGACAAACGTACGACATGCGCAACATGCGCGTCCGCGAAAACATCAAGGAGCTGCAATGATCAAGGTTTCCGTAGTCGGCGCCAAAGGCCGCATGGGCTCGCACGTGGTCGACGCCGTCAATGCCGCCGCCGACACCGAACTCGCGCTCGCGCTCGACGCAGGTGACGACCTGACCGCCATCACCCCCGAAAACACCGACGTCGTGGTGGAGTTCACCGTGCCGAGCGTGTCGCTGGGCAATGTGCTCGCCCTCGTCAAGCAGGGCGTCGACGTGGTGGTCGGCACCACCGGCTGGACCGAAGAGAAGCTCGACCAGGTGCGTGCCGCGCTCGCCGCGGCTCCGCGTGAGGGCCAGAGCGTGTTCATCGCGCCGAACTTCGCCATTTCCGCGGTGCTCGCCGACCATTTCGCAAAGGTCGCGGCGCCGTATTTCGAATCCGCGGAAGTCATCGAACTGCACCACCCGACCAAGGTGGACGCTCCGTCCGGCACCGCTTTCCACACTGCGCAGGGCATCGCCGAAGCGCGCAAGGCGGCCGGCTTGGGTCCGGTTCCGGACGCCACCGAAACCGACGGCGGTTCCCGAGGCCAGGTGGTGGACGGCATCCACGTGCACGCTGTGCGTCTGCGTGGCCTCAACGCCCACGAGGAGGTGCTGTTCGGCAACTCCGGCGAACAGCTGACCATCCGCGCCGACAGCTTCGACCGCATCTCCTTCATGCCGGGCGTGCTGCTGGCCGTGCGCAAGGTCTCCACCGGAACCTACCCGGGTCTGACCGTCGGCCTCGACCACTTCCTCGACCTGTAACCGTAATTCTTTTTTCAAACTGCCGACGGGTGCATGTGTCTTCCGTCGGCAGTTTTTTTATGGCGGATCTGTTCCGATTACTTGGCAAGGCGTGCGATGGCGGCGCTGACTTCCGCCAGCTTTTCGTCGGCGACGGTACCGCCCTCCGCCGCGGCTTTGGCGACGCAATGGTGCAGATGGTCGTCGAGCAGCAGTAGCGCCACCGACTTCAGCGCGCTGTCCGCTGCGGAAATCTGCGTCAGAATGTCGATGCAGTATTCGCCGTTTTCCGTCATCTGCCGAATGCCGCGCACCTGCCCTTCGATGCGATTCAATCGTGCGATGATCCTCTTCTGGTCGCTTGCGTACCCGTGTTGTGTGGCGTTCATATCGTCCTCCTCGCTGCGCTGAAAATTTTATCTACGGCTGAAGTTTGCTCGTCCTTCTTGCCAATATACCCTATAGGGGTATATTGTGATGGTGTTTGCCGAAATCGAAGGCCAATTACGGACGGAAGGCGGCTGGAATATGCACATCGCAATCGCGCTTATTATGGCGCTGCTCGTCACGGCGGGCGTGCTGTGGTTCTTCTTCGCACCGCGCAAAGCGTATCGTGCGCCGTTGCGCGACGGCGTGCAGGAAGCGGTCGTCGAAGTCAAAGGCGGGTATAACCCAGCCGTCATCGAAGCCGAAGCGGGCATGCCGTTGCGGCTGATCTTCGATCGCAAGGAAGACGGCGAATGCTCGTCGCATGTCGTGTTCTCCGATTTCGGGGTCGATCTTGCGTTGCCCGCCTTCCGCACGACCACGCTGACGCTTCATCTCGACCAGCCGGGCGAGTATCCCTTCGCATGCGGTATGAACATGCTGCACGGCACGTTGCGCATACTGCCGGGAAAGCATGCAAGTGTCGGTGCCGCCGCCGGTTCCGCGGAAACAGGCGTGCAATGCGCGCAAAAAGGCGCCGTCCAAACGTCCGGTTCGGGTGATTCGGGCAAATCGCGCGGATTGGAATCGGAAATTCGCGCCCTCATCACCCGTCTTATCGTGGCGGCCGTCTGCACGATTCCGGTATTCGGCTCCACCATGCTCATGCTGTATCCGATGCCGAACTGGCTGCAATTCCTGCTGATGCTGCCAATCGTCGGCTATGCGGCATTGCCGATTTTCCGCAGCGGTTTCGCCGCGATCGCCCACCGTTCGCCGGAGATGAACGCGCTCGTCAGCCTTGGTGCGCTGACCGCATTCGCCTACTCCTGCGTGGTCACCTTCGCACCGAACGTCCTGCCCGAGAACGCGCGCGAACCGTATTTCGAAGCGGTCGGTGTGGTCGTCACGCTTATGCTTGTCGGCCAGCTGCTCGAAGCGCGCGCCCGCAAAGGCACCGGTGAAGCCATGCGCGCATTGGCGGGTCTGCAACCGAAAACCGCCCGCGTGGTGCGAGACGGCAAGGAAACCAGCATCGCCATCGATGACGTGCGCGTCGGCGACATCATCGCCATCCGCCCCGGCGAGCAGCTGCCGGTCGACGGCATCGTCATATCCGGCACCTCCACCGTGGATGAGTCGATGATCACCGGCGAAGCCATGCCGGTCGCCAAAACCGAGGGCAGCGAAGTGACGGGTGCCACCATCAACGGTGGTGGCTCGCTGCGGTACCGCGCCACGAAAGTCGGCAAGGACACCGTGCTCGCGCAGATCATCGGCATGGTGGCCGCCGCACAAAGCTCGAAAGCCCCCGTGCAACGATTGGCGGACCGTATCTCCGGCGTTTTCGTGCCGGCCGTGGTACTCATCGCCGTATGGTCGTGCGCGCTGTGGTTCGCGTTCGGCCCCGAACCGCGTGTCACGCACGCGCTGGTCGCCGCGGTGTCGGTGCTGCTGGTCGCCTGCCCGTGCGCGCTCGGACTGGCGACTCCGTTGTCGGTGACGGTCTCGACTGGCCGCGCGGCTCGCATGGGGGTGCTGGTCCGTTCCGCCGAAGCGTTGGAAACATGCGGTAAAGTCAACGCCGTCGTGCTGGACAAAACCGGCACGATCACCACAGGCAAGCCCACCTTCACCGACGTGCTGCCGTTCGGCAAGTGGCGTCGGCAGGCCGATGATTTCCTGACGATCGTCGCCGCCGCCGAACGTGATTCCGAGCATCCGCTCGCTGCTGCGATCGTTGCCGCAGCTGCGGAAAAAGCCGACATCGCGGACGTTGCGGAACTCGCGCAAACCACCGATTTTCAGGCGATTGCCGGCCGTGGCGTCACCGCGCGTGTCACCTTCCGCGGTCTGCCGCACACCGTCGCCGTCGGCAACACCGACCTGATCGACGACCTTGACGTCGACATGCCCGACGTTACGTCCGATACCTCCGAAATTGCCTCCGAGACCATCCACGATACGAACCTCGACGCCATCATCGCCGACATGGAACGCCTGTCGCAGCAAGGCAAAACGCCGATCCTAGCGGCCATCGACGGCCATCTCGCCGGCATCGTCGCCGTCGCCGACGTGCCGAAAGCCGACTCGCGCCAAGCCATCGAACTGCTCCGCAAACGTGGCGTCGAAGCCGTCATGCTCACGGGAGACAATCCGACCACCGCACGCGCCATCGCAAGCCAGGTCGGTATCGACGAACGTCATGTGATCGCCGGCGTGCGGCCGGAACGCAAGGCCGACGAAATCGCAAAACTCCAATCGCAAGGCTATACGGTGGCGATGGTCGGCGACGGCATCAACGACGCGCCCGCCCTCGCCCGAGCCAACGTCGGATTCGCCATCGGCACCGGCACCGACGTGGCCATCCAATCCGCCGACGTGACACTGATGGGCGGATCGCTCATGGGGCTCGTGCACGCGCTCGACCTGACGCATGCCGCCATGCGCAACATCGCGCAAAACCTCGGCTTCGCACTCGGCTACAACAGCATCGGCATCGTGATCGCGGCCGGCGTGCTGTATCCGTTCACCGGAACGCTGCTGAATCCGATGATCGCCGGCGCCGCGATGGCGTTCTCGTCGTTGTGCGTGGTGACGAACGCAAGCCGGCTGCGCCTGTTCGATCCGGACGCGGAGGCGGCGAAAAACAAGACGTATCGGGTACGCAAGCCCGATCCGAGCAAAAATAATGGCAACCAGCACAGTCGGAAAGGAACGATCATGGGACTGTTCAGCGATCACAAGGCCAAGAAGGAAGCCGAGAACATGGGCGCGATGGGCGCCGGACACTGCTGCGGCGGTCATGACGGCCACGGCATGGCTTCGAATATGGGCGATTCCGCGGCGAACGTTGCGAAGGACCCGGTTTGCGGCATGAGCGTCGATCCGGCCACCGCGGCCGCGACCCGCGAATACGGCGGCGTCACCTACTACTTCTGCAACCCCGGTTGCGCCGACAAGTTCGCCCAGAACCCGGCCGCCTACCTGGGCTGAGACCTGATTCTCGTCCGTCCCCAATCTGCCGACATCGAATGACATCCGGCCGTCGGCGGGTTGGGGATTTTTGTTGAATGGTTGATTTATGGATTCCGATTCACGGACGAACGATAAGATTCCCCTCCCGCACTCCGGAGAGCGCGTCCCGCCCCGCTACAAACGTGCGCGTGACGACGCCGTTAAGCGTCATGCCATCGCAGGCGCAGATCGGATTGCGGCTTTCCAAAGCGGTAGCATCCACAACAAACCGTTCGTACGGGCGAATAATCGCCAAATCGGCCCGCAATACCGGCGTTATATCGCCACGATCGTCAAGTCCCACAAGCCGTGCGGTGTTGCACGACATCCACCGCACGACGTCGGCCAAACTCAAGCCGCGCCGCATCGCACCCGTCAACACCGCGCGGAATCCGACCTGCAGACTGGAAACGCCACCCCACGCGGTGGCGAGCGTGCCGGCTTTCATATCCGCGCTGGCCGGGGAATGATCGGTGACGACACCATCCAACGTGCCGTCGGCAAGCCCCGCCCATAGCGCGTCCTGCTCATGCAGATCACGAATCGGCGGACAGCATTTGACCGCGGTGGCGTTGTCGGGAATATGGTCGCAATCCAACGTGAGGTAATGCGGACAGGTCTCCGCGCTGACCGGCAGTCCTTCGGCCTTCGCCCGCCGCAGCACGTCCACGCTCAGACCGCTGGACACGTGCAGAATATGCGTGCGGCAGCCGGTGCGTGCCACCAGCCGTACGATCTTGCGCACCGCGTTCGCCTCGCATTCGGCCGGGCGCGATGCCGCGTTCAACAGTGTTCGCAACAGTCGGGGATTTTGTTGCCGCGTTAGTCGCCCATTTCGCTGGTTTGGCACCGTTTCTTCTATGCCGAATCCGCCCGATATGCGATGTTGATTGTGTGGGGTAAGCTGTTTTTGCCATGGTCGGTCATCTCCTGATGGTGGGTCGCGTTGCCAAGAGGCGCCGCCATTGCCTGTGATGGATGCATTTCAGTGCTTACGGCATCTGAAATTCTTCATTCGTCGTAACAGTTGTCGGTGGCCAAACCTGGTGAAACCCGGAAAGCAAGGGGTAGCATCGTCAGGAGAGCGGATGCGCCGCGTGAGAATGTACTGCAGGGAAGGGCGATGAGCGTGACTTCTGGAATTATGCTTTCAGACAATATGGGGGCTTCGAAGGACGCCATGGACGAGGAAGGCAATGCTGCCGCGGACCTCGGCTTGGTGGCGCGCATCCGGGAATCCTTCGATTCGCTGACTGCGACGGAACGTGAGGCCGCGCAGTTCATTCTGGGCCATCTGACCGATGTGTTGGTCTGCAATTCCGTGGAATTGTCGCAGTTGAGCGGCATCTCGCAGCCGACGCTCAGCCGCCTGTATCGCAAGCTCGGCTATGCGAACGCGGGCGAATTCAGACGTGACGTGCGTCGCGTCCATCGTCCTGGCTCTCCGGAGCTTTCACGGCACACCCAGTGCGACGATTTGGTCGCCGACCATCTGCGCCGTGACGAGGAAAGCCTGAAACGCACGTTTGAAGGCATCGACCGCGCGCAACTGTCATCCGCATGCCAAGCCATGGCCACGGCCCCGCATGTGGCGGTGGTCGGGTACCGCAGCAGCTATCCCGTGGCGCTGCACATGCGCGAACAGCTGATGCGGCTACGCGGAAACGTTGATATTCTGCCGAATCCAGGCCAGTCCATAGCCGAAGATCTGGTTGATTATGCGGCAGGCGACGTAATCGTCATCATCGGCGTGGGCCGGCGTCTTCCCTTCTTCTCGCGGCTCATCGACGTGATGCTTGAGCGCGGCCTGACCGTGGTGGTGATTGGCGACATTTCGGCGCGCAACGCCGTCATCGGCCGTAACGTCGCCTTCTTCAAAGTGGTGCTGAACTCCCACGTGCTGACGAGCTTCACCGCGGCGTTCGCCCTGATCGCCCTGATGGTGGACGAAGTCGGAAAATGCCTCGTCGATACCGAAGACGAGGTGCACGCGCGTATCGAAGGCATCAACGATTGCTTCGATGCGCTCAATGAGCTTGAAGATTGATAGGGAAAATCTAGGCGCGGCACGTCCCGTTGGAACGGCGGTAAACGGAAGTGGAAGCGGGAATGGGAACGGAATGAATTCAAAACGAAACATGCTGGTGTACGACCGGTCCTCCACCGGATTGTGGGTGGCTTTGATTTTCCTCGTATCGCTGAATCTGCGGCCCGCCATCGCCGCCGTCGGGCCGGTCCTCGCCCAAATGGGAACCGACCTTGCGTGGGGTGAGGGCGTGCAGGGCGTATTGACGGCGATTCCGCTGATCGCCTTCGCCGCGGTCAGCCCGCTGGTCACGTTCCTTGCACGCCGCATCGGCATCGACATGTCGATTCTGCTGGCCCTGCTGTGCATCGCGGCGGGCGACGCCATCCGCTCGTTCGGCGGCGGCGTTGGCATCTGGCTGGGCACGGTGGTGTTCGCTTCCGCCATCGCCGTCGGCAACGTTCTTGTGCCGGTGATCGCGAAACGCGACTACGCCGGCCATGTCGCGATGGCGACCGGCGTCTATTCCGGCTGCATCACCGCCGGCAGCGCCACCGCAGGTTTGCTGTCCGCGCCGCTTGCGCAGATGTGGGGCGGTTGGCGTGCGTCACTCGCCTTCTGGAGTGTGCCTCCGCTGGTTGTCGCCGCGCTGTGGGCGTTGCGTATCCTGCACAATCGCAAAGTCGTTATCGCTTCCGCCGGCGGCACCATCGAAACCAGCGATACTGGCGATATCGATGATATTGGCGATCGCAGCACGACGGCCAACGCACAAAACCCGCATTCTGCACAGCGACCGGCATGTTCCACGCAATCGTCGCATGGCGTGTTCGCCCGCGTGCTGCGCCGTCCGATGACGTGGTACGTGACGGCCTTCATGGGACTGCAATCATCCGCCTTCTACACCATGTCCAACTGGATGCCGTCCATCTCGGCGTCCATCGGCTACGATGCCTCCACCGCCGGCGTGCATCTGTTCATCTTCCAAGGCATCGGCATCCTTTCCGGCTTGGTCATTCCTAAGCTCATGAACGTGCGCGGCAACCAGGTCTGCGCGGCGCTTACCGCCAGCGCTCCCATGCTGATCGCCGGCCTTGGCATGCTGCTGCTGCCGCATCTCATGCCGGTATGGGCGTTCGTCGGCGGCTGCGCGCAAGGCGCGTCCCTGGTGGTGGCGCTCGCATTGATCGCGTTGCGCGGCCGTGACAGCGCCGAAACCGTGGTGCTGTCGGGCGTCGCGCAGTCGTTCGGCTATCTGATCGCGTCGCTCGGCCCGCTTATGTTCGGCGTGCTGGTCCAGGCCACTGGCGGCCACCATGTGCCGCTGATGGTGTTCACGTTCGTCGCTTTCCTGCAGTGCGTCGTCGCGGTCATCGTCGGCAGGCCTTCCAAAATGTGACTTTTCGCGTCTCATGAAATCGAAAGCGTCCGCAGAGGGAAGTACCGTTAGCCGTATGACAAGCCCTAAGACTGACGGTACTATGCATCTGCTCGATCCTGCTCCCTTCGGACGTATCCTTCCGGCCATGGTCACCCCCATGAAGGCTGACGGAGCCGTAGATTTCGAAGCCGCGCAACAGCTGGCGAGGCAGCTCGTGGCGGATGGTGCCGACGGTCTTGTGGTCAACGGCACCACCGGCGAATCTCCGACCACCCACATGGAGGAGAAGGTCGAACTGGTTCAGGCCGTCAAGGAAGTCGTGGACGTGCCGGTCATTTCCGGCGCCGGTTCCAACGACACCGCGCACACCGTGCGCATGGTGGAGCAGACCCAGGAGGCGGGCGCCGACGCGGTGCTCGTGGTCGCCCCGTATTACTCCCGTCCGTCGCAGGAAGGCGTGTTCCGCCACTACAAGGCGGTCAACGATTCCGCGGACAAGCCGATCATCATCTACGATGTGCCGGGCCGTACCGGACTGCACATCCAGCTGGAAACCTACCGTCGTATGGCCGAACTCGACCACGTCAAGGCCGTCAAGGACGCCACCGGCGACATCGCAGGCGCGGTGCGCAAGCGCATGGAGACCGGTCTGACCTGGTATTCGGGCGATGACGGCCTGTTCCTGCCGTTCCTGTCCGTCGGCGCCGTCGGCATCATCTCTGTGATCGCGCACGCGGCCGCCGGTCCGATGCGTGACCTCGCCAACGCGTTCGATCGTGGCGATATCCACGAAGCGCAGCGCATCTCCGTGCAGCTGGCGCCGCTCGTCGAAGCGATGAACGGCAATGGCTTCCAGGCCGTGATGGCCAAAGCCTCGCTGAAGGTGCGTGGAATCCTCGACTCCACCGAAATGCGCCTGCCGAACGTCGGTCCGGGCGAAGCGGAACTCGTGCGCGCGGAAAAGGGCATGCGCGCCGCGGGACTGCTGTGAACCGAATCGCATGATGCGACTGGCCTGTCGCGCATGAACGCCGGCAGGCACCCAAATTCCTCGTTTCCGCATAGGCGGAGACAATTAGTAATAGAAATCCAACTAGGAAATGGCTACAGAAGAAACCACAAAGACAACAACACACAAGCGCGGCAGCAAGGCTGCCAAGCGCACTGAAACCGCAGTCAAGGCATCCAAGACCACCAAGGCCGCGAAGTCCGAGAAGACCGCCATCAAGAAGGCCAAGTCCTCCACCCGCAGCCGTGGCAACGGTGGCTCGCGCAACGGCGGCTCCCGTGGATCCCGTGGCGGCAACGGTTCGAACCGTCGCCCGTCGCATTCCGCGCCGCAATCCACCGCGCCCCAGCAGGACGAAGTGCTGATCGCCCCGCCGAAGTACCGCAAGGGCTCCATGCGTATCGTGCCGCTCGGCGGTCTGGGTGAGATCGGCCGCAACATGAACGTGGTCGAATACAACGGGCATATCCTGCTCATCGACTGCGGCGTGCTCTTCCCGGAAGAGGAGCAGCCGGGCGTGGACCTCATCCTGCCTGACTTCCACTACATCAAGGACCGTCTCGACAAGGTCGAGGCGCTCGTGCTCACCCACGGCCACGAAGACCACATCGGTGGCGTGCCGTACCTGCTCAAGCTCCGCCCGGACATTCCGCTGATCGGTTCCAAGCTCACCCTCGCCTTCGTTGAGGCCAAGTGCAAGGAACACCGCATCAACCCGACGCTCGTCGAGGTCAAGGGACGCGACAAGCTCAAGGTCGGCCCGTTCAACCTGGAATTCGTGAACGTCACGCACTCCATTCCGGACGCGCTCGCCGTGTTCGTGCAGACCCCCGCCGGCTCGCTCATCGACACCGGCGACATCAAGCTCGACCAGCTGCCGCTCGACCACCGCATCACCGATCTGGTGGAATTCGGCAAGCTCGGCGAAAAGGGCGTGGACCTCCTGATGATGGACTCCACCAACGCCGAGGTCCCGGGCTTCGTCAAGCCGGAGACCTCCATCGGTCCGGCGCTCGACCAGGCGTTCGCACAGGCCACGCGCAAGATCATCGTGGCCAGCTTCTCCAGCCACGTGCACCGCGTGCAGCAGGTCGTCGACGCGGCCCACAAGTACGGCCGCAAGGTCGTGTTCGTCGGACGTTCCATGGTCCGCAACATGTCCATCGCAGCAGATCTGGGCTACCTGCGTCTGCCCGAGGACACCGTCATCGACCTGAAGCAGGCCCATGACGTGCAGGACGACAAGCTCGTCTACATGTGCACCGGCTCCCAGGGCGAGCCGATGGCCGCGCTCGGCCGCATCGCCGACGGCAACCACCGCGACATCACCATCAACGAGTTCGACACGGTGATCCTCGCCAGCTCCCTGATCCCAGGTAACGAGCATGGCGTCTACAAGGTCATCAACAAGCTCGTGCAGCTCGGAGCCCGCGTGGTCAACCGAGACAACGCCGCCGTGCACGTCTCCGGCCACTGCAACGAAGGCGAGCTGCTGTACATGTACAACATCGTCAAGCCGAAGTGCGCCATGCCTATCCACGGCGAAAACCGCCACTTGGTGGCCAACGGCATGATCGCCGTCAAGACCGGCGTCGATCCGCAGAACGTCGTGCTGGCCGAAGACGGCGACGTCGTCGACCTGTACCACGGCCAGGCCGCGGTCGTCGGCTCCGTGCCGTGCGGCTACGTCTACGTCGATGGCGATTCCGTCGGCGAACTGACCGACGAAGAACTCGAGAAGCGCCGCATCCTCGGCACCGAAGGCTTCGTGTCCAGCTTCGTGGTCGTCGACACCGAGACCGCGGATGTCATCACCGGTCCGAAGATCTACCTCAACGCGGTCGCGGAAGACGAAAGCGAGTTCGACAAGGTCCGTCACCAGATCGTCGAGCAGCTGCAGGACGCGATGATGCAGGGCACGCGCGACACCTACAAGCTGCAGCAGATCATGCGACGCACGCTCGGCGGCTGGGTGGCACGACAGCTGCACCGCAAGCCGATGATCGTCCCCGTCGTCGCCGACATCGCGCAGGACGTGGATGACGCGATGGGACTGAACGCCGCGAAATAAGCCGTAAATTTACCATAAATTGAATCAAGGCGACGTGATCGGCACAACTGATCGCGCCGCCTTCTGTTACCAGAAAGAAGGAGTGACATGCCAGGAGCAAACCTCACCCGAATCGAAGCGGAAGAACGCAAAAGCATCATCGCCGCGCCAATCCATTACACGGTCAAGCTTGACCTGACCCGCGGAGCCAAGGATTTCGGCTCCGAAACCACCATCACCTTCGACGCGAAGCCGGGGGAGTCAAGCTTCCTTGACCTCATCGCCAACGAAGTCAGCGAAATCACCCTCAACGGTGAAACCCTCGACCCGGCTGAAGCGTACGTGGACAGCCGCATCGAGCTGAAGGGCCTCAAGGAGCACAACGAGGTTACCGTCAAGGCGATGTGCCAGTACTCCAACACCGGCGAAGGCCTGCACCGCAGCGTCGACCCGTCCGACGGCAACGTCTACCTGTACACCCAGTTCGAAGTGCCGGACGCCCGCCGTGTCTACGCCGTGTTCGACCAGCCTGATCTGAAGGCCGTGTTCGACTTCTCCGTGCTCGCAGCCAAATCCTGGATCGTCACGTCCAACATGCCCACCTCCTCCGTGACCGACAACGAAACCGTCACCGAGGAAGGCACGCTCGGCGATCACGCCGCCGAAACCACCAAGCTGTGGGTGTTCGAGCTGACCCCGACCATGAGCTCCTACCTCACCGCCATCTGCGCCGGACCGTACGCCGAATGGCACACCGAATACGCCAATGAGGACGGCCGCACCGTGCCGATGGCCATGTACTGCCGCCAGGCGCTCGCCAAGGCCTTCAGCAAGGACGTCGACTACCTGTTCGACATCACCAAGAAAGGCTTCGCCTTCTACGCCAAGACCTGGGGCGTGCCGTACCCGTACGCCAAGTTCGACCAGATCTACGTGCCGGAATACAACGCCGGCGCCATGGAGAACATCGGCATGGTCACCATCCGCGACCAGTACGTGTTCGAATCCAAGGTCACCGACGCCTATGCGGAACGCCGTGTGGTCACCGTGCTGCACGAGCTCGCCCACATGTGGTTCGGCGACTACGTGACCATGAAGTGGTGGAACGACCTGTGGCTCAACGAATCCTTCGCCGAGTTCACGTCCACCCTCGCCACCGCCGAAGCCACCGAATGGAAGGACGCCTGGGCAACCTTCAGCTCCGGCGAAAAGAGCTGGGCGTTGAATCAGGACCAGCTGAGCACCACCCACCCGATCGTCGCCCCGATCAACGACCTCAACGACACCTACGTCAACTTCGACGGCATCACCTACGCCAAGGGCGCCTCCGTGCTGAAGCAGCTCGTGTACTACGTGGGCCGTGAGAAGTTCTTCAAGGGCATCAACAACTACCTCAACAAGCACGCCTACTCCAACGCCACCCTCGCCGACCTGCTCGCCGAACTGGAACTCACTTCCGGCCGCGACCTGAAGGCGTGGAGCGCCCAGTGGCTTGAGGAATCCGGCATCAACACCATCGCCACCGAAGTCGAAGAGAACGAGGACGGCACCATCAAGCGTCTCGCCCTGCGCCAGACCGCTCCGGCCGAGCATCCCGTGCTGCGCGCCCACCGTCTCGCCGTCGGCTTCTACAACGAGGATCCGGAAACCGGCAAGATCGTGCGCACCGACCGTTTCGAACTGGACGTCGACGGCGAACTGACGGTCGTCGACGCGGCCGCGGGCAAGGCACGTCCGTCGCTGATTCTGGTGAATGACGACGACCTGACCTACACGAAGCTGCGTTTCGACGACAAGAGCCTCGCATTCGCGACAAGCAACCTGTACCGCTTCGACGACGCGCTCGCCCGTTCCGTGATCTGGCTCGCCCTGTGGGACATGACCCGCGACGGCGAACTGCCGGCACGACAGTTCATCGACACCTCGCTGGCCGCGCTCGCCACCGAACACGAGTCCACCACCTTCCGTTACGCGCTGGCACAGGTCAGCACCACCGCATGGCATTACACCGCTCCGGCAGAGCGTGCCGAGATCGTGAAGCATGTGGCCGCCGAACTGTTCAAGCTGGCGGGTCAGGCCAAGGCCGGCTCCGACGAACAGTTCCAGCTCGTCACCGCCTACCTGGGCTACGGCGAGCCGGGCGACGAGGCGTTCGTCGCCAACGTGAAGGGCCTGCTCGACGGTTCCGTGGCATTCGACGGTCTGGAAATCGACAACAACTTCCGCTGGACCATCATCAACGCGCTGAGCACCGTCAACGCGATCGACCAGGCGGGAATCGACGCCGAACTGGCCAAGCGCGAAACCACCGAGAACCGTGAGTTCGCCTATGGCGCACGCGCCGTGGCCGGTACCGCCGAAGCGAAGGCATGGGCTTGGAACGAGGCCCTGCACAACGACGAGCTGACCAACATGCAGCTTGAGGCTGTGGCCGGTGGCTTCGCAGCCACCCCGCGCGCCGACTTGGCCGAACCGTACGCCGAGAAGTATTTCGAGGTCGCCGACTGGATTTGGGAGCACAAGACCTTCCACATGGCGGAAGCGCTGCTCGAAGGCCTGTATCCGGGCTATGCCGATCCGGCGAAGCTCGTGGAGCTGGGCGACGCCTGGCTCGCCTCCCATAAGGGCGCGGACAACGCCTTGCAGCGCATTGTGCGTGGCAACGTCGAGGCTTCTCACCGCACGCTGAAAGTGCGCGACTTCAACGCCGCGCTCTGATAGCAGGGGCGACAGGAACGTTCCCGCTTAAGAGCCGTCATGGCGTCGCACGACTTTGATTTTGGGTGCGATTTTCAAAGTCATGCGACGGGCATATCGGCATTTATGCCCCCTAATCCTCGGTTTCCGCTTGAAAATAAGGATTAGGGGGCATTTTGCGTCGAAGGCTGTCGCACGACTTTGATTTTGGAGGCATTTTTCAAAGTTGTGCGACAAGCGTGCTGGCTTTCATACCCTCTAACTCTTATTTTTTGCTGGTTTTCAACGGAAAATGATAGTTAGGGGGTATTTCTTTATCAAGTGCTGTCGCACGACTTGATTTTCCGCCTTGAAATCAAAGTCGTGCGACACGAAAAGGGCATTGCGCGCCGTGAAATGCTTTGAATTGTGAAGTGTTATGCGATTGCGTCGTCACCTGCTGGTTTCGGCGGCACGGTTGAGTACGATAGGTCACGGAAATATCGTTTGCAGATAGCGAGGATTTGAGACTCATGCCACGTATGTTCGGAACCGACGGCGTTCGAGGATTGGCGAATAGGGATTTGACGGCACAGCTGGCGCTTGATTTGGGTGACGCCGCGGTGCGCGTGCTGGGCGATGACGAGCGGAGCGAATTCGAAAGCCGTCGCCGTGCGCTGGTCGGTCGTGATACACGAGTTTCCGGCGATTTCCTCGCCGCCGCATTGTCCGCTGGCATGTCCGCCGGCGGCTTCGACGTGATCGACGCCGGCATCATCCCGACGCCGGGCGTCGCATACCTGACGTCCGTGCTCAACGTGGAAATGGGTGCGGTGATCTCCGCATCCCACAATCCGATGCCCGACAACGGCATCAAGTTCTTCGCGCGCGGCGGCTTCAAGCTGCCCGACACCAAGGAAGACGAGATCGAAGCGGTGCTCGGCCAGGATTGGGATCGTCCTACTGGCGCCGGTGTAGGTCGTGTCAGCCATGACACCGCCACCGCAACCAACCTGTACATCGACCATCTGGTTTCCGCCATCGCGCCGGTCGGTCCGGACAAGTCGCAGCCGACGCCGCTGAAGGGCCTGAAGATCGTGGCCGATTGCGCGAACGGCGCCACGTCCGTGGTCGCTCCGGAAGCCTTGCGCCGCGCCGGCGCCGACGTGACCGTCATCAACGCGTCGCCGGACGGCTACAACATCAACAAGAACGCCGGCTCCACCCATCCTGAGCAGCTGCAGGCCATGGTCAAGGCCTCCGGCGCCGTCATGGGCGTTGCCTTCGATGGCGATGCCGACCGTTGCCTTGCCGTGGATGAGGGCGGCAACATGGTCAACGGCGATCAGATCATGGGCATTCTGGCACGCGCCAAGAAGAACGCGGGCAAGCTCAACCATGACACCCTCGTCGTGACGGTGATGAGCAACCTCGGTCTGAAGTTGGCCCTGCGTTCCATGGGCATCAAGACCGTGCAGACCAACGTGGGCGACCGTTACGTGCTTGAAGAGATGCTGCGAGGCGATTATTCGCTCGGCGGCGAGCAGTCCGGCCACGTGATCAACCGTGAATTCGCCACCACCGGCGACGGCACCCTGACCGCGCTCACCCTGTGCAACGAGGTCGTCAAATCCGGTAAGAGCCTGAAGGAACTGGCCGCCGACTTCCCGCAGCTGCCGCAGACGCTCATCAACGTGCCGAACGTGGACAAGATGGCCGCCAAGACCAACGCCAAGGTGCAGGCCGCGGTGGAACGCGAAGAGAAGCTGCTGGGCGACACCGGCCGCGTGCTGCTGCGTCCGTCCGGCACCGAGCCGCTCGTGCGCGTCATGGCCGAAGCCGAAACCCAGCAGCAGGCAGACGAAGTGTGCGATCGCCTCGCCAAGGTCGTCGCCGACGAACTCACCCTGTAAGAGCCCGCAAGGAGATATGCCCCATGTTCGGACACAACTCGAAAGTGGACCTCGAACTCAACCGCGAGGTCGAAAAGCTCATCAAAACCGGCGGCAAAGAGAAAATCATGCCGATCGTGCAGGCCGGCGAACCGGTATTACGCCAGCAGACCATCGCCTATGACGGCCAGTTGAGCCGCAAAACGCTTGACAAGCTCATCGACACCATGCGCACCACCATGCTGGAAGCGCCGGGCGTGGGCCTCGCAGCCACCCAGATCGGTCTCGGTCTGGCTTTGGCCGTCGTCGAAGACCACGTATGCGAAGGCGACGATGGCGATCCGCGCGAAGCCGCGGAATTCCCCTTCCACGCCATCATCAACCCCAGCTACGAGCCGATCGGCACCGAAACCCGCAGCTTCTACGAAGGCTGCCTGAGCTTCGACGGTTACCAGGCCGTACGCAAGCGTTGGCTTGACATCACCGCCCGTTGGCAGGATGAGGACGGCAACAAGCATGAGGAACATCTGCACGGCTGGCCGGCCCGCATCTTCCAGCATGAAACCGACCATTTGAGCGGTGAACTGTACATCGACCAGGCCGAAATCCGAAGCCTGACCACCAATGAGAACCTTGAGGATTTCTGGTGCGAGGATCCGGTACCGACCGAAGCGGCGGCCGAACTCGGCTTCGAACTGTAA
>OIDD01000704.1_pt1 | contig 16789 bp, 10 predicted proteins | sample 1606751 | NCBI WGS metagenome assembly OIDD01 (sample SAMEA3882544, study PRJEB24775) | human gut metagenome | biome: human-associated habitat; feature: intestine environment; material: feces | place: Netherlands | collected 2009/2010
TCTATAACAGAGAGGCTGCAAAGGATGTACTGGGAACCGATGATCCGGATGAAGTACAGAATTATGTATGTGACTGGGATACTTTCAATGATACTGCTGCAAAAATGCAGGCAAAAGGTTACAAGATGATTTCATCTGTAAATGATACATACCGTGTATACTCCAACAATGTCTCAAGCAAGTGGGTAGAAGACGGAAAAGTACAGGTAGATGACAATATCATGAAATGGGTGGACGATTCCAAAAAACTCGTAGATGCAAAAGAGGCAGGAACCTTTGATATGTGGTCCGATGACTGGTCAAAGGGATTTTATCCGGACGGAAAAGTATTCTGCTACTTTGGACCGGCATGGCTTGTAAACTTCTCTATGGCAGCTGATACCGAAGGATCTATCGGTTACAACGGCGGATGGGGTGCAGCCCAGGGACCACAGGGATTCTTCTGGGGCGGTACATGGATCTGCGCAGCTCAGGATACAGATAATGCAAGTCTTGTAAAAGACATTATGTTAAAGATGACAACCGATGATGACGTCATGAAAGACATTGTTTTAGATGATGATGATTTCGTAAACAACAATACCGTTATGAACGGACTGGCAGACGGATCGATTAAGGCAAAAGACGGAAAAGAATATAGCAGCAAGATCCTTGGAGGACAGAACCCACTGTCTATGTACTGCGCAGGTGTTGAGACACTGGATCTGAGCAACATTTCCGCATATGACCAGGGCTGCAACGAAGAGTTCCAGAAAGCAATGAAGAATTACTTTGAAGGAAAGGCAACCAAGGACGAAGCATTAGAGTTATTCTACAAAGGTGTTACCGAGAAATATCCAGAGCTTACTTACTAATTTTTGTTACACATAAGGTCTGAAGCCGGAGTCACCTCTCCCATATTATGGCTCCGGCGGGACGACCGCCAATACCGCGGAGGTAGAAATATGAATAAGAGTAAAGGAAAGGTCGTTCGTTACAACAAATGGGGCTACATTTTTCTGATCCCGTTTATTGTTGTATATGTCGTTTTTCAGCTGATACCATTGATCAGCACAATTTATAACAGTTTTTTCGAAAATTATATGTCCGGTCTCAACCAGGTTGGACCGACATTTGTAGGTTTAGATAATTACAGAGAGTTATTCAAAAGTGGAGACGTGTGGATTTATTTTAAAAATACAATGATCCTCTGGATTATGTGTTTTATTCCGCAGATCTTTTTTTCACTCCTGCTGGGCGCATGGTTCTCCGATGTACGCCTGCGATTGAAAGGATCACGTTTTTTTAAGACCGTGATCTACCTGCCAAATCTGATTATGGCATCTGCATTTTCCATGTTGTTTTTTACACTGTTTTCAGATGCAGGTCCGATTAACTCTCTTTTGATGCAGATTGGATTTATCTCAGAACCATATAAATTTTTATCCCATACCGGAAGTGCCAGAGGCCTGATTGCACTGATGAACTGCCTGATGTGGTTCGGAAATACAACCATTCTTCTGATGGCCGGAATGATGGGAATTGATACTTCTTTATTTGAAGCGGCAGAAGTGGATGGAGCAACTTCCACACAGGTATTTTTTAAGATTACACTGCCTCTGCTTCGCCCGATTCTGATTTATGTAGTGATTACTTCACTGATCGGTGGATTACAGCTTTTTGACGTGCCACAGATTCTGACAAACGGAACCGGAAATCCGATGCGTTCTACCATGACACTGATCATGTATCTGAACAAGCATCTGTACAGCAAGAACTATGGTATGGCAGGAGCACTTTCCGTGGTACTGTTTATCATTACAAGTCTTTTGAGTCTGCTTGTATTTAAAGTATCCGGAAACGATAAGAGAAAGGGGTGATTGTGATGGCAAAAAGTAAGAAAGATATGGAAGGCGGACTTGGGATTCATGCCAGACGTGCCATCGCATATATTGTTTTAATTATAATTTCATTTTTCTGCCTGTTCTGGTTTTATATCATGTTTATCAATGCGACGCGTTCTAAAGGTGAGCTGAAAGCAGGGTTTACGGCATTGCCGAGCGATCATTTGCTGACAAACTGGAACAATCTGGTACATGGAACACTGCCGATCTGGTCGGGCATGTTTAACAGTCTGATCATTGCAGCAGCAACCGCAGTTTTGTGTGTATATTTTTCTACCATGACTGCATATGCCATTCATGCATACGATTTTAAATTAAAGAAATTTATTTATCCGTTTATTCTGATGATTATGATGATTCCGACACAGGTTACGGCACTCGGATTTATCAAACTGATTACAGGCATGGGACTGATGGATTCCTTTATTCCACTGATTGTTCCGGCCATTGCATCTCCGGTTACGTTCTTTTACATGAAACAGTACATGGAGAGTGCGCTTCCGCTTTCGCTGATAGAAGCTGCACGTATTGATGGTTCCGGAGAGTTTCGTACGTTCAACAGCATCGTTCTGCCGTTGATGAAGCCGGCGATCGCCGTACAGGCAATTTTCAGTTTCGTCAGCAGCTGGAACAATTACTTTACACCGGCACTTGTGCTGCATGATGACAAGAAAAAGACACTTCCGATTCTGATCGCGCAGCTGCGTGGTGCAGACTGGCTGAAGTTTGATATGGGGCAGGTATATGTCATGATTACATTCTCGATCCTGCCGGTTATCGTTGTGTATCTGATTCTTTCCAAGCATATTGTACAGGGGGTTGCTCTGGGAAGCGTAAAAGGATAATAGAAAAAGAAAGGGGTTTTTACAGTGAAAAACAAAACATTATGGAAACAGGTGGGAGCGGCAGCAATTGCCGCTGCCATGGTAATGAGTACCGTACCGGCGACACCGGTACAGGCGGCAGGCGGTAAAACGCTTGCCGTTTCTTCTCAAAAGCAGCTGAATCAGGCATTAAAAACCGTAAAAGGGAAGAATGCGGTCATTACCGTAAAAGCAGGGAAAAACGTAAAGATTACGATTCCAAAGGGAACTTATAAAGTGACCATTCGGGTGGTCGGAAAAAAGGCAGCCGTTGTAAATAATGGTACCGTCAAAGAAATTGTTGTAAACAGTAAGGGAACGGTTGCGATCAAAAACAATGGTACCATAAAGAAAGTGACGGTACAAAATGCCAAAAGTGTTTCCTTTTCCGGAAACCATAAAAAGGCAGTGCCGGTTGTTGTAAATGCCGAAGACGTTTCGATGATTCTGGCAGCACCGGCGAAAATAACCGCAAAGAAAGATGTGAACATTGTGCTCAAAAAAGGTGCGGAAAAATCATCCATAACGTGTACAAAAAATGCACAGGCACAGGTGGATAATCAGACAAAGAAAGCAATATCTGTAAAAATTGCGGATGGAACAACGCTGAAAGTGGAATCCGGTGAATCCTGCACCATAACTCCGAAGGGAAAGAAAGAAGACACTTCCGGAGAAGACAAGACGGATGAAAAAGATAAGACGGATGGAAAAGACCAGAAAACAGACGATACCTCGGACGGAAATGCTTCTTCCGGCAGTTCTTCTTCGGGCAATTCTTCTGGTGGAACAACAGTTGAGACACCTTCAAAGCTGACCGAAGCGGATCTCTTAAAACAGGGCTATCAACTGAAGTGGCAGGACAACTTTGACGGAGCTTTTTTAAACCGTGCAGACTGGAATGTGGAACTGCATGAAAAAGGCTGGGTCAACAGTGAGTGGCAGGAATATGTGGATTCTGACAAAAATATTCAGGTCAAAGACGGAAAACTGCTGATCAAGCCGGTGGAAACGGTGAATGCAGACGGAACCAGAAGCTACACGTCCGGTCGTATTAACACACAGGGCAAACATGATTTTAAGTATGGATATTTTGAGTGCCGTGCAAAAGTTCCGACCGGAAAAGGCTATCTGCCGGCATTCTGGATGATGCCGACGGACGAAAATCTGTATGGACAGTGGCCAAAATGCGGTGAGATCGACATCATGGAAGTGATGGGGCAGGAAACAAATAAAGCATATGGTACCATTCATTACGGAGAACCGCATGATCAGAGTCAGGGAACCTGTACGGTAGATGCAAAAAATAATTTTGCAGATCAGTATCATACCTATGCCTGTGACTGGGAGCCAGGAAAGATTACCTGGTATATTGATGGTGTGAAATTTCATGAAGAGTCCGACTGGTTTTCTGCAAAGAGCGGGCAGGGAGAAGTGGCTTATCCGGCACCGTTTGATCAGCCGTTTTATATGATTTTGAATCTGGCGGTCGGTGGCAGCTGGGTAGGGTATCCGGATGATTCGACCACCTATGCCGATCAGCAGTTTGCAGTGGATTATGTGAAAGTATATCAGAAAGACAGTTATGACGAAAATGTGGAAAAACCGGTAAAGAATGTTATTTTAAGAGAGCCGGATACAACGGGAAATTATATTAACAACGGTGATTTCTCCATAGCAGAGAATTTAAGTGATGACAAAAACTGGAAATTTCTTACCACTTTAGATGGTGATGGAAAAGCAGAAATTAAGAATCATGAGATGGTTATTTCTACAGTAAATATGGGAACCGCAGATTACAGCATTCAGCTGGTACAGCCGGATGTGCCGTTACAAAAAGGCGGAACATATAAAGTAACCTTTGATGCTTATGCGGATGAGGCGCGTACAATGATTGCAGATATTTCCGGACCGGATCATAATTATACGAGGTATTGGAAGGATACAAAAGTGGAACTTGGAACACAGAAAACGACATATACTTATGTGTTTCAGATGACAGGTTCCGATGATGCCAACGGACGTCTGGAATTTAATCTGGGAAATGCTGCTTCCACAGCAGCAGTGCACCTTTCCAATGTGCGCATTGAAAAGACCGGATATGAAGAAATCAAAGAAGACACCACAAAGAAAGTGCTTGCAGACGGAAATTATGTCTACAACGGTTCCTTCCAGGAAGGGAAGAACCGTCTGGGTTACTGGGACATCACGAAACCGGAAAATGCAACCACAGAGGTAACCGGTCTGGAAGATGGACGCCGTCTGAAAGTGGTAAGCCCAAAAGGAACTGTGGTAACAGCAGGACAGCAGGGGCTTGCTCTGAGTGAGGATACAGAATATGTGCTCAGTTTTTCGGCTCAGGCAAACGAAGCAGAAACTATGACAGTACATGTTGCCGGACAGGAATTTCAGGCAAAACTTGCCAATGAAAAGAAAAATTACCGTTTTTCCTTTCAGACGGCAGCGGATCTAACAGATAAGAATATTTCCTTTGATCTCGGGCTGGGGACAACCGTATATCTCGACGATGTGCGGATTGATGAGGACAGTCTGATCAAAAACGGAAGTTTTAATGCAGGCATGGCAGGTTTTGAAGTCTATTGCTATACACCATCCAATGTAAAGTATGTTGTTGACTCCTTAAACGAAGACAATGCGGCAGATTTCACAATTGACGATACCGGGGAAGCTGACTGGCATATCCAGTTAAAGCAGACAGGGGTAAAACTCGAACAGGGACAATGGTATCGACTCTCCCTGAAAATGAAATCTTCTATCGACCGTAAAGTGTCTTATGCGTTGCAGAGAGATGGAAGCACCCATAAGGATGCAGATGGAAATGAGGACTGGACTCCATACTGCCAGGAAACCGTAGATCTGACCGGCGAATATCAGACGATCACGAAAGAGTTTCAGATGAAAGAGGATACAGATCCGGAAACGATCTTTAATATTGCCATGGGTGCAGTCGGTGGAAAACAGATCACACAGCAGCACAGAATCTGTATGGATGACATTGTGCTGGAAAAGATAAAGGCACCGGAGATCAAGCCGGAGGAAACCGGAAAGAATCTGCTGACCAATGGAGATTTTTCGAATGAAACGAGTGAATGGGGCATTAATACAAATGATGGTCAGGGTGGTCAGACGGCAACAACAGTAGTTACTCATGGCGGTATTGTGTTTCATGTGATAAATCCGGGCGTAAATGACTGGGATGTTCAGCTTAATCAGCATGGATTTACACTTGAAAAAGGATGTAAATATCGTGTAAAATTCAAAGTCACTTCGACGAAAGCACGAACCATAAAACTCGGCTTAATGGATAACAATTGCCAGAAGTGGTATGGCGGAGAAGATATTTCTCTGGCGGAAGCAGAGGAAAAGGAAGTTAGTTGTGAATTTACGATGCCGCAGGACACAGATAATGATTCGAACATGCTTATTTCCATGGGAAAAATCAGTGGTAAAAATACACCAGCTTCAGACATTACGCTGACGAATTTCTCTCTTGAGAAGATCACAGAGTAGTACCAGAAAGATAGTTTAAAAAGAAAACAGAAAAGACACCATGACAGAATCCATTTTTACGACAGGGGGCGTGTCATGGCGTTTTTCTGCATATTGGGGGAAGAAAAGGGGAGAAGAGGAGTAATAAAAGGAGACATTTGAATGAGAAAGAAGAGTTGGAAACAGGTAGCGGCAATTGTCATATGTGCGGCATTATTAAGTGGATGTACGGGAGAAAACGGACAGAAAAAAAATACCGGGCGTAAGGAAGGACAGGTTGTAAATATTTATTGCTGGAATGATGAGTTTAAGGAAATTTATGACAAATATGCATCAGATCTTGCTAAAAAACACGATGTTGAAGTGAACTTTGTCATAATTTCCAGTGATAATAATGCTTATCAGATCAATCTGGATGAAGCATTAAAAGAGCAGAATACATGTATTGATGATGACAAAGTGGATTTGTTTTTAATTGAGGCAGATTACGCATCAAAATATGTAAAGTCAGATAATTCCATTGATGTAAAAAAAACAGTGGGACTGACCGATGAGGATCTGAAGCAGCAATATGATTATACAAAGAAAATTGTATCGGAAAATGGAATACAAAAGGGAGTGACCTGGCAGGCAACGCCGGGGTTGTTTGCGTATCGCAGGTCCATTGCAAAAAAGGTATTGGGTACAGACGATCCGGATCAGGTACAAAAGCAACTGAAGGATTGGGATAAGTTTGATCAGGTTGCACAGAAGATGAATGCCGCCGGATATAAAATGTTATCGGGATATGATGATTCCTATCGGGCATTTTCCAACAATGTCTCACATCCCTGGGTGGTCGGTAACAAGATTGTTATAGATGAAAATATCAAGAAGTGGATTCGTCAGACGAAGGAATATGCTCAAAAAGATTATAACAATCATACCACACTGTGGAGTCCGCAGTGGACGCAGGATCAGGGACCGGATGGGAATGTTTTTGGCTTTTTCTATTCGACCTGGGGCATTAATTTTACTCTGATGGGAAATGCATTGGCAGACAGTAGTAAACCCGCAGAAAAAGGAAATGGAATTTACGGAGATTATGCCGTGTGTGAAGGTCCACAGGCATATTATTGGGGCGGTACATGGATGTGTGCGGCGCAGGGAACCGATAATATTCCTTTTATCAGGGATTTGATGAAGCGTCTGACGTGTGATATCAAAACCATGAAGCAGATTACATTGGATACGCAGGACTATACCAATAATGAGAAAGCAATGGATGAGATTGCAAAAAGTAACTATCAGTCGGATTTCCTTGGTGGACAAAATCATATTGCACTTTTTGCAGAGGCTGCAAAGAAAATTGATATGAGTAATATATCAGATTATGATAAGGACTGCAATGAGCAGATTCAACAGTGTCTGCATCCGTATTTTGAAGGTAAAATTTCACTTGCGCAGGGAATGGACGATTTTTATAAAAAGATGGAGCAATTGCATCCGGAATTATCCCATTAATTTAGGCAGAAAGAGAGGAAATACCTATGAAGTGGTTGAATCAGATCAGTATTAAAGTAAAGGTTATGCTGCCAATTTGTATTTTGGGAATTGTTATTCTTTTGGCAAGTATTTCAAGTCTTGTAAATTCGAAAAGGCTGTTGCAGGCGGGGGTTGTAATTTCGCAGGATTGTTCGAAGAGTATTGAACTATTGATGGATATGTCATCCGAGCTGGAATCCATGGGGAAAAATATGTATGGACACTGTGATGCGGAAAATTCTATTTCCAAAGAAAGCTTTGCAACAACCATCCATGAAAAGCTGGAATCTATGGATAGTTATTTTAAACAGTATAAAAAACAGAAAAAAACAGCGCGGGAAAAAGAATATTTCGGGGCATTACAAAATCGCTTTAAAAAGTATAAAGAAGGAATGGAACAGGTCCTTACCGCAAGTTCAAAAGGCGATGCGGATGGTGCAACGGAGGCAATCAATGTGATACAGAAACCTTCGGAAGATTATCTTGCAAAGAAAATCAGCAGTCTGATTGCTATGCGGAAACAGGCAATGAATCATTCATTACAAGTACAGCAGGCAGAATATGAATTTTCAAGGAATTCTGCTATTGTATTCGTTGCAGTTTCAATGCTTATGATTTTGTTTTCTCTTTGGATTTGTCTGAGAGGGATTGTAGCACCGATGCACTATATCAGTCAGACATTGCAGAAAATGGTGGCAGATATTGAAAAAAATCAGGGAGATCTTTCTGTAAGATTAAAGATTTCAGGAAAAGATGAGATTGGTAAAGTTGGAAGGAATGTAAATGCATTTATTGATACGCTTCAAAATGTTATGGGACGGATTACAGACAGTTCTTTGCGTATGAACCAGATTATCCGGGAGGTGGATGACAAGGTACGTAGTTCAAACGAAAATTCGGATGATATTTCCACTGCCATGGAAGAATTATCGGCATCCATGATTTCCGTTGCAGATATGGTTTCCGGGATTACAAAAAATATGAAAGAAGTGGAAGATCGTACGAAAGAACTTTCGGAAAAATCGGATGGTCTTTTATCCTATTCAGATACGATGGATCAGAACGCGGATAAACTCAAAAATGATGCAATTTTAAATAAAAAAAATACGGGAGAAATTGTCACTGATATTATCGGAAAACTGCAGACAACAATTCAGGAAAGTAAAAAAGTAGAAAAAGTCAGTGAACTTACTAATGATATTTTAAATATTGCAGATCAGACCAATCTGCTTGCATTAAATGCATCCATTGAGGCAGCACGTGCAGGGGAAGCAGGACGTGGTTTTGCAGTAGTTGCCTCTGAAATTGGTAAATTATCGGAATCCAGCAGGGACGCAGCGGTTAATATCCAGTCCATCAATAGTACCGTGATTGGAACCGTGCAGGAATTGATAAAAAATGCTAACGCGCTGGTAACTTATATGGAACAGAATATACTTCCGGATTATGACAATTTTGTGTGCGCTGGGGCACAGTATAATGATGATGCAGTCTATATTAATGAAGTGGTTGAGAAGTTTCATCAGATGGCGGCAGATTTAAAACAGCGCACCGAGTCAGTAATGGAATATATTTCACAGATTCAGAGGGCGGTAGAAGAAGGCTCTGAAGGTATTAATCTTGCTGCAAAAAATACAGCCACGCTTTCCGAAGAAATTTCACACATTTCCAGCCAAATCATGCATAATAAAAAAATAGCTGATGTACTCAGTGAAGAAGCAGAACACTTTATTTAATAAAGGACACAGATGGAGAAGGTATGAAACGAAAAATTGCAATTATTGCAGACGGATGGCGCAGACATATTACATATGTCTGGATCCGGGGATGCAGGAATTACATCAAAGAACATGAGCTGGATATAGAAATTTCGGTATTTCACAGTTTCGGAAATTTCAGCAGGGATGAAAAATTCAATGCAGGAGAATACAATATCATCCATCTGCCGGATTTGTCACAGTTTGATGGTATTATTCTGGAAGTTACGAATATGCTGAATCAGAAAAAGAGGCAGCAGATCATACGGATTATTCAGGAGTCCGGGGTACCGGCAGTATCGCTGCTTGAAAAAATTCCGGGATTGTATCATGCAGGACTGGACAATTACGCAACAATGGAACAGATGGTGGAGCATCTGATAGTGGCTCATTCCTGCAAAACATTAAACTATGTGGGAGGACCGGCAGACAGCCAGGAAAATCTTTTGCGTTGGCAGGCTTATGAAGATGTCCTGCAAAGATATGGAATTCCGCTTGAAAATGACAGAATCTGGAATGAAAGCTATGAAGTGGAGAGCGGTGTCCGTGCATTCATACATTTTCAGGAAAAACATCTGCTGCCGGATGCCTTTGTCTGCGCAAATGAGAATATTGCGGTGGGGCTCTGCCATCAGGCACAGCAGGAAGGATTTAAAATTCCGGCTGATTTTTGTGTGACAGGATTTGATAATTTTGATAAAGCATCTTATTACAGACCGCGGATTACGACGGTGTCATACGAGAGAGAAGTCATTGCTGAGGCAGCCATGGATCTTCTGGTACAGATCTGGGGGCAGAATACAACAGCTGACTGTAAAACGGTTCCTGTACAAATGTTGTTTCAGGATAGTTGTGGCTGTAAACCAGAACAGGTAAGAAGCAGGAGTGAATATATTGAAGACCGGATTTTTCAGGAAGTGAGGGAAATTGATCTTCACAATGAGATTATGGAATTAAAGCACAATCTTATCGAGTGTGAAGATTATAAGCAGATGGCACAGTATTTTACAAAATGTGTCTGTGGTCTGCGTTGTAAAGGCGTGCGTATCTGGATGAATCAGGATCTGGTGGAGGAATCATTGAGCGATTCCATGGGTGAGGCTTCTTATATTACAGATGGATATCCGGATACCATGCACGTGATCTGTGAAAAGGGAATGGAGCAGGAATATTCATTGTATGTGTATGCACCACTGCATTTCCGGGAGCGGGAAGTAGGGTATGTTGTTCTGGCAGACTGCGATTATATGCTTGAAAATCAGTTCTTGTTTGAAACAATGAATACGTATCTGGAATCCCTGGAATATCTGTATCGCAAACTCAGGCTTCGAAAAGCAAACGAAAAATTATCCCGGTTGTATGTGCTGGATTCTCTTACAGGGTTGTATAACCGTATGGCATACCAGGAGTTTGCAGAGCCTTTGTATGAAAAATGCAGATTGCAAAAAAAACCGGTGACGGTTATGTTCATTGACGCGGATCATCTGAAATATATCAATGATACGTTTGGGCATGATATGGGGAATCTGGAAATTCGTGGGATAGCAGATGGGATTCGTAAAGTATTTCCGCCGGAAGCCGTTTCCATGCGGTACGGTGGAGATGAGTTTGTTGTACTGCTTCCGGGATGTGAAAAAGCGCAGGCTGAAAGTTTAAAGGCAGCGTTTTTAAAAGCATTGGATGAAATATCAAAAAGTCTTCATGCTGAATTTGATGTGGAAGCGAGTATCGGATATGAGGTAGTTCTCTGCGGGGAAAAAAGTCTCAATGAATGTATCAATAATGCGGATGAAAAAATGTATCAGTTTAAAAAAGCGCGGAAAGCACAGCGCGAATAAGTGCTGTTTCTGGGAACCGGATGTCCGGTTCCCATTTTTTCTGAAATGATTGCAAAAGTACGGAAAATACCGTAAGATATAGGAATGAAGAAGGAGAACGGCATGTATTATTTGATGAATAAAAATGAGAAAATTGCAAAGACGGCATTTGAAGGGGGGCTGCATGGGCGGCATCTGAGCACAACATCCCCGGAGTATGGCACGGATGGTTCATTTGCCAAGTGTTGGATCAGACTTCCCTATGCAGTGGAACCGGACGAATTTACCTACGGTGGTACTTATTACCGGGAGCATGGACCGCGGATCGGTGACAACTGGGTAAATATAGCGGTGGCATGCTAAAAGTAGTTTTCAGAAAGAGAGAATAGAACATGAAGAAGCGAATCATTTCCGTGCTGCTTGCAACAGTGTTTGCGCTGTCTGTGATTGGATGCGGAACGAAAGATACAAAGGAACAGGATGCCTATCGGCAGTATGGAATTACCTGCATGGAGAGCGGAAAGTATGAAGATGCGGTCAAGGCATTTCAGAATGCGCTTGGAGAGTCGATCGGACATATCGGGGAGAAAGAACTGGATATCTGTTTTTACAAGGCAAAAGCACAGGCACTGGACGGAAAGACAAAAGATGCACTTGCAACGTATAATGCCATTATCAAATATAATAAAGATGCACGCGCATACTATCTGCGTGGAGATCTTTATATGGATATGGGAGAAGAAAAAAAGGGCAGGGCAGATTTTGAGAGTGCTGTGCAGCAAGGCAAAAAAAATTATGAAATCTACATTGGAATCTATGAGTCTTTAAGCCGGCACGAGAAAAAGGATGAGGGACAGAAATATCTGTCTGCTGCGATGGAGATCAAAGGGGATAAACCGGAAGACGAACTGTATAAAGGAAGAATCAGTTATCTGCTCGGTGAAAACAAAGATGCCATCAGTTATCTGGAAAAAGCAAAAGAACATAAGCAGATGCTGGCATCGTATTATCTGGGACTTGCATATGATGCCAATGGAGATTCGGACAAGGCAAAGAAATGTATCGCGGAGTATATAAAGAGTGGAGTGGCTACATCCTATGATTTGTATGAACTTGGCATGCAGGAGATGCAGGATGGAAATTATAAGAATGCACTGACTTATTTTAATTCCGGTCTGGAACTGGAGAAAGTGCCGAATAAGCAGAATCTCATGAAAAGTGCCATTGCGGCATATGAGTACAGTGGCGACTTTGATTCCGCGAAAAAGATGATGAAGGAATATTTAAAGGCTTATCCGGATGATGAGGAAGCAAAACACGAGAATACATTTTTGGAGACTAGATAATGGGTGAACCAATTGTTTTAGAAGATTTTAAAGAGAGAGTTATTCTGGTGGGTGTAAGTGAGCAGGATGGAGACGATGCAGAGGATTCGCTCGCTGAGCTTGCCGAACTGGTAAAGACTGCGGGGGCATCGGTTGCCGGTACGCTGATCCAGAAACGGGAGCTGATCCATCCGGGAACCTATGTGGGAACCGGAAAAGTAGCAGAGATTGCAGAACTTTTAGAGCACACGGGGGCAACGGGAATTGTCTGTGATGATGAATTGTCCCCTGCGCAGTTAAAAAATCTGGAGACGATGTTAAATACCAAGGTGATGGACCGGACGCTTATCATACTGGATATTTTTGCAGCCCGTGCAACAACCAGTGAGGGAAAAATTCAGGTGGAACTTGCTCAGCTGAAGTACCGCCTGAGCAGATTAACCGAACTTGGCAGATCCATGTCCCGTCTGGGTGGTGGAATCGGTACCCGTGGACCGGGAGAAAAAAAGCTTGAGATTGACCGCCGTCTGATCAATGACAGGATTGCACAGCTCAACCGGGAATTAAAAGAAGTGGTCAAACACCGCGAAATTGCCAGAGCAAAAAGAGAGCGCAATGCAGTTCCGGTTGTGGCAATTGTCGGATATACAAATGCCGGAAAATCCACCCTCCTGAATCATCTGACGGACGCAGAGGTTTTAGAGGAGGATAAACTGTTTGCAACGCTGGACCCGACGACACGGATGCTGGAGCTGGAAGGACACCAGCAGGTGCTGCTGACGGATACGGTAGGTTTTATACGGAAACTGCCGCATCATCTGATTGAGGCATTTAAAAGTACACTGGAAGAAGCCAAATATGCGGACTATATTATTCATGTAGTGGATGCTTCCAATCCGCAGCGCGACAAGCAGATGTATATCGTCTATGAGACACTTGATCATCTTGGCGTTAAAAATAAAAAAATTCTGACGCTTTTTAATAAGATCGATATCAGAACCGATGATGACCCACTGCAGGATTTTCGTGCGGATCATGTTCTTCAGATTTCCGCAACGGAAAATGCCGGACTGGATGCAGTAAAAGATGTGCTGCAGGAAATGTTAAGAGAAGATAAAATTTATATTGAACGCGTGATTCCCTATGCGCAGGCAGGTGTATTGCAGCTTGTACGAAATAAGGGAGAACTTGTCTCAGAAGAGTATGTGCCGGAAGGAATTTCCATTCGGGCATATGTCCCTATGGAGGTATACGGAAAACTGTAATCGCTGTGTGTGAAATTTTATAATCCTTTCTTTTGGCTATGGTTTTAATGGAAATAAATGAAAAAATAAGTAAACAACAGGAAATACAAGTCGGAACAGGTAACTTTTTGGGAAATTAATGGGAATAGGAAATTGTGGAATATGGATGGATTTCCTAAAATATAGGCATCTAATGATAATATGATTTTACAGGAGGACAGTCAGGATGTCAGATGTTGTTGAAAAACAGCCGTTAACCGAAGATTACCTGAAGAAGATGGATGCCTACTGGCGCGCAGCCAATTACCTTGGTGCCGCACAGTTATATCTGCTGGATAATCCACTTCTTCGAGAGCCGCTTACCAGAGATCAGGTAAAGAAAAAGATTGTTGGTCACTGGGGAACCGTACCGGGACAGAACTTTGTCTATGTACATTTAAACCGTGTGATCAAAAAGTATGATCAGGATATGATTTTAATTTCCGGTCCGGGACACGGCGGAAACTTCTTTGTTGCCAATACTTATCTGGAAGGTACCTATAGCGAGGTATATCCAAATATCGGAGAAGATATGGATGGACTGAAGAAACTGTGTAAGCAGTTCTCTTTCCCGGGAGGAATCTCCAGCCATGTAGCTCCGGAAACTCCGGGTTCCATCAACGAAGGTGGTGAGCTGGGATATTCCCTGGCACATTCGTTTGGTGCGGTATTTGATAACCCGGATCTGATTGCTGCCTGTATCGTGGGAGACGGTGAGTCCGAGACCGGACCTCTTGCAACTTCATGGCAGTGTAATAAGTTCTTAAATCCGGAGAGCGATGGAGCGGTTCTTCCAATCCTTCATATGAATGGATATAAGATCAGTAATCCAACCATTCTTGCACGTATTTCTCATGAAGAACTTGAGCATTTCTTTGATGGATGCGGATGGAAACCATATTTTGTAGAGGGCGATGATCCAATGACCATGCACCGCAAGATGGCAGAGACACTTGATACCGTTATGGACGAAATCAAGGCGATCCAGAAGAATGCAAGAGAAAACCACGATACCACAAGACCAAAGTGGCCAATGATTGTACTTCGTACTCCAAAGGGATGGACAGGACCAAAGGTTGTAGACGGAAAGCAGATCGAGGGATCTTTCCGTGCGCATCAGGTTCCGATCATGATGGACAAACCGGAGCATCTGGAAATGTTAAAAGAGTGGTTACTCAGCTACCATCCGGAAGAATTGTTTGATGAGAATGGAAAACTGATTCCGGAACTGAAAGCACTTGCACCGACCGGAGACCGCAGAATCGGTTCTAACCCACATGCAAACGGTGGTAAGCTCTTACGTGACTTAAGACTTCCAGATTTCCGTGATTATGCACTTGATGTTCCGGCGCCGGGAAGCGTTGAGGCACAGGATATGGTAGAACTTGGCGGATTTGTCCGTGATATCTTCAAACTGAATGAGGATTCCAAGAACTTCCGTATTTTCGGACCGGACGAGACAATGTCAAACCGTCTGATGAAAGTCTTTGAGGAGACAAACCGTGACTGGAACAATGAAAAACTGGATTCCGATGAATTCCTTGCTACAGATGGCCGTGTTATGGATTCTATGTTAAGTGAGCATATGTGTGAGGGATGGTTAGAGGGATATCTTCTGACAGGACGTCATGGATTCTTTGCAAGTTATGAAGCATTTATCCGTGTGGTAGATTCTATGTGTGCACAGCATGCAAAGTGGTTAAAGGTATGTAATCAGCTTCCGTGGAGACAGTCCATTGCTTCCCTGAACCTGATTCTTACATCCAATGTATGGCAGCAGGATCACAATGGATTTACCCATCAGGACCCGGGATTTTTAGATCATATTGCAAATAAGAAGGCAGATGTGGTACGTCTTTATCTGCCACCGGATACCAATTGCCTGCTGTCCTGCTTTGATCACTGCATCAGAAGCCGCGATTATGTGAATGTGCTTGTTACATCCAAGCATCCGAGACAGCAGTGGCTGACTATGGAACAGGCAGTAAAGCATTGTACACAGGGTATCGGCATCTGGGAGTGGGCAAGTAACGACCAGGGACAGGAGCCTGATGTGGTTATGGCATGCTGTGGAGATACTCCGACACTGGAGACATTAGCAGCAGTTACGATTTTAAGAAAGGCAATGCCGGAGATTAAGATTCGCGTGATCAATGTTGTCGATCTGATGAAACTTGAGCCAAGCACCAAGCATCCGCATGGTCTGACAGATGCAGAGTACGATGCACTGTTCACCAAAGATAAGCCAATCATCTTTGCATTCCATGGGTATCATACACTGATCCACGAGCTGACCTATCGTCGTACCAACAGAAATATTCATGTATACGGATATCAGGAGGAAGGAACCATCACAACACCATTCGATATGCGTGTACAGAATGAGATTGACCGTTTCCATCTGGTAAAGAGCGTAATTGAGCATCTTCCACAGTTAGGAAATCGTGGCGCTTATCTGACACAGAAAATGAATGACAAGCTTGTAGAACACAAGCAGTACATTCATGAGTATGGTGTTGATATGCCGGAGATCCGTGACTGGAAATGGGATTTATAAAATAAAATATCAACAGGATTCTTTGCGGAACTGTGCCGGAGTCATCCGGTGCCGTTCCGTAAATATTTTGTAGAAATATCCTTTGTTTTTGTAGCCGACTTCGGCAGCAATCGCATCGATTGTCAGTCTGGTGTGCAGCAACAGTTCTTCGGCTTTCTGCAGACGCAGATGCTGCAGATATTCCGTATAAGTCATTCCGGTCCGGTTTTTCAGTAACCGGTTGAAATAATCTTCCTGAAAATGGAATTCTTCACAGAGCATTCGTATGGAAAT
>OIDD01000775.1_pt1 | contig 15733 bp, 13 predicted proteins | sample 1606751 | NCBI WGS metagenome assembly OIDD01 (sample SAMEA3882544, study PRJEB24775) | human gut metagenome | biome: human-associated habitat; feature: intestine environment; material: feces | place: Netherlands | collected 2009/2010
AGAAAAAAGAATCAGTCCACAGGTGATCAATGTATAAGATCTGGCAGCAGTATAAGTTTCTGCGTCGGTCAGATTAAAAAATCCCAGCAGAGGCTGTATGAAAATAACACAGACAGCAGCAAACAAAATGCCGGACAGTGCAGTGAGCTGCAGAGAACCGGCAGCATAGGAACGTGCCTGGTCATAATCTTTGCGCCCGCATGCCTGAGCTGTATTTACCTGTCCGCCCATTCTTGACAGGGATGCAAGCCCCTGGGAGAGCCAGACATACATTCCGCCTACTCCCACGCCTGCAACTGCCTTTGCACCAAGCAGTCCGATCCATGCCATATCCATAATACTGTATGCTGTTCCCAGCATGGAAGAAATCATGATAGGCAGAGCCAGCTCTGCCAGAGTTTTCAGGATCGGACCGGAAGTCAGATCCACAGTTTTTGATTTACTCATTTGTAATAACCCTTCATGTACCAATTATTATAATACTTTTGTAGTCCATTTACTGCAGTCCCATACCTGAGAAACCACATCGCGGTAAAACTCCGGTTCATGGCAGATCAGAAGAATGCTTCCTTTATATTCGATCAATGCCTGCTTCAAAGCTTCTTTTGCATCCACATCCAGATGATTGGTAGGCTCGTCCAGAAGCAGAATGTTCGTTTCTTTATTCACCAGCTTACACAGACGCACCTTCGCCTGCTCCCCGCCACTCAGTACACGTACCTGACTTTCAATATGCTTGGTAGTCAGACCGCATTTGGCGAGAGCAGACCGCACCTCATACTGAGTATAAGACGGGAACTCCGCCCAGATCTCATCAATACAGGTAGTCTTGTTATCACCCTTTACTTCCTGCTCAAAATATCCAATCTGAAGATTCTCCCCAAGTTCGCAGGAACCCTTCAGAGACGGGATCAACCCCAGAATACTCTTCAGTAAAGTTGTCTTACCGATACCGTTTGCACCAACCAGCGCAATCTTATTTCCTCTTTCCATAGAGAGAGTAACAGGTCTGGAAAGAGGTTCATTATAACCAATAATCAGATCCTTCGTTTCGAAAATATATTTCCCCGGAGTGCGTCCGTATTTAAAATGAAACTCAGGCTTCGGCTTCTCGGCAGCAAGCTCGATCACATCCATCTTATCCAGCTTCTTCTGTCTGGACATTGCCATATTTCTTGTAGAAACCCTGGCCTTATTTCTTGCGACGAAATCCTTCAGTTCACTGATTTCCTGCTGCTGGCGTCTGTAAGCAGCCTCAAGCTGAGCCTTCTTCACCTCATACACTTCCTGGAAATGGTCATAATCCCCGACATAACGGTTCAGTTCCTGATTCTCCATATGATAAACCAGATTGATAACAGAATTCAGAAACGGAATATCGTGGGAGATAAGGATAAATGCATTCTCATAATCCTGCAGATAACGCTTCAGCCATTCGATATGTTCCTCATCCAGATAGTTGGTAGGCTCGTCCAGAAGCAGGATATCCGGCTTCTCCAGAAGCAGCTTGCCAAGCAGAACCTTGGTTCTCTGACCACCACTCAGATCTGTAACATCACGTTCCAGTCCGATATCCAGAAGTCCCAGGGCTCTGGCAACTTCCTCCACCTTCGCATCGATCACATAGAAATCATGCATGGTAAGGGTATCCTGAATAGTTCCCAGCTCCTCCATCAGAGTATCCATCTCCTCAGGAGAAGCAGTGCCAAGAGAGTCACAGATCCCATTCATTCTTTCCTCCATCTCAAAGAGATAAGAGAACGCAGACTTCAGCACGTCACGGATGGACATACCCTGAGAAAGGACAGAATGCTGGTCCAGATAGCCGACACGTACATTCTTTGCCCATTCAATCTTACCCTCATCCGGCATCAGCTTTCCGGTTACAATATTAAAGAAAGTAGATTTACCTTCCCCGTTGGCACCAACCAGTCCAATATGCTCGCCCTTTAACAGGCGGAAAGACACATCATTAAAAATCGCCCTGTCTCCGAAACCATGTGTCAGATGTTCAACATTCAAAATACTCATAAAAAGAAATTCTCCTTAATTATTGTTATATAATGTCAGGGTCAAAAGGTATTTCACCCCTGACCTGACATCCACGAATTACTTACTCCGCTGCAAAGCAGCTCCCGCAATTCTTTTAATATTTGTAACTATACAACAGTATGATCAGACTTCCCTGACTCCTTTTAATGACGGCTCAGCCATCAGCGAATAATTTGTATAATAAACCACAAATCCGGGCTTCGCCCCTGCAGGCTTTTTCACCTGCTTCTTCTGGATATAATCAATCTCCACCTTAGGGGCAGTACGTCCTTTGGAATAATAAGCGGCAAGCTGTCCCGCAATCTCAAAGATATGATCCGGCAGTTCTCCGTCCTTAGACTTCACGACCACATGCGAACCGGCCATCTTCTTGGCATGAAACCACCAGTCATTCCCTGTGGCAAACTTAAAGGTAAGCTCATCATTCTGGAAATTATTTTTTCCCACATAAATATCATACCCATCCTCAGTCACATAATGGAACGGCTTAGACTTACTCTGCGCCTTCTGCCCCTTCCTGCGGTCATAATGCTTCTTAATATACCCATACTCCATCAGCTCTTCCTTGATCTGTGCCAGATCACTCTCAGCCAGAGCAATATCCAGAGCATTGGAAACAGACTCCAGATGCTCAATCTCACTTCTCGTATCTGCAATCTGCTCAGTCAGAGCCTCCTCCGTACGCTTCAGCTTTCCATACTTGTCAAAATACTTCTTGGAATTCTCCGCCGGAGTCATAGTAGGATCAAGAGGAATGGTAATCTCCTCATTGGTATAATAATTCAGAGCCTTAAACGACTTACATCCATCCTCCAGCCCATACCCGTAAGTATTGATCAGCTCCCCGTAAACCTTATACTTCTCCTTCTTCGCAGTATCCTTCATCTGCTTCTCCTGCAGACTCAGCTTCTTACGGTTACGCTCCAGCGCAGTCTGCACGATCCTCCTCAGATCCGAAGACTTCTGATGGATACGCGTCAGAGTATTCTTCGTCGCATAATAAGTCTCCAGCATCTGTGAAACACTGTCAAACTCCACAGAATGATACTCCGGTCCATACTGCTGGAACGCAAACACACCATACTCCACAGGTTCTTCCCCCCGGTAAACAATATTCGGAGAAAAATCCCCCTCCACAACCTGATCCATCAGCCTGCGGAACGTATGATACAAATGCACCCTCGCCGCCTCATCCAGAGACTGCGCTGCATCACTCCCGTCGATCGAAGCCCTGAAACAGATCTCCTCCGCAACAACCGGACTGATTCCAGTAAGAGAAGAGTAAACAGCCCTGGAAACATTACATGGCTTCCTGCACACAACATCACAGAACTCCTCCTCACTCACAGTCAGCGGATCCAGCTTATCCTGCGTCTTCGGAATAAAATACTCCCTTCCCGGAAGCACCTCACGCACAGAACTCATATGAGAAGAAACATGCTTGATACTATCCAGGATCATCCCCTTATCATCACAGAAAATAATATTACTGTGCTTGCCCATCAGCTCCATGATAAGAACCTTCTTACAGGGATCCCCCAGCTCATTCAGATGCTCCAGCTCAAACATCACCACACGCTCCATCCCCGGCTGCCTGATATCCGAAACCCTCGCACTTCCAATATGCTTACGCAGCAGCATACAGAAATTAGGCGCAGTCATAGGGCTGGGCTTATTCTTGGAAGTAAAATAAATCAGCGGAAGAGAAGCACTGGCCGAAAGCAGCAGCCTGCACTGCCCATTCGCCCCCTTCCCCGTAATCAAAAGCTCATCCGCCTCCGGCTGAGCAATCTTATTAAACCGTCCTCCATCCAAATTCAAATGCAGCTCCTTCACCATAGCTGCAATCGTAATCCCATCAAAAGCCATATAAAAACACTCCTTTTTAAATAATACTCACAATAATCAAAATCTCAGTCCCCAATATGACTGATAACAATTTTATAATTGACAGGTAATACATAAAATCTAAACATCACCTACGTCAGAAAGGCGAAGCCCTTTCTGACAAACAAACTCTAATATAACAGGCCTTTCTGAAAGCCTTCCAATTAAATATACCATATACCTCCCACAGCCAGTCACCAGCAGGAGAAAATAAATAGTTCCGGGCGCATTTGCAGGGGTTGTAGTAACTCTTAGGCTTCGGGAATCTGCGTTATGAAAAAAACAGCAACCTGTCTGAGCGAAGCGAGTTTTGCTGTTTTTTTCATGCCTTTAGCAGATTTCCGAAGCCTTAGAGTTGACTAAACCCCGAAACCGCGCCCGGAACTATTTATTTTCTCCTGCGTCCCACCTGCGGCGTCCCTTCTGCTAGTATACCACACATTTCCTACCGCCATCAACGAAAAAATGTTTGACTCCCATTCTATAATGAACTATAATAAATCTGTATGTAAACCAGAACAGGCACACATACCCCGACACTAATAGACAGACAAAGAGAGAAAAACTATGATAAAAAGCATGACAGGTTTCGGCCGGGCAGAAGTCGTGACCAAAGAAAGAAAAATAACAATCGAACTAAAATCTGTCAACCACAGATACCTGGACCTCAGCATCAAAATGCCCAGAAAACTCAACTTCCTGGAAGGCGCAGTCAGAAACCTGATGAAAACCTACATCCAGAGAGGCAAAGTTGATGTATACATCACATACGAAGACTACACCCTGGACAACGGAGCTCTCAAATACAACAGAGAACTCGCATCCGAATACATCACCTGTCTTAAACAGATGCAGCAGGACTTTGACCTTGACTACGATATCAAAGTCAGCACCCTGTCACGCTATCCGGAGGTACTTGTCATGGAAGAACAGTCTGTTGATGAGGAAGCACTCTGGGAATCTCTGGAACCGCCCCTTCGCGAGGCATGTGAGAAATTTGTCCAGACAAGGATACTGGAAGGCAGAAATCTTGAGAAAGATCTTATCGGAAAACTGGACAGCCTTGAAGAAAAAGTATTACGTGTAGAAGCCCGCTCTCCGGAAGTAGTCAATGCCTACAGGACCAAACTGGAAGCAAAAGTTTCCGAGCTGCTGGAAGACACACAGATCGACGACAACCGCATCGCAGCAGAAGTCATCCTGTTTTCAGACAAAATCTGCAATGATGAGGAAACCGTCCGCCTTCACAGCCACATCAGGAACATGAAAAAGATGCTCACAACAGAGAAAGAAGGCATCGGACGCAAACTGGACTTCATGGCACAGGAAATGAACAGAGAAGCAAACACGATTTTATCCAAATCAAGTGATCTGGAGATTTCCAACATTGCCATTGATCTGAAAACAGAGATCGAGAAAGTCAGAGAACAGATCCAGAACGTAGAATAGAGGAAGAAAACGTGGCAAGACTTATTAATATCGGTTTTGGAAATGTAGTCAATTCACAGAAAATCGTGGCAGTGGTAAGCCCGGATGCGGCACCTGTAAAAAGAATGGTGCAGAGCATAAAGGGAACCCGGTCACTGATTGATGCAACTCAGGGGCGAAAGACAAAAGCAGTGATCGTCACAAGCGACGATTATCTGGTGCTCAGCGCACTTCAGCCTGAGACCATTGCCCGGAGATTTGCAGAAATATATGAAAACGAGGATAAGGGAGAGACCCATGAATAAAGGAATTTTAGTAGTGGTTTCCGGATTTTCCGGTGCAGGAAAAGGCACAGTAATGAAACGCCTCATGGAGAAATATGATGGTTATGCATTATCTGTCTCCGCAACAACCAGAAAACCCCGTCCCGGTGAAGAGGACGGCAGAGAATATTTCTTCCGTACAAGGGATGAATTTGAGAAGCTGATCGAAGAGGATGCATTGCTTGAATATGCCCAGTATGTGGAAAATTATTACGGTACCCCACGCTCTTACGTTGAGGAGCAGCTTCAGGCAGGCAGAAATCAAAGAGAAAATACCGGAAGCACTTCTGGTGTTTGTAACTCCGCCGACTGTGGAGGAACTGGAACGCCGTCTCACAGGCAGAGGAACAGAAACCGCACAGGTGATCGCAGACAGACTTGCAAGAGCTGGTGAAGAGGCAGAAGGTATGGGACAATATGACTATATTCTTGTCAACGATACTGTAGAGGAATGCGTAGACCATCTTCATCAGATTATTGTGAGTGAACATTCCAGAGTATCCAGAAATGCAGAATTTATCGCAGATATCCAGAAACAGACAAAAGCATTTCAGAAATGATAAACATGCGGCCCAGACCGCTTAAAAGAAAGGAGAAAATACATGATACATCCGTCTTATACAGAATTAATCGAAGCAATCAATACAAACAGTGAGGACGACGATACAACAATGTCCCTTAACAGCCGTTATTCCCTTGTACTTGCTGCAAGTAAACGTGCACGCCAGATCATTGCAGGTTCCAAACCAATGGTAGAGGGTGCGTAAAGATCCTTGCTCCGGAAGAAGAGGATGAAGAAGGAACAGAACAGACAGCTGAGGCACAGACAGAAGAATCAGCACAGGCTTCTGAAATCACAGAGACTGCTGAAACAGCAGAAGAAACAACTGAAGAGTAAGAACTGATGGTAACACAATAGATAAACAAAAGGATGTGTCTGAGAATTACAGAGGTATATTTTCAGGCACATTCTTATAGGAGAATTTATGAAATTATTATTCGTATCATTAGGCTGTGACAAGAACCTTGTAGATTCCGAAGAAATGCTTGGGCTTCTTACAGGTAACGGGTTCGAGATCGTAGATGATGAAACTGAAGCAGAGGCCATTGTGGTGAACACCTGCTGCTTTATCAATGACGCAAAGGAAGAGAGCGTCAACACCATCCTTGAGATGGCAGAATACAAGAAAACCGGGAGCTGTAAAGTCCTGGTTGTCACAGGATGTATGGCACAGCGTTATAAGAATGAGATCATTGAGGAAGTACCGGAAGTAGATGCAGTACTTGGCACAACTTCCTACGGAGACATCCTTAAGGCAATCCGTGAAGCAATGGAAGGAAAACATTTCCAGGAATTTAAAGATATTGATTATCTTCCGGAAAAGCTTGGCAAACGTGTTCTCACAACAGGCGGACATTTCGGATACCTCAAGATAGCAGAAGGCTGTGATAAACACTGCACCTACTGTATCATCCCGAAACTTCGCGGTAAATTCCGAAGCGTTCCGATGGAACGTCTGGTAACACAGGCAAAGGAGATGGCAGAGGAAGGCGTAAAAGAGCTGATCCTTGTCGCACAGGAGACAACCGTATATGGAACTGATATATATGGAAAGAAATCTCTTCATATCCTCCTGAAAGAGTTATGCAAGATCAAAGGAATCCGCTGGATCCGCGTGCTTTACTGCTATCCGGAGGAAATTTACGATGAACTGATCCAGACCATGAAAGAGGAGAAGAAGATCTGCCATTATCTGGATCTTCCGATCCAGCATGCAAGTGACCGTATCTTAAAGAGAATGGGAAGAAGGACAACACAGGCAGAGCTGGTGGAGATTGTAAATAAGCTTCGTCGGGAGATTCCTGACATCGTGCTCCGTACCACTCTGATCTCCGGATTCCCCGGGGAAACACAGGAAGACCACGAAGAGCTGATGAGCTTTGTGGATGAGATGGAATTTGACCGTCTGGGAGTATTTACTTACTCACCGGAAGAAGATACACCTGCAGCAACGATGCCTGATCAGGTTGCGGAAGAAGTCAAAGAGGCCAGACGTGACGAGATCATGGAGCTTCAGCAGGAGATTTCCTATGATAAGGGAACTGACCGTATCGGACAGGAACTTCTCGTGATGATCGAGGGAAAAGTTGCAGATGAGAGCGCATACATTGGCAGAACTTACGGAGATGCACCAAAGGTCGACGGTTATATTTTTGTGCAGACAGGAGAACTCCTGATGACAGGAGATTTTGCAAAGGTACGTGTGACCGGTGCACTGGAATATGATTTGATAGGAGAGTTGGCAGATGAATACACCGAATAAACTTACAGTAGCCAGAATGATCCTGGTTCCGTTTCTTGTACTGTTTATGCTTACAGACCTGGGCGGTGAGGCAAACCGCTATATAGCACTTGCTATTTTTGTTGTTGCAAGTGTGACCGACTGGTTTGACGGAAAGCTTGCCAGAAAATACAATCTGGTGACAAACTTTGGAAAATTCATGGATCCTCTTGCAGACAAGCTGCTTGTGTGTTCTGCAATGATCTGCTTTATTGAACTGGAAAAACTTCCGGCATGGTTTGTTATCATTATTATAGGAAGAGAATTTATTATCAGCGGATTCCGTCTGATCGCAGCCGAGAACGGTGTTGTGATCGCGGCAAACTACTGGGGCAAATTCAAGACGGTTTCCCAGATGATCATGATCATTTTACTGCTGATCGATCTGGGCGGAGTGTTTGATATTCTGGAACAGATATTTATCTGGCTTTCTCTGGCACTTACCGTTATTTCCCTGATCACATATATCTGGCAGAACAGGAGTGTTCTGTCCATGCAGGATTAGAAAGAAGGCTTTAATATGGCTTCAGAAAAGGAAGCATCAGAAGAATCAGCATTAGAGGAAACAGCATTAGAAGAAACAGTTGTAGGACTCCTGAAAAAAAAGAAAATGACACTATCTCTTGCCGAGTCCTGTACAGGCGGTGCGGTAGCAGCGGACATCGTAAATGTACCGGGAGCTTCGGAGGTATTTATGTGTGGTTATGTCACATATACAAACCGCGCCAAAAGAAAATGTCTTGGAGTAAAGAAGAGTACACTGAAGAAAGAAGGTGCTGTCTCAGCCAAATGTGCCGGACAGATGGCAAAAGGCGGAGCAAAAGCAGCCAAAACCGATGTCTGTCTCTCTGTGACAGGACTTGCAGGTCCGGGCGGTGGAACAGAGGAAACACCGGTGGGAACCGTATTTATGGGATGTTACTGTGCAGGAAAGACAACTGTGAGGGAATTTCACTTTGAGGGCGACAGAAAAAGTATCAGAGACCAGGCAGTTGACCAGGCACTGACATTTATCTGCGACAGGCTGCGCAAATATGACAGATAATAATTGGTGACAAGTTACATTACTGAACATAAGAGTACATTTCGGAAAGTTGATGAAATGTACTCTTTTTGTTATCATAGCAATTCATATTAACCGAATCAGGTAAGTTTTCTGCGGAGTCTGCGAAAAGCAATAAGCAGTGAGTGGGGACTTGGTCACCGCATCATTTTCATAAGGTTCACCACTTTATCAAGTTTTTGTGCCTCTGCGGGAGATTTTCCCATCTTCAGCACTTCAATGATCGCAGAAATCTCATCAGCATTAAATTTCAGACCACCTTTTTTTCCCTGAGCAGCTGCGCTCATCAGGAAAGGCAGCATCTCATTTGCACCCTTTGAACTTCCCTGGGAAGCCAGATTCTGAAGCATATCAAGCTTGGAACGATCCATGCCTGCAAGCTTCGGGTTGTTGCGCCAGTCATCATTCATGGGAATCCTCCTTCTCACCATCTGCAGGCTGATTCATGAGCTGCAGCATCTGAACCATAGCCATCATATTTACCATCTGATTTAATTTATCCCTGCTGGGACCATAACAGAAGCTGCGGATATCATTGACGATATCCACCGGATTCTGGGCCGGCATGCTCATGGCACACAGATCGCTGCCGGAACTTCTTTTGCTGAAAACAGAAACCGTATTGATAAATTCAACCGCTTTTTCATAGACTGAGAAAATCTGCTGTCCTTTTGGCGGAAGATAAGGAATGGCGGCTTTTATCATCTGTTCGCGGTCAGAACTGACCATCTGATCCAGCAAAGTCTGGGAAATCTGCTCTTCATTCATAATATCTGCTTCCATTTTATGTTTTTTATTAACAGAATATGACGGGGAGAAGGATTCTGACATATAATAAAGTAGAATTTAAATAACTGTGAGACTGCTTTACTGCACGCTGCCTCAAATTTTATGGAATTGCTGCAGGTATCATGCGTTTGCAGTTGCAAAAAATGGAGAATCAGATATGGGATCAGAGTCAGAAGAAAAGAAAGAAATGCTTATTATAGATGGAAATGCTTTTTATGAGATAGATCTGGAGTGTGTGAAAAAGAAAAAGCAATGTGCTCAGACAGTGCACCCGGAAAAGAAAACAGACAGGATCAATTCCCGGAATATGAAAGATAAGGATAATATCAGGCAGCATGAATAATAAGGACGAAGTTATAATCCTGTAAAAATAAAGAGGCAGAGGGAAAGCTCCCCCTGCCAACAGAAAATGATTGTCAGCAGCCACATCCACAGCCATTGTTTCCACATAACAGAAGCAGCACGATAATAATCCAGCAGTTGTCACCGTTGCCACATCCGCCGCAGCCATTGCTGCATCCGCAGTTATTGTTTCCGCACAGGCACAGAAGGATGATGATCCAGAGGATATTACAGCAGGAATTATTTCCGCCTGAAAGTCCCCATCCACTGTTACATCCACATCCGTTATTACATCCGCAGCCATTGTCGCATCCGCATCCGCTGTTATTAGCGCAGCCACATCCGCATCCTCCTCTGTCCTCACATCCGCAATTTGTAGCAGCTAAGTCGCTCATATTAAATCCTCCGTTTTTTTTCTTTACAATCCTATCATATGTGGAACCGCAAAAAGTGTTACAGTTTCATCATTGTTCATTATGTTCACAGTAACCAATAACCTTAAGTTCGATGCGAATTGTTGCTTTTCACAAGTTGACAATAATATATGAATCCGATATAATATACCACGTAACAAATCTGTAATGATTGAGAAAGAAATGCAACAATAACCCAATTAAAACGTAAAACAATACGTATAAAAAGAGAGGAAACGGAGAATAAGAATGAAGAAACATGGGAAACTATTGTTAAAGTATCTGCTCCTTTTTGTGATGACCGTTTTTGTAATGGGCTGTTTTAGTGTATCCGCGGCAACAAAAACAGGATTTGTCACTCAGAAAGGGAAAACCTATTACATAAACAAAGACGGTTCCAAACAGAAAGGCTGGCTGGAACTTAAGGGTAAGAAATATTACTTTGATAAGAAAACAGGAGTTCAGGTAAAAGGCTGGGTAAAAGACTCCAGCGGACAGGCAATCCGATACTTTACCAGCGGAGCCGGATATATGGTGACAGGATTTATCACTGATTCCAATGGAAATACCCGTCATTTTGATGAGACAACAGGCCTGCTGACAAGAGGCTGGCTCACAGATACAGATGAATATAAATATTATTTTTACAGCGGTTCCGGCGTTATGGCCAAAGGCTGGGTGGAGAACAAAAAAGAACAGAAACGCTATTTCAGTCAGGCCAATGGACGTATGTGTACAGGCTGGGTGAAGAGCAGTGCCGGAAATTACAGATACTTTAAGCCGTCAAATGGAATAATGTATACAGGTCTGGAGAAAATTGACTCAGACTATTACTATTTTTCAAAATCAACCGGTGTCCGTTATCAGAAAGGTTTCGGAACCGTAGGAAGTAAGAAATATTATTTCAACCCTTCAGATGGTAAGGCGAAGACAGGCTGGCTTGAGCTTGATGGAAAGAAATATTATTTTGATACATCAGGAGTGATGCTGGCAAATACCATCGCTTCCATTGACGGAACTACATACAGGTTTGATTCTGACGGTGCTGCAACAAAGACTTCCGGTAATGATTACACAGTAGAGGGCAAATATGTCAAGGTCTTTGATGCGAAGAATAATAAATACTACTATATGGAAGAAGAGTTCCTGGAACATCCGGGAATTGCAGACGGAAAGGTGTCAGATCTGGATCTTCTGGCAGCAGTGTGTGATGCAGAAGCAGGAGATCAGGGAGTCGTGGGAATGGAGGCAGTTGCGCTTTGCGTATTAAACTGTACCATTGACCAGTATAAAGAATTTCCGTCACAGATCCGTTATGTGGTATATCAGGGAAAACCTACCCAGTATGCGGTTGTCACAGACGGAGCACTTCTTAAAAGACTGAAAGGCCAGTTTGAGGACAGGACCAATGCCTATGCGGCAGCAAAGGCAGCCATGGAAGTGTTCAGTAACTATGTGAATCATGGCACAAAGAGAACACTCCCGGGATTTAAGACAAAGGATTTCAATTACAAATTCTTTATGACTCCGGCAGCATTTAAGGCACAGAACCTTAATTTCAGCAAGCTGGAATATGAACAGTACAAAGGACATGTATTCTTTGTGGACTGGATTTCAGGGTGAGTACATTAATGCTTTAAGTTGGTGAAATATGAAGAGGATTGCTATAAATTCCTTGACAAATAAATTTTGTATTTGTATACTTGCAGATATATGATATAAAAAAGCACAGATGGGAAAGAGTAACATAGGGAAAACAGACAGAGAGCTGCCGGCAGGTGAGAGGCGCGTGGGGAACTTATGTGAATACCTCCCGGAGCTCTGCACCGAACACCTCAGAGATATTGTAAGGTAAGTAGGCTGCAGCGGAGTGGCATCCGTTAACATGCTTAAGTAACAGAGAGAAACGTTGTTTATCATAACAATGGCATGGTTTGTTACTTATTGAGGCAGAGAATGCGAGTTTTCTGCGAATTTAGGTGGTATCACGGGACCCGGTTCTCGTCCTAAAGGGACAGGAACCGGGTTGTTTTATTTTATTACGAGGAGGAAACAAACAATGACAGTTTGGGACGAGCTGAAAGCCCGTGGTCTGATTGCCCAGGTAACAGACGAAGAAGAGATCAAAGAAATGGTAAATAATGGAAAAGCCACATTTTACATTGGCTTTGACCCTACCGCAGACAGCCTTCACGTAGGACATTTCATGGCGCTTTGCCTGATGAAACGTCTGCAGATGGCGGGAAATAAACCAATCGCATTATTAGGCGGCGGAACCGGTATGATCGGTGACCCGTCCGGAAGATCTGATATGCGTCAGATGATGACAGTGGAGACCATTCAGCACAACATCGACTGCTTCAAGAAACAGATGGAGCGTTTTATCGACTTCTCAGACGGCAAGGCATTAATGGTAAACAATGCAGACTGGCTGATGAATTTAAATTATGTAGAAGTACTTCGTGATGTTGGACCACATTTCTCTGTAAACCGTATGCTCTCTCACGAGTGCTACAAACAGCGTATGGAACGTGGACTTACATTTCTTGAGTTCAACTATATGATCATGCAGAGCTACGACTTCTACATGCTGTATCAGAAATACGGCTGCACCATGCAGTTCGGCGGTAATGACCAGTGGGCAAATATGCTTGGCGGTACAGAGCTGATCCGTCGTAAACTTGGAAAAGACGCTTACGCCATGACGATCACACTTCTTCTGAACTCCGAAGGTAAGAAGATGGGTAAAACACAGTCCGGTGCTGTATGGCTTGACCCGGAGAAGACTTCTCCTTTCGATTTCTATCAGTACTGGAGAAACGTGGATGATGCAGATGTTATCAAATGTATGCGTCTCCTTACCTTCCTTCCGTTAGAAGAAATCGATGAGATGGCTAAATGGGAAGGAAGCCAGTTGAATAAAGCAAAAGAAATCCTTGCATACGAGCTGACAAATCTGGTTCATGGCGAAGAGGAAGCAAAGAAAGCACAGGAAGGCGCAAGAGCACTTTTTGCAGGCGGCGCTGACACAGCACATATGCCGACAACTGAGCTTGCAGACGAAGACTTCTCAGAAGAAGGAACAATCGACCTGATCTCCATGCTTGTAAAAGCAGGAATGGTTCCAACACGTTCCGAGGGACGTCGTGCCATTGAACAGGGCGGTGTTTCCATTGACGGTGAGAAGATCACAGATGTGAAATACACAGTTGCCAAAGATGCACTTACAGGTGAAGGTGTAGTGCTGAAAAAAGGCAAAAAGAAATTCAATAAAGTTCTGGCAAAATAAAAAATTCATTATAGAAATATCGGCGGATACTGCTGAACCGGTGCCGCCGATTTCAGGAGGAAAAGATTATGAAGAAATACGGAGTAAACGAACTTCGTCAGATGTTCCTGGACTTCATGGAGAGCAAAGGACATCTGGTAATGAAAAGCTTTTCCCTGGTACCACAGGGAGATAAGAGTCTTCTGCTGATCAACGCAGGTATGGCTCCGCTGAAACCATATTTTACAGGTGCTGAAATCCCGCCAAGAACAAGAGTAAGTACCTGCCAGAAATGTATCCGTACAGGTGATATCGAGAATGTAGGTAAAACTGCACGTCACGGTACATTCTTTGAGATGCTTGGTAACTTCTCCTTTGGTGACTATTTCAAGACAGAAGCCATCCACTGGTCCTGGGAATTCCTGACAGAAGTAGTAGGACTGGATGCAAACCGTCTTTATCCTTCTGTATACCTGGAAGATGACGAAGCATTTGACATCTGGAACAAAGAGATCGGAATCCCTGCTGACAGAATTTTCCGTTTTGGAAAAGAAGATAACTTCTGGGAGCATGGTGCAGGTCCCTGTGGTCCATGTTCAGAAATCTACTATGACCGTGGAGAGAAATACGGCTGCGGGAAACCTGGCTGTACAGTAGGCTGTGACTGCGACCGTTATATGGAAGTATGGAACAACGTATTTACTCAGTTTGAGAACGATGGAAACGGAAATTATACAACACTGAAACAGAAGAACATTGATACAGGTATGGGTCTGGAACGTCTGGCAGTTGTTGTGCAGGACGTAGATTCCATCTTCGATGTAGATACTATCTGCGCACTGCGTAACCTGGTATGTAAGATCTCCGGAAAAGAATACGAGAAGAATTATAATGATGACGTATCCATCCGTCTGATCACAGACCATATCCGTTCTGCAACATTTATGATCTCCGACGGTATCATGCCTACAAACGAAGGCCGCGGTTATGTACTCCGCCGTCTGATCCGTCGTGCAGCACGTCACGGACGTCTTCTTGGAATCGAAGGCACCTTCCTTGCAAAATTAAGTGAAGAAGTGATCAATGGTTCCAAAGCAGGATATCCGGAGCTGGAAGAGAAGAAAGAATTTATCTTTAAAGTTCTCACAAATGAAGAAAACCAGTTCAACAAGACCATTGACCAGGGTCTTCGTATCCTTGGAGAGATGGAAGATGAGATGAAAGCAGCAGGAGAGAAAACACTTTCCGGCGAAAATGCATTCAAATTATATGATACTTACGGATTCCCGATGGATCTTACAAAAGAGATCCTTGAGGAAAAAGGATATGATATCGATGAAGCTGGCTTCCAGAAATGTATGGAAGAGCAGAGAAACAAAGCACGTTCTGCACGTGAAGTGACAAACTATATGGGTGCTGACGCAACTGTATATGATGATATCGATGTAAAGGTTACAACAGAATTCGTAGGATACGATCATCTTACCTTTGATTCCAAAGTAACAGTCCTTACAACAGAGACAGAGATCGTAAACTCCCTGATGGAAGGACAGAAAGGAACTGTCTTTACAGAGCAGACTCCATTCTACGCAACTATGGGTGGACAGGTCGGAGATACAGGTGTGATCGAAACTGCAAACGGTAAGTTCGTAGTAGAAGACACCATCAAGCTTCGCGGCGGTAAATTCGGACATGTAGGTCATATGGAATCCGGTATGATCTCCACAGGCGAAACTGTTTCCCTGAAAGTGTATGAAGCTGCAAGAAGAGACACTGAGAAGAACCACAGTGCAACACATCTTCTTCAGAAAGCATTAAAGACAGTT
>OIDD01000777.1_pt1 | contig 15699 bp, 13 predicted proteins | sample 1606751 | NCBI WGS metagenome assembly OIDD01 (sample SAMEA3882544, study PRJEB24775) | human gut metagenome | biome: human-associated habitat; feature: intestine environment; material: feces | place: Netherlands | collected 2009/2010
CAGAATCCAGGAAGTGCTTCAGAACGGTAGAACCAAAAGAACCAGTACCACCAGTAATCATAAGGGTTGCGTTATCAAATGCAGACATTTTAATTTTCCTCTCTTACTTTGCTTCAAGCGATTTCTTTATATCAGAAGAACAAATTCCCTCTGTTCTCTTTAAACGAACAACTCTTTTGTTGTGCTCTTCACACCACTGCTCTACCGCGTCAAAACGTCCACCACGGTGATCTTCACCAAGCGCAAGAATATCAAAATCAATTGTCCCTAAAAATTCAGGATCAACAGATTCATACACCACCACTTTGTCAACGATCCGCAATGATTCAAGCATTTCCACCCGTTCTGCGGTCGTATATAAGACCTTAGCATCCGGTTTATACTTCTTAATATAATCTCCGTCTTGAACGGCCACAATTAAATAATCTCCATAATTTTTGCACTGTTTGAACAGTCGCAGATGTCCCAAATGGAAGTAGTCATATACTCCAAATGTAAGAATTTTACTCATCATCATTTTCTTCTTTCATTTTACAATATAAACAATAACGGATCGTATACCGTTGCATCAATATCATTCTTATACCTTTCATATAAACAGGTATTCTGTACATTCCCAAATCACCGGGCACTTATTTGCGCGCGCAAGTTGTTGGAACGACCTCTCGATTTCGGACGAATGCTCGTCCTGTTTCACCACCTCAATACACTCTCTCAAAAGTGCATAAAAAGCTCGTCCGAAATGGAATTTCACCTCGCATAGTTGCTTCTGTTAACTGCCACATTTCATCAAATTTTCCGATTCGTTTTGAAGATTCCAGTAAAACCTCTTTACGCGTAATTATGGAACTCGACATTTCCTCACGCTCACTACCCCTTTACTTCTGGTATGCTTTATACATATGATGGGATACTCTTTTCTCTTCGGGAGGAAGTTGCATATAATCGCCGTAAAATGCGTTTAGCCATTTATCATATCCAACAGGTGCATTGTACTCTCTTCCCTCAAAAGGAACCTTTATGAATGAAGAAAAAACATCCTTTTCACAAACAATTCTGGGAACAGAAGTGAAATTTCCGACTGACTTAGTAGGCATATCCGCATATTTCTTTGAATTGGAAACTATTTTTTGTGCAAAATATCCCTTTGGATAAAGATGCAACGCCACAAATCCAACAGCTTTCACAATATCCTTCATCACACCATGCGTTCCAATCATCCTATTTTGAAGAGCATTCAGCATGGAATACCAATCGCTACGGTCATACATTTTTTTACATTCTGATATGCTATCAGGAGCGTTATCATAAACAAAAATATCAATATTGATGCAACTTACAATGCCGTCTTCATCCGGCTCATACAAAATTGTTTCAGTGTCCATCACCTTTCCATAAGGATAAACACATGCTTTATCTAGTTCATTACAAGTAAATTTGTAGCGATTGTTTTCTTGATTAAATTTGTGCATAAATCTATCAAAATCCGGGCGTAACATCCCGACGTCAATATCATCATCCCATGGAATATAGCCTTTATGACGAATTGAACCAAGCAATGTCCCACAATCCAGCCAGTATTGGATTTGGTTTTTCTCGCAAAATTCTGTGACGGTATCTAAAATGCCAAGTTGGTAGTTTTTTACTTCTTCTTTATTAAGCCTTTTCATTTTTCTCGTTTCCTCTTTAACATTTTTGACAGAGATTCTTTTATATTGGGGATAAGTACTCTTATAACTAACAGCTGCAATTGTAGTTCCTATTGACTGCCATACGTCTTTCATAAGCCGTCTTTTTCAGATACATATTCAGCAAAACTCTTTTCGATATTTCCAACAATACCATCCGCGGCATGTCATAAGCACAAACTCCGTTACACAGCGGAATATCGCGATCCACATTACAGTAAAATGCCCAGTCGCAATCAATAAAAGCAGGCTTACTACCTGAACAACGGCGGCCAGAATTGTTGTTTTTGTTACCTGCGCGGCCTTGTCCAGCGCGCCCAATGTCGGCCAGCCCAGCACGATTCCCGGAAAACTGAAAATCAGCACTGGAACCAACGCACGGAACAGGGACGTCGCTGCAACATATTGTTCACCACCAACAATCAGCAATACATACGGTGCGACTGCAACCGAGAACACACTACCAGCCAAAACAATAGGCATAAAAATCATCAGAAGCCGCTTGATGAACTTCCAGCTTTTTGTTTTGATCATCTCTGGATACACACCCTCTGTGATAGGAGTGTACATCGTCTGCACTGCACCAATTAGCTGCATGCAGACACTCCAATACGCGACTTCCGTTGCCGGAAGAAATGCGCCAATCAGCAGCGTATTCAATGCGCCAAATGCGGTCGTTGCCATATTCGATGCAAAATAAACAAACGAATCTTTCAGCTTTTTCCAAGCAGCTTTTATGCCAGAAAAACGGATGGAAATCTTTTCTTTTTTCAGCTCGATCAATACAAGGATAACTGCTACCAGAGAGCCGATTGTATCCAACAGAGGAACAAACAAAATATCCTTATCCGAGTGGACAAAAACAAAAGTCAATGCAGTTGCGATGCCGCGCATAGCGACAAAGCGCAGTGTGATGACCTGCATTTTTTCGATGCCTCTAAAGAAATAATCAAACAGGAATACCGATAAAAATACAGTCACAAATGCCAGTAGCGTATACCCAATGTTGGCGCGAAGTAGTGGAATTACCGCAATCATTCCCAGCAGGACAACAAACGCTGCCGCAGCCAATAAGATACGGGCAAGGAGAACGTCGCCCACTTCTTTTTCCAATTTTTCGTGGTCGTTTTTTGCTTTTACAATGTCGCGCGTTCCAGACAGCATAAAACCAAAGTCTACACCCAACTGCATATACTGCATTACGGCTTTTACATACGAAACCACGCCGTAGCTTTCTACGGAAAGTACACGGGTCAGATACGGCAATGTCAAAAGTGGAAATACGATTTTGGCAATTGACATACCGTAGAGCATAATAATATTTTTAAGTACGTTTTTTTGTTTCATTATAAGATGTAATCCTGTTTTTCTATGTATTTTCTTGTCCATTCTTCAATGGAACAAATGCTTTTTGCTGGATTTCCGGCTACAATACTGTTTGATGGTATTTTACCGTGCAACACTGCCCCACCCCCGCAAATAGTATTGTCTCCTATTTCTGTTCCGGGTAAAATCAAAAATCTTGCACCTATAAAGCAATTTTCACAGGTTTCAGAAAATGATCGGTTGCTTCTTGTCCAATTGCTTGCAAGCCTTTCACAATCGAGAAATCGTGCGTAAGAACAACCACGTCGCGAGAAATTGTGGTATTTTTTCCGATTGAAATCAAGCGGTAATCGCTTCCGTCAAAATATGCACTTGGATCAATATAACCGCTTTTTCCTTCTCGATAATCCTCCGGAATGTTTATTCCAATTTTTCTCAAATATCTTGGATATAGCTCCTTATATAATTCATCGTTTACATACGATAGCATCTTTAAAGCTTTTCGTTCCAGAACTAGGAATACTATTTTAGATTTCATATTTTTCTCCTTATTTATCCACCCGGTACACATAACTCATAATATAACAGACCACTAAATCATCGAAATCTGAAGAAAAACAGGAATAGAAAATGCACTCTATTATTATCTCGCGACATCTTATTTTTAAGCGGTTACCCCTTTTTACTCGGCAAGATATTTACTTTCAATATGCCTAATTTTATATATTCTATTTTCATTAAAAATAGACACATAACTATATGTAGCTATCGTCACTGCATCATCATAATCGCCCTGTACAATATAGGAATTAATGTTTTTTACAAGCATCAATGATTCTAATAACACAAAGAAACCAGCTATGATCAATCTATTCCTGAATTTCATTGTACGAATCGCATAGATTAGAAGAAACAGCTCAACAAAACGCATCACACCACTCATGCGTGATGCGATATTACTATATCCAAGAAACACACCGTATATTGACATTGAAGTAAGATAAATCAGATATAAGGTTTGATATTTTTCTGTAATTTTCTTCGCTTTATTTATGAAAAAGTACAAATATGACACTACCCACAAAAAGAATAGACGTTCAAAAACCGACACAATGGAGATACTGAGTCCTGTCTTCATATAATAATTGATTCCGCTTATTCCAACAGACATAACAAGCTCTCTAACTGCTGGCAGTGTCATTGCAAATCCTATAATCCATGATACAACGCATCCATATTGGGCAACTTTTATTTTTCCGATTTTTTTTAAAACCATAGGAAATATAAAAACAATGGATGCACTATGAATTAAGGAGCACAATACAGTTACGAAAACATAGCTCTTGTATTTTTTCTCAAGAAGCATCGGTATCAAAATCCCCAAGTAAACTGCAGCAACTATCCCCTGTCGTATGGCGGATGTGAAATAGGTCATGTAGAGTGTCGGATACGCAAGGACTAAAACAAATGGAGTATCAATCTTGAAATATTTACAAAATCGAGCAAAACAGAGCATCTGGAATACTGCTGTGCATGCAATAAAAAATTCGTATGGCAATTTAGCGTATCGAAAGAGATTACATAAAATTAAATATCCAATTTCTCCATGAACTGTTGAATATATTGAAAAGTCAAATCCATCTGGTGACAAACGATTGTAAATATAGCGATATGCAAAATAATCTGTTCCTTGGCCAAAGCGCAAAGTTAACATTACTAAGAGGATTATTAGTAATAATTTAAATTCTCGATTCTTTACTTTATAAGTTGCTCGGAATAAAAAATCTTTTATTCCAAAAAAACAAATCACTATCCATATGACGAGATATAAGCTCATTTTAGTTCCCTTTTGCAAACAAATTACAACTTAGGCCTTATGAACCTAGCGTGTTACTTTATTCCTACCTTTATAGTTTCTCTGCTTCCACCTGTGTCATAAGTAACCACCCTTGTCCCACATGCCTGTGCTTCCAAGTTGACAGTCGGGTAATTATCTTCATACGTTGGATTTGCAAATACATCTGCCGCCGTATAAATTGCAGCTAGTTCCTGTGGACTATTCGTGCGAGGAATGCAAATAATCGTGCATCGACACGTATTATTTGTTACCCTCCCCCCATTAAATTTATAACCTGTTATTGCTTCATACAGTGCGTTCACATCCTGCGGCACAACGGTGTTCCCATTCTGCAGCGCAACTTCTTCACACGCTGTATCTTCGTACACAATAGAGGGTGTTCCACACGCCTGTGCTTCCACCGGGGTCATTCCAAAGGTTTCCTCTACACTAGAGTTCACCAGAACATCCGCCGCTGTATAAATCGCAGCCAATTCCTGCAGGCTATTGGTGCGCTGGATACCCTTGATATTTTTCGGTAGATCTTTAATCTGTTTTTCGCTCAATCCTACCAGAACAATAGCGTACCGGTCATCCAGCATCTGCGCCAACTTGTAAAAGTCAAATAGTCCCTTGCGATCCTCCCAGACATTGGCCACACCCAGCACGATAAACTTGTCCTTCAGTCCATACCGTTCCCGGAAGTCGCTGGGGGTCGGCTTGAATATGCTGGTATCAATGGTGTTGTAATGCACCTCGACCGGATACTCTTTCAGAAAACTCTGGCGTGTCAAATCAGCAAGCCACTTGCTAGGGGTGATGAGGGTCATGTTTTTTACCCCGGTAAAAGCCTTGCGCTTGCGTTCGAAATTCTTACTGACAGAACTCATTGCGAAGCAAGCCGGGTAGCGGCGAAGCTGAGAGCAGTACGAACAATGGCTTTTCCATTGCTCGCACTTTACCATGGTAAAGTGCGAGCAATGACCAGTAAATGCCCAGCAGTCGTGCAGCGTCCATTTCACCTGCATTTCTGGATGCTTTTTGATCCAATCAAACAGCATCTCCACATTGATGTAGTAGCCGTGCAAATTGTGCAACCACAGCAGGTCTGGTTTATATTCCTCAGCCCACTTCAAAAATTCTTTGGTCGCACGCTTGGAACCAAAGCCATGGGTATCGAACAGCCGCGTTTGGATCGCATGCATCTTGCAGTCAAAATCTGTGCCAATACGAATGGCGTATTTCTGGAACCGTTTTGGTACCGTGCCTTTGCGGCCATAGGCGATTTTGACCTCGTTGCCTTCGGCTTCCAGTTGCTGAGCAAGGTCTGTGCAAATACGGCCTGTACTGCCAATGCCGCAAACAGAATTAATAAAAAGGACTTTCATACATTACACCATTTGTTCTACCGCATCACAGTGTGCCGCAATGCTCTTATTTCTTGTAAAATAGTCACTCCACAGTTTCGCATCCTCGCACGTTTGGCTGTCATTCCTTAGTTGCAGAATAACATGTTTTACATTTTCTGGCTGGTTTGTTCCTGCGTTCTCTATTCCGTACCTTCCAACCAGCTTAGCAAACTCCGACGCATCATCAACACAAGTTACAATTGGCTTTCCAGCAATCAAACAATCAGCTGTTTTACTTGGAAGTGCCGCATAGATAAGACCTTTTTGAAGAGGGATCACATTAACATCTGCAGCAGCGTACAGATCTGCTACTTCTTCAGGTGGCTGCATTTCAACGAACGTCACATTGCTCAATTCTTTTTCTTTGGCAAACGTCTTAAGTCGTTCCTCGTTCACACCGCCACCGACAATATAAAAGCTGACATCCCTATCATCTTTCATCAAAGCAGCGGTCTCCAATATAAGTTCCACATTTTGCATCTTGCCTAGATTGCCAGCATACACCACACGGAACTCACCCGGCTTCTTCGGATACCTTTTCAGGAAAACATTTTCCTCATCACTGTGGGCTTTCAATTCCTCATGCCCCCAGTTGTAAATCACCTGCACCTTATCCTCCGGGATGCCGTACCGAGTAACGATAGTATATTTCATATCATCGGAAATCGTACTAAGTGCCGTTGCATTTTTGTAGGCGTATTTTTGCAGCGCATGAGCCACTTTGTAGACCGGACTGCTCTCAGAAAGAATGCCCGCAAAAAAAGCATTCTCCGGGAAGATATCCTGTTCGTTATAGAGAATCGGGCATCTTAAAATGTGCTTTACGTAGAACACTGTAAAAAATGCAGTATTATTGGACTGAAGAAAGATCTTATTCGGCTTGTCTTTTTTCATTAGTGTACAAGCTTGTTTATAATAGGATAGATCTGCCAAATAACGAGCCTTTAAATCAGCCTTTGCCTTCTTTTCAAAACGAATATTTTGTACTTGAAGCTGACCTTTTAAGTACTTCTCAAATTGCTGCGGATACTGTGGCGTATCCAAATACTGCTTCTGAATTAAATTCACCTCATGTCCTCGCTCCAGAAGGCCGAGGACAATATCACGCATGATATGATAGTCCGAGTATTGTGTATCAAAACTACCAATCGATACTACCGCAACTTTCATTCTCCAGTCTCCTCACACTCTTCCTGCCCCATCGCCGTGGTCGCACCTTCTGCTACACCTTCCGTGCTTTCCGGCATAAACAGGATCTTCACGGTCGCCAGCATGATTTTCAAATCCTCGATCAGGCTGGGATGCGCAATGTACATCAGATCCATCTGCAGCTTATCGTAGGGGGTGGTGTTGTACTTACCGTACACCTGTGCATAACCGGTCAGACCAGCCTTAGCCTGCAAGCGCAGCGCAAACTCCGGCATCTCCTCACAATACTGGGCGGCGATCTCCGGGCGCTCCGGACGAGGGCCTACAATAGACAAATCACCCTTCAAGATATTGAGAAGCTGGGGCAGCTCGTCCAGACGGCAGGCACGAATGACGTGGCCCACCTTCGTGATGCGGTCATCTTTATCACCGGTGGAAAGGCGTGCTACACCATCCTTTTCAGCATCCACTCGCATAGAACGGAACTTCAGGATCTCGAACGGTTTGCCGTCTTTGGTAAGGCGAACCTGCTTGTAAAAAGCCGGGCCACCATCGGACTTGACGGCAATAGCCGTAATCAGAAACAACGGACTCAGGATAACCAATGCTGCCAGTGAGATCACAATGTCCATTACCCGTTTCACAAACAGAAATTCCGGGCTTGCCATATAGCGACCCACACGCAGCATGGGCAGATGGAACATATGCATCGGCTGGGCACCGCTCATAATCACATCTCCCACACGAGGGATCACAAACACATTGATGCCCTGTCCCACACAGTATTTTAGGATGATATTGCGCTCATGGCTGTGGACACCGCTGATGAACACGCTCTGCATTCCATCCAGCAGACTCAGGTCGTTCAGGCATTCCTCAACGTTCAATGTCATCTTGACATCGTATTTTTTCGAGAGGCCATATTCATTGATGAGCTTTTCCAGACCATGCCGGACATCATAGACCACTGCGGTGGGCTGAGGAGGGAAGGTCCGGAAATACCAGCGATGGGCGCATTTTGCCCAGATTGAAGCCATCACGACCTGTCCGACAATCGCCGCAATACCCGGCAGAATATTGCAGAGCCGCCGGGACATCAGGCAGATCACGATATACAGAATGCCGTCTGTCGCCATTGCCGCCAGCACTTGCCCATAAATCAACTCCGAAATGCGTTGCAAAGACATCCAGAACGCATCGTAGACTTTACCTAACAGAAAGAACAACACCGCAAACAGACCGATCATGGCCCAGTTGCCCTTCCAACCAAACTTTGCATAGATCTGATACGAATAATACAGCTCCCAACAAAGTGCAAACGGAATTGTGATCATTACCAAATCGATGATTTTTACGATTTTCAACATCACATCATGCTGAAATTTTGACATAATACCCCAATAGCTCCTTTAGCTTTTTCTTTTGCTCTTCGCTCAGCTTCCCCGACCCGCTTTGCAGCAGCCGTTTCTGGTTGTATATCCACCGGCCAAGCCAGATGCCATCCGCAGTCTTATATTTCGCCGGAATCTCCAGATTTCCATATTGCTTTTTATATTCCTGCGCCAGTTCGTACCGGTGCTGCCACGGGTCATGTTTCTCCCACTGCATTCCGATGGCATCCAACAATGCAACGCGCTGTGGAGACAAAATCGCATTGCTTTTCTCTGGTTTTCGATATGCATACTGCTGCCGCCGCACCCATTTTCCAAGAGCATAGCCCTCCGGTGTAACATAGGCCACCGGGACATCAAGGTCTCCATTTGCCTCAAAATAACGCTTGGCGGCACCATAGACCTCGTTCCACTGGCGGTCATTACGGTTTCCCCAATAGATTCCTATTTTTTCCAGACGGCCAATTTGGTCTTGGGAAAGCACTTCTTTTGCATATGCCGTCCTCTGATTCAAAATCCACGCACCCAGCTTTTCGCCCTCTTCAGTCGTGTAATTGACAGGAACATTCAAGTCGCCGTGCTTGGCGGCATAATTCATAGCAAGTGCATATCCCTGTTCCCATTTGGCATCAAATACGCTCCATATCATTCCCATCTGATCCAGTTGTCGAATGCGCTCTTCCGTCAGCTTTCCATCGTTTCGGCGTTTCCGCGCATTGTTGATCCACTTTCCCAGAGGATAGTCATCTTTCGTTTTGTATTTCGCCGGGACCTGCAAATTCCCAAACTGTTCCCGAAATTTTCTCGCTTCTTCCAGACCTCGTTCCCATGCGGCATCGTTGCGGTTGCCCCACTCCATCCCGATGCTGTCCAGCCGTGCGATTTGCTGTTCGGTCAAGTTCCCCGGAATCTGTCCTGCACGAACACGGCGCTGGGTCGTCAGCCATTCGCCAAGGCTCAATCCCGCCGGTGTGGTATAACGCTTTGGAATATTCAGGTCGCCATGTTCCGCATAGTAAATGCTTGCTTCCGAAAAATAATGGTCCCAACTAGAGGACAAGCTTGCTTGCAGCCGCTCAAACAGCACCCGGCAGTCATGCACCTGCTCAACAACTTCAAACCGTTCGGTGATGATCTTATCACCCTCACCGTTGGCATTCAGGCGGTAGACTGCCTCCTGCATCTCATTCTGTAGGCCCGCAATGCTGCACAATCCCTCAAAATTGTTGACAACATCCAGAATCAGCGGGGCTGCGGTGTCCCCAGCAGTTAGAGCTCGTCCGATCTGCTGCTTGTAGATAATGGGCGAAATCGTTGGTCGGAATAGAATGACCCCGGAAATTCCCTCCACATGGACGCCCTCGTTGAGCATGTCGATGCAAAACAGCAGCTTCAGCTTGTCGCTCTCATCCGTCTTGAAGTCGGCAAAAGCCTTGTCTGTACCGGGGTCATCCGAGTAGGCTTCGTAGACCGCCACTTCCGCATTCACCTTTGCAAACCACTCTGGCACATGGGACACCATCTCGTCCATGTGTTCCTTGTTGGCGCAGAACACGATGTACTTTCCAGACTTGTTCGTGATATGATGAGCGAAAACCTTATCCAATCCATCTGCCTGTTCCAACGCCCGGCGCAGGGCATCCAGATATTTTTGATTTACGTCCTGAATTCCAGCAGAACGCAGATTATCCACTCTTGTCTGATAGCGTGCCAAGTCTTTCTGGTACTGATAGACGGTAGTCACATAGTTCGGAGCAGGCAAAATACCCCTGACGATTGCTTCGCCAAGGGTCATGTCGCTCGCAACACGGCTGTCAAAAAGCTCTTCGGCCATGTCACGGTTATTATCCAGATATCGGATGTTTGTCGCTGTCAAGCCCAGCAGTCTTGCGTCCGGGCATAACTTTAACAAAGCCACCGTACTTTCGCCCCAGCATTCCGCACCGGCACGGTGGAATTCATCGAGTATAATATAGGCAGGCTTCTGTGCCGCTATTTCGTCCAGCTGTGCCTGCGCACAGCACATCAGTTTGGCGTAGGTATAAAAGTGAACGTTTGCCAACGGAAAATCCGGGTCGTTCCTTTTCAGGCTCTCCAGCTGTGTCTTGAAGATATATTCACTGGGAGAAAGCCAGATCACGACCTTCTCCGGGTTGTCCTCGATCAGCTTGAACGCAATGTAGCTCTTTCCAGTGCCGGTCGGGTGGACAATGGCGGCCTTGCCATACTGCTCCATCATCCAGACTGCCGCATGATATGCTTTCTCGTTGTGTTCAAACAGACGCAGTGCCACCTTGTTCACCCCTTTCCGCAATTCAGGGGTATCCTTCACAGTGAAAATGGAGGATACCGTTCCTTTGACATCGTTGTCTATAATCTCATCTTATTTTATCATGGTTATATCTGGGATTCAATAGAAATCATCATAAATGTATCACATTTGACCCTGAAAAAACATCGCGAAGGCCGGATTGTTTTTGTGTCATGTCCAGTTTTGTATAATAATTCCAGTTGTAAACGAAGATTGAGAAAATAAGGGGTCAGATGAGGGTCTAAACAGCAGGAGGAAACAGCGATGGCGCGACGAGGAGAAAACATTCGCAAGCGTAAGGACGGTCGGTGGGAAGGCAGGTACATCAAGGCGCGCACACCGGAGGGGAAGATCCAGTGGGGTTACGTCTATGGCACAGTCTATGCAGAGGTCAAGCAGGTACTGATTCGGAAAAAAGCGGAAGCGGGCTTCTACAATCTGAAAAGAACTGACCTGACCTTTGAAGCGTTGGCCGAGGTGTGGCTGCACTCCCATCGGAATGCTGTAAAAGAATCCACCTATGCGCATTATTCGTACACGCTGCACAAATATCTTCTTCCGGTTTTGAGTAAAGTGTCAGTCGCATCCCTTGACGAGAGCTTCCTCGAACAAGCCATGCAGCAGATTATTGCGCCCGTAGATGCCACACACAAGCCACTGGGAAATTCCTCTGCCCGGGAATGCCTCTCGATGCTGCGACGTATCTGCAAATATGCCGCTCATTTACGTCTGATTCGTCCAATGGAGCTGGAAGTTGCGCTGCCAAAAGCCATCGACAAAATTTCTGCGCCTCTCTCCCCGGCGGAACAGCAGCGACTTCATCAATATGTACAGGCGAACCCTACGCCTCGCAAAATCGGCTTACTACTGGGGCTGGAATTGGGACTTCGAATTGGTGAGATCTGCGGCCTGCAATGGAGCGATTTTGACCTGAAACTCGGCACGCTGAACATCAATCGGACGGTCTGCAGAATTTCCTGTGGAAACGGCCATACAAAGGTGGTCATCCAGACACCCAAAACCCGCACCTCCCGCCGAGAAATTCCACTTCCAAAGCAGCTGCTTATTTTGCTGAAAAAGCTGCGCGGAAGCGCCAGCAATGCTACATGGTTCCTGTCCGGCAGCGAATCCAAGCCCACCGAACCCCGCTGCTATCGGAAAAGCATTAAGGCGTATCTGACGCAGGCGACCGTCCGACAAGTACGCCCGCACGCGCTGCGCCACACCTTTGCAACGACCTGTCTGCAGGCGGGGTGCGATGTAAAGACCCTTAGCGAGCTGTTGGGACATGCCAGCGCCAACATCACCTTGCAGCGCTATGTACACTCTGACCTGACCCGAAAGCGCCGGGAGATGAACCGGATATTTTCACATCAGGTGTCAATGAGGGGTGGAAAAGCGTCAAATCTAATTGAATAACGCCGGATTTTACTCACAGTCCTCCATTTTCACTGTGGAGGATACTTTTTTCTTTTTTGAGCAACCTTCTTCTTAACGCAAAAAGGCCCCTGCCCATCACATTTCTGTGAAAGGCAGAGGCCTTCTGTTGATAGATTTTAATGTTTCAGCATCCGGGCAACCGCTTCATCCGTCAAAGGCTTCCCGTTTTTGCTGAGAAACAGGTTCTTGTGGCGACTGGGGTATTCCTTTAAATAGGCATCCCGTAGGGTGCGATACTTCATCAGTTGCTTGGACAGCGCAGGCGACTTTGGCACCACGCGTTCCTTGCTGCCCTTGCCATGCTTGACCAGAATATAGTCCAGTTTGATGTCTTCCGGCTCCATTAGGATCATCTCATTGCAGCGCATCTCGGTGTCGTACAGTAACATAATACAGAAATTCATCGCGGAGATCCTTCAAACACATAAAAAAGCACCCTTTCTCTCATGGAAGAACCACAAAAGAAAGGGTGCAAAAATCTCTAAAATGGTTGTCGTACCAGATCAGGCTTGTTCGTAGTTGAGCAAGACAAACTCCAGTCGACAAATCATTTAATTTTTATCGCAGCTACGAGATCAGCAGTTCTCAGCGAAGTACTTAATGGTACGAACCATCTGAGAGGTGTAGGAGTTCTCGTTGTCGTACCAGGACACGACCTGAACCTGATAGGTGTCGTCGTCGATCTTAGCGACCATGGTCTGGGTAGCGTCGAACAGAGAGCCGTAACGCATGCCGATGACATCGGAAGAAACGATCGGATCCTCGTTGTAGCCGAAGGACTCAGAAGTAGCAGCCTTCATAGCAGCATTGATGGACTCCTTGGTGACATCCTTGCCCTTGACAACGGCAACCAGGATGGTGGTAGAACCGGTGGGAACGGGCACACGCTGAGCAGAGCCGATCAGCTTGCCGTTCAGCTCGGGGATGACCAGGCCGATAGCCTTAGCAGCGCCGGTGCTGTTGGGAACGATGTTCTGTGCGCCAGCACGAGCACGGCGCAGGTCGCCCTTGCGCTGAGGACCATCCAGGATCATCTGGTCGCCGGTGTAAGCATGAACGGTGGTCATGATGCCGGAAACGATGGGGTAGGTCTTGTTCAGGGTGTTAGCCATGGGAGCCAGGCAGTTGGTGGTGCAGGAAGCAGCAGAGATGACCTGATCCTCAGCGGTCAGGGTCTTCTCGTTGACGGAGAAGACGATGGTCTTCAGGTCGTTGCCTGCGGGAGCAGAGATAACGACCTTCTTTGCGCCAGCCTGGATGTGAGCCATGCTCTTCTCCTTGCTGGTGTAGAAGCCGGTGCACTCCAGAACGACATCAACGTTCAGCTCGCCCCAAGGAGCATCCTTTGCGTCCTTAACAGCGTAGATCTTGATCTCCTTGCCGTCGACGATGATGGAATCCTCGGTAGCCTCGACAGTGTGCTTGCCTTCGCCGATCTTGCCGCAGAAAGAACCCTGAGCAGTATCGTACTTCAGCAGGTGAGCCAGCATCTTGGGGCTGGTCAGGTCGTTGATTGCGACGACCTCGTAACCCTCAGCATCAAACATCTGACGGAAAGCCAGACGGCCAATACGACCAAAACCATTGATAGCAACTCTAACAGCCATGTTAATAGTACCTCCTAAATGTTCTTACCCTTTTATCGGATAATAATCACGGTAGCTTTATTATAGACCAAATTGCTGAAACCTTCAAGTGCCCGCCAAAAAATTAACAAGGTAATTTCACACTTTTTTGTTTTTGAACGATTTTCACAGCTTTTATGGGAATCTTTTCAGCAATTCAACCAACGGCGTGTCGGGGTATTGCAGGCCTTCCGTCACTTCCTGCCACCCGCGCCACAGTGAACAGCCCCAGCGCGCCGATGCAGCACATGCCAAAGCCAAACAGCACCTCGGGCAGGTCGGCTGCCGTGATGCCGTGGAACAGCAGCACCAGCACCCGGGGCAGTTCCCAGCAGAAGCAGAGCAGGAACGTGCAGATCCCGGCCTCGCACAGCTGGCAGCCGTTGGACGTTTCCGGCAGCCAAAGGGCGCGGACCATCGCCGAAAGGAACACCAGCGCGGCCAGCATCTGCCAGACCATGGCAGTCGGCTCCACCCGGTGCCAGCTGGAGCTGTTCTCCATAAAGCGGCTCAGCACCCCCCAGTAGAACACCGCCGTGCCAAGCACCGCCGGGGTCATGCTCCGGCCGGGCAGACGGTATTCTCCCTTATGCGTCCAGCTGCGGCCCAGTCGGATCAGCCAGACAGCGCACATCAGCTCCAGCACGGCACGCACCAGCGCGCCAACGCCGGTCATGCCCACTGCCAGACGCACCGCACCGGCCAGGCCGACACACACGCCGCCCAGCACCGATGTGATCCCCACCGGCCTGCACGCACTGCGCAGAACAAGGGGCTGGCGGGCCAGTTTCCGGGCGGCAATGATGCCAACGACCAGCGCCGCCCACAGGCTGCCGTACCGCAGAACCCGCCGTACACAGGCCGGTATTCCAGTCCGTCCACAGGGCAAGATCAAGCCCGCGCCCAATGGCAAGGGCACCACCACAGGTGAAAATCAGCACAAATAAAGCGTTCATCAGCGTTCCTCGATCGGTTTATATTTCTGGCGCACGCCCAGATACTTATAGGCGGGCCGGATGATCCGGTTGGCAAAAATGACTTCCTCCACCCGGTGTGCGCACCAACCCGGCACACGGGCAATGGCGAACAGCGGGGTGTAGATATCCTCAGAGATGCCCAGCATGTTGTAGATCAGGCCGCTGAACAGATCCACATTGGCGCACACCGGCTTGCTGCTGCCCTTCTCCTCAGCAAAGATATCGGGAGCCAGCCGCTCGATGCTGCACAGCATGTTGTACTCTTCCTCAAAGCCCTTCTCATAGGCCAGGTGCTTGGCGCGCTCCTTCAGGACGACCTCACGGGGGTCGCTCATGGTATAGACCGCATGGCCCATACCGTAGATCAGCCCGGAGCCGTCGCCCGCCTGCTTGCGCAGGATGCGGCGCAGATACTCGCGCACCTCATCGTCATCCTCCGGGTGCTCCACATGCTTGAGGATATCCTGCAGCTGACGGTTGACCATCAGGTTGGCACCGCCGTGCTTGGGGCCCTTCAGTGCACCGATGGCCGCCGCGATTGCGGAG
>OIDD01000785.1_pt1 | contig 15626 bp, 20 predicted proteins | sample 1606751 | NCBI WGS metagenome assembly OIDD01 (sample SAMEA3882544, study PRJEB24775) | human gut metagenome | biome: human-associated habitat; feature: intestine environment; material: feces | place: Netherlands | collected 2009/2010
AGGCAAGACGGTTGTCATTGTGGCGCATCGCCTGAGCACGGTGAAGAATGCCGACCAAATCGTGGTCCTTGACCAGGGAAAGGTGGTTGAGGTTGGCAACCATGAATCTTTGACCGCCAAGCGAGGGGCATATTATAATCTTGTGAAGAATCAGTTGGAATTGGGAAACTAAATTGTTGTAGTTCATATACCCATATAAAAAGCGAAGTCCCACCGTGGTACGCATCGTTGAGAGGCGTACCACGGTGGGATTTGTTGCTGCAAAAATACGCTTTTAATTTGAAACCTACACATCTATGTTGCTAAGTCCGGGTTTAGCATTCCTCTACTTTCCAAAGATCGTTACTTTTATATATAATAGCAATCTTGTGTATTGGCTTGCCGCTCATCATCTGTGGCAATCTTGCGTCTCGCGCATATTGGTCTAATTGCGCCTTTGCTTCTTCTAAAGCCTTCATGCCTTCCTCATCAGTATCGCCCGACTTCAGGTATTTCAATTCCAAGAGATAAGCATGCGCTACCTCTGGGAAACGGGTAAGGTCTGGAATCATCGTCAAGTCGCAATAGCCACCATTCAGTTCCATCTCTTGGATAATATAATAGTAGCCGCTATGGTTGAGATAGGCTGCGATGAAACCCTGCAGGTTGCGTTCAGCCTGGATGCTGGAGTGGAGGCTGGTGCAATTCTTATAACCTTCGGCGATATACTCGATGGCAGGTTTGATGTCGCCATCCAATGCCATCACATCGTATTGGTCGGCAAGATGGTTGTTGTTGATCTTTGAAACGGAATCGTACTCATCCAATACATAGTCATAGTATTGGCGGCGTACATTCTCGTTAGGGATTCCTAGCTTCACTCTTCTGCCACGCTTGCCGATGATGGTCAGCATACCGTAATAATAAAGCAGGCTAGGGAAGAGGGCTGGATCTATCAGGGCTTCCGCAGGGAAGCTCTCTCGCAGTTCTGCCCAAATGTATCCTTGGTTGATGATTTCCTTCAGCACGCTCTTGCGGTCGCCCTGCAACTTGTCTAAGAAGATAATCTTCTTCATCTTGGCATAGTCGGTCATGGTGTTCGGATCAATCATCTCTTCCGGAGCCTTTCCGAAACGGATATAGTTGCGGAGATAATAGATTACCATATCCGAATTGAACATCTTTGGGTCTGTGTCCAAACTGTCCTTTGCGAAACAATAGTTGTCATACCAAGGCTTCATGTCTGTAATCAGCTGGTCGGTGGGAACCTTGATAAGACCTACTTCTCTGTAATATTCTATCATCTCTCGCACCTCGTTCTCGCTGAATCCCAGCATCATATTGAACATCGGGTCCATGGATAGGTTGGTTCCGATGTTATAGCCGCTGTTGAGGTCATTCACCGTTACAGGACTTACGCCCATCATCAGGATACGATGGAACATTCCCTTGAATAGCTTGAAGAAATCACGATAGAATCCCTGTGTATGGGTCAAGGCATGATATACGGCTTCGCCCTCATTGCTCAAGACATTGTTGGTGAAGTTGTCGTACTCGTCGATGATGAGATAGAGTTGTATGCTTTTGGCATTCGCCCAGACGTTTATCAGGTTCAATTTCTGTGCTGCATCCTTAGCTGCCTTAAACTCTTCTAAGAAAGAAGGCTGATAATACTTGGCGTATTTTTCTGCAAAACCATTCAGCACGGTTTCGCAATAGGCATTAAAGTTCTTCTCCAGTCCGTCTTTTCCGGCAGCTGCCTTAGAGAAGTCGAAGAACAGTACCTGATATTTACCTTGTTTTTCTGTGGGTTGTTTTTCTATCCAGGTATCTTTGAATGTGGTATGAAACGAGTCTTTCTTCTCGATGTCGTAGTATGCCTGAATCATGGTAAGGAATACGCTTTTGCCAAAACGGCGTGGGCGGATGAGATAGAGAAAGTCGCCTGCTTCCTCCATCTTGGGTATAAACATCGTCTTGTCTGTCAGAAATCTGTTCTGATTCTGAATCCAAGTAAAGTCGGCTATGCCGTAAGGTAATCTCTTGTAATCCATACGCTTCAAAGTTTATTTGGGGCAAAGTTACAACAATTTATTGAATGCCGCAAGTTTTTTGAGAGAAATCTGATGGACTAGTGTTCCATCCCACATTTCTGTCGTTTTATGTTAGCCGCCTAATCTGTGTAATGCTTTGCATATTTCGGAATATGGCTTATACTTTTGCGAATCATCCTTTATACAAAATGACTCAATGTTTGCAGAATTTGGAACATTTTTCTGCTGTTTCGCAGAAAAATGTTTCCTTTGCAGCCGTAAAAAGATAAAATTAAAAGAATTATGGCAGAAAATAGACAAGAATTGAACCGCAACTTGGCTCAGATGCTCAAGGGTGGTGTGATTATGGATGTAACAACTCCAGAACAGGCAAGAATCGCAGAGGCTGCAGGTGCATGCGCAGTAATGGCTTTGGAACGTATTCCTGCTGATATCCGTGCAGCAGGTGGTGTTTCTCGTATGAGCGACCCTAAGATGATTAAGGGTATCCAGGAGGCTGTTTCTATCCCTGTAATGGCTAAGTGCCGTATCGGTCACTTCGCTGAGGCTCAGATTCTTCAGGCTATCGAAATCGACTATATCGACGAGAGCGAGGTGCTCTCTCCAGCAGATAACGTTTATCACATCGATAAGACTCAGTTTGACGTACCATTCGTTTGTGGTGCCAAGAACCTGGGCGAGGCGCTCCGCCGTATCGCTGAGGGTGCTACCATGATCCGTACCAAGGGTGAGCCTGGAACAGGTGATGTGGTTCAGGCTGTTACCCACATGCGTATGATGCAGAGCGAAATCCGCCGCCTGGTTTCTATGAGCGAGGATGAGCTTTATGAGGCTGCCAAGCAGTTGCAGGCTCCTTACGACCTGGTGAAGTATGTTCACGAGAACGGCAAGTTGCCAGTGGTTAACTTTGCTGCCGGTGGTGTGGCTACTCCAGCTGATGCTGCCCTGATGATGCAGCTCGGTGCTGAGGGTGTATTCGTAGGCTCTGGTATCTTCAAGAGCGGTAACCCTGCTAAGCGTGCGCAGGCTATCGTGAAAGCTGTTACCAATTACAATGACCCTAAGATGCTGGCTGAGTTGAGCGAGGACCTTGGCGAGGCAATGGTAGGTATCAATGAGCAGGAGATTGCTTTGCTCATGGCTGAACGTGGAAAGTAGAAAAATGAGAATAGCTGTATTAGCTTTACAAGGCGCTTTTGCTGAGCACAGACAGAAACTGGCTCAGCTGGGCGTGGATAGTTTTGAGGTTCGCCAGTTGAAGGATTGGGACCAGCCGAAGGATGGCTTGATTATTCCGGGTGGTGAGAGTACCACCCAGGCGAAGCTCTTGAATGAACTGGGATTGATGGAGCCTGTGAAGGAGGCGATTGCTGCAGGATTACCTGTTTATGGTACTTGTGCCGGCTTGATTCTTCTTGCAAAGAAGATTGAGGGTGAGCCTAGCCAGCGCATTGCTTCCATGGACATCACGGCTTTGAGAAATGCCTACGGTCGCCAGTTGGGCAGTTTCTACATCGAGGCTCCGATGAAGGGCATCGAGGGAAATATCCCAATGACTTTCATCCGTGCCCCTTATATTAAAGAGGTGTGGGGAGATGCTGAGGTTTTGGCGGAGGTAGATGGTAAGATTGTGGCTGCCCGCCAGGGCAAGCAGCTCGTTACCGCCTTCCATCCGGAATTGAACGAAAGCCTGGAGATTCATAAGTATTTTCTAGGGATGTGCAAGGAGTAGGCTTCATCCTATGTTGAAACTTACTTCGATGGCTGATGAAATAGGCTTCATCGGCACATGAAGCTATATAGCAAAGTATCTTAGGATACATTGCCAAGTATCTTAAGATACATGAGCAAGTATCCTAAGATACTTTTTTGTTCTTCTTTATATCCTTGAAATCAATTTTTCATGGCGCATTCAAATTTCTTATAACAACTCAGGAAGCTGGAAGAGCTTCACGCTGTTGCTGCCCTTGATGAGGATGTAATGGTCGTGAGGCTGGTTCGCCTTGAGCGCTTCCTTCACTTCCTCTACATTCTGGAACTTGCGGTAGCTGCATGGAATATCCTTGAACTCATCGCCTACCAGCCATACATTCTCCAGGCCGGCTGCCTGCAACTGATCTACTACCTTCTGATGCTCCTCGTGGCTCACTTCGCCGAGCTCGCCCATCTGTCCGAGAATCGCCATCTTATGAGGCACATCCATCACGCGGAAGTTCTCTATGGCGGCTGCCATGCTCGATGGGTTGGCATTGTAGGCATCTACCACCAGCTTGTTGTGCGCCGTCTCTTCCAACTGCGAACGGTTGTTGCTTGGGATGTAGTTCTCCAGAGCATGATCTATCTGCTGAGGCTTCACATCGAAATGAAGACCGATGGTGATGGCGGCAAGCATGTTGTCGATATTGTAGGAGCCGATGAGATGCGTCTGAACCTCATGCCAGTCGAAACTTTCTGTGCGCCAGCGGAACTTCAGGAATGGAGCACAGGAGATGACTTCTCCCCATACATCGCAGTTTTCATCCTTGCCGTAGGTGATGAGGCGGTTGATATTGCGCTGCTCTGCCATCTGTATCAGGTGCTCGTTGTCGGCATTGATGAAGACGAGGGCATCATTGGCTGCGAGGTAATCATAGAGTTCTCCCTTGGTCTTCTTCACGCCTTCGAAGCTTCCGAACCCCTGCAGGTGGGCACGCCCCACATTGGTAATCATACCGCAGGTAGGCTCCACGTATTCCACGAGTTTCCGGATGTCGTCTGGATGGGAAGCACCCATCTCAACAACGGCAATTTCATTCTCTGGTGCCAGACGGAAGAGGGTCTTTGGTACGCCTACATCATTATTGAAGTTACCCTGGGTGAACATCACGTTGAACTTCTCGCCGAGAACGGCAGAGACGAGTTCCTTGGTGGTGGTCTTGCCGTTGGTTCCGGTGATTCCCACTATGGGAATCTCGAAGTGGCGGCGATGCTCACGGGCTAGTTCCTTGAAGGTGGTGAGGCAGTCCTCTACGAGGATGTAGCGCTCGTCGCCCTCCTTGGCATACTCTTTTTCATCTACAATTACATAGGCACAGCCTTTCTCCAAAGCCATGTCGGCAAACTTGTTGCCATCAAACGATGCGCCCTTCAAAGCCAGGAAGATACTGCCCTTTGGGCAGTCGCGGCTGTCAGTGGTAATCACTGGGTGCGCTTGGTAAATCTGATAGAGTTCTGAAATATCCATTGTCTATAACTATTATTTTGAGTGCAAAAGTAATCTAAATTGTGGACATAACAAACAATTTTCCCAAAAAAAGATGGTTATCTCGAATATTCTTTCTATTTTTGCAGAAATATTCGATGAATCTTTAGAAAGTGAGGTCGGAATGGGTATCAGAGATGAAAGAGAAAAAGTGAAAGTGAGGAAAGAAAAGCTTGGTGGCTATTTCTTCAGTTTATCCCAGTTGACGTTTACTGGAACTGGGGTTGGAGGTTTCTTGCCGTTGCTGAAAGGTGAAGCTACGGTCGGTGATGTCTCTGTGTTAATTTTTGGTGTTTTGGCTACAGCTGTTTTTGCAGGTATAGCTAATAAGATTTTAAAATATTGATTATATGAGTTATTTAGCATTATTTTTTCTGATTTGCTGTATCGTCGGTGGAAGTTTTTTAGCTTGGTTATATACAAAACCAGGTGAGAAATGGTTGAAAGATTTGTAAAATGTTAAGCTATGGAAGTTTACAATGGACTATTGTTTTTCTTTGTGGTTGGAACAATCATAAGTGGATGTTTTCTTGCCTGGACTTACACTAAGCCAGGTAAAAAGTGGCTTAAAGAATTGTAGAATTATGAGCTATTTGGCATTGTTCTTTATGATAACTTCTATTGTTGTTATTGCTCTTATAGCTTGGAGTTACACCAAGCCTGGCGAGAAATGGTTGAAAGAGTTATAATCCGATGGAATATACAGTTAATATCAAGGGGCGCTTGATGGATTTAAGTACCCCTCAGGTGATGGGCATCCTGAACGTTACGCCCGACAGCTTCTACTCTGGCAGTAGAAAGCAGACAGAAATGGAGATAGCTCAGAGAGCTAATCAAATCATAGAAGAAGGTGGAAGCATCATTGATGTGGGCGCTTTCTCCACCCGTCCCGGTGCCGATGAAGTATCGGAAGAGGAGGAGGGAAGACGCCTGAAGTTCGCTCTCGACATCGTTCGCAGGGAGCAACCGGATGCTGCCGTCTCCGTAGATACCTATCGCCCTACCTTGGCACGCAAGTGTATCGAAGAGTGGGGAGCCGATATCATCAACGATGTATCAGAAGGTGGAATCACTGGCATCGCCAATGTACCGCTGGAGCAGAGACAGGAGGAATATCCTGAAATGTTCCGGGTGGTGGGCGAACTGAGGGTACCTTATATATTAATGTCGGTGCAGCCAACGCTTGCAACGATGATGAAGGGCTTTGCCAGAGAAGTGCAGCAGTTGCGCGACCTGGGCGCCAAGGACATCATCCTCGATCCGGGCTTCGGCTTCGGCAAGAATCTCATCCAGAATTATCAGATTTATAACGAAATGGAGAAGTTGAACGTGATGGAACTTCCGGTGCTCGTAGGTATCTCCCGTAAGAGTATGATCTACAAGCTGCTGGGAGGAGATGCCACTACATCGCTCAATGGAACCGCAGTGCTCGATACCATCGCCCTGATGAAGGGAGCCAGCATCCTCCGTGTTCACGACGTGAAGGAAGCGGCTGAGGCGGTACGCATTGTTGAAGCAATGAAGGAGGGTGGAAAATGATAGCATTCGGAATCAAGGACGTCATCGATATATTCCTGGTAGCCTCGCTGCTCTTCTACGTTTATCGACTGATGAAGGAATCCCGCTCACTGAACATCTTCGTGGGCATCATGCTTTTCGTGCTGATCTGGCTCTTCGTGAGTCAGGTACTCGAAATGCGTCTGCTGGGTTCTATCCTGGATAAGTTGGTGAGTGTGGGAGTCATCGCCCTTATCGTCATCTTCCAGGAAGATATCCGCCGGTTTCTCTACGAGATTGGCTCGCAGAAAAGTATGCGCCGACTGGTGCGCTTCTTCCAAACAAGGAGACGATCATGCCTATCGTGCTTGCCTGCATGAGCATGGCGAAGAAATATGTGGGTGCCCTCATCGTAATAGAGCGCGGTGTGCCTCTGAAGGATATCATGGATACTGGTGAGGAGATAGATTCTAAGATCAACCAGCGATTGATAGAGAACATCTTCTTCAAGAATTCGCCTCTGCACGATGGTGCCATGGTGATCAGCAACAAGCGAATCATGGCAGCAGGCTGTATCCTCCCCGTGAGTCACAACCTGGATATTCCTAAGGAACTGGGACTTCGCCACCGTGCCGCCCTGGGTATTTCGCAGAGCAGTGATGCCATCGCCGTCATCGTTTCGGAAGAGACGGGACGAATCAGCGTTGCCATCAAGGGCGAGTTCAAACTTCGCCTTTCTGCGGAGGAGTTGGAGAGCATCCTGACACAGGAAATGCTGTAAAGTGAAGCACGTAAACCTTTACGATAATGATTATCTCCAGTTTTAGCTTTTTTTACACATTTTAATGGGGATTATTTCAAAATAAATATGTACTTTTGCAAAGTCGATATGGCAAAACGGCAAAAAACAAGCCGTAGCTCTTTATTAGATTGACAAATCTACTATCGAAGATAACAAAATTATATAAATAAAGAAATAAAATGGATTTATTACAGCAAATCGTAGCTCGCGCTAAAGCTGACAAGCAGCGCATCGTGCTCCCTGAAGCAGAAGAGGAGCGTACATTGAAAGCAGCCGATAAAGTTCTGGCTGATGATCTCGCAGACATCATCCTCATCGGTAACCCTGCCAACATTAAGAATCTCGCTGCACAGTGGGGTCTTAACAACATCGACAAGGCTACTATCGTTGATCCACAAAACAACCCTAAGACTGAGGAGTATGCTGAGAAGCTCGCTGAACTTCGCAAGAAGAAGGGCATGACCATAGAGCAGGCTCGTGAACTCGTAACTAAGAATAACCTCTACCTCGGTTGCATGATTATCAAGACAGAGGGTGCTGATGGTCAGATTTCTGGTGCATTGAGCACAACTGGCGATACTCTTCGTCCAGCTCTCCAGATTATCAAGTGTACTCCAGGTATCACTTGCGTAAGTGGTGCTATGTTGCTCATCTCAGACCAGAAGCAGTATGGTCAGGATGGCGTAGTGGTAATGGGTGACGTTGCTGTAACTCCAAACCCTACAGCAGACCAGCTTGCTCAGATTGCCTATACTACAGCTCATACAGCTCAGTCAGTAGCTGGTATTGCTGATCCTCAGATTGCCATGCTGAGCTTCTCAACAATGGGTAGTGCCAAGGATGCTATCAACAAGGAGACAGGCAAGAGCGTTTATATCATCGATAAGGTAAAGGATGCTGTGGCTATCGCTAAGGAGAAGTTCCCAGAGCTTCATCTCGACGGTGAGCTTCAGGCTGATGCTGCCCTCGTTCCTGAGGTGGCTGCCAAGAAGGCTCCAAAGTCAGAGGTCGCAGGTAAGGCTAACGTATTGGTAGTTCCAAACCTCGAGGTAGGTAACATCGGCTACAAGCTCGTTCAGCGCCTGGGTGGTGCCATCGCTATCGGTCCTATCCTCCAGGGTATCGCTCGTCCTGTTAACGACCTTTCTCGTGGTTGCTCTGTAGATGACATCTACTACATGGTAGCTATCACAGCTTGCCAGGCACAGGATGCAAAGAAGGCTTAATCAACTAACTTTATTTATAACATTACAAACTAAACATTATGAAAGTATTGGTTCTGAACTGTGGTAGTTCATCTATCAAGTACAAGTTATATAATATGGACGATGAGTCTGTATTGGCACAGGGTGGTGTAGAGCGTATCGGTCTTGATAACGCTTTCATCAAGGTTAAATTGCCTAATGGCGAGAAGAAGCAGATCATGCACGACATGCCTGACCACAAGGAAGGTGTGAACTTCGTGTTCAAGTGTCTGCTCGACCCGGAAATCGGCGCCATCAAGGACTTGAAGGAAATCGACGCTGTAGGACACCGCGTAGTGCAGGGTGGTGACAAGTTCAAGGAGAGTGTCATCGTTGACCAGAGCGTAGAGGATGGTATCGAGGAACTTTGCGACCTCGCTCCAGTTCACAACGCAGGTCACCTGAAGGGTATCCGTGCCGTTGATTCATTGATGCCTGGCACTCCTCAGGTTTGCGTATTCGACAACGCATTCCACAGCACAATGCCAGACTATGCTTATCTCTATGCAATTCCTTACGAGTTGTACGAGAAGTATCACGTACGCCGTTATGGTTTCCACGGAACATCTCACCGCTATGTTTCTAAGCGTGTTTGCGAGATTCTCGGTCTCGACCAGAACAACTCTAAGATCATCACTTGCCACATCGGTAACGGTGGCTCTGTAGCTGCTGTATTGAATGGTAAGGTATTGGATACTTCAATGGGCTTGACTCCATTGGCTGGTTTGATGATGGGTTCACGTTGTGGTGACATCGATGCTTCTGCTGTTACTTATCTGATGGATAAGTTGAACATGAAGCCACAGGAGATGGCTGACTTCCTGAACAAGAAGAGTGGTGTGCTCGGTATTACAGGTATTTCTTCTGATATGCGCGACATCGAGAACGCTGCCAACGAGGGTAACGAGAAGGCTCAGCTGGCTCTCCGCATGTACGAGTATCGCATCAAGAAGTACATTGGTGCTTACACAGCAGCTATGGGTGGCGTTGACGCTATCGTATTCACTGCTGGTGTTGGTGAGAACCAGACCGACCTCCGCGAGGAAGCTTGCAAGAACCTGGAGTATCTTGGCATCAAGATCAATAAGGAGGTTAACGACAAGGTTCGTGGTGAGGAAGCTATCATCTCTACCGATGACAGCAAGGTGAAGGTAGTTGTAGTTCCTACCGATGAGGAGATTGTTATCGCTCGCGATACAATGGAATTGGTTTCCAAGAAGTAATTCCACACAATACTATATAATATAAGGTGAAGACTAAAGACAGCAATGGATGGTCTTCACCTTATTTATTTCTTATCATTATTACATGATGAGGCTCCTGCCTGATGAGGATAGAAGCATCACTTAAATTTTGAGAATTATGAAAACAAAGATTGTAACTTTCGGAGAAATATTGCTTAGAATCTCTAAGCCTGGTTATCAACGATTATTCCAAGGTCACCGTATGTTCGGCAACTATGGTGGCAGCGAGGCAAATGCAGCCATCTCTCTGGCTCATTTGGGCGATAACGTGGAGTATGTAACCCGATTGCCATACGGCGAGATGGGTGAAGCTGCGCTGATGCATCTCAGGGAGTTTGGTTTGAATGTTTCTCATGTGGTGCGTGGTGGCGATCGTCTCGGTACCTATTACTTCGAGGAAGCTGTGGCGATGCGCAACTCCCGTGTAGTCTATTACCGCAAGAACTCTTCTTTCTATTCCTTGAAGCGTGGTATGGTGAAATGGAATCAGGTACTGGCAGATGCTGCCGTATTCCATTGCTCAGGTATTACCTGCGCCATCAGCCGTGATGCGATGGAATCAACCATGGATGCCATCAAGCTGGCGGTTGCTGATGGGTTGACCATCGCCTGTGATATTAACTATCGCAAGAATCTCTGGGGATACGGTCTGGAACCTCACGATGTGCTCTTCCAGATGATGCAGTACAGCGACATCATCTTCGGTGATCAGAATGAGTGGGAGATAGCCAGTGGAGTGCCTCATATTCCTTTCGAGGCTTTGGATGAAAACTATGTAATAGACAGGGAGGCTTATCTGTTGTATTTCCGCAAGATGCACCGTCTCTTCCCTAAGTGCAGGAAGATGGTGATGGCTGTAAGAAACCAGATTGCCAGCAGCCATCATACCTTGAGCGGTCTGCTCTATGATACAGTAGAGGATCAGCTCTATACAACGAGAATCTACGACATACAGCCTATCGTTGATCCGATGGGTGTAGGCGATGCCTTCATTGCTGCCTATATCCACGCTCACCAGAAGTGGGGCGATGAGAACCAGTATTGCCTGGATTTCTCTCTCTCGGCCAGTGCCATCAAGAATACGATTCCGGGCGATCAGAATCTGGTATCTGAAGAAGAAATCATCAGTAATATGACTTCTTCGGGAGGAAGAATCCAGCGATAGGAATAAAACAAGATTACAATAGAACTATAAGATTCGTGTGATAAGAATAAAGGGCAGTCCAAATCGGGCTGCCCTTTATTCTTGTAGCTTATTGATTGTTATGGTTGGCTTTCGCCTTCCACATATTCTTCCATAAACATGTGTTCGCCATCGAATACTGCATAGGTGAACTGCCATATCCAGTCGCCCAGAATCATCAGGCGGGTCTTCTTGCTCAGCATCAGGTCCAGCTCTATGTGGCGGTGTCCGAACATGAAGTAATCTATATCCTTGTGACTTTGCATATACTGTTTGGCAAAGCGTACCAGGAATTCCTTCTTTTCGCCCATATAAGGCTCCTCCTTGCCATCGGCACGTTTCAGGCGGCTATGCTTCGCCCAGTTCAGTCCCAAGGACAATCCCCAGCGAGGATGAATGGCATTCAGCAGCCGTTGGCAGGTGCGGTTGTGGAACATCGCCTTCAGAAACTTGAACTTCTTGTCCGGGTCACCCAATCCGTCACCATGGGCAAGGAAGAACACCTTGTCGTAAATTTCCACGGTCTGTGGTTTATGGTGAACGATCAGTCCGCACTCTTCTTCCAGGTAGCCGTATGTCCATAAGTCGTGGTTGCCGGTGAAGAAATGTACTTCCACTCCCATATCCGTCAACTCCGAGAGTTTACCCAGGAATCGGGTGTAGCCTTTTGGTACCACATATTTATACTCGTTCCAGAAATCAAACATATCGCCCAGCAGATAGATGGCTGCTGCCTTGTGCTTGATGCTGTCGAGGAAACGTACGAGTCTGCGTTCCTGCATTCTGCCGTGTGGGATAGCCCACGAGCCGAGATGCGCATCAGAGAGGAAATATACATTTTTCATAAGCGATTCTTTTTAAGTGAAGAGTGAAGAATGAAGAGTGAATAATTCAACGGTTTTGGCTATTCGAAACCGAGTTCTACACGAGCTTCCTCGCTCATCATACTCTGATCCCAGGCTGGTTCGAATACGAGGTTTACATTGGCAGACTTGATCCCCTCTACGCTATCCACCTTGGTGCGCACATCCTCAAGGATGAAGTCGGCTGCAGGGCAGGATGGGGCAGTAAAGGTCATATCAAGATCTACGGTAGCATCGTCTTTTACGTCTATCTTGTAAATCATACCGAGATCCCAGATATTCACTGGTATTTCAGGGTCGTAAACGGTCTTGAGAACATCTACGATCTTTTCTTCTATCTTTGTCTTTTCTTCTTGTGTCATAATAATCTTTGTTTTTGCCTACAAAGATACGGCAAAATGGGGACAATACAAAAAGAAAAGACACTTTTTTCTTCGTGCCTGCTTAATAATACCGGAAAAAGTCTATAATTTGCCTTTATCGTGATAGGAATAAAAGGCTCCATCGGTGATGATGACATGGTCCATGAAGAAGATGCGCATGATTTCGCAGGCTTTCTGAATCTGAAGGGTAAGCTGGTCGTCTGCCTTGCTGGGGAGCGGACTGTTGCTCGGGTGATTGTGACAGAAGGCAATGATGGTGGCATTGTTGAGTACGGCTTCCTTGATGAGCAGCCGGATATCCACGGCAGTTTCCGTAATGCCTCCATGTGAGATACATGAAGCCTTGATGAGCTTGAAATTCTGGTTCATCATCAATACCCATGCTTCTTCGGTATTGAGATCCTGCATCTTGGGGAGCATATAGTTGTAGATGGCGAGAGAAGAACCTAAATCCGGGCGATAGCCTATCTTGTCAAGGGCGCGACGCTTTCCCAGCTCACAGGCTGCAAGCACGGTAATTGCTTTCGCAGGTCCCATACCTTTGTAGCGGGTGAGTTCCTTGATCGTCATCTTGCCGAGAGTATTGAGATTGTTGTCGCAGTCTTTCATGATGTGCTTCATCAGATCTACTGCGCTCTCGTCCTGAGAGCCGGAACCTATTAAGATGGCTAGCAGTTCGGCATTGGATAGTGCTGGTGCTCCTAGTCGCTCCAGTTTTTCACGAGGTTTGTCTTCCTCTGCCCATTGCGAAATAGAAAGCTTCTCACTCATAGTGATTTATTTATAGAAAGTCTTGTTGTATGCGCTGAATTCGCTCTGTCCGAGCAGGCATCTCTTCCACCAGGCTGAAAGGAATCCGCAGCCGTAACCCATCAGCTGGGTGAAGGCGGCACGGATGCTCAGCACGCCAATCTTCACACTGTGATTCTCCCTGCTGCTGTCGATGAACAGCGCAATGATATAGAGAATGATGCCAAGTAGGCCGATGCAGCCCAATGCTGCCATCGCATTGCCCAGGGTTGGGAATACGTGGACGGTGCCCAGCATATACGGCAGGAATCCGAAGAAGAGCAGGAGGAGCGTACCTGTCACGCCCACGGTGAAGATCATCGGCAGGAGATGTACGAGCTTGAGGCTCTCGGGATATTTCTTGTAGAGGTTGATGCGGGCGATGCCGCTGTTATATACCTGTCGCCAGAATTTGCGGAAGTCGGTGCGGCGCTTATGCCATACCCATGCTTCAGGGAACAGACGGCAACGGCAGCCTGCCTTGAAGATACGGATGGAGAAATCGATGTCCTCACCAAAACGCATGTTGGAAAAGCCATTCAACTTGAGATAAACATCCCTGCGGATGCCCATGTTGAATGAACGAGGGTAGAACTTATCCATCTTCTTCTTTCCGCCACGGATACCACCGGTGGTGAAGAAAGAAGTCATGGAATAAGAAATGGCTTTCTGAGTATCTGTAAATGATGAGTGCGCCTTGTCGGGACCGCCGAATGCATCGGCAGGTTCGCGGCTCAACTCATCACTTACAGCTTTCAGATAGCCCTCTGGCAAGACTACGTCGCTGTCGAGTATCAGTAGATACTCGCCCTTGGCACGCTCGGCACCATAGTTGCGACTCTGCCCCGGACCAGAGTTCTCCTTATAGTAATAATGTATATCCATCAGGTTTTCGTATCGCTTGCACACTTCCTCGCAGGGAGTCTGTGAGCCATCCTCTACGATGACAACCTCGAAGTCCTTCTCCGTCTGATGGGTAAGGCTCTCTAACAGTTCGTCCACTTCGTCAGGACGGTTGAATACTGGTACTATGATGGAATATTTCATTCTTCTTACTATTAAGGGTTAATTTTGCTCGATGAGAGCGTAATCTTTCTTGTTGGAAGACGGATTACTCGCTTACACGACCGAGGTAGCTGCCGTCACGAGTATCAACCTGGATGGTCTCGCCCTCGTTAACGAACAAAGGAACGCGAACCTCAGCACCAGTCTCGAGAGTAGCTGGCTTGGTAGCGTTGGTAGCAGTGTTACCCTTTACACCTGGCTCAGAGTGAGTGATCTTCAGGGTAGTCTTTGCTGGCATTTCAGCCAAGAGGATAGTACCGTCTGTAGTATCAGTAACAACCTCAACTACGTCACCCTCCTTCATGTACTGACCACCGGTAACGTTCTCCTTAGCGATAGGCACCTGCTCGAAAGTCTCCTGGTTCATGAAGATGCAACCAGTAGCGTCCTCGTAGAGGTACTGATAAGGGCGACGCTCAACGCGAACATCCTCCAATTTGAAACCAACCTGGAATGTACGCTCCAGCACGCGGCCGTCAGCAACATTCTTCAACTTAGTGTTCATTACGGTGTTACCTTTACCTGGCTTTCTGTGCTGAAAGTCGATGCAAACCCATACTTTGCCATCCATACGGATGCAAGTTCCAATCTTAATTTCCTGTGAATTAATCATTTCTTGTTTTATCTTGAATGTTATTATTATTCTCGTAATCGGGTGCAAAGTTACGGCAAAATGATGAAAAAACAAAGGGAAAATCGAAAAAAACATAAATATTTAAGCTAAATTTGGTAGTTTTCTTGGTTATTTGAGAAATTATGCGTAATTTTGCAGCCCAAAAAGGGCTTATTTTGCTCTTTTGTGAAGAATATTAATTAAAAAATAAATAAGAAAAATGAAAAGAACATTTCAGCCTCACAATCGTCGTCGCGTGAACAAGCATGGTTTCCGTGAGCGTATGGCAACAAAGAATGGTCGTCGCGTATTGGCTTCTCGCCGTGCTCATGGCCGCAAGAAGTTAACTGTTTCTGACGAGCACCACGGAAAGTAATTTCCGATAGGAGATTTCGTCTATCGACGATGACATTAAAAGCAGCAAGGAGAGATTCTTTGCTGCTTTTTGTGTTTTTATGACTTTTTATATTGTGATGAAACGCAAAAACTTGGCGTTTTATTTTGTATTGTCTTCGATTATTCCTATCTTTGCACCAAAAAAGAAAGAATGACTTCATCTGAGTTTATAAATAAGTTTAAGAGTAAGTATCTCTGGGGCAACCTGGGCGCCATGTTCCTGGTGCTGGTTTTGCTCTGCGTCGGTGTCAAGTTCGGCATCGATATCTACAC
>OIDD01000793.1_pt1 | contig 15465 bp, 9 predicted proteins | sample 1606751 | NCBI WGS metagenome assembly OIDD01 (sample SAMEA3882544, study PRJEB24775) | human gut metagenome | biome: human-associated habitat; feature: intestine environment; material: feces | place: Netherlands | collected 2009/2010
CACGCGCCGAGCCAGCTGTTTTCTGCACCTTGCTCTACAGTTGCGACATCGCCCAGACGAATTGGCGCGCCGTTCTGGTAGGCGATGATTAGCTGGCGATACTCTTCGGCGGATTGCATCTGGTCGTTCGCGGAAAGCGTGACCGCACGGGAAGGGCCGTCGAGGCTACCTTTTGCCGAGTTAACGTTAGCGCCGGTAATGGCGGTGCGCACGGTTTCGCTGGTCAGGCCGAGGGCGGCAATCGCCTGAGCGTTAAGTTTGACGCGAACAGCCGGACGCTGACCGCCGGAAAGCGTCACCAGTCCGACACCGGAAATCTGCGAGATTTTCTGCGCGACGCGGGTTTCCACCATATCTTCCAATTGCGTCATCGGCATGGCGGTTGAGGTGACGGCGAGCGTCATGATCGGCGGATCTGCCGGGTTCACTTTGCTGTAAACCGGCGGGTTAGGCAGATCGCTCGGCAACAAGTTGGTCGCAGCGTTAATCGCGGCCTGCACTTCCTGCTCGGCGACATCGAGCGGTAATGTTAGCTGGAACTGCAAAGTGATAACTGACGCACCGCCGGAACTTTGCGACGACATCTGTTTCAGGCCAGACATCTGCCCGAACTGGCGTTCTAGCGGCGCGGTAACGGCAGAGGTCATGACATCCGGGCTGGCACCTGGGTAGAGCGTGACCACCTGAATGGTCGGATAGTCCACTTCCGGCAGCGCCGAAACGGGCAGGGCGCGATAACCGATAATCCCGGCGAGTAAGATCGCCACCATCAGCAGCGTGGTGGCGACAGGACGCATAATAAACAGGCGCGACGGGCCGCCTGTGCTGCTCGGGGGTAACACCTGCATCAGGAGCGTGCTCCTTTTTTCGCGTATTCGCGGCTGGTGGCTTTCTCTTCCGGAGTGGTGGCGCTCTGGGCTTCCACCACTTCCACTTTCGCCCCTTCGGTCAGGCGATCAATGCCGTCTGTCACCACGCGATCGCCCGCAGAAATACCTGCACGGATCACCACTTTCTGACTGTCCTGAATGCCCGGCGTCACCAGATGTTTGCTGACCTTGTTTTCGCTATTCAGCACCCAGACAAAATGGCCTTCATTGCCCATTTGCAGGGCGGCTGTTGGGATCACTACGGCGTTTTGTTCGGTGTCGACTAACATGCGCGCGTTAACAAACTGATTGGGAAACAGCGCATCATCCTGATTATTAAAGCGTGCTTTCACTTTAATCGTACCGGTTGTGGCATCGATTTGGTTATCGAGGCTTAACAGCGTGCCTTCACTTAATTTCTTCGAATTGGTGCGATCCCAGGCTTCTACCACCAGCGGTTTTCCGGCTTTTTGCGCCTGCACTACAGTAGCGATATCGCTTTCCGGCAGGGTAAAGACTAAATCGATAGGATGCGTCTGGGTGATCACCACAATTCCGGTGGTATCACCACTGGAGATTTGGTTACCAACATCAACCTGCTTGAGACCAACGCGACCATCGACTGGTGCGGTGATGCGGCTCCAGTCGAGTTGCAGCTGCGCGCTGGCGACGCTTGCTTCATCAGCCTTAATGGTGCCTTCGGTTTCACTGACCAGCGCCTGTTGGGCATCCAGCTCCTGACGGGAGACGAGATTGGTTTTTGCCAGTTGCTGATAACGCGCCAGATCACGGCGGGCGTTAGCAAGCGTGGCTTTATCTTTTGCCAGTTGGCCCTGGGCTTGTGCTAATGCAACTTTGAACTGGCTGGGGTCAATTTCTGCCAGTAAATCGCCTGCTTTGACCTGCTGGCCTTCCTGGAAATGTAACGCTATCAGTTGGCCGTCCACGCGGCTGCGCACCGTAACGGTATTAGCGGCGGTAATGGTGCCAAGCCCGGTGAGGTAACGCGGAACTGCCTGTTCTACGGCGGTCGCCGCCTGAACCGGGGCTAATGGGCCGGAACGCATACCACGTCGACCACCCGCTGGCGATTGCTGCGCTTGTTTCGTCGCCCCTGGGGCTGCACTCCGGGAGTCATTGCGGCCTTGCCAGAACCAGAATGCGGCGATGGCGGCGATAACCACCACGATTACGATTACCCAACGGGATTTATAACTACCTTTCATCGTTAAGAGTTTCTCTTCCTGAAACGTTTCGCGGAATGATACTAGTGTAGCCAGCCAATAAGGGAGAAAAATGGAGGAATTATGAAACACTGTCTGGAATCGTCTGAATGACGGGCACATTTGCGAGCACGCATCCAGTAATAACACATGAAACTATTTTATCTACGCGTTAGCGATAGACTGCTTGCATGGCGAAAGGAGGTAAGCCGACGATTTCAGCGGGACGCTGAAACGGGAAAGCCCCTCCCGAGGAAGGGGCCTTAATAAGGAAAGGGTCATGATGAAGCTACTCATCATCGTGGTGCTCTTAGTCATAAGCTTCCCCGCTTACTAAGACTACCAGGGCGGGGGAAACCCCGCTCTACCCTCACTCCTGAAATTATGCCTTCACGATAAGATTGTCAATCCGCAGGCTTTGTAGTCTGCGATCCTGCCAGCAAATATTCTTTGCGAGTCGTTACGCAATAATCACAGAGGAAACTATTTTATTCACGCGTTAGCGATAGACTGCATTCAGGGCGAAAGGAGGTAAGCCGATGATTTCAGCGGGACGCTGAAACGGGAAAGCCTCTCCCGGAGAAGAGGGCTTTTAATAAGGAAAGGGTTATGATGAAGCACGTCATCATACTGGTGATACTCTTAGTGATTAGCTTCCAGGCTTACTAAGAACACCAGGGGGAGGGGGAAACCTCTCCCTAACCCTCACTCCTGAAATTATGTCACTCCGCACTTAGTGTCAATCGACGGCTCTCCGTTCTTGCGAGGCGAATAGCAAAATTTTCTGCGCCGCCGGGCCTAATTCTGAAAGTTTCTTCGTTTGCTCTTATTTCATTATTGCAGTCGGTATGATACCGGACCTCGATAATTCTCTAAGAAAGGATTTCTTATGAGCGAACAAATTACGTTTGCCACCAGCGATTTTGCCAGTAACCCGGAACCACGTTGCCCCTGCATTTTGCTGCTGGATGTTTCTGGCTCGATGAGCGGCAGACCTATTAATGAACTTAACGCCGGATTGGTGACCTTTCGTGATGAACTGCTTGCCGATCCGCTGGCTTTAAAAAGAGTGGAACTCGGCATTGTGACGTTCGGCCCGGTGCATGTGGAACAACCCTTTACCAGCGCCGCTAACTTTTTCCCGCCCATCCTGTTTGCCCAGGGGGATACGCCAATGGGGGCCGCCATTACCAAAGCCTTGGATATGGTTGAAGAGAGGAAACGTGAGTACCGCGCAAATGGTATTTCGTATTATCGCCCGTGGATTTTCCTGATCACCGATGGCACTCCAACCGATGAGTGGCAGGCTGCCGCCAACAAAGTGTTTCAGGGGGAAGAAGATAAGAAGTTTGCCTTCTTTTCCATCGGTGTTCAGGGGGCGGATATGAAGACGCTGGCACAAATCAGCGTTCGTCAGCCTTTGCCTCTGCAAGGATTACAATTCCGTGAACTGTTTAGCTGGTTATCCAGTTCGCTGCGTTCGGTTTCCCGCTCCACGCCGGGAACGGAAGTTGTGCTGGAAGCGCCAAAAGGCTGGACGTCAGTGTGAGCTGGCGTCTGGTTTATGCATCCGCTGTTGGAACGTCGCACATTAGCGCTGATTTACCTTGTCAGGATGCCTGCCAGATGCAGGTTGCCTGGTTAAACGATCAGCAACCATTACTGGTGATGTTTCTTGCTGATGGTGCAGGCAGCGTCTCGCAGGGTGGCGAAGGCGCGATGCTCGCCGTCAATGAAGCGATGGCTTATATGTCGCAAAAAGTGCAGGGTGGGGAATTGGGGCTTAATGATATCCTCGCCACGGATATTGTGCTGACCGTTCGTCAGCGACTTTTTGCCGAGGCAGAGGCCAAAGAATTAGCGGTTCGCGATTTTGCCTGCACGTTTCTGGGATTGATTTCATCGGCTAATGGCACCTTGATTATGCAGATTGGCGATGGCGGCGTGGTGGTGGATTTTGGTCACGGTCTGCAATTGCCGCTTACGCCGATGGTGGGTGAATATGCCAATATGACGCACTTCATTACCGATGAAGATGCCGTTTCCAGACTGGAAACTTTCACCAGCACTGAGCGTGTGCATAAAGTTGCAGCATTTACGGATGGTATCCAGCGACTGGCGTTAAATATGTTGGATAATTCTCCGCATGTGCCTTTCTTTACCCCGTTTTTCAATGGACTGGCGTCAGCAACGCAGGAACAACTCGATTTATTACCTGAATTGTTAAAGCAGTTTTTGTCCAGCCCAGCGGTAAACGAGCGTACCGATGATGATAAAACGTTAGCACTGGCGCTGTGGGCAGAGTGAGTTTCTCATGGCGGTTGAAGACAACAATTCAACCGCCAGTTTAAACAATAAATATAACGGCTGATTAGCGAACTAATTTTGCTCTAAGCTCGTCGGCTTCTTCTTTTGGATAGGTGACCAATAAAGGATCAATGGTATAACCGCCGTAAATTTTATCCCCGCGCGTATACATCCAGTCTGAAATATCTTCTTTCTTGATTTTCCACTCCTGGCCATATTCTACGTTTGTAACAATACCAGGGTCATTGCTGATTACGCCAATAAACATGCCGTTAGAATAAGTGACATCCGTGAGCCAGAAATGCTCGGTTCTTCCGTGATCGGTTATCGGGGCTTTGACTGCGAAAGTATCGGCATCTTTTTTATTCATAACCTCGATGAATTTATCGGTTTCTTTCCGCGCATGTTTAATCGCGTCAGACATCGCTTGTTTATCATAACCTCCTGTCACTAACGTATCCGAAACTTCACTAAAGCCCGCGGTAGTAAAAAATAGCAGGCTCAACATGAGTAATATCTTTTTCATTTTTTCTCCAGAATCTCTGTGTAGTAAAAGTTAGCAAAACCTGTGGAAGTGAATCATTATCAGGTTGGAATTGAATTGTATCCTGATGAAATTACATTATCATTTTTATTCTTGAGTGGGCTCTTCCCATATAGAAATAATTATAATGGGCAGTGTTATTATTCATTGAAATATAATATTGCTGCCCTTGAAACATTATGAAGACAAATATAAAAGTATTTACATCAACAGGTGAAATGACCACTCTCGGTCTTGAACTGGGCAAAGGCGGTGAAGGCGCGGTTTATGATATCAATGAGTTTGTCGATAGCGTCGCCAAGATTTATCACACGCCGCCACCCGCCTTAAAACAGGACAAACTTGCCTTTATGGCTGCGACAGCTGACGCGCAATTGTTGAATTATGTCGCCTGGCCGCAGGCAACGCTTCACGGTGGACGAGGCGGAAAAGTTATCGGTTTTATGATGCCAAAAGTTTCTGGTAAAGAACCGATTCATATGATCTATAGCCCGGCACATCGTCGTCAACGTTACCCTCATTGTGCGTGGGATTTTCTACTCTATGTTGCGCGCAATATTGCTTCATCTTTTGCTACGGTTCACGAGCACGGGCACGTCGTGGGTGACGTAAACCAGAACAGTTTTATGGTAGGTCGCGACAGCAAAGTGGTGTTGATTGATAGCGACTCCTTTCAGATTAACGCCAATGGCACACTGCATTTATGCGAAGTCGGCGTGTCGCATTTTACGCCGCCAGAGCTACAAACCTTGTCGTCATTTGTCGGCTTTGAACGCACAGAAAATCACGATAATTTTGGCCTTGCGTTGCTGATTTTTCACGTCTTGTTTGGTGGCCGGCATCCTTATTCTGGTGTGCCGCTTATCTCTGATGCGGGTAATGCGCTGGAGACGGATATTACCCATTTCCGTTATGCCTACGCGTCAGATAATCAGCGACGTGGTTTAAAACCGCCGCCACGATCGATTCCGCTATCGATGTTACCGAGTGATGTTGAAGCCATGTTTCAGCAGGCATTCACGGAAAGTGGCGTGGCAACCGGGCGTCCGACGGCTAAAGCGTGGGTAGCGGCACTTGATTCTCTGCGCCAACAGTTAAAGAAATGTCCCGTTTCGGCAATGCATGTTTATCCCGCTCATTTGACCGACTGCCCGTGGTGTACGCTGGATAATCAAGGCGTTATCTATTTTATTGATCTCGGCGAAGAGGTCATTACCACCGGCGGTGATTTTGTGCTGGCGAAAGTCTGGGCGATGGTGATGGCGTCAGTAGCACCGCCAGCATTGCAACTGCCATTACCCGATCATTTCCAACCGACTGGCAGGCCGCTTCCTTTAGGCCTGTTACGGCGCGAATACATCATTCTGCTTGAGATCGCACTGTCAGCATTATCGCTGCTGCTTTGCGGCCTTCAGGCAGAACCGCGTTATATTATTTTGGTTCCTGTGCTGGCGGCTATCTGGATTATTGGCAGTCTGACAAGCAAAGCTTATAAAGCAGAAATCCAGCAACGCCGTGAGGCATTTAATCGCGCGAAAATGGACTATGACCATTTAGTCAGCCAGAGCCAACAGTTGGGCGGGCTGGAAGGTTTTATCGCCAAACGGGCGATGCTCGAAAAAATGAAGGACGAAATTCTCGGGTTACCGGAAGAAGAGAAACGCGCTCTGGCAGCACTTCATGACACTGCAAGGGAACGGCAGAAGCAGAAGTTTCTGGAGGGATTATTTATTGATGTTGCCTCTATTCCCGGCGTTGGCCCTGCGCGTAAAGCGGCGTTACGGTCTTTTGGTATTGAAACAGCCGCAGATGTTACCCGTCGTGGCGTTAAGCAAGTGAAAGGGTTTGGCGACCATCTGACCCAGGCGGTTATCGACTGGAAAGCGAGCTGTGAACGCCGTTTTGTGTTCAGGCCGAATGAAGCGATAACGCCAGCAGACAGACAAGCGGTAATGGCGAAAATGACCGCCAAACGACATCGGCTGGAATCGACGTTGACTGTCGGCGCGACAGAGTTGCAGCGATTCCGCCTTCATGCTCCAGCACGGACCATGCCGTTGATGGAACCTTTACGTCAGGCGGCAGAAAAACTGGCTCAGGCGCAGGCAGATTTAAGCCGCTGCTGAGCCATTTTCTTTTAACGAAACACCACTTCCGCCCAGCGTGCCAGCCCGGCGGTGACGGAGCCAAAGTCATCGCCGCCTGCAATCGGAATTCCCGGCAACTGTTCTGCCAGCGCTTTTTTAATCAGCGGCGAACGGGCGCTACCGCCGGTCAGGTAGATAACGTCCGGTTTTTCCTGGGCGTTATCCAGGGCCAGTTGCACCTGTTCCAGAATCCGCGCCAGTGGCTGGCTGAGGGCGCTTTCCAGCCCTTGCTGGCTAATCAGCGTAGCCAGTTCATCGCTGATAAACGGCAGTGAGGCGCGGGTTTCCGCTACGCTTGAAAGAGCAATTTTGCACTCTTCTGCGCTACGCACCAGGCGATAGCTTAAACGCTGACGCCAGACTTTCTGTAGCAGGGCCACTTTTTCCGGTTCGCGGGCATCGCGTACCAGATCGTTAAGCAGACGACCGTTGGCACTACTGTAGAAATCACTCTGCGCAGGTACGTCGTTGATGGCAACCGCATTCCACCACGGCAGAATCGGCAGGGCGATGCCTTTTTCGGTTTCGCCACCCATGCCCAGTAACGGCATCAGGTTTTTAAACGCCAGTGCGATGTCCAGATCGTTACCGCCAATACGGCAACCACTGTGACCCAGCAGGCTGGCTTCACGATCGAGACGCGAACGCCACTGCGGCCCCATCAGCAGCAATGAACAGTCAGTCGTACCACCGCCGATATCCACCACCAGCACCCGTTTTTCTTCCTGCAAGGTGGCTTCGTAATCCAGCCCATCCGCGACCGGCTCGTACTGGAATACCACGTCCCTGAATCCGGCACGCTTCGCCGCGCGTTCCAGAATCCCTTGCGCCTGGGCGTTTGCTTCATCGCCGCCCAGCCCCTGGAAGTTGATCGGGCGACCAATCACCGCCTGAGTAATCGCTTCTGGCAGCTGCGCCTGCGCCTGCTGGCGAATGTGCAACATCATTGCGCAGACCAGATCCTCAAACAGCGCTACCTGCTGCGGTTTTAAGCCGCTGGCACCGAGGAACGATTTTGGTGATTTCACAAACCACACTTCTTCTGGATCATCAATGTACTGTGCCAGTGAGGAAAGACCGAACTGCACGCTTTTCGCCGTAACATCGATATCTTCTTCGCGGTTATAACGAATCGCCCGACGTAACAGCGCCTGCGTTTCATCGTCGTCTGCCGGAACATCATGATGGCGGTACAGCCATTCACTTACTGCTTCACGCGTTGGCGCGCAAAGCATTGAAGGCAGCAGCGTGCTGTCGTTTTCCATTTTCAGTAATTGCGGTTTACCGTCACGCATGACCGCCACTGAACAGTTTGCTGTACCGTAATCAAAACCAATAAACACGAATTAATCCCCATGCCGGTGAAGAAGGGGCGTGACTTTAGCGAAATGTTGCCGTCGCGACAACCGGAATATGAAAGCAAAGCGTAGCGTCTGAATAACGTTTATGCTGAAAGCGGATGAATAAGGAGATGCGATGTATACCCTGAACTGGCAGCCGCCGTATGACTGGTCGTGGATGTTGGGATTTCTCGCCGCCCGTGCGGTGAGTGGTGTGGAAACGGTCGCTGAGGATTATTATGCCCGTAGTCTGGCGGTGGGCGAATATCGCGGCGTGGTGACTGCTATTCCGGATATAGCCCGCCATACTCTGCACATAAATTTAAGTGCAGGTTTAGAACCCGTTGCCGCTGAGTGTCTGGCGAAAATGAGCCGCCTGTTTGATCTGCAATGTAACCCGCAGATTGTTAACGGTGCGTTGGGCAAGTTAGGCGCGGCGCGGCCCGGATTGCGTTTACCCGGCTGTATTGATGCTTTTGAGCAGGGTGTGCGGGCGATTTTAGGCCAACTGGTGAGCGTGGCGATGGCGGCAAAATTGACTGCCAAAGTTGTACAGCTTTATGGCGAACGGCTGGATGATTTTCCGGAGTATATCTGCTTCCCCACGCCTCAGCGGCTGGCAGCAGCCGACCCGCAGGCATTAAAAGCGTTAGGCATGCCGTTGAAACGGGCAGAGGCACTGATTCATCTGGCAAATGCGGCGCTGGAGGGCAGCTTACCAATGACAATTCCGGGCGATGTGGAGCAGGCGATGAAAACGCTGCAAACTTTTCCGGGTATCGGGCGCTGGCGGCGAATTATTTCGCTTTGCGTGGCTGGCAGGCGAAAGATGTTTTTCTGCCGGATGATTATCTGATTAAACAGCGATTTCCGGGGATGACACCGGCACAAATCCGCCGTTATGCCGAGCGCTGGAAGCCCTGGCGTTCTTATGCGCTGTTGCATATCTGGTATACGGAAGGCTGGCAACCAGACGGAACGGACGAATTGTAGGCCTGATACGTCGCATCAGGCAATGGGCAAACGCTCCCTCAGTTAATCGCGAAATAACTGCTATTCACCAGCAAATCCAGCGGTTGGGCATCGGCAATCACATCACCATAAATCAGATCGACGCCGATGCCAGAAAGCGTATCCATCACTAAGGGTAAAACGACTGGCCCGGCGATGGTTTTCATCCCGAGTCGCTGAGCGTGCCCCTGAATAATCGTAATCAGCATCTCATCCATCAAATTACCCTGCACGTTGGCGCATAACTCACCATCAAGTAGCAGGTAATCTGCCATATTCGCTTTCAGCGAGTTGAAGATTTGCAGATCGCGGCCCACCTGGCTGAGCACTATCCGACATCCCGCCAGCCGCAGTTTTTGCACGCTTTCTGCGTGATCTAAAATCGCTTCAGCCGGAATAATCAGATGTAATAACCGTGGTGGTAGAGGGCTATTTTCCAGCTGCTCAAGCAGATCATTCACCAGCGTGGCGCTACTCAAACCGGCAACGGAAAGGGGGAGGGCGATGCTTATGCCTTTACTGGCAACCGCTTTTGCGGCCAGCTGGAAAAATTCGTGGAATACCCGTCGGTCAAGAGCATGGCTAAGTGCCGGATCGCTGAAGCTACGACGAAATTTTTGTTCATCAATAATCTCGCCTTCGCAACTCCAGAGTTTAAGTGAAATCAGCCACAAATTACGCGCTTCCGGGATCCGCGGCGAAGCGACACCGTGGGCGATCATCATCAACTGATTCTCTTTAATCATCCGCCACTGTTCATCAAGCGACATCGCCGCCCGTTCGCTATGTGCGGCAGCTTGCTGTGGTTCGTAAACCGTCACCCGGCCCCGTCCACCATTTTTGGAGGCATAACAGGCGATATCAGCCTGCGACATCACTTCTGCCGCCTGATGATTGTTGTCATCAATCAAGGTAATCCCGGCACTGGCACCTACCCGATGCACACGGCCTTCCCATATAAAGTGATAGTCATTCACGGCACTGATAATGCGTGTAGCGATAAAACGCGCGCTTTCAACATTACAGTCTGGTAGCAGCAGACCAAATTCATCCCCACCGAGTCGCGCCAGCACGTCGCTGGAACGCAGCATACTCAGCATCAACGACGCCAGTTCGCGCAGCAAAGCGTCGCCCGCCGCATGCCCGGCGCTGTCATTCACCGCTTTAAAGCGATCAAGATCGATAAACACCAGGGCATGTCGCTGATGTGTACTGTTTACCGTTTGCAGCAGCATACGCAGTTGCTTCTCAAAACTGGCGCGATTGGCGAGATGCGTCAGTGCATCATGGGAGGCGCTGTAGCTCAGCTGGCGCAGCATTTTGCGTGATTCGGTAACGTCCTGAATCACCAGAACCGAACCAATATTGCTGCCGTCCAGAGTACTTAACGGCGTAATACTGTAATGCACGTCGTAGCTGCCGCCGCTCCGGCAGTGCAACACCACATCTTGTTCAATCGCGGAACGTGAGGTGTCGGCACTGTAAATGTTCTCCATCAGGGGACCATTGTCGCCAAAGGTAATATGCAACACCGTCAGGAGCGGAACACCTAATGCTTCTTCCTGCGTCCAGCCGCTCATCTTCTCCGCCACTGGATTCATAAAGGTAATTTTCATTGCCATATCAATACAGACCACGGCTTCGCCGATGGAGTCCAGCGTTATGTGCAGGCGCTCTTTTTCCTGAAACAATGCCTCGTTAAGCTGTTTAACCTCAGTCATATCCATATTAATGCCGAGCAGGCGTTCGACTTCGCCTTCTTTATTCAGTACCCGGTTGGCGAGGGCGCGGATATGGCGAATACCGTCTTTTACGGTAATGCGAAATTCCAGTTTAAAGGGCGAGCGTGATTGCAACGAATCACGAATCACTTTTTCGGCATGCTGGCGATCTTCCGGCAGCACGCACTCGTACCACACCTGCCAGTTCGGTTTGATATGTGGAGGAATTTCATACAGCTCGAACATCCGCTTATCCCAGCTAAAAATATTCGGCTTCAACTCCCACTCCCAGATGCCAATCCCGCCCGCTTCGTTAGCCAGCGTGATGCGCTCCATCAGTTGCTGATTCACCTGTTCGGTGCGTTTTAGCTCGTTAATGTCTTCAATCTGAGCGATAAAATAGAGCGGCGTGCCATCCGTGTGGCGCACCAGTGAGACGGCAAGCAACGCCCAGACAACATCGCCATTGCGGTTGTAGTAGCGTTTTTCCATTGAATAGGTGTTTATTTCACCGCTTATCAGCTTTTCAACCTGTTGGAGATCTTTATTGAGATCCTCCGGCCAGGTCAGTTGCTGAAAGGTGAGTCCGCGCAGCTCTTCCTGACTGTACCCGAGAAACTGGCAGAGCGCTTTGTTGGTTTGCAGCCATTGTCCCTCGGTGCCCACTAACGCCATACCGATAGCGGAATATTCCATGGCGTTCCGAAAACGGGTTTCGCTTTCGGAAATGTGTTTGCGTTCCGCACGAAAGGCATACATCACCATCGTCATGATGTTGGCGGGCAGCAGGATCAGCAAAAACGGTAGCCACGGCATATGGCTCATCAGGTATGTACGCGGCGTAGCAAGCAGGGAGGGATCCGCGGCCATCATCAGCGACACCATCATCACCGTGGTAAGGAAGATCAAAAAGGCTTCCATTCGTGGCAGGCGCACGGCGCTCCACATCAACAGCACAATAATGAAAGTAAAAGGCCACGGCAGATACAGCATCGAAAGCCAGCTTAACGTCAGTGTGATGGCTAACGTGAGCAGCGACTCAAAAAGCAACCGTGGGTTGCGATGGCGCAGCAGATAGTGTGGTTTAAATAACAATCCCAGCGGCACCAGTGCCAGAGCGCCGATGGATTCTGACAGTACCCATATCAAAAATGCCCTGAGAGGATCGTCTCCGGGCGTCAGCAGGACAACCAGAACACCCCCTAACAGAGGCGGAACAATGGCGCTGCCGAATGCCAGACGCAGCCAGTCAGCCAGATTTTGCAAGGGGTTATACCACGGCAGCAATTTACGTAGCAGCACTGCCCCGACCACGGCTTCAACAATATTGATGGTCGTCCAGGTCATGTTCAGCGAGCTGGTGGAAAAAAGCAGGATGGATGCGGCGATATTTCCCAGCGAGCAGCTCAGCGCAATTCCCGGCCACATGCGCCCGGCATGGCGATAAAACGCCACCATCATGATGGACGTCGGGAACCACAGTGGGGCGAGTTGGGTGCCAAACTGCGAAAGCTCAAGCGAGAAAAGGGTAAAGATAAACGAGACTAAACCTAAACTGACCAGGTGAAGCAGCGGGTGGGGCAGGGCAATTAATACATGCTGTGATTGTTTGCTCATTACCGCTTTATCCGCAAGACCAGGTCGCCAGTATTCGTTTCTGTGTTTATGCTAGTACAAAAGTTTTACATTTTATATGCGAATTGCTCATAAAGTGACGTAAAGGCGGATAATTTGCGCAACTGCGTATAACATTTTTTACCTTACATAAAACTGATCAACGTAATTTGCCACCGGGAATTCTTTGTCAACAATTAACTCTGAGCGCGCGGCAACGCTATTCGACTGGTATCAGACGGATGAAATCCCTATAATTGCCGCGTTTGGCGCTTCGTCGCCCCCTTCCTAACATCCAGGTTAATCAGGTCGCTAAATATATGACTGATCAGTCTCATCAGTGCGTCATTATCGGTATCGCTGGCGCATCGGCTTCCGGCAAGAGTCTTATTGCCAGTACCCTTTATCGTGAATTACGTGAGCAAGTCGGTGATGAACACATCGGCGTAATTCCCGAAGACTGCTATTACAAAGATCAAAGCCATCTGTCGATGGAAGAACGCGTTAAGACCAACTACGACCATCCCAGCGCGATGGATCACAGCCTGTTGCTTGAGCATTTACAAGCGTTGAAACGCGGCTCGGCAATTGACCTGCCGGTTTACAGCTATGTTGAACATACGCGTATGAAAGAAACGGTGACGGTTGAGCCGAAGAAGGTCATCATTCTCGAAGGCATTTTGTTGCTGACGGATGCGCGTTTGCGTGACGAACTTAACTTCTCCATTTTCGTTGATACCCCGCTGGATATCTGCCTGATGCGCCGCATCAAGCGTGACGTTAACGAGCGTGGGCGTTCAATGGATTCAGTGATGGCGCAATATCAAAAAACCGTGCGCCCGATGTTCCTGCAATTCATTGAGCCTTCTAAACAATATGCGGACATTATCGTGCCGCGCGGCGGGAAAAACCGCATCGCGATCGATATATTGAAAGCGAAAATAAGTCAGTTCTTTGAATAAGCTTGATAAATTGTGTACCGTTCAGTGATAACCTGGTATGCCCTTGACGTAATTGGCGTTAAGGGAGTGATGCGCGAAAGGAGAAAATGCCATGCGTCTGTGTGACCGAGATATTGAAGCCTGGCTTGATGAAGGCCGTTTGTCGATCAACCCACGTCCGCCAGTGGAGCGTATTAACGGCGCGACGGTGGATGTACGCCTGGGCAATAAATTTCGTACCTTCCGTGGTCACACGGCAGCGTTTATCGATCTGAGCGGTCCCAAAGATGAAGTGAGCGCCGCGCTTGACCGCGTGATGAGCGATGAGATCGTTCTCGACGAGGGCGAGGCGTTCTATCTTCACCCAGGAGAGCTGGCGCTGGCGGTGACGCTGGAGTCGGTGACGCTGCCAGCCGATCTGGTGGGCTGGCTGGACGGGCGTTCCTCTTTGGCGCGTCTGGGGCTGATGGTGCACGTCACCGCGCACCGTATCGATCCGGGCTGGTCTGGTTGCATTGTGCTGGAGTTCTACAACTCCGGTAAGCTGCCGCTGGCGCTGCGTCCGGGCATGTTAATTGGTGCGCTGAGCTTTGAGCCGCTTTCCGGCCCGGCGGCGCGACCTTACAACCGCCGTGAAGATGCGAAATATCGCAACCAGCAGGGCGCGGTAGCCAGCCGAATCGATAAAGACTAATTCAGGCCCATTGAGGATACCATGAGACGATTTCTGACGACGCTGATGATACTCCTGGTCGTGCTGGTGGCCGGGTTATCTGCGTTAGTGTTGCTGGTGAATCCGAATGATTTCCGCGACTATATGGTCAAGCAAGTTGCTGCACGTAGCGGTTATCAATTGCAGCTCGACGGGCCACTGCGTTGGCACGTCTGGCCGCAGCTTAGTATCCTCTCCGGGCGAATGTCTCTCACCGCCCAGGGCGCAAGCCAGCCACTGGTTCGCGCCGACAACATGCGTCTGGACGTGGCGCTTTTACCACTACTGAGTCATCAACTGAGCGTTAAGCAGGTGATGCTAAAAGGGGCAGTGATTCAACTGACGCCGCAGACGGAAGCGGTGCGCAGTGAAGACGCTCCGGTTGCACCGCGCGACAATACCTTGCCGGATCTGTCAGACGATCGCGGATGGTCGTTTGATATATCCAGTCTTAAGGTGGCGGACAGCGTGCTGGTGTTCCAGCATGAAGATGACGAGCAGGTGACAATCCGCAATATTCGCCTGCAAATGGAACAAGATCCCCAACATCGTGGTTCATTTGAGTTCTCCGGGCGGGTTAATCGCGATCAGCGCGATCTCACGATATCCCTTAACGGTACGGTAGATGCTTCTGATTATCCGCATGATTTAACGGCGGCTATTGAACAAATTAACTGGCAGTTGCAGGGTGCAGATTTACCAAAACAAGGTATTCAGGGGCAGGGGAGTTTCCAGGCCCAGTGGCAGGAGTCACATAAACGCCTTTCATTTAACCAAATCAGCTTGACCGCCAATGACAGCACGCTGAGCGGGCAAGCACAGGTCACGCTGACAGAGAAACCTGAATGGCAGCTGAGACTGCAATTTCCGCAACTGAATCTTGACAACCTCATCCCGCTTAATGAAACAGCGAATGGTGAAAACGGTGCCGCGCAGCAGGGGCAGAGCCAATCAACATTGCCGCGCCCGGTCATTTCTTCGCGTATTGATGAACCGGCATATCAGGGACTGCAAGGCTTTACGGCTGATATTTTGT
>OIDD01000797.1_pt1 | contig 15437 bp, 5 predicted proteins | sample 1606751 | NCBI WGS metagenome assembly OIDD01 (sample SAMEA3882544, study PRJEB24775) | human gut metagenome | biome: human-associated habitat; feature: intestine environment; material: feces | place: Netherlands | collected 2009/2010
AGCGGTTCTGGTCGTCGCGCTCGATGCCGCGCGCGCACTCCTCGAGCTCCTTGCGCATGGCGTCGGAGTATTCCAGGTATTTTTTCTTGGCATCCTCCAATTCTCGGGCAAACTCAAAAGGCACGCCCTCTCTCTTCTCGATCTGCTCGAGCTCTGAACGGTTGTGTGCCGCGCTGCGTTCTGCTGCTTCTGCTCTCTCGGCAAAGTCTTTTCCCGTAATCACGTTCTCCACAATGTCATCAATGGCATTACGGAGCAGGGATTGATGTACGGGGACATCCGACAGCCCGAGTTCGGGGCAAGAGTAAACCATGCTTCGGTGTGTTTCCGTAAACAGTTGGCCTCCGACTCGTGACGTTTCGCTGGTAATCCTGGTCTGCACGACGAATGTGAAACCACCCAATGAGATGGAGAGCGAGCGGGTCTCGCCGGAGGCATCCTTTCCCTCCTTTGCCTGTTTGGCTGCATCCGTAATGCTCTTATTGTGGTCTTTGATGTAGTCGGACATCGCATCAACAGAGGGGAAGGTGTGGCTTCCGGCCTTGATCTCGGAGAAAGTTCCATTCGGGAATGCCTTTTTGACCTTATCCAAATAACCTCGTTGCTCTTTGGCCGTCTTTTCAGCTTGGGCGATGAGAGCCTTGAATTTCGGTTTGGCATTGTGGATATAGGTTTGGTCCGCTTCCCATTGCTTTTTGCGGCTCTCATACTTGCGCACATTCTTCTCGGCATTGTTTTTCAACATGGCATATTCGCTGCCGGAAAGTTGCGCCACGGTGTCGCCGAACACATCTTCTTCCTCCTCCAGCACGCGATTGGACATGCTGTTCATCATCAACTCCTTGCCATTCATAATGCTGTCGGCAATGGCTCCTTTCGTTTTCAACCGCTGATAAGCAGTCACATCAAGACTGTCTTCCACGCCGAAACGAAGAATGCGCACGGGTATTCCCATGGATTTATGTCTGTTCCCTTGCCGCAGGATACGACCGTTTCGTTGCGTGTAGTCCATCGGCCGGTTCGGAGCATCGAGGTGAATAAGAGTATGCAGACGCTCCTGAATATTTACGCCTGTTCCAAGAGTAAATGTCGATCCGAGGATTACACGTATCTCACCCTTGTTTACCTTGTCGAAGATTTCAAGTTTCTTCTTGACGGCCATGCCTGATCGCATTACCACTATCTGCCCGGCCGGGACGCCTGCCGCTATCAATTTGTCTCTGATGTCGTCATAGAGGTTGAAGCCGCTTTGCTTGTTTTGATAGTTATCGGCAAATAGGGCAACAGTTCCCTTATAGCTTTCCGTCTCCTTCAGCGAACGCAAGGTCTGCCGTACAGCCTCGTTGGTCTTGCTGTTGGGATCGTCCTCCGCATCGTGTTGTACAAGCCGCGCATCAACGGCGGCAGCTTTGGCGATACCGTACATCGTGAGCGGTATGTGGCTGTTCTCTTTCTTCTCCTTGCCGCTCATTTTCTCGTATTCCTCGAGTTGCGCCTTGACATACTTCATGATGCTTCGCAGAGCCTTGGTCTGCGGCAGGTAGATGTCCTGCGCCCTTCCACCCTCTAATTCGGGTATTTTGTTGCTCACATCCTCTGCTTCTCTCGTCAGCATGGTATCGCATACTCCCGACCATATACGGACAAGTTCGGGCAGGTTGACATATCCCGCAAACCGGTTGTTTTCCTTAAACTTGCCGCTCGTGGTGAACTCCAGCATCTGTTGGATGTTTCCGAAGTTCCGCACAAAATCATCGAAGTAATAGATGCCATATTCCTTCATGGTGTCGGACGGCATAAGGTAACGCATGAACGTCCATATTTCGGCGGCGGTGTTGCTGATAGGCGTGCCGGTTGCAAATATGACATTCCGGCCGTTGTTTTTCTCCAATACGGCCTGTGTCTTCAGATAAACACCTTGCGACTTCTTGCTGTATGAGGGGTCCACACCTTTTACTCCTCGCTGCATGGCCGTGGCAAATCCGAGGTGCTTGTATTCGTGAGCCTCATCCACAAGCAGGGCGTCAATACCCATATCATCGAAGTTCTCCACGTCGTCAGTGCGACGGTCGAGCATTTCCCGGGCTCTCACCTCGGCGTTCTGTCGGTCAATGGCCTCTTTTTTCAGGTCTTTTGCGGTTCGCTTCCTGGATGCCTCCTCCGTAATTCCCGCAAGTTGCTCGCGCAACTGCTCGATCTCTCGCTTTGCCTGTCGGGTGATTGCATTGTTCCCCCGCGGGTCGGCACCTTTCATCTGTTCAAGAACGAGCATCTTCTCGTCGATTCTGTCTTGTACAAATGCCATCTGCCGCTCTTCGCTGTCGGGAATAAACTCGAACGTCGATTGAGGGACGACGATCATGTCCCAATCGTTGTACCGTATCTTGGCATAGAAATTCTTTCTGCCCTCCGCGCTGCGGTCTGCTTCTTCGAGTGTCAGTATCTTGGCGTTGGGGTAAAGCTCTTTCGCACTTGCCACAAACTGCCCGACAGTAGCGTTTTGCACGACTATCATAGGCTTACGGGCTGTTCCAAGTCTGCGCATCTCCATGGCTGTGGAAATGAGCGTGAATGTCTTGCCCGTTCCTACTTCATGGGCAAGCATCAGCGGCTGCATGGTTCCGCGGACAATGGCCCGGCCCTGATGCGGGCGCATCTTGAACACATGCGATGCTCCGCCGAAATACTCCGGCACAAATTCATCGGGGATGCTCATGGGCACATAGTTGTTGAACGTGTCATTGTAGACACGCTCGATCTGCGCCGACATTTCCGCGTCTTCCTGCATCTTCTGCCTTGCCCAGTCCCTGAAGTCTTGACGTATGTCGTCAATTTTGGCCGCACAGGCCTGTGTTGCCTCTTTGTCTGTGACAGTTTCTGTCGTCCCGTCCCATCTGCGTTTTGTCTCCGATACGGTGATCGTTCTGTTCTGAATGGCTGCTTCAATGAGGGTATGTCCCATGATGGTTTTGTGCAACATCTGGCTAACAATACCCATAGAGCGATTTTTCTCCTTGGCCAGGCCATAATCGGGCGTCGTCATGACCCACGTGCCACCGGCGGAAGTAAAGCGCACGGGAATGTCGGTGCGATCCTGCACATATTCCTCATAGAGCTTTGGGTCGATCCACGACGAGCCAAGCGTGAAGTCTATCAGGTGGGCTGGGATGTCCATTGGCAATACCTCCTGCAGTGCCTTGATATTGCCGTCATAGAGGCCGTTCTCGTTGTTTTCCTGCGCCTGGCGGAGCTTCTCACGCACATTGCCGCTCAAATACTGATACGACAACTCCAGTTGCTTCGTCAAAGGGTCCTCAAATCCATAGCCGTTGTCGATGATGTCACGCCTTATTTCTTCCGTCGGTTCTCCGAGTTGTCCGGCAATGTAAGGAACATCAATGCGCCCGAATTTGAATACGCTTGCAATGATACCGTCCTTGACATTGGTTGGGGTAGGTTCCTTCTCCTTCTCGACAACTCTCTTGCTGAAGACGTCTGTCTTGCCGAAATGCCGTTCTTCCCGACCGGAAACGTCGGTGGTTTCATCGTACTTCTCAAGAGCAAATACGTTAGGGTAGTCCACGTCATTGCGGAGGAATGCAATGGCGGTATTCTTGTTGAAATGTCCGTATGTGGCTACAAAATCATCGTATGCTTGATTGAGCCGTTCAAGCAAAGGCCGCAGGCCACCGTCACCCTCGTTGTTGATCTGATAGTCGAGAAGATCGGCAAGAGCTTTCTTGATGGCCGCATAAGCATTGAAACACTCGACTTTCGTATGTCCCTTGACCTTGTTGCCGTTCACCTCGAGAGGATAATAGCCTCCGATGTTGGCAATGACGAGCTTACCGTCATTGACATACATTTCACCTATCTTCCTGCCGTCCGACGACTTGTCCTCTACAAAACGGCTGTCAGCTGGTCCGGTAACGGGCTGGTCCGCATCTTCTGTCAACTGCTTGCCGGAGAAACTGTTGACAAAATCCGTCAACATCTGCTCCTGGTTTTTGCCTCTTGTCGGGAAAAGTCCTTTGGAGGTCGGTCTGAATGTATCGCCCTCCTCAAAACCGAAACGCATCACACCGGCCATATTCTCGGGGTGTTCGATGAAATAGCGGTTGTAATCCATGGCCAGCTGCTTGACAACTGGAACGTCCTGCCCCTTTATCTTGCGGGTCTCGCCGGTTTCGTATTGCACCGTGCGTTCACCCGTAACGGTGCTCACATCAATGGCGTATGGAGACTTACGACCGTTCACCCTCTTTCTGATGACGATGATGTCTGACGTCACGGACGTACCTCCGAATGTTTGATTGTTCATTCGGAAGGCCCCGACAAAATCAGCGCCTCCGGCACCGACAACCCACTCCCGCAGCTTTCTGCTGTTGTCGAGTGTTCCGTTGGAGGTTATGAAGATTCCGATACCGCCCTCACGCAACTTGCGCACGTTCTTGGCGATACAGAAATCATGTATGTTTCGGAATTTTCTGGAAAGGTCTTTGTCGCCTGTCGTATCCTCCACATTCAGTCCCGTGACAAACGGTACGTTGGTGATGGCCAGGTCTACGCTGCCGTTCGGGATGCGGGTCTTCTCAAAGCCTTGTATGTCCACCTTCGCATCGGGGTACAACAACGAAAGGATCGTGCCCGATGTTTCGTCTATCTCTATGGCATGTATGTCGCTGCGTTCACTGATGTCGGCCGGCATCTGCTGGAGAATACTGCCGATGCCTGCTGAACCTTCAAGGATGTTGCCGCCCTCGAAGCCCATTTGCCGTGCAATGTCCCATAGGGTGTCAATGATGTAGGTGGGAGTGTAATAGGCGCTGTTACCGCTCATTGCAGCCTGCCGATAGGCATGCTCACCAATGAGTTCACGCAGACGTTTGTTTTCGGGTGTCGGCTCATTCCAATGCTGAACGCCGTTCTGCGTATAGTTGGCGCTCTCGTTGAACACCTTGCCCAGGCCGCCCCAACCGCTGTACCTGCGCAGCACCTGCATCTGTTCGGGGGTTGCCTCCTCTCCGTTCTCGACGAGTTGCTTGGCCAGCTCAATAGCCTTGAAGTTGGCCGCAATTCTTGCATCTGCCGAGGCAGGGGCATGGCTTGCTCCACGCTCCGAATGGTTGTTCCGGGTGTTCTTGGGATTTGTTACGGAATCAGAAAATCGAGGTCGCACAGCCCGATCGACCGCATCGCTTCCTCTTCCTCTTCCGGTGTCAGGTCCTCGACCTTCTTCCGATTGGCTTTCGCCACTCTCTCGAGCGCCTCCTGATAATCGCTCTTCGTGTCTACCACCGTCGGCTCGCCTTCGGAGCTGCCTGCATCATCTCTCTGTAATCCATTTCCCGAATCTTTTTTGGTTTCAGTATCTACGGGCGCATCATTATCGCTCGATTTGGTCACTCCATTGTCATCCAGGCCCGAAAACAGATCGGCAACAGAGACATCACCCGTTGACGAAGATACATCTTTTTTTCGGGATTTCCTCGTCGCTTTGGGAGTTTCTTCCGCTATGGAATTGCTGCGGGACGGAAGATCATATTCCGGTGCCACCAAAATAATCTCAGCCCGAATGGCATCAAGCAGGTCCGCATAAGTCTTATCAGGATTCACCCAGTTGTTCCTGCCGATATACCGACCGGCATATCCGCTTCCGGTAGGGTCCTCTATGCGGAAGAAGGAGTGTTCGACGAACAGGTTGTTTCTCTTTTCCGCTCCGCCGCGATAGTCCGGATCGAGACTTATGCAGATGTATAATTCTCTATTTTGGACCAAAGGCAAACGGATGGACACCTCTCCACCGGCAGGCGCAATGTTGGCATCTGCGTAGCTTCTGCGTTTTTTGCCTCTTCGGTCGACGATCGTATCCGGATCAATACCCAAATCCCGGATAAGCCGTTTGGCGAGAGAATTGGCGTCCTTGACGGCTTTCTTCTCGGCATTACGCATGTAGCCGTATGCCTCATTGAAATCCTTGTCATCAAACTCCGCCTCGTAATATCCGAGCAGGGCAAGCTGCTTGTTTACTTTCTCGACTTGAGTGTCTATGCCTGCGACTGTTTCGTTGATTTGTCGCTCATCTGTTGCAGTTTCGATGTCGCTTTGCGCTTGGCTTGCAAAAGTCTCTGCTTCGCCTGCAACAACTTCCGTATCTGCTGTTGTCTGTTCATCTCTTTTTCTTCTTTCCGTGTTGCGTACTGCTATGATTTCCTGTTTTGCCTCCGCGGCCTGTCGGCCTATCTTCTGTTCTGCGACGATCGCCTCGGCGGTAGCCATTGAATCGACAGCCTCCTTGTCAAAGTTGGCAACGTCGAATGTCCGCACCTCATCATAAGCGGTCATATCGCCCGCCATGCCGCTGTCGACAACCTCAGGGAGATCTCGCGCACCGTTGTAGAACGATTTGAGATAGGGACGCACCGCATCACCGAGGTCGGCAATCATCGCCTTCGCATATTCTGCGAACTTGCGGGCGCCCTTCTCGATATGGTATACGGCCATCTCGGTGCCTATTGCAAGCATTTCGGGGTCTATCCCCATATTGAGCTGTTCCAGCTTGGCCCGCATCCGTCTTTTCAGCTCCTCGTACCTTTCATCAGTAACGAGACGGTTGCCGCTGGGGTTAGTTTCTTCCTGTTTTGATTGTGTCGTTTCCTGTTCCGGCTTTTCGATGGTCTGGTCTGTGAACTTTCGTGTTTCGGAAAGAGTTACAGGTGCCGAATCTTCGAGCAACTCTCCACTTTGATCAAGAACAGCCTCGGCAAATTTGCGGGCATCTGCTTCGTTGTCGAAGATAAATCCCCCCTTTCCGAACGAGGAATAATATCCGCCGAAGTCCTTGACACGCTTTTTCAATTCCATGAAGCGTTCACGAGGCATTTGCTCGGTAAACTTCACGGCATGGATATATGTGCCGTTCTTCTTATGGAAACGACGCTCAACGGTGTATCCTTCTATTGATTTTGTATCAGATTCTTGCTCTGATGGATTTGATTCCGGGAAATAATCTTTAATTACTCGTACAATGTCAGGCTTACCGATATACTGTGCAGGCTCATAGCTGATATGGTAAACTGTCTTTTCCTCTTCATCTATCCACGATGTAGGTCTTTCTACATACTTTTTGAGTAACGATTTTTCAGACTGATATAAACCAGACAATGTTGCATAGTCTGATTTGTACCCAAGTTTATCGTCAACAGTATGTCTATCTTTCCCTCTATTTAATGCCCTCTCAATTATACTCTTTAATTTGGGAATATCTATTTCGTCTGGGCGTATAGAGTTTGCGATCTCATTTCGTGACGCTGCGATAAATTCATCGGCGGTCGTATAAGGAATTTCGGATTGCTCTGTCTCCTTTTTTACGCCTTTGTATTCAGCGAATGGCTTTGTTTTACGATGGCTGCTGTCGATCCACTTCTCAAAGTCTTCCATGTTCACCGACGTGCATACAATCTTGCGACTGTCGGCCCATCCGGCTTCATAATTGGAAAGATATGCACGCTGTGCGTCGGCTTCATCGTTGAACCCAAGCATCACCTTATGCTCGTCAAACGTACCGTCCTCATTGTATTGATCGATGACAAACACCCGACGACCGTCCCAGCCGTCAATATCATCAGCCAGGAAAACATCTATGTGGTCCCCGTCCACGCCCTTCGTACCACGAATATAGCCGTAGGTGTTTTGCATGGCGGTTTCCCACCTGTTCCCGTTGGCATCAATACCGCTGCGGATCGAACCCTTCGGATTCTCGATCGTGACATTAAAGGTCCCTACTTGTACGTGTCCTTTCTTGTAGTTGCCTGCCTCTTTTTGCTTGTCAGTAGGGTGGGTGTCTACCTCCGTTTCAGCTGCCCGCACCTGCTCGCCGATAGTCGGAGCTTGTTTTTCGACTCCGCCGAGCGCGACGACAACCTCTCTCAAGGGCTTTTTGAAACGGATAATAGGGTCAATGAAGTAAACTGTACCATCTTCTCCCAAAAGGACATTATCGCCCTCTACATCGGTCACAGACACAAACTCATTACCGAAAGAGTAGTTATCTTCCGGGAATAAACCTTTTGCGGCAAGCGCTTTAGCAATCTGTTCCTTTGTTGGTTGTCCTTTGGACTGTACAAAGTCCTGAGAAAGCACAATACGCACATCGCCCAAATTCTCGCTGATACCAACCAATGTGTAGGCGGTTTCAGGGAATAGAAGGTTATGCACAAGATGTTCAAAGGCCGCATCTTCGGGTTGTACGCCACTCTTCATGGCAGACTTGGCGTATGGGTCTTTGACCTTTGTTACCTTTCCTGCCTCTTTGTCAATGTAAACAGCGCTTTCGCCTGTTCGTTTTGCTACTTTGCCTGTAAAAGACTTGATAATCTCGTCAGAGACGAACAGTCCATGTTGCTTGGCAATGTTTACCAGCCTTTCGGATTCCGCTTCGCGTCGAGTTCTCTCGCTATCATCTGAATATGACCTATATGAAGTGTCCAACCCCTCTTCAAACACTCGTAAATCGCTTCGGTCATTGCTTCCCTCCATGTTTCGGGTTGCGTCATCAGCCATTCCTGTGCTGTTTCCTTTCCATCCTCCATCAGGATTTTGTTCAAATCCCGCTCGTCCGGATTCGGGTTGATGTAGGGATGCGCCGCCTGTTCCGCTTTCTGCTTCAGGGCTTCCTGTACGGTCGGCTGACCCGTCTTCGTTCTGAACGCGTCTTCCTGACGCAGGAGCTCCATCGCCTCCCTATCGCCCTCTTGGGCTTGCTGTGTTATCGCCAGCCAGTACATTGCTTCCAGGTTGTCCATGATCTTCTTTCTCTTTGTTGTTCAGCTTTTGTTGCTGAAAGCTGCTCTCTTTTTCTGTGGGCACTTTCAGATCGTTTTTCTACGATAACGGATTGAAAATGCAATATAAAAAAGTCTCCACGGAGTACGCGGAGACAGTAGGTTTAAAACCTTCGGCATGTAGCCTTATTGTGGTAAGATGTAGAACTCTTACGACACAAATGTAAGAAAAAGATTCTTTTTCCGCAAATTTTTGCTTAATTTTACAGAAAAGGATTTTTTCTCACATGGCAACGATACTGGGACTGGACCTCGGCACCAACTCGCTCGGTTGGGCCGTCGTCGAAGAGACGGAGCACGGATACACGCTCAAAGAGCAGGGTGTCGACATCTTTCAGGAGGGTGTCGCACGCGAAAAGAACAACGAAAAGCCGGCCGTGCAGGACCGGACGAACGCCCGGGCGCTGCGTCGGCAATACTTCCGGCGGCGTCTGCGCAAAATCGACCTGCTCCGGGTCCTCGTCCGTTACGACCTCTGTCCGCCGTTGAGCGGGGAGCAGCTGACCGCATGGCGGAAAGAGAAGCGCTATCCGCTCGACGAGGCTTTTCTCCAATGGCAGCGCACCGACGACAATGCGGACCGCAATCCCTACCATGACCGCTATGTGGCCTTGAGCGAGCAGCTCGATCTCGGCAACCGGCAGCACCGTTATCTGCTCGGCCGGGCGCTCTACCATCTGGCGCAACGCCGCGGATTCATCAGCAACCGTAAGGAGGCCGGCAAGGAGCAGGAAGAGGGGACGGTCAAGAGCAGCATCAGGAGCCTCACGGCCGAGATGGAGGCGGCGGGATGCCGTTACCTCGGAGAATACTTCTATCAGCTCTATCAGCACAAGGAGAAGATTCGCGGGAAATACACCTCACGCAACGAACACTATCTGGCCGAATTCGAGGCCATCTGCGAAAGACAGCAGCTGCCCGACGAATGGCGCAAGGCTCTGCACCGGGCGATCTTCTTCCAGCGCGACCTGAAATCGCAGAAGGGAGCGGTCGGCCGGTGTACCTTCGAACCTCGGAAGAGCCGCTGCCCGGTATCGCACCCGCGCTTCGAGGAGTTCCGCATGCTGCAGTTCATCAACAACATCCGCATCACCTCTCCGCAGGACACAGCGCCGCGCCCCCTGACACAGGAGGAGGTCGAAGTGATCCGGCCGCTTTTCTACCGGAAAAGCAAGCCCCATTTCGAGTTCGAGGAGATCGCACGCAAGATCGCCGGAAAGGGGAAATACGCCTGCGGGGAGGAGCGTACCGAGGCCCCCTATCGCTTCAACTTCGCCCGCACAACGACCGTGTCGGGATGTCCCATCACGGCATCGCTTATCGCCGTGTTCGGCAGCGACTGGCTTCGCGAAATGTGCAGTCTCTATCTGCTCGGAGAGGGAAAGAGCGAGGAACAGGTGCTGAATGATGTCTGGCATGCCCTCTTTTTCTTCAAGGACGAGGAGTGTCTCCGCACCTGGGCGCTGGAGAAGCTGCAACTTACGGCGGAGCAGGCGAAGGCTTTTGCCGCCATCCGTCTGCCGCAGGACTACGCCGCATTGAGCCTGAATGCAATCAACAAGATCCTGCCCTACCTGCGTCTCGGGTACCGGTATGACGAAGCGGTCTTCCTGGCCAACCTCAAGGCCGTATTGCCCAAAGAGGCATACGACAACGAGGAGCGGCGGCACGAGATCGAACACGACATCGCCGAGCTACTGCTTGGCTACAAACGGGATCTTGATGACAAGTACGACTCCAAGGAGCACCGCATCGCCAACTATTTCAGCGACCACGGGCTCGACCTGTCGCGATTCGACCGGCTCTATCACCCCTCGATGATCGAGACCTACCGCAAGGCGCAGCCCGATGCCGCCGGGTTGCTGCAGCTCGGTTCGCCGCGTACACCGGCCGTTCGCAATCCGATGGCCATGCGGGCGCTGTTCCGCCTGCGGGCCTTGGTGAACCGGCTGCTGCGCGACGGGAAGATCGACCGCAACACGAAGCTCCGGATCGAATTTGCCCGGGAACTGAACAACGCCAATCTCCGCAAGGCGATCGAACAGTATCAGCGCGAGCGGGAGGCCGAAAACCGGAAATTCGCCGAGGAGATACGCAGCCAGTATGCCGCGGAGACAGGCCGGACGATCGATCCGACGGACGACGAGGTGTTGAAGTACCGGTTGTGGGAAGAGCAGCAGCATGTCTGTCCCTACACCGGACGGCAGATCCGTATTTCGGATTTCATCGGAGCCAATCCCGGTTTCGACATCGAACACACCATCCCGCGAGCGCGCGGAGGCGACGATTCGCAGATGAACAAAACGCTGTGTGAGAACCGTTACAACCGAGTGGTCAAACGATCCAAACTGCCAACCGAACTCTCCGATCTTGCTGAAATCATGGCGCGCATCGAGTCGTTCGGATGGCAGGAGAAGGTCGAGGCCCTGCAAAAACAGATCGATGCGCAAATCCGCAAAAGCAAGGCCGCAGCAACGAAAACTGAAAAGGACAGTGCGATTCAACGGCGACACTACCTGAAGCTGCAACAGGATTACTGGCGCGGGAAATACGAACGGTTCACAATGACCGAGGTGCCGGAAGGATTCAGCAACCGCCAGGGTGTCGACATCGGCATCATCGGCCGCTACGCCCGACTCTACCTGAAGACGGTCTTTGACCGCATCTATACGGTCAAGGGTGCAACGACTTCCGATTTCCGCAAGATATGGGGGCTGCAGGCGGAGTACGAGAAAAAGGCACGCGTCAACCACGTACACCACTGCATCGACGCCATCACGATCGCCTGCATCGGCCACCGGGAGTACCTCGCATGGAAGCGTTACGCCGAAGAGGCCGAGCGCTACCAACTCGGAGAGGGCGACCGACCCGACATCGAGAAACCGTGGCCGACCTTTACGGAGGATGTCAAGGCGGTGGCCGACGAGTTGCTTGTCTCGCACCATACGGCCGACAATATGGCCAAACAGACACGCAAAAAGCTGCGGGTCCGCGGCCTTGTCAGGCTCAACGATGCGGGCAAGCCCATCTACATGCAGGGCGACACGGCCCGGGCCCTGCTGCACAAGGATACCTTCTACGGAGCGATCGAGCGCGAGGGCGAAATCCGCTATGTCGTCCGCAAGTCGCTCGGGCAGCTGCAACCCGGCGACGTGGACAAAATCGTCGACGATGCGGTCCGCGAGCGTGTCCGGGAAGCCATCGATGCCGTGGGCTTCAAGACGGCCATGAACGCCGACGAATACACGATCTGGATGAATCGGGAGAAAGGCGTGCCAATCCGCAAGGTAAGGATATACACGCCCAGTGTCACGCAACCGGTAGCACTCAAAAAACAGCGCGACCTCTCCGTAAAGGAGTACAAACAGGATTACCATGTCGTAAACGACGGCAACTACTGCATGGCCATCTACGAGGGCGTGGACAAAAAGGGCAAGAAGAGACGGACCTTCGAGATTGTCAGCAACCTCGAAGCGGCCCAATACTTCAAGGCGAGCACCGACCGCAACGATCGGCCCGACCTGGTGCCGGTAGCCGACACAAACGGCTACCCGCTGAAATGCATCCTGAAAACAGGCACCATGGTGTTGTTTTACGAGAATACACCGGCCGAGCTTTACGAATGTTCCCGGAAAGAACTGGCAAAACGGCTGTACAAGGTAACCGGAATGAGTACGTTGACATTAAAACGCTCCAATGGAAAGGTTGACAAATATGGTACCATGACATTAAAGCATCATCAGGAGGCCCGGCCCGCCGGAGAGTTGAAGGCAAAAAGCGGCGAATGGAAACAGAATGAGGAATACAGGCCTGTCATATCATTGCTGCATACCCAACTCAACGCCTATGTCGAAGGTTATGATTTCGAGCTGACCATTACGGGCGAGATCAAATTCAAACACGCGATGCCATGCTGAAACGAGCCCTGTTCTTTTCAACCCCGTACTGTCTGAGCCTGCGCAACGGCCAGATGGTCATACATACCCGCGAAGCACCCGAGATGCGGAAAAGCGTCCCGATTGAAGATATCGGGTTCGTAGTCCTTGAAGATCAACAGACCTCCGTCACGCTGCCGCTGCTCAATGCCCTGTCGGGCAACAACGTGGCCGTTATTCTCTGCGGCGAGAACCGCATGCCGAACGCCATGCTGATGAATCTGGACTCCAACCGGACGCAGGGTGAGAACTACCGCGCGCAGATCGAAGCGAGCGAACCGCTGAAAAAAGGGCTGTGGAAACAGATTGTCGAGGCGAAGATCCGCAACCAGGCAGCGCTGCTGCGAAAGCTCGGTCGCGACGGCGACAAGCTGAAACCCTACTACATGAACGTCAAAAGCGCCGACGCGGACAACCGGGAGGGCATTGCGGCAAAGGTCTACTGGTCGGAACTGTTCGGGGCCGATTTTGTGCGATCGCGCGAAGGAGCCGCACCGAACAACCTGCTCAATTACGGATACACGATCCTGCGGGCCGCCGTAGCCCGATCGATCATGGGCTCCGGGCTCTTTCCGGCGTTCGGTATATTCCATCGAAACCGCTATAACGCCTTTCCGCTGGCCGACGATCTGATGGAGCCCTACCGACCCTATGTCGACGAGCTGGTCTACGCGCTTTGGATGCGCGGGCACAATCAGCTGACCAAAGAGGTGAAAAGCGAGCTGTTGCGGATTCTGTTCGTCGACACACGCTTCGACAAGGTATTGCGTCCGCTCGATGTCGGATTGACGTTTACGTCTGCCTCGCTGGCCAAATGTTTCTCGGGAATACAGAAGAAAATTGCATACCCCGAATTGGAATAATGCGATGACGGAACTGCGGTTGAATGCCTATCGGATCATGTGGTTGTTCGTTTTCTTCGATCTGCCGACCAATACCAAGGCCGAGCGGCGCCATGCGGCTCAATTCCGCAAGGCGCTGGAGAAAGACGGTTTTTCGATGATGCAGTTTTCGGTCTATGTCCGGCATTGCGCCTCGAAGGAGAACATGCAGGTTCACATCAATCGGGTAAGGCGTTCGATGCCGCCATCGGGATATACGAGCATCCTGGCCGTAACGGACAAACAGTACGGCGATATTCTGAATTTCTGGGGGAAAAGCGAACGCGCCAAACCCGATATGCCCCAGCAGTTGGAGTTTTTCTGAAATATTTGGCTATATTTGTTCTTTGAAATACGAAAAAAAGACATCAAATCGACTTCCGCGGAGTTCAAACCCGTTTTTTTTCAGTCGGGAAACCGGGCATAAAAGCCATAAAATCAATGCGAACACAGCCCGTGGTTGTGGTTTGATGTAGAAATTCAATAAGATACAACTTACTGCTTGCAATAAATTCTGCTATGAACGTTGTGGTTTGATGTAGAAATTCAATAAGATACAACTCCCAAGTTATATGATTCCTTGAGACCCGAGTTGTGGTTTGATGTAGAAATTCAATAAGATACAACTGGGATTGCTATACGGACAGGGTGTATTTCGTTGTGGTTTGATGTAGAAATTCAATAAGATACAACTCTTCATAGAACCATTGCGCCAAAGCTTAGTTGTGGTTTGATGTAGAAATTCAATAAGATACAACGTTTACAAGCCTTTAGGGCCAAATTTGTTGTTGTGGTTTGATGTAGAAATTCAATAAGATACAACAGTTTACCAACCATTCCGGTTGCTTTTTCGGTTGTGGTTTGATGTAGAAATTCAATAAGATACAACAATCCGAAGGGTAATATACCGCTACCGCGGGTTGTGGTTTGATGTAGAAATTCAATAAGATACAACTTCGCGCTGGTTATACCAGTGTCCGGCTATGTTGTGGTTTGATGTAGAAATTCAATAAGATACAACCAGCCGGACGATAAATGCCTACAGCGACTTGTTGTGGTTTGATGTAGAAATTCAATAAGATACAACAGATTACCGACCAAGAAGCCGCAGCCGTGGGTTGTGGTTTGATGTAGAAATTCAATAAGATACAACTGTCGCACCGCCGAACCACGACGCGAGACGTTGTGGTTTGATGTAGAAATTCAATAAGATACAACGATGGTTACGAGACTATCCTTGTCGAGGGGTTGTGGTTTGATGTAGAAATTCAATAAGATACAACACCTTTACGACGACACCCCATCGGCCGACGGTTGTGGTTTGATGTAGAAATTCAATAAGATACAACAGATAATAATCCGTATGTACCTCGTCATCGTTGTGGTTTGATGTAGAAATTCAATAAGATACAACCAGGTGAATAGTCCTTTCAAGTCGAATGTAGTTGTGGTTTGATGTAGAAATTCAATAAGATACAACAGAAGGCTATTGCATGATTGACCTCGATAAGTTGTGGTTTGATGTAGAAATTCAATAAGATACAACAAAATAGCCTGATCACGTTCCGCTCGACAAGTTGTGGTTTGATGTAGAAATTCAATAAGATACAACTTCATCCGCTCGTGGCAGATCCACGGGATAGTTGTGGTTTGATGTAGAAATTCAATAAGATACAACGCTGCCATAGGACGAAGGATTAAAAGAAGAGTTGTGGTTTGATGTAGAAATTCAATAAGATACAACATTCAACTATCCTTATTCGACTGATGTCGTTGTG
>OIDD01000814.1_pt1 | contig 15056 bp, 12 predicted proteins | sample 1606751 | NCBI WGS metagenome assembly OIDD01 (sample SAMEA3882544, study PRJEB24775) | human gut metagenome | biome: human-associated habitat; feature: intestine environment; material: feces | place: Netherlands | collected 2009/2010
GATGCAGACATGCCCGGGGCTTGTCCGCGCGACCTCAAGGCGCCCCTTTCAGGGGCCGGGGGTGTCAACAACGGATCACGGCCGTCACTCGCGCTATGCGCGAGTCCCGTTTTCCGCTTCAGAAAAAAGGGAAGAATCTTGCGACTCTTCCCTTTTTGTTTTGTCTGTATGGTACAGGGGCTTGTGCCGTTTCCGGGTTTCGGATGCCGATTCAGGCAAGGTGTAGCCGATTGTATTGCCGACCGGCCGGCGACTTATCGTAAAAATGGCTCCGTTTTGTGATTTCTCGCGGCAATGTGCTAACTTGCCTTACGGAAACCGCTTGTCGGAATCCGAACTTTAACCCAAAATATTGCAGGATATGAAGATCGTACACTGGTTGTGCGCCTTGTGCCTGGTGGCTGTGGCGGTCCCGTCGGCGGCGCAGGTGCGTATCGTAAGGCATGGAAAGGCCGTGGCGCGGATTGTCGCCGATCCGGCCGATTCGGTGGACATGCGGGCGGCGGCGCTGTTGCAGGAGCTCGTCGGACGCATCAGGGGCGCGGCTGCCCGTCGTGGCGCCGGGAAAGCCCCGTCGCGGCGACATTGTCCTCGGCGCCGGGGATGTCCGTGGATTGACCGAGGACGGCTTCCGGCTGAAGACCCGCGACGGGCGGCTGATGATCTCCGACGGAGGCGGCAAGGGGACCATTTACGGCGTGGTGACCCTGCTGGAGCAGTACCTCGGCGTCGCCTGCTACGGAAACAACGCCTGGCGGCTGACCCGGAGCCGCGACGTGACGATCCCCGCACTGGACCACGCCGAGAATCCGGCATTCCGCTATCGGCAGAGCCAGTGCTATGCGATGGCCGAACCCTTCTACCGCGACTGGTTCCGCTTTGAGGAGCCTTCGCCGGCGGCTACTGGGTCCACACCTTCGACCGCATCCTGCCGTCGGAAGTCTACGGTCGGAGCCACCCCGAATACTACGCCTTCATCAACGGCGAGCGGCGTCCGGGCAAGGCGAGCCAGTGGTGTCTGACCAATCCCGAGCTCTTCGAGGTGGTCTGCACGAAGATCGACTCGATCTTCCGGGCCAACCCCGGGATGCACACGATCTCGGTGAGCCAGAACGACGGCAACTTCACCAACTGCACCTGCCCCGCGTGTCGGGCGCTCGACGAGCGCGAGGGCGGGCCGTCTGGCAGCCTCATCCACTTCCTGAACCGGCTGGCCGACCGCTTCCCCGACAAGGAGTTTTCGACGCTGGCCTACCTCTACACGATGCACCCGCCCAAACATGTCAAGCCGCGGCCCAACGTCAACATCATGCTCTGCGACATCGACTGCAAGCGCGAGGTGCCCCTGACGGACAACGCCTCGGGCCGCGACTTTGTGCGGGCGCTGGAGGGGTGGTCGGCCATCAGCGACAACCTCTTCGTCTGGGACTACGGCATCAATTTCGACAACATGCTCTCGCCCTTCCCCAACTTCCCGATCCTGCAGAAGAACATCCAACTCTTCCGCCGCAACCACGTGACGATGCACTTCTCGCAGATCGGCGGCGAGCGGGGCAGCTGCTTCCCCGAGATGCGGGCCTACATGGTGAGCAAGCTGATGTGGAATCCCGATCTGGACAGCGACTCGCTCATGCGCTCCTTCATGCGCGGCTATTACGGTGCGGCGGCGCCCCATATCTACCAGTACGAGAAGCTGCTCGAAGGGGGCCTGCTGGCCAGCGGCAAGGAGCTCTGGATCTACGATTCGCCGGTGACCCACAAGGAGGGCATGCTCAATGGCAACTGCCGCCGGCGCTACAACGAACTCTTTGACCTGGCCGAGGCGGCCGTGGCCGACGATTCGGTGCTGCTCGACCGCGTGCGCCTCTCGCGCCTGCCGCTCCAGTACTCCGAGCTGGAGATCGACCGTGCCGAAGGGGTGCCGGACCCCGCCGCCACGGCGGCCCGGCTTGCGCTTTTCGAGGAGCGCTGCCGTCATTTCGCTGTTCCGATCATCAACGAGCGGCGCAATACGCCCGAGGAGTACTGCCGGCTCTACCGTGAGCGCTACATGCCTGACGAGACGCGGCGGCCCGATCTGGCGCGCGGTGCCCGGGTGGTGTGGATCGAGGCTCCGTCGCCCAGATACGTGCAGCTGGGTGAGACGGCGCTGACGGACGGACTCTTCGGCGGCACGACCTATGTCGAGAGCTGGGTCGGCTGGGAGGGCCGCGACGGCAGCTTCCTCATCGACCTCGGGGAGGAGAAGGAGGTGTCGGAGGTCGAGTGCGACTTTCTGCACCAGCTTGGGGCATGGATTCTGCTGCCCGAGCGGGTCTCCTGCTCGCTCTCGTGCGACAACGCCGCCTACGAGCCCTTCGGCGAGCAGGCTTTTGCCGAGGACCGCTCCCCGCAGGTCAAGTTCGTGCAGGCAACCTTCCGGCGCGACAAACCCGTTCGGGCGCGGTACGTGCGCATTGACATCGTCGGAACGAAGAACTGCCCGTCGTGGCACTACGGCGTCGGACACCCCTCGTGGTTCTTCCTCGACGAGGTGAGCGTGCGGTGACGTGGTGATACGGTGACGTGGGGGATGACGTGGTAGTGCGGCGCCGGCAGCCAGGTTGGCTGAAAAGGGGTCGATTCTGCGGAATCGGCCCCTTTTGCCCGGTCTGGATGTCCTGTCAGGCGTTCCTCCGGTCGCGGGCTGTCGTTTTTTTGCACTCCTAACGTGTTGAAGCAGCGGCGGGTATACTTGCGTGTCATTTTTTCGGACGGTGAAAAAGGACGGAAATCCATTCTGAATGATTATCTTTCAAGGGTGATTCGGCATGCGGCGGTGCCGGCCCGGGACGAAAAGGGGGTGCTCACGGCCGCTTTGTGGCGTGGGCCCCGGTGATCAGGCCGCCTCGCCGCGCACTCCGAATGACGTTTGCCTTGTGAAGAATCAGAATGAAACCATGAGACCCATTCAAACCATTGCGTGCGCGCTGTCGCTGTTCCTGTGCGGATGTTCGGCCGGAAGTGCCTTCCGGGAGGTGGAAATCGGAGAGCCCTACGGCCGCAAGGTCGACTCCGTGCTGTCGCTCATGACGCTGGAGGAGAAGATCGGCCAGCTCAATCAGTATACGGGCAACGGCCAGGCGACGGGCCCCGTCATCGACGACACGACCAAAATCGTCCAAATCGAAAAGGGGCTGGTGGGCTCCATGCTCAACATCCGGGGGGCGGAGCGGACCCGCAGGCTTCAGGAGCACGCCATGAAGTCGCGGCTGCGCATTCCGCTGCTGTTCGGGCTCGACGTCATCCACGGCATGCAGACCGTCTTTCCCGTGCCGCTGGCCGAGGCGTCGAGCTTCGATCTCGACCTCATGCGGCGCACGGCTGCCGGTGCGGCGCGCGAAGCGGCGGCCCAGGGGGTGCACTGGACCTTCGCCCCGATGGTGGACATCAGCCGCGACGCCCGGTGGGGACGGGTCGTGGAGGGGGCCGGCGAGGACCCCTGGTACGGATCGCTCGTCGCCCGGGCCCGGGTCGAGGGGTTTCAGGGCCGCTCGCTGGCGGATGTCACGACGGTGATGGCCTGTGCCAAGCATTTCGCCGCCTACGGAGCCTGCATTGCGGGCAAGGATTACAACACGACGGACCTCTCGCTCCTGACGCTGCACGATACCTACCTGCCGCCCTTCCGGGCTGCCGTCGAGAGCGGCGTTGGCTCCGTCATGAACGGATTCAACGACCTGAACGGCATTCCGGCCACGGGCAACGCATACCTCCAGCGCACGCTGCTCAAGGGCGGATGGGGATTCGACGGGCTGACCGTCTCGGATTGGGGCTCGATCGGCGAGATGGTGCCGCACGGCTATGCGGCCGATCTGCGCGATGCCGCCCGGGCCGCCATCACGGCCGGCTGCGATGTGGACATGGAGTCGCGGGCCTACGTCTCCCGGCTGCGCGAGCTGGTCGCGGACGGCGAGGTCGCCGAGGCCTGCATCGACGATGCCGTGCGGCGCATCCTGCTGAAAAAGTTTCAGCTCGGCCTTTTCGACGATCCGTTCCGCTACTGCGATCCGGAGCGGGAGGCCCGGACTGTTCTCTGCGATTCGTTGAGGAGCCTTGCACGGGAGGCCGCCGTGCGGTCGATCGTCCTGTTGAAGAACGACGGCGAAACCCTCCCGCTGGACCGTTTCACGGGGACCGTTGCGCTGATCGGGGCCCTGGCCGACTCGCGCATCGACATGCGCGGCATCTGGGCCTCCGACGGGGCGGTGGAGGAGGTGGTGACCGTCCGGGAGGGGCTCGAGGCCCGGTACGGACGAGCGAAGGTCCTCTATGCCGAGGGGTACGATCTGGAGACCAACCGGCTGCATCTGACGCCCGCGCTGGCAGCCGCCAGCCGGGCCGACGTGGTGGTGGTCGCCGTGGGGGAGCGTTATTTCCAGAGCGGCGAGGCCCGGTCGAAGGCCGACATCGCCATCCCGCGGCAGCATGAGGAGCTGGTCCGCGCCCTGAAAGGGTGCGGCAAACGGGTCATCACCCTGCTTATGGGCGGGCGTCCGATGATTTTCGACGGGGCGGCCGCCCATTCCGACGCCGTGCTGCTCACCTGGTGGCTCGGGACGGAGGCCGGGAACGCCATTGCGGACGTGCTCTCCGGGGAGTACAATCCCTCCGGGAAGCTGCCGATGACCTTCCCGGCACACGTCGGACAGATTCCCATTTACTACAACTACAAAAGCACCGGCCGCCCCGAGAGCAAGGCGGGAGGCTATACCTGCTCCTACCAGGACATCGACTTTGAACCGGCCTATCCGTTCGGCTTCGGATTGAGCTATACGACCTTTGAGATCGGCACGCCGACCCTCGAAAAGCGGGTGTGGCGGCTCGACGAGCCGGTGACGGTCCGCGTTACGGTCAAGAATACCGGTCACCGCACGGGTCGGGAGACCGTCCAGCTCTACATCCGGGATCACGTGGGTTCCGTGACCCGTCCCGTGCGGGAGCTGCGCGGGTTCCGTCAGGTGCTCCTCCGGCCCGGCGAACAGACCGAGGTCGCCTTCACCCTGGGGGCGGCGGAGCTGGGATTCTGGAACGCCGATCTGCGCTACGTCGTCGAACCGGGCGTCTTCAGCGTGATGTGCGGCCCCGATTCAAAAAACGTGAAGACAGCGGAGTTCGAGTTGCGGTAGTCGGTCCGCGTGCCCGCTTGCGGGATACCCGGGCTGTGAGCGGTCTCCCCGTGATGCCGTTTTGGAGAATCCTTGCACATCTTTGGGGATAATCCGGTAAGCGGCGAATAGTGGAAAATCGCGATTTTTGCCCGAAAAAGATGACAATTATGGAGCAACAGAACAACGGAACTCCGACGCCGCCCCGAAGCAATCCCTATGCAGGCCTGTTGTGGGTCGTGCTGATCGTCCTGTTCCTCAACGGGTTGATCTTCCCGAACTTTTCGGGCCGCCGGATCATCGAGACCGACTACGGAACCTTTATCGGCAAGGTGGACAGCGGGTTGGTCGAACGGGTCATGATCGAGGACGGCCTGATCTATTTCAGCGCCAAGGGCGAGGACGACAAGACGCAGACCTTTCAGACCGGTGAGATCGGCGATCCCGAGCTGGTCGACCGTCTGCTGAAGGCCGAGAGCCCCAATTCCGACGGACGGATCGCCTTCAACCGGAGCGTGCCCCGCCAGAACTCCCCCGTGCTCAATTTCGTGCTGATGTGGGTGCTGCCCGGTCTGGCCTTCTACCTTATCTGGCGGCAGATCGGCCGGAGCATGCAGGCCCGCATGCAGGGCGGCGGCAACTTCCTCTCGTTCGGCAGCAGCGGCGCCCGGATCTATGCCGAGTCGGACGTGAAGACCACGTTTGCCGACGTGGCCGGGCAGGATGAGGCGAAGGAGACGCTGACCGAGATCGTCGATTTCCTGCACGATCCCTCCCGCTATGCCGAGATCGGAGCCACGCTGCCGAAGGGTGCCCTGCTGGTGGGCCCCCCGGGAACCGGTAAGACGCTCATCGCACGGGCCGTGGCCGGGGAGGCGAAGGTGCCGTTTTTCGCCATTTCGGGATCGGAGTTCGTGCAGATGTTCGTCGGCATGGGCGCGGCCAAGGTGCGCGACCTCTTCAAGCAGGCGGGCGAAAAGGCACCCTGCATCATCTTCATCGACGAGATCGATGCCGTCGGCAAGCGGCGCGACGGCGCCTACGGCGGCAACGACGAACGCGAGCAGACGCTCAACCAGCTCCTGACCGAGATGGACGGCTTCGACGGCCGCAAGGGTGTGGTGATCCTGGCTGCGACGAACCGTCCCGAGAGCCTCGACAAGGCGTTGCTGCGCCCGGGGCGCTTCGACCGTCGGATTCAGATGGAGCTGCCCGACCTCGAAGGACGCAAGGCGATTCTCGGCGTGCATCTCAAACACGTGCGGCACGAGGAGGTCGACCTGGGGATCGTGGCGCGCGCGACGGCCGGGTCGTCGGGTGCCGAACTGGCGAACATCGTCAACGAAGCGGCTCTGCGGGCCGTCCGCATGGGGCGCAAGCAGGTCACGACGGCCGATCTGGAGGAGAGCGTGGAGACCGTGATCGCCGGGGCACAGAAGAAGAACAAGCTCGTCTCCGCCTCCGACAAGCAGCTTGTCGCCTGCCACGAGATCGGCCATGCACTGGTTGCCGCGATGCAGAGCCACTCGGCGCCCGTGCACAAGATTACGATCATCCCCCGCACCTCCGGAGCGCTGGGCTATACGATGCAGGTCGAGGACGAGGAGGAGCTGCTGCAGAGCCGCGAGAGCCTTTTCAACCGCATCGTCACCCTGACGGGCGGCCGTTCGGCCGAGGAGCTCGTCTGCGGGACGGTCACGACCGGCGCCTCGAACGACATCGAGCAGGCCACGCGGCTGGCCCGGGCGATGGTTACGCGTTTCGGCATGAGCGAGCGCTACGACATGATGGCGCTCGAGACGGTCAACAATGCCTATCTCGGCGGGGATGCGTCGACGGTCTGCTCCGGCGCGACGGCTGCGGAGGTCGATGCCGAAGTGCTGCGGCTGATCCGCGAGGCGCATGCAAAGGCCCGGGAGATCATCTCGGCGAATCCCGAGATCATGCGCCGCGCCACCGACTACCTGGTGGAGAAGGAGACGATCACGGGCGACGAGTTCATGAAGATCGTCCGCGAGTGCTCCGGGAAGCAGTGACCCGCACCCTTCACCGGCGGCGTGTTGCGTGCGGCACGCGTCCGGCCGGGACGGTTCCCGCCGTGGCCTGCCGGCCGTCATTCCGGGTGTGCGCATTGTCCGGCACGGGTTCTTCCGGCTGCGGCATGTTCGGGGGTCAAAAGGGGTAAAAAAACGAAATATTGCATATTTTTGTGCCGTGTGCGGCAATACAATGTCTCCGTCGCGGAATTACCTTTGCGGTGAAGTGATTAAAAACGGAAAAGCCATGTTACGGAAATCGGATCGGAGTGGAAATCTCTTCAGGTATTGGTGGGTTTCGCTTGTCGTCGGAGTATTGGGTATTGCGACCGGAGTTGCATGTGTTGTCGTCCCGGCGGATTCGCTGGCGGTATTGACGGTCTTCTTTATCTCGGTGCTGGTTGTCGGCGGTATTTTCAACATCGCGTGGGCCGTGGCGAACCGCAACTGGAACGATACGTGGGGCTGGAGCCTGGCCCGGGGACTGATCGAGTTGCTGCTTGGCGTGTGGCTGATGCTGCTGCCCCTGCCGCTGGTTACGACGCTGCTGATCTATGTCGTCGGCTTCTGGATGCTGTTTCAGTCCGTGCTCGGTATTTGCGAATCGTGCGCGCTGGCGCCGTTCCGCGGAACGGGATGGGGCTGGCTGCTTGCCTGCAATATCCTGAGCCTGATCTGTTCGTTTGTTTTTCTGGCTGCGCCTCTTTACGGAGGAATCTTTATCCTTGCCTGCGTCGGTACGGCCTTTATCTTTTACGGAATTTTCCGGATTGTGCTGGCGTTTGTCTGGCGTCGGATCAACAGGGAGCTCCGCCGGTCGGGCGGAGACGGATTCGTCGACGCGGAGGTGGTCGAATAACGGCATCCGGTGTGCGGAGGCCGGGGGTCCGGACCCCGGCCCACACACCGTTTTTTCATTCTCTTTTCCTTATAATCCGGTTGTCGGAGCACCCGTGCGTTCCGGCAGCCGGTTTTTCGTGTCCGGTCCGTTTCCGTCGCGGATGGGAACAATAAAAAACCGCGTCAGACTTTTGTCTGACGCGGTTTTCAGTGCCCAGGACAAGACTCGAACTTGCACGAACGCAATTGTTCACTACCCCCTCAAAGTAGCGTGTCTACCAATTTCACCACCTGGGCCTCTATGGCCGATTTGTAATTCGGGTGTGCAAATATAGATACTATTTTGTGATTCGCAAAATTTTTCTGCCAAAATCCCGAAAAAATAGCTCCGAAACAGCGACGGGACCCCGCAAAGGGTCCCGTCGTATCGGTCGGAAAGGCCGTTTGGCCCGCCTGGCTGCCCTCCGCCCGCATTGGGCGGGGCGGCGTGTCAGCGGAGCGTCATCTCCCGGATGAGCTCCCCGGCATCGCCGACGCGGTCGATGACGAACAGCACGTAGCGGATGTCCACGGCGATGTTGCGGCAGATCGTCGGGTCGAAGGCAATGTCGCTCATCGTCGAGCGCCACGTGCGGTCGAAGTTCAGGCCGATGAGCTCGCCGCGGGCGTTCAGCACCGGCGATCCGGAGTTGCCGCCCGTCGTGTGGTTCGTCGCCAGGAAGCAGACCGGCACCGTGCGGCGGCCGTCGATCTCGACGCCCCAGCGTCCGTAATCCTTCGTCGCGTAGAGGTCGCGCAGCCGCTGCGGAATGTCGTAGTCGTAGATTTCGGGGTTGTCCTTGGCGATGATGCCGTCGAGGGTCGTCTGCGGCGTGTGGTACTCGCCGTCGGCGTACTCATAGCCGGCGACGGAGCCGTAGGCCACGCGCAGCGTGAGGTTGGCGTCGGGGTAGAAGGCCCGCGTGGTGTCCCATTCGCGCAGCCCGCGGATGTAGCAGGTGTAGAGCTCGTTCAGGCGCCGGCTGTTGAGGTTGCGCAGGGCGTCGGTGCCGAGCAGCCAGCCGATGTGCTTCGTCATGCGCGTGACGCCGACGCGCAGCGAGTCCGAGAGGGGCGTTGCGCCGCCCTGCCATACCTCGTCGAAGACCCGGTCGGCAAAGGCTTCGACGGAGCCGGCCGCCGCCACGCCGTCGAGGAACTCCGGCACCTGGTACTGTGCCGGGCAGCGCTCGGCGTACTGACCGAAGAGGTAGCGGTAGAGGGCCCGTTCGGTCGGCTCGCACCGTGCGAAGAGCTCCGCGGCGCGCTCCGCATCCGAATATTTCGCCGGCAGCGAGCGCAGCGTCTCCAGCGTGATCTCGCGGGCAAAGTAGGGCTCCGTGACGCGGGCGTATTCGGCCTTGAGGTCGCGCACGACGTCGCGGTAGGCGGGTTTGTCCGCGGCCCAAGCGGTGAAGCGCTCCTCGTAGTCGCGCTTCGAGGCCACGGTGCCGCGGCGCGTGAGGCCCAGCACCTCGCCCTGCCATTTCTTCCAGGCGTTGGCGATGGCGGCGTGCTTGGCCGCATAGTGGATGCGCAGCGCGGGGTCGCTCGCCTGGGCGGCGGCGATGATTGCGAGGCGACCGTCGCGGATGGCGATCTTCGCCGGGTCGGCATCCGAGAGGATGTACTCCTGCGTGTTGCCCGGGAAGCCGTAAATCATCGTGAAGTCCCCCTCGCGCACCCCCTTCGTCGAGATCGTGAAGTGCTTTTTCGGCCGGTAGGGGACGTTGTCGGGCGAGTAGGCCGCCGGCTTGTTATCCTTTGAGGCGTAGATGCGGAAGAGGGAGAAGTCGCCCGTATGGCGCGGCCAGATCCAGTTGTCGGTGTCGCCGCCGAACTTGCCGATCGACGAGGGAGGCGCCGCCACGAGGCGCACGTCGTCGAACTGCTCGTAGACGAACAGGAACTGCTGGTTGCCGTAGTACATCTGTTCGACCGAGGCCCGGTAGCCCGTCCCTTCGGCCTCGGCCGCACGGATGATCTCCGCGGCCGTCTCGCCCGCCGCGAGGCGGTCGGTGATCTCCTCCATCCTGACGAGGAACTTCACGTTCAGCTTCTCGTTGGGCAGCTCCTCGGCGCGCGTGCGGGCCCAGAATCCGTAGGTCAGGTAGTCGTGCTCGACGGACGAGTGGGCCTGGATGGCGTCGTAGCCGCAGTGGTGGTTGGTCAGCAGCAGCCCTTCGGCCGAGATCAGCTCGCCCGTGCAGCCGCCGTCGAAGAGTACGACGGCATCCTTCATCGAGGCGCGGTTGATCGAGTAGATCTCTTCGGCCGTGAGGCGGAATCCTTTGGCGCGCATGTCGTCGATGCGCGTCGAGATGAGGCTCGGGAGCCACATGCCCTCATCGGCGAGGGCGGGCAGCAGCGTCAGCGCCGCCAGCAGTGTCAGCAAGGTTCTTTTCATAGGGTTATAAAAGGTCGGTGAATTTTTCCAGTTCGGTGTAGAGCCGCTGTACGGGCAGCCCCATGACGTTGTAGAACGAGCCGTCGATGCGCTCGATCGCGGCGTAGCCGATCCACTCCTGAATGCCGTAGGCGCCGGCCTTGTCGAAGGGACGGAACGTGTCGACATAGTAGACGGTCTCCTCGTCGGTCAGGGGGCGGAACCAGACGTCGGTCTCGACGGCGAAGGTGTGCATGCGGGTGGCGGTGCGGAGCGTGACGCCCGAGACGACCGTGTGGCGGTGGCCCGAGAGGGCGCGGAGCATCGCCAGTGCCTCGTCGCGTCCGGCAGGCTTGCCCAGCACGCGGTCGCGGAGCACGACCACCGTGTCGGCCGTGAGCAGGATCTCCCCGGCGGCGAGCGGCGCGGGGTAGGCCTCGCTCTTGAGGCGCGAGAGGAAGACCGGTACCTCGCGGGCGGGCAGTGCCGCGGGGTAGTGCTCTTCGCAGTCGTATTTCGGGGCAAGAGTGTAGGGCAGGCCGCAGGCGGTCATGAGCTCCCGGCGGCGCGGGGACTGCGAGGCGAGCAGCAGGCGGCGGGAGCGGAGTTTTTCGTGCAGCAGCATGGTGTGCGGATGTTAGCGGATGTCGAAATTGAGCAGTTTGCGCCCCTCGAGTGTGGCGCGGAGGTTGTCGCCCGCACGAACGGGCCCGATCCCGGCCGGGGTGCCGGTGTAGAGCAGGTCGCCCATGCGCAGGGTCATCTGCTGCGACACGGCGACGATCAGCCGGTCGACGTCGAAGAGCATCTCGGACGTGTCGCCGCGCTGGCGCACCTGGCCGTTGACCTCCAGCGTGAAGTGCAGGCGGCGGATGTCGCCGCCCAGCTCCGATAACGGGATGAACACGGGTGAGAGGGCCGCCGAGTGGTCGAAGGCCTTGCTGCGCTCCCACGGCAGCCCCTCGGCGATGGCCTGCCGCTGGAGGTCGCGGGCCGTGAAGTCGATGCCAAGTCCCACCTCGTCGTAGTAGCGGTGGGCGAAGCGCTCGGAGATGGCGCGGCCCACGCGGTTGATGCGCACGACCAGCTCGCACTCGTAGTCCACCTGCTGCGAGAAGGCGGGGATGTAGAAGGGGTCGTTGTTGCGCAGCAGCGCCGTGTCGGGCTTCAGGAACCAGACCGGCTCGGCCGGGCGGGCGGTGCCGCCGCCGACGGCGCGGTGCAGCTCTTCGGCGTGCGCCGCATAGTTGCGGGCGATGCAGATGATCTTCATGGTGTCGTATGGTTCGGACCCGTCGGCCGGGCGGGGCGCCCGAGCAGGCGCTCCGTGAGCCGTTTGCGGATCGGTATGTCGTAGTATTTCAGGCTGACCCATGCCAGCAGCAGGCACCCCGCGACGAGCGCCGCGGCTCCGGGCAGCGACTCGCCGAAGGTGAGCTGTTCGCGCTTCACCCACCCGTAGTAGAGGTAGATGAAGGGGTAGTGGACGATGTAGAGCGGGTAGGAGATCGCACCCAGGAAGCGGCACAGCGCCCCCGTGAAGCGGTCGGTCGTTTGGCCCGAGGCGCCGATCCACACCAGCAGCGGGAAGGCCGCGACGGCGCAGAGCGTGTCGTAGAGGCCGTTCATCCAGCGGGCGTCGGCCCCGCCGATGCGGGGCACGGTGAGCAGCGCGACGACCGCCAGCCCCGACCACCAGAAGGCGCCGCGGATGCGGAGCGCCCCGCCGCGGCGGAAGAGGTGGTAGAGGAGCAGTCCGGCCGGGAAGGCGAACAGCACGCGGAGTATGCCGCCGAGAAACTCCATGCCCGTGAGCGAGTAGCCGACGCAGATGTCGCCCAGCGGCCCGAGCGTGGCGTAGAGGGCCAGCCCGGCTCCGGTTGCGGCGACCAGCGCGGCGAGGGCGCGGGTCGACAGGCGGTGGATGAAGAGCGCATAGCAGAGGTTGGCGATGTACTCGAAGAGCAGCGACCAACTCGGGCCGTTGAGCGGGTACATCTCGCCCAGCCCGCGGATCTCGCACCCTACGGGTGCCGGGAGGAGCAGGGCGTTGAGTAGCGTGGCGACGGCCAGTGCCCCGAGGCTTACGGACGCCACGTCCCAGACGGGGCACTCCTGCACGTAGAACATCGCCCCGCCGAGCAGCGCCCCGAAGAGGATCATCGGGTGCAGGCGCACGAGGCGCCGCTTGAGGAACGCTCCGGCCGTGAGGTGCCGCCAGCGGTCGTCGTAGGCGTATCCGATGACGAAGCCCGAGAGGAGGAAGAAGAAGTCGACGGCCAGGTAGCCGTGGTTGATGCGCTGGTCGAGGTGGCTCGTGGCGTAGGCCTCGAACAGGTGGAAGCAGACGACCACGAGGGCCGCCACGCCGCGCAGTCCGTCGAGGATCGCGTAGTGGGGTTTCGTATCGGGAAAGGCACCGGTCCGGGGTTGTGTCATGGGTGTTGTCGGTGTTCGGGTTCGGTTATTTTTCCGGCTTTCCGGCGCGCAGCAGTTCGACCATGCGTGCGGCGAAGCGGTCGCTGGCTCCGGGGCCGCCGATGACGGTGCGCAGCTCCCGGAAGTCGGCCAGCATGCGTTCGCGCTTTTCGCCGCCGGGCAGGATCGCGCGCAGCTCGCGCTCGGCGCGCGTCGTGTCGAGGCTGGACTGAAGCACCTCGGCCACCGATTCGCGCCCGAGGTTGAGGTTCACGAGTGAGATCCACGGGCAGCGCACCACAAGGGGCATGCAGCGGTACTCGATGGCCGGCAGACGGTAGACGACCACCTCGGGCGTGCCCAGCAAGGCCGTCTCGAGCGTTGCCGTGCCCGAGGTGACGACGGCGGCCTCGGCGGCAAGGAGCGTCTCGTAGGTCTGGTCGCAGACGTAGCGGATGCCGCTTTCGGCGGCCGCCTCCTCGTAGAGTGCGCGGTCGAGCCACGGCACCCCTGCCACGACGAACTGCCAGCCCTCGAAGCGCTGTGCCAGGCGTGCCATGAGCGGAAGGTTCTTGCGGATCTCCGAGCGGCGGCTGCCGGCCAGCAGGGCGATGATCGGCCGCGGGTCGAGGCCGTTGCGGCGGCGAAACTCCTCGGGTGTCGGGAGTGCGGCACGGCGTGCCTCCAGTGCGTCGACCAGCGGGTTGCCCTCGAAGAGGGGCTCGATGCCGTGGCGCGGGAAGTAGTCGCACTCGAAGGGGAAGATGACGAAGAGGCGGTCGACGTCGCGCCGCAGCGCGCGGATGCGCCCCTCGCGCGAGGCCCAGACCTTCGGGGCGATGTAGTAGAAGGTGCGGATGCCGTGTGCATGGGCCCAGCGGGCCATCTTCATGTTGAAGCCCGGGTAGTCGACGAGGATCAGCACGTCGGGCTGCCAGGCGGCAACCTCCTCGCGGCACTCGCGCATCTGACGGCGGATCGTGTCGAGGTTGCGCAGCACCTGCACCACGCCGAAGAACGACGTCTCGCGGTAGTGCTTGCAGAGGTTCTGCGCGCCGCCCGCCGCGGCCATCAGGTCCCCGCCCCAGAAGCGGAACTCCGCCGCGGGGTCGGCCTTGCGGAGCCCCTTTATGAGGTTTGCTCCGTGCAGGTCACCCGACGGCTCGCCGGCAATGAGAAAATACTTCATGAACCTGTCACTTTTTACCTTTCACCTTTCACTTTTCCAGCAGGTCGGGACGCAGGCGGCGCGTGCGCTCCCACGACTGTTCGTCCTGCCACTTCTCGATCTCGGCGAAGTTGCCCGACAGCAGCACGTCCGGCACGCGCCAGCCCCGGAACTCTGCGGGCCGCGTGTAGATGGGCGGCGCCAGCAGGTTGTCCTGGAACGAGTCGGTCAGCGCCGAGGCCTCGTCACCGATCGCCCCGGGGATGAGCCGCACGACCGAGTCGGCGATGATGCAGGCGGCCAGCTCGCCCCCCGTGAGGACGTAGTCGCCGATCGAAATCTCGCGCGTGATGAGGTGCTCGCGGATGCGGTGGTCGATGCCCTTGTAGTGGCCGCAGAGGATGATGATGTTCTCGAGCGTCGAGAGACGGTTGGCCTCGTGCTGGTCGTAGCGCACGCCGTCGGGCGAGGTGTAGATCACCTCGTCGTAGTGCCGCTCGGACTGGAGCTTCTCGACCAGCTCGAAGACCGGTTCGCACTTCATGACCATGCCCGCCTCGCCGCCGAACGGATAGTCGTCCGTCGTCTTGCGGCGGTCGTGGGCGTAGTCGTGGAGGTTGTGTACGACGATTCGGGCAAAGCCCTTCTCCTGCGCCCGCTTGAGGATCGATTCGTTCAGGGGCGAGGTCATGAGGTCGGGGACCGAGGAGATGATGTCGATGCGCATGGCAGTGTCGTTTTTTCGGATTTACTGCGGCCGGAAGATGATGTCCTTCGTCGAGCCGGCGGCCAGCGGCACTTCGCGGCCGTTGTCGAGCGTGAAGCCCGCATAGCCCATCGCGGTGAAGAGGCGGATGATCTCCGGCCGGTTTTCGCCGCCCGTCTCGATGAGCACCACGGGGCGCAGGCGCTCCAGAAGGGGCTGCATCTCGCGCATGACGTGGAGCTCGTACCCCTCGATGTCGCACTTGACGAAGTCCAGACGGTCGAGCGATGCGAAGAGCCGGCTGCCGCGCCGCATT
>OIDD01000819.1_pt1 | contig 15000 bp, 15 predicted proteins | sample 1606751 | NCBI WGS metagenome assembly OIDD01 (sample SAMEA3882544, study PRJEB24775) | human gut metagenome | biome: human-associated habitat; feature: intestine environment; material: feces | place: Netherlands | collected 2009/2010
TTTTATATTTATTATAATGTGTTATGACTGCGTCGGAGGTACGCCATCTGTCCTGGCAGGCTTGCCGGAACGGATGTAATCCTGCACCAGCACATAGACCACCGAGCACACCGGTACGCCCAGCAGCATACCCAGCACGCCGAAGGCGCCGCCGCCGATGGTCACGGCCGCCAGCACCCACAGTCCCGGCAGACCCACAGACTTGCCCACCACCTTGGGGTAGATCAGGTTGCCCTCCACCTGCTGCAATATCAGCAGGAAGATCAGGAAGGTCAGCGCCTTGATGGGACTTTGGAACACGATGAGGAACGCGCCGGTGGCCGCGCCGATCCACGCGCCGAAAATGGGGATCAGCGACAGGGACGCGATGATGACCGATACCGGCAGCGCGTAGGGCAGGCGCAGGATCAGCATACCGATGCAGCACAGGGTGCCCAGGATAAACGCCTCGGTCACCTGTCCGGTGACGAAGCTGGAAAAGGCGTTGTTGGTCAGGCTCAGCAGGCGCATAAGACGGTCGGCGGCCTTCTGGGGCAGGATCCGCCGCAGCAGGCGGCGGGACTGTGCCAGAAGCGTCTCCTTCTGGGCCAGCAGATACAGGGAGAACACCAGCGCCAGCAGGAAGTTCACCAGCGCGGACAGAATGGACGTAGTGATGTTCAGGGTGGTATTTACCACGCTGTCGCCCTTCTCCTGTAGGAAACCGGTGATGGTATCCTTGACCTGGTCGGCGCTGAGGGACAGCTCCGGCAGCGTCACGCCGTGCTCGGCAGCGAAGTCGCTGAGATTTGTCCACCAGACCTGGATCTGGTTCACATAGGTGGGGATATTGGCTACCATAGTAGTGCCGGCCTCCTCCAGACGGGGGATAAGGATGAAGAAGATAGCAAAAATGATACCCAGGAACAGCAGCAGCGTCAGCGTCAGGCAGACAGGCCGCTTCAGCTTGGCGTTCCACGGACTGTTCCATTTGATCAGGCCGCGGTCCCACAGGCGCTCCAGCGCCACCATCATCAGGTTCAGCACAAACGCGATGCAGATACCGATCAACAGCGGCGAGAGCAGGTCCAGCAGACTGCCCAGCACACCGCTGATCCACTTCAGGTTGTTCAGTCCCCAGTACAGCAGTGCCGCAAAGGCGATCAGCAGCATGATCCGCTTGATATTTTTCTTATTCAGGTCCAAAGCCATCCCGCCCTTCGGTCATGTTACACTATATATTATCACGTCCTGTGTAAAGTTTCCATGCAAAAAGCGGCGCAAAGTGGAAAATTTTTGTGAACAGTCCGGCGGCGCCTATCAAAAATACTTTTCCCTATCGGAAACTCCCACTTGCATTTTGTCGAACCATTCGATAAACTGTAAGGTGACTGAAAGATTTTTCACATACGGAGGTATTCCCTATGAAGCAGCTCAACCGCTGGGTCTACGCCATTGTGGGCGTCATCGTCCTGCTGTTCGCAGGTCTTGTGTACGCCTGGAGCGTGCTGTCCACCCCCATCGGCGCAGAGTTCACCGGCTGGACGAAGGCCCAGCTGAGCCTGACGTTCACCCTGGTGATGATCCTGTTCTGTATCGGCTCCCTGCTGTGCGGCCTGCTGGCCGGAAGGCTCAGCGCCAAAAACGCCGTGCGCCTGGGCGCAGTCCTGTTTCTGGCCGGCTTTTTCATCGCCAGCCGCTGCCAGTCGCCGCTGACGCTGTACCTGGGCTTCGGCGTGCTGTGCGGCCTCGGCTCCGGCCTGAGCTATAACGCCGTGATGAGCACCATGGTCCGCTGGTTCCCGGATCGGCCCGGCCTGATCTCCGGCGTGCTGCTGATGGGCTTCGGCGGCGGCAGCTTTCTGATCGGCAAGCTGTACCAGGCCTGGACGCCTGCCGGCGTCGGCGGCTGGCGCACCAGCTTTCTGGTGCTGGGCATCGTGTGCTTTGCGGTGCTGGCGGTGTGCTCCTTCTTTTTCGTAGCACCCGGTGCGGACTTTACCGCCCCGGCGGTCAAGGGCGGCAATGCCGTGTCCCGTCCCGCTGCCGCGGATGTCACTCCCGGCCAAATGCTGAAAAAAACCACTTTCTGGCTGTACTACGTCTGGGCCATCGCGGTCAGCGCTGCCGGACTGGCCCTGATCTCTCAGGCCAGCGGCGTGGTGTGGCAGGCCAGCGCCGACCAGACGGCGGCCTCCGTGGCCACCATCGTGGGCCTGATCTCCATCTGCAACGCCGTGGGCCGCGTGCTCTTCGGCGGGATGTACGACAAGTACGGCCGCAGCCTGTCCATGCAGCTGGTGAACGGCCTGTTCATCCTGACCTCTGCGGTGCTGCTGCTGGCCATGTCCAGAGGCAGCGTGGCGGTGGTCATCCTGGGCTTTGTGCTGGGCGGTCTGGCCTATTCCGGCGTCACGCCCACCAACTCCGCCTTCTGCCGCGCCTATTTCGGTCCCGGCCACTATCCGGTGAATTTCCCCCTGATCAACACGAACCTGATCTTCGCCAGCTTCGGCAGCACCGTCTCCGGTGCGCTGTATGACGCCGGCGGGTCCTATAACAGCACGTTTCTCCTGATCATCGGCCTGGCGGCGGTGGGTATCGTCTGCTCCCTGGCCATCTCTGCCATCGACAAAAAGGGAAACTAAGGCACAGAACAGAGCGCCTGACCCGCTGGGTCAGGCGCTCTCTTTATTCGGATATGCGGAACAGACGCTTGCCGTTTTCCAGTGTGGCGCGGGCCAGCTGCTCCACGGGAACGCCCTTCCACTCCGCCAGCTTCTCCGCCACCAGGCGGACATAGGCGGAGTCGTTGCGCTCGCCCCGATGGGGCACCGGGGTCATGTAGGGGCTATCCGTCTCGATGAGCATACGGTCCAGGGGCGTAACGGCGGCCACCTCCGGAGCGCGGCGGGCGTTTTTGTAGGTCACAGTGCCGTCGAAGCCCAGGTACCAGCCCAGGTCCAGCAGCTCCCGCGCCATCTCCGGGCTGCCGGAGAAGCAGTGGAACACGCCGGTAACATCGGGGAACTCCCGAACGATGGCCAGCGAGTCCCCGTGGGCCTCGCGGTCGTGGAAAATGACCGGTAGGCGCAGCGCGCGGGCCAGCGCCAGCTGGGCGCGCAGCACCTGCTGCTGGAGCTTCCGGGGCGGGTTCTCAGCCCAGTAGTAGTCCAGACCGATCTCACCGATGGCCGCCACCTTGGGCTGTCGGGCCAATTCACGCAGCACGTCGATATCCGCCGGGACAAAGCCGGCGCAGTTCTCCGGGTGGATGCCCACGGCGGCGTAGACATGGGGGTAGGCAGCGGCGTAGGACACCGCCTTGCGGGAGCTGTCCAGATCGCAGCCGGGGTTCAGCACCAGGGCGACACCGCGCTGCGGCAGGCTCTCCAGCAGCAGCTCGCGGTCCGGGTCGAAGGCCTCATCGTCGTAGTGGGCGTGGGTGTCAAACAGCATGGCTCACGCCTCCAGACGGACCTTGCCCAGGGTCGTGCTGTCCACGTTCTGCTCCTTGATGGCCTTCAGGCGGGCCATGTGGGGCTGCTGCATATGGACGCGCTGGTGTTCGGCGCTCTGCCAGCGCTCGATAAGCAGCAGCTCGTTCTCGTCCTGGGCAGAGAAGTAGTAATCATAGGCCAGGCAGCCGTCCTCCTGGCGAATAAGGGTCAGGATGCCCTCCTCCACCAGCTGGCGGACAAATTTCTCCCGGCAGCCGGGCTTGGCCTGGTAGCGGACATACAGCATGAGTTCTTCCATCGTGCACCTCCGGTGTTTTTTTGCTATTGTAGCACTTCGGGCGGGCAGGTGCAAATATTTCTGCGGCGAAGCGCAAAAAAGCATTTACAAGCTGTATAAAATAAGATATACTTTACAAGCTGTATTTTATTTCCGGGTGGGATACGCCCCGGAGCCAAGACAAGATAGGGTGGGAGAGAAACATGGCAACGGATTTTTCCAGAACACTGAGCCTGCTGCGGCAGGAGAAGGGCATCAGCCAGCGGAAGGCAGCGGCAGCGCTGGGAATCAGTCAGGCGCTGCTGAGTCACTATGAAAACGGCATACGGGAGCCGGGTCTGGCCTTCGTGTGTAAGGTGTGTGACTTTTACCGGGTGTCGGCGGACTTTCTGCTGGGCCGCACCGCCAACCGGGACGGCGCGATGATCGACTCGGAAACGCTGTACGACGGCAGCACGGAGAAGGGCTCCCTGCGGGGGAGCATCATGGCCACGCTGCAGAAGAAGCTGGCGGTGAACACCACAGGGCTGCTGTTCGACCTGCTGAGCCGCACCAACAGCCGGGAGGCCATCACCGCCGCCGGAGACTGCCTCGGCGCCACGCTGTACGATCTGCTGCGGCGGCTGTACCGGCAAAGCGGCGGCAATGAGGATCTGTTCGCCACAGAGGCGGTGGACTTCGATGCCGGCGCAGTGGACGCGGCGCTGCTGCGGAGCCGCGGAGCCTATATGCGGGCACTGACGGAGGCGGATGAGCTGCCCCACCTGAGCTCCGACGCGCTGACCACCCTGCCCGGCATCGGGCAGAGCGCCGCTCAGGTCATCCACAACGTGGACGAACGGGCAGGGAAGTAAGGAGGTTTTCTGTATGTTTGACCAATCCCATATCCGCAATTTCTCCATCATCGCCCACATCGACCACGGTAAATCCACGCTGGCGGATCGGCTGCTGGAGAAGTGCCACGCCGTTCCGGAGCGCGAGATGGAGAACCAGCTGCTGGACAATATGGACCTGGAACGCGAGCGCGGCATCACCATTAAATCCAGAGCCGTGCGTATTTTCTATACCGCCAATGATGGGGAGACCTACGCCCTGAACCTGATCGACACGCCGGGCCACGTGGACTTCAACTACGAGGTCAGCCGGTCTCTGGCCGCCTGCGAGGGCGCGCTGCTGGTGGTGGACGCCACCCAGGGCGTGGAGGCGCAGACCCTGGCCAACACCTATCTGGCCATGGACCACGACCTGGAGATCCTGCCGGTGTTCAACAAGATCGACCTGCCAGCCGCCGACCCCCTGAAGGCCAAGCAGGAGGTGGAGGACATCATCGGCCTGCCGGCACTGGAGGCCCCGGAGATCTCCGCCAAGCTGGGCACCAACATCGAGGCCGTGCTGGAGGACGTGGTACAGAACGTGCCCGCGCCCAAGGGCGACCCCAAGGCGCCCCTGCAGGCGCTGGTGTTCGACAGCCAGTACGACCCCTACGTGGGCGTGGTGGTGTATTTCCGTATCAAGCAGGGCACCATGCAAAAAGGGCAGACCATCCGCATGATGGCCACCGGTGCGGAGTACACCATTCTGGAGTGCGGCTACCTCAAGCCCATCGGCAACGAGCCGACGGACGCCTTACAGGCCGGCGAGGTGGGCTATTTCACCGCCAGCATCAAAAACGTGAAGGACACCCAGGTGGGCGACACCGTCACCGACGCGGCGAACCCCGCCGCCGAGGCGCTGCCCGGCTACCGCCCGGCGCAGTCCATGGTATACTGCGGCATCTACACCGAGGATGGCAGCAAGTACCCGGATCTGCGGGACGCGCTGGAAAAGCTGCAGCTGAACGACGCCAGCCTGACCTTCGAGCCGGAGAGCTCCGTAGCCCTGGGCTTCGGCTTCCGGTGCGGCTTTTTGGGTATGCTCCACATGGAGATCATCCAGGAGCGTCTGGAGCGGGAGTTCAACCTGGACCTGGTGACCACGCTGCCCAGCGTCATCTACCACGTCTACAAATCCGATGGTACCATGGTGAAGGTGGACAACCCCCACAACTACCCCGACCCCGGCACCATCGAGCACGCCGAGGAGCCGTATGTCAAGGTGTCCATCATCAGTCCCCAGGACTATGTGGGCAACATCATGCCCATGTGCCAGGACCGCCGGGGCGAGTTCAAGGATATGCAGTATCTGGACACCCACCTGGTGGAGCTGCACTATCAGATGCCGCTGAACGAGATCATCTACGACTTTTTTGACACGCTGAAGGCCAACACCAAGGGCTACGCCAGTCTGGACTATGAGCTGTCCGGCTACCGCACCAGTGATCTGGTGAAGGTAGACCTGCTGCTCAACGGCGACGGCGTGGACGCCCTGAGCTTCATCGCCCACAAGGACAAGGCCTATCCCCGGGCCCGGCGGCTGTGCGAAAAGCTGAAGGAGAACATCCCCCGCCAGCTGTTTGAGGTGCCCATCCAGGCGGCCATCGGCGGGCGCATCATCGCCCGGGAGACGGTAAAGGCCATGCGCAAGGACGTGCTGGCCAAGTGCTACGGCGGCGACATTACCCGCAAGAAGAAGCTGCTGGAAAAGCAGAAGGAGGGCAAGAAGAAGATGCGGAATCTGGGCACGGTTCAAGTGCCTACGGAAGCCTTCATGGCTGTGCTCAAGCTGGACAGCGATTGATAACAGGAGGAACGCACATGGAACAGGTCACGTTTGACGATTTCATGAAGCTGGATATCCGGGTGGGCACCATTGTGGAGGCCCGGCCCTTTGAAAAGGCCCGGAAGCCCGCTTATCAGCTGCTGGTGGACCTTGGCCCGGAGCTGGGCCGGAAGCGCTCCAGCGCCCAGATCACCCAGCAGTATACCCCGGAGGAGCTGGTGGGTAAGCAGGTGCTGGCGGTGGTGAATTTTCCGCCCCGTCAGATCGCCAACTTCTTCTCCCAGGTGCTGGTGCTGGGGACCTACTCCCAGGGCGGCGTGGTGCTGATCACGCCGGACAAGCCCGTGGAAAACGGGGACCGGCTGGGGTAAAATAGGAGGTATCGCATATGGCAGGATTCGGCGTTCTGATTGTTTCTGGTATATTATCGGCGATTTTTCTGTTCTTCATCGCCGTGTTTGCCGCCGCGGCGGCGTATATCATGGCCAGCTATGTGCTGGAGGGCTTTTCCATCGCCTGCATGCGCAAAAAAGCGGGCGACGCACATACATTCCCTGCCTGGATTCCCTTTTACAGCAAGTATCTGCTGGGAAGGCTGGCAGACCGGCGGGTCATGGGCGCCGTGTCGGCCCTTCTGACGCTTCTGTCCGTCTGCCTTTGCGTCTATTTCTACGTCTGCCGGGAGCTGAATACTCTTTGGTTCATCCTCCTGCTGATGGCCCTGTTGGCGGTCTTTATCCTGGACACCCTGATCGCCCACCGGATCTATAAAAGCCGCGCCGGTAAATATGGGGACGTCCTGACCGTGTTCACCGTTTTATCCCTGGGCCTGCTCCGCCCGGTGTTCCTGTTTGCTGTCCGCAATCGGGCAGCGGAGAGCGTGCCGGCCCCGGAGTGTGGAAATTGAGTAAAAATCCCGGAGGGAGATGTGATAGCATGGCCGAGGAAAAGCTGTTTATTGAGGCATCCGAAGAGGATGTGCCGTCCATTATCGCCCTGCGGCAAAGAATCTGGGGCACCACATACCGAGGCGTTTACCCCGACAGCATGATAGATAACTTTGACTGGGACTGGCACAGGGAAATGGAGCTGCTGAGGGTCCATCATCCGGCGTATTCTGTGTACTTGGTCCGAAAGGACCGGCAGGACATTGGCTACCTGACGATAAACGAAGCCGATGTAATCACCCTGCAATCCCTGTATATTTCCGCCGAATACCAAAGACAGGGGATCGGCCGGCAAGCGTTCGATTTCGTGAAAGCGTATTGCAGAGCGCACCAGGCCGCCTCCTTTGTCTGCCACTGTGTCCCGGAGAATCTTAACGCCCGCAGCTTCTATGAGCGCATGGGCGGCAAGGTGATCGGGCAGGACCTGGCAAACGAGGAACGGTGGCAGAACTCTGTCACTTATCGGTTTACCCTGACACAATAAAATTGCTCAAAAGAAAGTTGAGGATCACCTATGAACAACATTACCAGAACCGCCATGATCACCATCTGCGGGCGGCCCAATGTGGGCAAGTCCAGCCTGACCAACGCCCTGGTGGGCGAGAAGATCGCCATCGTGTCCGACAAGCCCCAGACCACCCGCAACCGGATTTACGGCGTGGTGAACCGGGGAGACACCCAGTATGTGCTGCTGGACACCCCGGGCCTGCACAAGCCCCGTTCCCGGCTGGGGGACTATATGGTGAAGGTGGTGCGGGAGAGCCTGGAGCAGGTGGAGGCCGCCCTGCTGCTGGTGGAGCCCATCGCCCATGTGGGGGAGCCGGAGAATATCCTGCTCCAGCGCATCCAGGAGGAGCACCTGCCCTGCGTGCTGTGCATCAACAAGATCGACACCGTGGAGAAAAAGGACGACCTGCTGGAGGTTATTGCCGCCTACAGTGCCGTGTATCCCGGGTTTGACGCCATTATCCCCATCTCCGCCCGAACCGGCGACGGCCTGGAGGACCTGATGGCCCAGCTGCAGACCTATGCCGCGGAAGGCCCCCAGCTGTTCCCCGACGGCATGACCACCGACCAGCCCGACGCCCAGGTCTGCGCCGAGATTGTCCGGGAGAAAATGCTGCTGTGCCTGGACAAGGAGATCCCCCACGGCACGGCGGTGGAGGTGACCCGCTTCACCGAGCGGGAGGACACCGGCATCATCGACCTGGACGTGACCATCTACTGCGAAAAGGCCAGCCACAAGGGCATCATCATCGGCAAGCACGGGGATATGCTCAAGCGCATCAGCTCCCTGGCCCGCCGGGATATCGAGAAGTTCATGGGCGCCAAGGTGTACATGGAAACCTGGGTCAAGGTCAAAGAAAACTGGCGGGATAATGTGAATTTTATCCGCGCCAGAGGGTACGATGAGCAGTGACTTCTTCCCATCGGCCATGCTGTGCCAGTTTTCTTGCGGCGTCAGCCGCTCGCCGCTCTGCGGCGTAAATTCAAAGAATTTCTGCCGGCGGAATTCATTTCCGCCGCAGCAGATGGTATGAGGGGTCCCCGGTCAGATATCATCTGACTGGGGCAAACTGGCGGGATAATGTGAATTTCATCCGCGCCAGGGGATATGACGAGCAGTAATCCCCCCTCCAAAAGCTTCCACTCATGACGCCGCCGGAAAAGCGGCAAGCTATGGGCGGAGGTGAAAAGCCATGGAGGAGCGCTGGGCCCTGTTCTGGGCCACCGGAGCGCCGGAGGCGTACTTGCTGTATAAGGAGGCGGCTGAATGCAGCCGGAACGATTCGTAACGTGCGGCCTGGTGCTGCGGGAAACGGTGACCCGGGACGCGGACAAGATCCTCACCGTGCTGACCCCGGACCGGGGCAGGCTCTCCGTGATCGCCCGGGGGGCCCGGCGCAAGGGCAGCCGCGTGGCCGCGGCCTGCCAGCTGCTGGCCTATTCGGAGATGACCCTCTATGAAAAGGGCCGGTGGACCATGCTGGACGCGGCGGACACCATCGAGCTGTTCGACGGCCTGCGGCAGGACCTGACGGCCCTGAGCCTGGCGGCCTACTTCGCCGAGCTGACGGAGGCGGTGTCCGACGGCTGCGGCGGCGATGTGCTGCCCCTGCTGCTCAACGCCCTGTATGCCCTCAGCGCCCTGAAAAAGCCGCCTCAGCTGGTGAAGCCCGCGTTTCAGTTCCGGCTGATGGCCCTGGCAGGCTATGAACCCATGGCCGATGGCTGCGCCCTGTGCGGCGCGCCGGAGCCGGAGAACCCCATGCTGGACGTGGTCCACGGGGTGGTGCACTGCGGCAAATGCCGGGAAAAAGGGGGCCTGTCCCTGCCGCTGACGGCGTCGGGCCTGGCGGCCCTGCGATACGTGCTCTACGGCGACCCCCGGCGGCTGTACAGCTTTTCCCTGCCGCCGGAGGGACTGCGTGCCCTGAACCACGCGGCGGACGCCTACGTTTCCGCCCAGCTGGAGCGCAGCTTCCGTACCCTGGATTATTACAAGACCATTCTTCCGCAAGAGGAAACGAAATATGAGTGAATTATTTGAAAAATCCATCCGCACCCTGGAGCTTCCGGCGGTGCTGGAAAAGCTGGCGGCCAAGGCCGTCAGCCAGGCGGCCAAGGACCGGTGCCTGAAGCTGACCCCCTCCACGGACGTGGAGGAGGTGCTGCGGCTGCTGGACGAGACCGACGCCGCCAAGGAGCGGCTGGGGCTCCACGGCAGTCCGTCCTTCTCCGGCGTGAAGGACGTATCCGCCGCCCTGACCCGGGCGGACCACGGCGGTATGCTGAACCCGGGAGCTGCTGGACATCGCCGGCGTCCTCACCGCCAGCCGCCGGGTGTCGGATTACGACGCCCAGCGCCAGGGGGAGGAGACGGTGCTGGACCGCCTGTTCACCTCCCTGCACACCAATAAATACTTAGAGGAGCAGATCCGCTCCGCCATTCTGGACGAGGAGACCATCGCCGACACCGCCAGCAGCGAGCTGGCGGACATCCGCCGGAAAATGCGGCTGGCCGCCTCCAAGGGCCGCCAGATCCTCCAGCGCATCATCTCCTCGCCGTCCTATGCCAAGGTGCTGCAGGAGGCCCTGATCACCCAGCGGGACGGCCGGTTCGTGGTGCCGGTGAAGGCCGAGTGCAAGGGCAGTATGCCCGGCCTGGTCCACGACATCTCCTCCTCCGGGGCCACGTTGTTTGTGGAGCCCATGGGCGTGGTGCAGGCCAACAACGAGCTGAAGGAGCTGGAGGCCCGGGAGCAGAAGGAGATCGACCGCATCCTGCGCCAGCTGTCCGCCGCCTGTGCCGGGTCCATGGAGAATATTCTGTGGGACTATGACATTCTGGTGCACCTGGACGTGATCTTCGCCCGGGCACAGCTGAGCTATCAGCTCAACGCCAGCCGTCCGGAGGTCCGCCGCCGGGGCGGCGTGACCCTGCGCCGTGCCCGGCACCCCCTGCTGGACCAGGCCAGGGCCGTGCCCATCACCGTGGAGCTGGGCCAGCAGTTCGACACCCTGGTGATCACCGGCCCCAACACCGGCGGCAAGACCGTGACCCTGAAAACCATCGGCCTGCTGTGCCTGATGGCCCAGTGCGGCCTGCACATCCCCGCCGACAGCGGCAGCGCCGTCCGGGTGTTCCACCGGGTGCTGGCAGACGTAGGCGACGAGCAGAGCATCGAACAGAGCCTGTCCACCTTCTCCGCCCATATGTCCAACATCGTGCAGATTCTGCGGGAGGTGGACGACCAGAGCCTGCTGCTGTTTGACGAGCTGGGAGCCGGTACGGACCCCATCGAGGGCGCGGCCCTGGCCATTGCCATCATCGAAAGCGCCCGCAGTCAGGGGGCGCTGATCGCCGCCACCACCCACTATGCCGAGCTGAAAACCTTCGCCATGACCACGGCGGGGGTGGAAAACGCCAGCTGTGAGTTCGACGTGCAGACCCTGCGCCCTACCTACCGACTGCTGATCGGCATCCCCGGCAAGTCCAACGCCTTCGCCATCTCCCGGCGGCTGGGGCTGGATGAGTCCGTGATCCAGGCCGCCCAGCAGCAGATGGACAGCGACTCCGTCCGCTTCGAGGACGTGCTGACCCAGCTGGAGGAGAAGCGCCAGCGGCTGGAGAAGGCCCAGGCCGAGGCGGACCGCCTGTGGCGTCAGCGGGAGGAGGACGCCCGAAAGGCCCGGACCTTCCGGGAGCAGATGGAAAAGGCCAAGGAAAACGCCCGCACCAAGGGCGAGGCCGAGGCCAAGCGCATCGTGCGCCAGGCCCAGGCCCAGGCCGACGAGATCTTCGCCCAGCTGGACCAGCTGCGCCGCCAGCAGCAAAAGCAGATCAACTTCCAGGAGCTCAACGACGCCAAGGCCGCCGTGCGGCACAGTCTGAACCAGGCCCAGGAGGCCCTGCACCTGCGCAGCGAGCCCCAGGAGCCTGCCTATGCCCCCAGCCGCCCCATCGAGGTAGGGGACCTGGTGGAGCTTCCCGGGGTGAAAATGGCCGCCTCGGTGCTGGCCGTCAACAACGACGGCACATTGCTCCTGCAGGCGGGGAAGATGAAGATGACCGTCAAGGCCCTGCAGGTGCGCCTGCCGGAGGGCCAGCCCAAAAAGAAGCCCGCCGCGCCGTCCTCCGGCGGCAGCGCCAAGCTGAATCTGCAATCCCGGGCCGCCTCGGAGCTGGACATCCGGGGCTATGAGACCCTGGAGGCCGAAAGCGTGGTGGAGAATTACATCGACAGCGCCGTGATGGCAAAGCTGGGCACCGTGACCATCATCCACGGCAAGGGCACCGGCGCCCTGCGCAAGGCGGTCCACGAGATGCTCAAGCGGAACAAGGCCGTCAAGAGCTTCCGTCTGGGCCGCTATGGCGAGGGAGAGGCCGGCGTAACGGTGGTGGAGTTGAAATAACAGACGGAGTTTGTGGATTCTGCCAAAAGGGCCAAACTTTTTTTCAGGCCCCGCTTCAAGAATTTGTAGCTTTGGATATTGCTTTCTTTCCCCGTTTCGGTATAATATTATAGTGTGAGAGAAGTATGTCCCCGCATTTTGCGAAAATGCTTCATAAAAGGAGTGCAATGGAATGTTTACACAGGAAGTTACCGTGAACAATGAGGTGGGCCTGCACGCCCGGCCTGCTACCTATTTTATCCAGAAGGCCAACGAGTTCAAAAGCGGCATCTGGGTGGAGAAGGAGGAGCGCCGGGTCAACGCCAAGAGCCTGCTGGGCGTTCTGTCCCTGGGCATCGTGAAGGGCACCACCATCACCCTGATCGCCGACGGCCCCGACGCCAAGGAGGCCGTGGAGGCCCTGGCGCAGCTGGTGGACAATCAGCTGGGCGAGTAAAAACGAAATAACCGGAAAACACCGGAGGGACGGCTGTCCCTCCGGTGTTTGTTTTCATACCTCAGTTCAGCATATCGGCGTTGGTGTCGAACAGCTGGCGGATGCGCCGGCGCAGGGGCCGGTGGGCCGGGTCCGTCAGCTCCGGGTCACGCTCCATCAGCTGCCGGGCCGCCGTCTGGGCCTCGTCCAGCAGCCGCATGTCGCAGCTGAGGTCGGCGATCTTCATGGCCGGCAGGCCGTGCTGCCGCTGGCCGAAGAAATCTCCCGGCCCCCGCAGCCGCAGGTCCTCCTGGGAGATGCGGAAGCCGTCGTTGGTCTGGGTCATCACCTTCAGCCGGGCCCGGGTCTCCTCATTCTGGCTGTCCGACAGCAGGATGCAGTAGCTTTTGGCCTTGCCCCGGCCCACCCGGCCCCGCAGCTGGTGCAGCTGGGACAGGCCGAACCGGTCGGCGTTTTCCACCACCATGCAGGTGGCGTTGGGCACGTCCACCCCCACCTCCACCACGGTGGTGGACACCAGGATATCGCTTTCTCCGGCGGCAAAGGCCGCCATGACCTTCTCCTTCTCCCTGGGCTTCATCTTCCCGTGGAGCACCGCCACCCGCAGGTCCGGAAACACCTGCTCCTGCAGCTGCTTGGCGTAGGCCGTCACGGCCTTGCGCTCGTCGGGGATCTGGTCCGCCTCCCCCACCAGGGGGCACACGATGAAGATCTGCTGTCCCGCTGCCGCCAGCTTCCGGATAAAGGCCTGCACCCGGGGGCGATAGCTCTCCCCCAGGGCGAAGGTGTCCACCTTCTGCCGCCCGGGGGGCAGCTCGTCGATCACCGACACGTCCAGGTCCCCATAGATCACCAGGGCCAGGGTCCGGGGGATGGGCGTGGCGGACAGTACCAGCATATGGGGGTCCTCCGCCTTCTGGGACAGGGCCGCCCGCTGGTTCACGCCGAACCGGTGCTGCTCGTCCGTCACCACCAGGCCCAACCTCCGGTACTGCACGTCCTCCGTCAGCAGGGCGTGGGTGCCGATGCACAGGTCGATGGACCCGTCCGCCAGCCCCGCTAAAATCTCCCGCCGCTCCCTGGACCGGGTGGACCCGGTCAGCAGGGCGCACCGGATGGAAAACCGGGCCAGCAGCGGCGCCAGCCCCTGATAGTGCTGCCGGGCCAGAATTTCCGTGGGGGCCATCAGGGCCGTCTGCCACCCGTTTTCCACGGCGAACCAGATGCACGCCGCCGCCACCATGGTCTTGCCGCTGCCCACGTCCCCCTGGCACAGGCGGTTCATGGGCTTGCCGGACACCATGTCCTCCACGGCGTCGGCAATGGCCCGGCGCTGTGCCCCGGTCAGGGCAAAGGGCAGCCGCCGGTAAAAGGGCTCCATGCTCATCCGCCGGCAGGCCGGGCCTGCCACATCCCGCCGCCGCTGCCGCAGCAGCTGCAGACCGCAGGTCAGCAGAAACAGCTCCTCGAACACCAGCCGCCGCCGGGCCACCTCCAGGGCCTCCGGCGAGGCGGGAAAGTGGATGTTCTCATATGCATAGTTTACATAACACAGCTTGTGGGCCTGCCGCACCTCATCCGGCAGCACGTCCGGCAGCAGCTCCCGGCAGGCGTCCAGCCCCTGGCGGGCGGCCCGGGCCATCAGCCCCTGGGTGACTCCGGCGGTCAGGGGATAGATGGGCATGATGCGCCCGGTGACCTGCTGCCGCCCCTCCGGCTCAAACAGGGGATTGATCATCTGCTTGCGCCGCAGATTGTCCTCCACCTTGCCGAAAAAGACGCACACATCCCCCTGGTGCAGGGCGTCCCGCCGGTGCTCCATGTTGAAAAACACCAGGTCCAGGGATCCGCTGTCGTCCACCACCCGGGTCTTGGCGATGGTGCGGCCTCCGGAAATGCGATAGGCCGTCAGGTCCGCCGCCACCATGCCCCGGACGCATACGCTCTCCCCGGCGGTCAGCTCCCGGATGGGGCGGACCTGGGTCCGGTCCTCATACCCCCGGGGGAAATAGGCGATCAGGTCCCCCAGGGTGGTAATGCCCAGCTTCTCCAGGGCGGCGGCCCGGGCCTCGCCGATGCCCTTGATATATCGCACATTGGTGCCCAGGTCTGCCATAAGACCGCCTCCTTCGTCCTTATTTCCGGCGGTAGGTCACATATTGGAACGACACGCCGCCGGAGGTGAATGTCTCGCTTTGTTCCGCCTTTGTCCACGCACTGTCCCGGGATAAATCGGGGAAAAACGCGTCGGCCTGGGGCGCGGCGAAAATCCTCGTCAGATACACGGTGCTGCACCGGGGCAGCAGCTGGCGGTACACGCTTTCC
>OIDD01000839.1_pt1 | contig 14811 bp, 19 predicted proteins | sample 1606751 | NCBI WGS metagenome assembly OIDD01 (sample SAMEA3882544, study PRJEB24775) | human gut metagenome | biome: human-associated habitat; feature: intestine environment; material: feces | place: Netherlands | collected 2009/2010
ATAATAAACTTATATGAAAGGAAAAGTTATGTTGGAAAATTGGCTTCAAGACTTTACGAAAAAAATAAATGAAAGTTTCCCGAAACGTATAATTTTCATTGGCATTCAAGGCAGTTACGCAAGAGGTGAAGCAACTGAAAACAGTGATATTGATGTTGTTGTGATTTTCGATAAATTAATTTATTCCGATATAAAGCGTTACGATGAAATCATAAGCAAAATGCCTATGCGTGAAAAGATATGCGGTTTTATTTCAGGTAAAAAAGAACTTGAAAATTGGGACAGATCTGATCTTTTTCAATTTTATCATGATACCATAGCGCTGTACGGCAGTTTGAATTTTATAAAAAATCTGATAACCAACAAAGATATTTCCCGTGCGGTCAGGCTAGGCGCTTGTAATATTTATCATATGTGCGTTCATAATGCAATTCATGAAAAAAGCGACGATATTTTAAAATCTTTGCTTAAATCGGCTTTCTTTGTAATTCAAGCAAAGTATTATCTTGAATGCGAAGAATATATAAATAAAAGAAAAATATTGCTTGAAAATATCAATTCACAGGATAAAGAAATATTATTGTTGAACCCCACAGATGATCTTGATTTTGTATCGCAAAAATTAATTGCCTGGTCGGCAAATTTAATAGCAAAAGATTAATAAAGCAAAACATAATTTTATATAAAATTATAAAACGGCTGTAAGCTACCAATTGCTTACAGCCGTTTAAATTTACGCAGTTTATCTGGGTCTAATTACTTTTATCAACAGTAAAATTCAATTGGATAGGCTAAATACGAAATTTCATTTAATTCATCAACTGTTACCAAACCTGACGGCGCATTTAAAACGCTTGGAATACGGTTCACAATAGTTGCGCATGTATGCTCAACTGTAGCAGGTTTGACTACATGAAATTCTGTATCCGGTTCTCCTATTATTTTCCAATCGCACATATCACCATCATCAGGACCGTATACCTTGCCTATACATCTGGTTTCAATTATTGGACCTTGAAATGTTTCGGTTTTTACAACAGCTGCCATTCCAATACACTCTCCCTTAGGAATTATTCGCTGCATTGTAGAGGAGTAAACATCTTCTTCCTTAAAATAAGGAACACATTTTTGAGTCTGACTTTTAATTGTAAGTCCAAGCTTTGCAGCAAGGCTTTCGTTTGAATTCCATACATAGCACGGTTCTATAGTTTCAGGATGTGCAATTTGATTTTCAAATTCTTCTGCGTTTAATCCTACTCCATGAGCCTTTGCTAAAGCCAGTCCGTAATCCTCAACATTATAGCTTACTGCGCCTTCGATTTTTTTGATGCTATTACAACTCCCGGCAATCATACCAACCATGTTTATCCAGAAAGTATCTTCCATGCCGCTTCCGACAAATGTACAGCCATGTTCTTTGGCAATTACGTCAAGAGTGTTAGCACGTACAGGATCTGTTGTCCAACAATAGGTAGCTTCCTCGCAGGTTGAAATGACATTGATTCCACGGCTTAGACATTTAACATAATGTTCGTAGCAGTCACTAACCAGACTGAAAAGTGTAACAACTGCGATATCAGCATCAGTATTGTCCAAAACTTCGTCGGCATTGCTGTTGATAATCACACCAGTTTTTACACCAAGCTCTGCAAAATCACCAATATCCATACCAACCACTTCAGGATCTATATCAATTGCACCTACAATCTGAACTCCATGTTCATACATATATCGCAATGTATATTTACTCATTTTTCCGCATCCATACTGAATAGCTTTAATTTTTTCCATAATTAATAATCCTCTTTCCTTAAACAATTCCACACAGCCAACGGCTAAGTGTTTTACTGAAAAATCTGTACCTTGCTATTATTATATACCAAATACTGCGTATCATTCGCTTACAATATGGTAAACCATGTACTTGTTCAGTGTGCTTTTTGCACTGCCCATGACAAATATAAAACGACCTTTTTACAAAAGGTCGTTTGTATACATTTATTAAATTATTTTTGACTACTTATCAAAATCTTCTAAATTCAGAATATATTTTCTCAACAGTTCATAGTCATCTTCATCTACATTCAAATCTCCGTTTGCATCTGCTGCTTTCAAAGCGTTTCCTGATAATGTATTTCCGCTTAAATGCTCTTTTAATTTAAGTAAATCATTACTTTTTACTTCTCCATCTTGATTAATATCTCCAACCAAAACTATATCCGTAGATACTTTTGATATAGGAAGGCTTGCTCCAGCAGTATTTTTTACACTGGTTACTTTATATGATTGAACATAATCAGATAGATTGCTTACGCTTGTTGGCGCATCAAATGAAACATACATCAACGTTCCTTGCGTATTAATATTAGACGTATTATTGTAGCTGACATCCATTACTCCATATGTATCCTGAGAAAACCCATGAGATCCTCCTAAATTTCCCTTGATAACTTTTTTAACCTCCACTATATTGTAATTATATTTCAGCTGTGATGTCATTTTTGAATTATTAGTCTTTAAACTATAATAAATTCTGAAAGTCTTATTATAAGATGCTGCATTAGCTGTCATCATACTGCCAAACGACATAGTTGCTATTGCGGCTGTTAAAAGTGATGCAATTGTTTTTTTCATTTTTGATTTCATTTTAATTACTCCAATACTTTAATATTATAAATATAAAAAATTATATTTATACTTATAACCAAATAATACCATATAATTTTATTTTTTTCTATTGATTTTTTTAACAAAAATTTAAATATATATTGTATATTTTTACTTGTTTTTTGGGAAAAGTATGTACCTCTGTGAACAGGGTGTATTTTTTATATCTAAATTTAGAAATGAGGTAATAATTATGAGTAAAAAAGTATTTATAGGAGTAGGGCACGTAGGAACAGACAGCTACGCATCAAAATATCTAACTGTTCCATTTAAGTAATTATTTAAGTGTGTGAGATCGTCTTTGGTTACTCCAAAATCTGCGGTAGTATCAGCTGCTCTCAATGCATTTCCACTTAAAGAAGCTTTTCCATTTAAATAATTATTGAGAAGGGTCGCATCAGCGGAATTTACTTTTCCATCCTGATTTACATCTCCCACCATTACATCATTTATTCTTATTCTGCTTGTCGGTAAATCTATTCCGGCTGAATTACATATATATTCAAAGTTAAGGTCTACTAAATCAAAAATACTGTCAATATTGTTCGGTGCTGTCATTGCGATTACCCCAAGTGTTCCCGCAGCATTAAGATTACTGGTAGCGCTATAGTACGCATCAATACCACAATACTCTCCACCATTCATTATTATATTAAATGAATATGAATTATTAAGCATACCTTTATAAAATCTGCAAACATCTGTTACATCAGGATCGTAACGCAGATTCAAACAAACATCACTGACTCCGGAGTTGGTTGGTACATCTACATAAATACGAAACGTTTTCCTACCTGCATTAGCACTTGCTGTAAACATACTGCAAAAAGAAACTGCCGAAACAGCAACTGTTGTAATTGCTGCTAAAAATCTTTTAAATTTTTTCATAATAATTTCTCCTTAAATAAACTTTATTAAATATACTTATAAGCACATTATATACCAAAAATTTACAAAAATCAATATATAAATATAAAATTAATCAAATATTTACATTATTTCTATATTTTGTTTAAATATAAAGTGTAAAATATAAATGTAGTTTATGACTATTTACTATCTTCTCATTATAAGTCCCCACTTGCTTTATTAAGTTCAAGTGGGGATTTTAATTTTTAAGACTTTCTGTTGCGTATCTGACAGAACGATAAAGGTCACATTTGAAATGTTACCTTGCCGGAACACAGTTGATAATGCTTTATTGCGGTAACAGATGAGATTTTCTCATATTTTACCATCCTTTCAACTTAGTCAAAACACCCTTATCCATTTCGCATACCGTATCGCAAAGAATTTCTATATCTTCTGCCGAATGCGAGGCAATAAGCATTGTTTTTCCTTGTTCTTTCAGCTTGAGCAGATAGTCTCTCATATCCTTTACGCCGTCTTTGTCAAGACCGTTCATCGGCTCGTCAAGGATAAGTAGATCGGGATCTTCCATAATAGCCTGCGCAAGTCCCAATCTCTGACGCATACCAAGAGAGTATTTTCCTACGTGCTTTTTGCTGTGTGGATCAAGTCCCACGCTTTCAATAGAGCGTATTATTGCATTTTTGTTCGCCTTTCCGCTTATATCTGCAAGAAATTTCAGATTTCTGTATCCGCTGTAATTAGGAAGAAATCCGGGAGTTTCAATAATCAAGCCTATGTTTTCAGGTGTATTTTTTTTGCTTATAACCTTATTTCTGACGGTGATACTTCCGCTTGTAACAGGAATAAATCCGCATATGCATTTCATAAGCACTGTTTTTCCGCTGCCGTTTCTGCCGATCAGACCATGTATCTTTCCTTTTTCAAAGTTAATGCTTACGTTATTAAGTACCGTATTTTCCTTAAATTTTTTTGTTACATTTTCTATTTTAATCATCATGTCCTCCTATTTCATTGCATCAACCGTTTGCTTACGTCCGAACACAAGTATTAACGCAGTAAGTATCACTATCGTTACAAGATATACTGTAAGACAATAGGTGAACGTCGGATTGCTTGTAAGTCCGCCTACGTCAAGCTTATCAAGAGTTATCCAAGAAGCAGGGGAATACGGCAAAAACTTTTTGTTACCCCATACTTCGCCAAAAGAGCTGAATACAATTATCAGGCTGCTTATTAAACAGCCGATATATTTAGTTTTGGTTATTATATTTGCAGCATATATAATAAGTCCGATAACCACAGCCAACAGTACTGACATAAGAATAGTAAATAACGGCTTGAAACGGTTTAAAGTAGGTTATTACCATGCCAGATGAATCAAGAAAGTTAAAGCCTTCTATTAATGATACATCGGTATACGCAATAATATTTAATATTTTACCCCATTCATTGCTTATATCGGCATAAGGCAAAGAAAGAATAATCGATACTGCAAATATGAATATGTAATAAAAGAGTGCTGAAATTACAATGTAGAATATCTGACTTATTGTATATTTCAGTTTTCCACACCGACTTATGATAAATAAGGAATTTTGCTCAATGAAAGGAGCGTTACAGTAAAGGAGTACCAAAGGGAGTGTAAATATCAGCTTTAAGTGAAACTGTGAATACAGAAATGGAAATATCCATACGGTTGAATTTTCGCCGAGCTTCTCACTAAGACTTGCAAGACTTCTGACATTTTCATTTATCATAATAAAAATAAGTATAAAGATAGTCCATATTCTGTAATCGGTTGTCCATTTACGGAAACTCTGCCGAAGAACTGCAAATACCTGTTTAACTAAACTCATTTCTTAGCCTCCTCTTTGCCAGAAATATAAATACCAACGAGAAAATCACGGCTAATATTAAAAACACAAGTATTATATAACCGCAGGATACGATCCAGCTTTCAGATACGTTTGTATAGCCCTGCGAAAGCCTGTACAGATCAGGAATAACCCGTTTGCCTGATTTTGTATTTACTGTAAAAAGCTCTATTATATACGAAAATATCAACGGTGATATAACAGCAACGAACGGATTAACAAATGCCGCCGATATTGCGAGTCCTGATATACTCCATGCAGCAAGACTTATAGAGCGAAGCAATACTTTAATAAACAGGTAAAGATACTCATGCCCATTAATGCATAAAGATTCAATTGCCCACCCATCAAAGGACATGTCATAAACAAAGAAAGGATACTTTAAAGACATTGTCGCAATACAAAGTATTATTCCCAAAAATGCTGTTATAACCGATAGAATAAAAGTCATTACAATATGGGTCATAAGATATTTGTTTTCCGTTGTTCTTATAAGTATAGAATTGGTAACGCGGTAATTATATTCATTGCAGAAAGTCGCAGTAAATGGAATACTGACAAAAATCATCATTATTTTATTGTAAACGCTCAACTCTATCATAATATCAAATGCGTGTATGACACCGAATTCAAGGTCAATTTTGGGCATACCCATATACGACAACAAAGCAATTCCAATTATACTAATATATATAAGAGGTGACGTAAATATTTTTTTCTGGTAAGAAATAAAAAGTTTCATTATCCTTCACCTCATTATTTACTCATATTTGTTTCCGGTCAACGCATCGATAATAATACTGTCATAGAACGGTTTCCTGTCATTAAACAAAGACTCTTTTATAAAAATCCACACAGGTTTTATATTTACAACATGATCAATATAATCATATTCCGTAATGTAATTAAGCTCTCCGCCTGAAACATTTACAATTTCGCTGTTATAAAGTTTTGTATTTTCAACATAGCTTTTTGCGGCAGAAATGGCAGTTTCATATGAGCAGATGTTCTTGTTTTCGGTTTTATCCACTATTTCTATGGGGCAATAACTAAATAGCTCTATGCCGTTTTTTGAATATATAAATGAAACCCACGGATCAATACTGGAATAATCTTTAGCGGGAGAGAAGGTATTAAATGCCGGCAGATTTAAACCATTTATAGATTTTCTGTATTGTATAAGGTAAGCCTCGTCCTCTTCTTTAAAAATTTCCAATTGATCTTTTTTAAATATTGAAATACTTTCAAGCGCTTTTTTATTAATGACATATATCTCCGGTTCAGATGTTATATCAAATCCCAATGACTTTAAAATATCCTCAGACTCTGTTTTAACAGTTTCAAGATCAACAGCATTGGTTTTATCATCGGCGTAATGTTTACGAACATTTTCTGGAGTTTTATAGTCATCAATCGCTGATTTAGAAGCCTCATATCCCTTTCTAATGCCGCCCCTGTCAAAGTATATATATCCGTTGTCTAATGCGAAAGCGCCGTTGTAATCATTAAAAATATCTTTGTAAAGATTGAATTTGTACAGTGTAAAAGTATTTTCTTTATCATTCCAGTTGCTTGTCAAGTTATCCTGAATCGTATAGTCATTAATATTTTGATCCTCTAAGAAGATTTGGCTGGCTTGTTCCTGAAATTTCTCCTTTTCCACAAATTTTGCTGTAAAGCAGGGATAACTTTTTTCGTACTTGGGAGATTCGTTAAAATCAAAGGTTATATTTTCATTATCAGATTTGTTCATTTCAAACAAATCAATTTCTTCAATGCTATTCACCATTTCCTTTCCGGTAGGATAGCAGGCGGTACACAATAGCATCAACACTGCAAGTGTCACGCAAATTATTTTTTTCATAGTTGTCTCCCTTAAATAAAATATATGCCCTGATGAGCGACAACCCGTCTTACAGTTTGCACCCTGTCTGACATAATTTCATCTCGAAATTTATTAATCATTTTGCAATAGAGTTGAGAACCTGTACACATAGGAAATATATACGGATCTCTGAGCAGAATTTTTCTGAAAACAAGGTGATTTTTTGCAGGTATACTGTCGTATGGCAAGGAAAATTAACGCAGTTTATCAGGAAAATTCGCCAAAAAAGACGTGTGCAGATGCCTATGTGGACAGGTTCTGAAGTATATACAGCGTAAAGACCGACGCACATCAAATAATGAATCAGCCTTTACAAACTTTTATTATTGATTTTGGCTTGTTAGTACAATTATGCTATAACACCACCATTTGCATACACTAATATATATTTCAGATTCGTTTTCGTTTTTCACCTTTTTTGATACTAAAAAATTGGTTATTATCTCACTTAGATTGTGGATCATTACGATCACTTCCTTCTAAGAAAATAATAACCAATTTAAAATTAAAAGTCAACAGATTTTCCTAAATTACAAGAAATTTTCCTATTTGACAAGTTTTATTCGATTTTTTCACTCGGAATCCATACATCGACTGCAAACAAATCGTTATTTTCATAAAAATCTATCATGCCGCCATATCTGCTTACCGTTTCTTTTGCGGACTTCAATCCGATACCATGCCATACGGCGTTCGATTTATTTGTTTTAAGATTCGGATTACTTTTTAATACAGATTTCTTAATAGAATTCTTTATTATAAAATTTACATACCCCTTTTTTTGTGAAATTTCAAAATATATCATTTTATCTTCATCAATTTTTTTGCAGGCTTCTATAGCGTTGTCAAAAAGATTCCCCAAAATAACGCAGATATCAGAGTCGTCCATTTCCAGCCTGAACGAGCTAATATTAATGACAGTTTTTATTTTTTCATTTCTGCATAACGTCAACTTTGCGTTAGATATAACATTTATTATGTTATTGTTCGTATCTATAAATTGATATACAAAATCCAATTTATTTTCCAACATATCTTCAACATATTCCTGAGATTCATCATATTTGGTCTTTTTTATAAGAGATAAAATACATTGAAGATGATTCTTCATATCATGACGTATCGACTTGATTTCATTATATTGCTTTTGCGTTTCGGTTAGGCGATCTTTGTATACGTCAAGCTGCATTTTATCTATCAACAACTGTGTTCTCTCCAAATTTTTTCTGCTTATTCTGCTCATCAATATATAAACTAAAATATCGATTAAAAATAGTCCGGAACCAACTGCAAGAATCGAAGGATCGCTTTCGGATAGCTTAAACTCAACAGCGATATCAAAGATTTTCATTTCCGCAAAAACTGTAATGAGGAATATTGTAACCAATACTATCCATTCCGTTAAATTCAGCGTATATGCTTCTTTCTTTTTTATGGCTATAATAATTCTTGTGAACATAAAAAATACAAATTTTGTTACAAATAAATTTATAATTCTTATTAGTCCATTCATTTCTATCAATTCCGGTACAGTAAAACCAAATATACCAGATAGTATATTTAATGAGAGAAAGCTTATTATAAGCAACGTTATATCGGATAATGTGCAAACTACTATCTTTTCAAATACTGAACTTTTCATAAAAATCAAGGCTATTATTACGTTACCTATAATTCTTACAAAACCTAATGCGCCTTCAAATAAAACATATTGATTCAAAAGATTTGTAATAAAAAAATCAAAAATCACAATTGACGCAAAACCAGCCAAGCCATACTTTTTATTTTTATAATTTAAAAATCGGCTTATATAAAATCTGCGCTTATCAGACATTCTATGAGCGTAGCTGTATATTCTATAATATTCCAAATCATAGTTCAAGCTCCCTTGAAAATCTCATTAGTTCCATTTTTACATTCTCATATTTTCCTCTGCCGAGAGGCAACAATTCTCCGCTGTCCAAATTCACTCCTTTGTGATTTATGACAGTTATAAATCTGAAATTTACTAAATAACTCTGATGTATTCTAATAAATCCATAGTCTCTGCCTTGCAGTTCAATATCCTTAAGCGTTCCATTTGCTTCAAGCATACCACTTTTCATATGGATAGTTAATTTGTGACTGTCTACCTCGATAAATATAACATTTGAAACAGGAAGAGTTTTTTTGCCATTTTCAGTTGAAAATATTAAAACTTCTTTTTTTCGAGCGTTCTTCTCTAAAAAGCTTTCAATTGCTTCATGTATTTCAGCTTCAAATTTAGTTTTTCGTATAAACCTATAAGGTACAAACTTAATTGCTTCGTAAACCATCTCGTCTTTGTTAGTCACAAAAATAATGGTAGTTGATTCACTATAACTCCTGATTTTTTTCGCAACATCTATACCTGTAATATCGTGCATATCAATATCTAATATAATTAAATTAAATCTGTGCCATTCAAAGCTTTTTATCAGACTTTTGCCATCCGTGAAGGTAAGAACTTCATAGTTGATTTTATGCTTATTCAATATATCGGATACTTTTTCGGATATCATGTCTATTATTAAAGGTTCATCGTCAACAACCGCAATCCGAATCATACAGAACACCTCCCGTATTTTCCATAATACCACACCTTTACATATATTTCAATAATTTTTCATAAAAAATGTGGTATAATAGAACATAAAGAAGTCGTTTTGACTTTCGTCAATTCCGCCAATTAGTAAAATTCAAACTGCAAACCACGTAAAATAGGCGGTTTTTATAAACTTAATTACGAAACTTCGACGGCTGAAAACTTAAGCTGTAAGTTTTAATCTGCTAACATAATTCTTCTTCATCAGCATAGAAGAATGAACATATCGGTTGAGGGTAATGCTTGCGTCCGCATGACCGAGCAGCTCGCTGAGAGTCTTTGGGTCGAATCCATTTTCAATACAAACGGTTGCGTAAGTATGACGCAGAAGATGAAAATTCACATTTCTTATATTACATGAGTTTAAAATAGCATTAAAACGATTCTGCATAGTTCTAGGTTCGGTAGGTTTGCAAGTTCCGGTGATGATGTAAAAATCATCACTTTTTCTTTGTGCTTTCAAAATTGTAAGCACAAAGTCGGGAACAGGAACAATGCGAACAGAACTTTTACTTTTTGGAGAGCCAATAACAACTTCCGATTTGCCGTGCTTATATATTCCCTGGACAGTTCTCTGCACAGAAATAGTACCATTCTCAAAATCAATATCGCCTCACTTCAGACCGCAAAGTTCTCCGATACGAAGTCCGGTAAAAAGACACAGTAGAACAGAAATATTTGTATTATTTTGGTTGTGCAAAAGATAAGACTCAAGCCTTTTTCTTTCAAAAGTTTCACGAATAACGTATTCCCTCACCGCAAAAGCTTAAATACTTCGATAAACTGTCATAATGTCACGAACCGATTTTGCAGAAAGTCCGCCATTTCTGTTCAAGCGACCGTGATTTAATTTGTAGTGAATAAAATCATTAAGCTTCTGTGTGGTCAGATTGGACATAAATTCTTTACCTAAAATCGACAGAATATGCTTTGAAATAATGTTTTCATAGGCTGAATACGGTATTTGTAAGTATTTCATTTTCAAAATTTTCATTGATGTTCTGCTACGCTTCTTTCAACTCTTGCAACTAATCCTAACGGAGGCACAAGAACAGTTTCCGAAGTAATTTTAATTGTCAATCCCGTTGACTATTTCACAAAGGTTATGCCCGCTACAACAGTTCTTGCCCCTGACGGTACATACAGAAATGACGTATTCCCGTTTCCTACAAAGGTTATTCAGTCGGTAGGCGTTCCTGCAAATCATGCGGTTATCGGACTTGCAAAACGCTATTTTATGGGTATAGGTCCTGCTAAGGGCGGCAAGTTGGAGTATGACGATTCTTACAAGTATTTTGAAGAAGATAGGATTGAAATGTCTGGTAGCGGCGCAGATTACGGGTTATGATTCTGCAACAGGTGCGCCGACTTACGGAAACGGTTTTATTATCGGTAAAGCTGTAACAGCGGAAAAAACAATTGAAAGCAACAGTAATGAACACCATAGCCGATTTGTGCGGCGGAGACGTAAGCAAACTGGGAGAAAAATTTGCAGAACTAGAAGAATTACAGGTATGTAATTTACTTTGTAATGTTTTATGTGCACTGGCAAACGGTGCGGTTGCCAAAAAGAATTGTGACATATCCCTTGGACTTAGTACCGGAGAAAAAATGCAGGAATTTACTCCGGAATTTTTTGAAGTTAATCTTGATTTTTCAAAAGGAGCAGAACTAGTTGATACGCTGTTTACAGCAATAAACGGCGGTTCACAGTATACGATTCCTGACAATGTGCGAACTGTTGAAAAGGATATAGACCTTGAAGAAATTGAAGCCGAAAAAGAAGCAAGCGAGGGAAATTCCTAGGGCGCAGGCGTGAAAATCGCTTGCGCCTATTCTATAAAGGACTGTCAATAGGCTTAAGCTATCAGGAAATTATGATAATGCAGCCCGGTGATATTATTCAGATGTGGCTTTACAAGGTAGGTGAAACAAGCAATGGCAAGAACCATTAAAACAACGTTAGAATTAGGAGGAGAATCTGCATATAAAAAGGGATTACAGTCTATTGACCATGCGCTGATGGAACAAGATTGGCTGCAGGTCGGTATTGACATTGTAAGAGGATTGGCAGATGGTTTAATTGATGGTGTAAATATAATATGGGATAAAATAAAAGAAATGGCAAGCAGTTTGTTAAGCGGTATCAAGAATGCTCTTGGCATTCATTCACCGTCAAAACTGTTCAGAGATAAAGTCGGTATATTCCTTGCTCAAGGTGTCGGTGTAGGTTTTGTTGACGAAATGGACAAAGTCACTAAGGATATGCAGAATGCTTTACCTACAAGTTTTGATACTATGGTCAATGCCGATATTTCATCATTTTCAAACACCAAAAATCACAATACATCTTCCGAAAAATCAAACAGCGGTATAACGGTAATCATAGATAAAGTAGAAATACATAATGATGATGACATTGAAGATACTGCGTATAAGCTTGCATTGAAAGTAAGACAAGCTGAAATGGCGTTAGGAGTGTGAAAAAAATGGGATACTTTATTTTTAACGGCAAAGACAGTCGGGAATTCGGTATACTGGAAAGCGTACCCATTCCCCCTAAGGCTGAAAGAACATTGCAGACAGTTGAAATACCGGGGCGATTGTACCCACTGAATAAAGTCAAGGACGAATTTAAAAATGTTCAATTGTCGTTTGTTTTAGGTATCACCGACCATGCAAAAGTTAATGAAATTAACAAATGGCTAAACGGCAGCGGCAAGCTGATTTTAAGCAGTGATACATCAAAATATTATAATGCATTTGTTCATTCAGCTATATCTCCCGAAAGATTATCGGTACGATTCGGAAAAATACCTATAATCTTCACTGTTGAACCGTTCAGGTATGACGTAGATAATCCTGTTATATCCCACATATTCACGGATATAAAAGACAGCCAACCGGAAAAGACGATAAAGGTAACGGCGGGCGGCTCGTATTCCTGCGAGCCATTGTATTTTTTTCGTTGGGCAGGGCGTATTGAAATGGCCGTAAACGGCGGAGCACCGCTGATAATTGACAGCGGAACTGCAAACGGCGAATATACCGATACTTACACACCGTCAGGAAACGGAACGCCTATATATCATTATCTCAGTCCCGAAGCCACAATGTTTATTAACACTTCTCTCAGACTGGCTTACAGACTTGAAGGCGGAGTAAGAAAAGTCTGCTGTGAAATGACAAGCGGCAAATTCCCCATGTTAGAACCGGGAGAAAATACCGTCAAATTTAGGTTAATGCCCGAATACACATGGGAGCATACCATGCCGGACGGCACAGTAAGACAGTATAAGCATACGGAGCAGAAGCTTCTTGTTTTTGACGTTACTCCCAATACGAGGTGGCTGTAATGAAACAGTATGAATACATTTCCGTTTACAAATCCGATGAAACTGATTTCAGTCATAACGGTATAAGGATTTTATGTCCTACCGAATGTAAAATTACTGAGGTGCTAAACGGTGAATATTCACTGACTCTTACCCATCCGTTTGACGATTTAGGAAACTGGAAATTTCTTATTGAATACAACATTATCAAAGTGCAGGGACAATTATTCCGTATTTACAGAAAAAGCACGTCAATGTCCTCAGACGGAACAAAGCAGCGTACTGTTGATGCAATGCATATTTTCTATGACCTGAATTTTTATTTTATTCGTTCTACCCAATCGGGTATTTTGAACGGTCCCGATGCGTTGAACTGGATAATGTCCCATACATACGATAAACGTGGTTCATTTACAACCGGCAAGCCGACTGACCGTTTTAAATTTTATAGCGACCTCAAAGGCGATACATCATACGAAAATATGCCGTTTATGCATTCTGCATATTATGAAGATATGTCCCCCACTAAGGCGTTATTAGGAGCTGATAATTGTTTTATCAATGTCTGGGGCGGTGAAATCATCAGGGACAATTTCAATGTTACAATCAACAAACAGCGTGGTATGTCGAATGCGTTTAATATAAGTTACGGTGTTGACATGACCGAAATTGAAGAAGATGTTGACCTGTCTGATTATTGCGGTGATTTATATTGGGTAGGAAAATATACATACGATCCGCTGAAAAACGGAGAAGAAGTCACGGCACAATATAACGGTATCGTTAGTTTTCATCGTTTTAATTTACCGCCGCTGCCTGTTGCACCTATGAAATCGTATCAGATTTCTCTCACGGAAACGCAAGTAAGGCAGGAACTGGGAAACAAGTTTACTATTGATGACGTCAAATCTCTTTTCAATAAGAAGGTACAGGACTATATGCTGTTAGAATGTTCGCCTGTTGTCAATTATCGTGTCACATTTGCGAATTTAGTTGATTTTGATTTGTATAAAGGATTTATTAATTTACAGCGTTGTGAACTGGGTGATATAGGAACTATCTATAATGAAGAATTGGGTATCAATACCATTCAGCAAATAGTTAAGAAAACCGTTGACGGAATCACAGGCGAAGTTGTAAGCATAGAATTAGGTTCATTACGAAAAACAATAACCAGTAAAGGACGAATTAACGGCGGTTATGATTCAGTACGTACAGAATTGATAAAGAATGAAATTACAGCCAATAACACGTGGTACGGTCTAGGAGATGCAGGATACACAATGGAGCAGTTAAACGCTACATGGGACGAACTGGCAGGAAATAATATTATTCATACGGAGGTGGAATAATGGCAGACGGATTAATAAAAATACAGGGCAGTACAAATGTGGGAAAGTGTGTTGATGCAATAAATGATAACTTTGAGTATCTGGACGGGAAAACGCCTGCCGGTGAAGATATTCTGGAACAGGCAAAGGCGTATACCAATTTCAGAGCGGACGCCATTTCATCGTCCACTAACGAAGCCTTGCAGGGCAGAGTAATGAAAGA
>OIDD01000840.1_pt1 | contig 14802 bp, 10 predicted proteins | sample 1606751 | NCBI WGS metagenome assembly OIDD01 (sample SAMEA3882544, study PRJEB24775) | human gut metagenome | biome: human-associated habitat; feature: intestine environment; material: feces | place: Netherlands | collected 2009/2010
CGGGGCCACGGGCCGCTTCCGCTTCGAGCTGGACTGGAGCAACGCCTCGGCCCCGACGGTCACCGTGACCGAGACGACCGACGCACCCGATGCGAAGAACACCGACACCTCGGCCGGCGGCAAGTACCTCTACTACGGCGACCAGCAGATGGAGCGCTTCTACACCGAAGACGACACGCACTACCACCTGACGCTTGACTTCGACTCGGACTGGGGCTTCCTGATCCGCACCTCGACCACCACGTGGGACGGCGGCACGAAGTTCGGCGCGCCGAACAGCCAGACGATCCTCGAGCTGGGCGTGCCCTTCACGCTCACGTCGGCCTCGACGGCGGCCAACATCCAGTTCTCGCTGCCGACGATGTACCACTCGCACTTCTGGACCGCGGCCTTCGCCGACCTGAACTACGGTAAGGCCTCGGAAGCCGACGCATCGGCCGCCTTCAAGGCCGTGACCGAAGCGGCCGACAAGTGGGTCGGAATGGGTGTCGACGGCTTCCGCCTCGACGCCGTGAAGCACATCTACCACAACGCCTACAACGACGAGAACCCCACCTTCCTCAAGAAGTTCTACGACCGCATGAACGAAAGCTACCATGCCCGCGGCGGCGAGGGCGACTTCTACATGGTGGGCGAGATGCTGGACGATGCGGCGAACGTCGCCCCCTACTACAAGGGGCTGCCGGCGCTGTTCGAGTTCTCGTTCTGGTACAGGCTGCGCTGGGCCCTGCAGAACGGCATCGGCCGCTACTTCGTCAAGGACATCCTCGAATACCAGCCCGCCTACCGCCAGTACCGCGCCGACTACATCGAGGCCACGAAGCTCTCGAACCACGACGAGGACCGCACCGCCTCGGAGCTCGGCCGCGTGGAGGGGCGCCTGCGCGTCGCCTGCGCCGTGCTGCTCACGGCGCAGGGCGAGCCCTACATCTACCAGGGCGAGGAGCTCGGCTACTGGGGTACGAAATCCAACGGCGACGAGTATGTCCGCACGCCGATCCTTTGGGACCGCGCCGGGCGCGAGCTCGCCTCGGGCAGTCTCTCGGGCAAGGTCGACCGGCAGATGCTGACGGAGTCGATCTCGGTCGAGGCACAGGCCGGGGAGGAGAACTCGCTGCTGAACCTCTACCGCACCTTCGCCCGTCTGCGCAACACCTACCCGGCGCTGGCCGAGGGGGCGATGACCAAACACCCGGTTTACAACGAGAACAACGCCGACGGGGAGGCCGTGGCGGTCTGGTACCGCGAGAAGGAGGGCGAACGGATGTTCGTCGCCCACAACTTCGGCGACAAGGCCCTGACGCTGACCCTCGACGACGCCCTCGGCAAGGCCGTGGGCCTCTCGGGCGAGGCGACGATCAAGCGCGACGGCGGCAGCACGCTCCTCACGCTGGGAGCCTACTCCTCGGTTGTATTCACCCTATAACCCTTTCCCTGCAATGAAACGATTGCTTGCACTCGTCCTGGCGGCCGCCTGCGCCGCCTGCGGCACAACCCCCGCGGAACCCGCCGCACACCCCGACTGGAGCTACAACGCCGTCGTCTACGAGATGAACGTGCGCCAGTACACCCCCGAGGGGACCTTTGAAGCCGCCGCCCGCGAACTGCCCCGACTGAAGGAGCTGGGCGTCGACGTCGTGTGGCTCATGCCCGTCTACCCGATCGGCGTGCTGGAGCGCAAGGGTACGCTCGGCTCCTACTACGCCATCTCGGACTACTGCGCCACGAATCCCGATTTCGGCACGCTGGAGGATTTCGACCGCCTGCTCGCCGAGGCGCACCGCCTCGGGCTGCGCGTCATCCTCGACTGGGTGGCCAACCACACCTCGCCCGATGCGCGGTGGATCGACGAACGCCCGGCCGACTGGTACGTGCGCGACTCGCTGGGCCGCACCATCGTGCAGTACGACTGGACGGACATCGCCAAACTCAACTACGACAACGCCGACATGCGGCGCGAGATGGAGCGCTCGATGCGCTTCTGGCTCGAGCGCGGCATCGACGGCTTCCGCTGCGACATGGCCTGCGAGGTGCCGATCGACTTCTGGCGCACGACGCTCCCGGCCCTGCGGCGCGACTACCCGCAGATCTACCTGCTGGCCGAAGGCGAGGACCCGGCGCTGCACGAGGAGGCCTTCGACGCCTCCTACAGCTGGGAGCTGCACCACCTGATGAACGCCATCGCCCGCGGCGAGAAGGGCGCGGCCGACCTGAAGGCCTACCTCGAGAAGGATGCCGCGACGACGTCCCGCGAGGCCTTCCGCCTGATGTTCACCTCGAACCACGACGAGAACTCCTGGGCCGGCACCGAGTTCGAGCGCATGGGCGATGCCGCGCGCGTCATGGCCCTGTTGACCTTCACGCTGCCCAAGGGACAGCCGCTCATCTACACCGGGCAGGAGATCGGCTACGACCACCGCTTCGCCTTCTTCGAGAAGGACCCCGTGCCGCAGTGGAGCGAGAACGAATATACGGACTTCTACCGGCAGCTGATCCGCCTGCGCCACGAGAACCCGGTGCTGGCGGCCGGTGAGCGGGGCGCCGAAGCGCGCTTTGCGGCCGACGGGCTGCTGCCCGAGGGCATCTTCTGCTTCTCGCGCGGCGAGGGGGCGGAGGAGGTGACCGTTGTGGCGAACCTCACGGCCGCAGAGCAGGCCCTTGTGCTACCCTTCGAGGGGTCGCGCCGCGAGTTCTTCACCGGGGCAACGCACACGGGCGGAGACCAGGTGACGCTGCCCGCCTGGGGCTGGATGGTCTTCGCCCCGGAGGCAAAGTAACCGTCCGAAGTCTGTTCCGACGACAAAAGAGACCGGCCGGAGAGCCGGTCCCGACGCACGAACGCAGCATTTCACTAACTTTACAAACCGAAATACCTTGAACCGCATTCTGATGACACTCGCAGCAGCTGGGCTGGTCGCCTGCGCGACGCAGCCGGCATTCGATCCCGCCACGGTGGCCGACGCCACGGGCGAGGTGACACGCATCGAACCCCTTTCGTGGTGGACGGGCATGCAGACACCCCTGCAGCTGCTCGTCGCCGGGGAACGCATCTCCGATTACGACGTCCGCATCGAGGGCGGACGCGGCGTAAAGGCCACGGCCGTACACAAGGCCGACAGCCCCAACTACCTCTTCGTCGACGTGGCCGTCGACGCCGACGCCGCACCGGGCACCTACTACCTCGTCTTCTCGAAGGAGGGACGGGAGTTCAAGGCCCCCTACGAGATCGCGGCACGCCGCGAAGGCTCCGCCGAGCGCGGGAGCTTCACCACGGCCGACATGATCTACCTGCTCATGCCGGACCGCTTCGCCAACGGCGACCCCGCGAACGACTCGACGCCCGACACGCAGGAGAAGGCCGACCGCAACGCCTTCTTCGGCCGGCACGGCGGCGACATCGAGGGCATCCGCCAGCACCTGGACTACATCTCCTCGCTCGGCGCCACGGTCATCTGGCCCACGCCGCTGCTGCTTGACGACGAGCCCGAAGGGTCGTACCACGGCTATGCCTGCGCCGACTACTACCGCATCGACCCGCGCTTCGGCACGAACGAATCCTACCGCGACTTCGTCGCCGCGGCCCACGAAAAGGGGCTGAAGGTCATCATGGACGTGGTGACCAACCACTGCGGCACGGCGCACTGGTGGATGCGCGACCTGCCCTTCGAGGACTGGATCCACCAGTTCCCCGAGTACACGGGCACGAACGTCTGCTTCTCGACGAACATGGACCCCAACGCCTCGAAGTACGACCTCAACCTGCAGGAGAGCGGCTGGTTCGTCCCCTCGATGCCGGACATGAACCTCGACAACCCCTACGTGCTGCGCTACTTCCAGCAGTGGGCCGCCTGGTGGACCGAATATGCCGATCTGGACGGCTTCCGCGTCGACACCTACCCCTACAACGAGAAGGGCCCGATGAGCGAGTGGTGCGCCTCGGTGCGCCGCGAGTACCCGAACCTGAACATCGTGGGCGAGTGCTGGACCTCGTCGATCCCGCAGCTGGCCTACTGGCAGTCGGGCAACCCCAACCGCGACGGCTTCGACTCGCACCTCCCCTCGATCATGGACTTCCCGCTGCAGGAGGCCATCTGCCGCGGCGTGCCGACCGACTCGCTGCGCTGGGGTGAGGGGATGACGCGCATCTACGACTGCCTGTCGCACGACTTCGTCTACCACGACCTCTCGAAGATGATGATCTTCGCGGGCAACCACGACACGGACCGCATCGGCGACGTCGTGCGCAAGAACCCCGAACGGATGAAGATCGTGCTGACGATGCTGGCCACGATGCGCGGCATTCCGCAGGTCTTCGCCGGCGACGAGATGATGTTCACCTCGAAGGACCTTTCGCAGGGCCACGGCGGCCTGCGCGTGGACTTCCCGGGCGGCTGGGCCGGCGACAAGACCGACCTCTTCTCGGCCGAGGGGCGCACGGGTCTCGAGAAGGAACTCTTCGACCATGCACAGCGCCTCTTCCAGTGGCGCAAGGGCAAGACGGTGCTCCACAACGGCCGCACGATGCACTTCCTCTCGCGCGACAACACCTATGCCTACTTCCGCTACGACGACACCGACGCCGTCTTCGTCTTCATCAACAACTCGCGCGGCAAGAAACAGGTGCCTTGGTCGCACTATGCCGAGATTGCCACGGGACTGCACGACGGGCGTAACGTCCTGACGGGCGAGGCCGCCGAAGTGAGCGACGCCACCGTCGTCGGGCCGCGCCAGGCACTCGTTGTGGAATTCAAACGCTAAACAGATCCCGACATGAAGAGATACCTCATGCTTTTTGCCGCCGCGGCCGCCACGATCGGCGCCTCGGCCCAGGAGGTGCTCCGCTCGCCCGACGGCGAGCTGGAGCTCCGCTTCTCGCTCTCCGACAAGGGAGAGCCCACCTACGCCCTCGACTACAAGGGCCGCGCCGTCGTGCTGCCCAGCCGCATGGGCCTCGAGCTGCGCGGCGACGCCCCGGCGCTGGAGTTCGGTGCCGAGATTCAGAAGGGCGGCTACGGCGAGCCCGTATCGCTCTACGACGGATTCGAGCAGTGCGGTGCGGTGCGCAGCGAGTTCGACGAGACGTGGCAGCCCGTCTGGGGCGAGGAGTCGTCGATCCGCAACCGCTACAACGAGCTGGCCATAACGCTCCGTCAGCCGCAGAGCGGCCGGCAGATGGTCGTCCGCTTCCGCCTCTACGACGAGGGCGTCGGCTTCCGCTACGAGTTCCCCGAGCAGGAGGCGATGACCTACTTCACAATCCGCGAGGAGCGCACGCAGTTCGCCATGACGGGCGACCACACGGCCTTCTGGATTCCGGGCGACTACGACACACAGGAGTACGACTACACCGAGTCGAAGCTTTCGGAAATCCGGCAGCTCATGCAGCAGGCCATCACGCCCAACTCGTCGCAGACCCCCTTCTCGCCCACGGGCGTGCAGACCGCCCTGCAGTTGAAGAGCGACGACGGACTCTACATCAACATCCACGAGGCGGCGCTCGTCGACTACCCCTGCATGCACCTCGATCTGGATGATGAGCGGATGGTCTTCACGTCGCACCTCACGCCCGACGCCCAGGGGTGGAAGGGCTACATGCAGACCCCCTGTCACACCCCCTGGCGCACGGTCATGGTCACGGACGACGCCCGCGAGATCCTCGCCTCGCGCCTGATTCTCAACCTGAACGAGCCCTGCGCCATCGAGGACACGTCGTGGATCAAGCCCGTGAAGTATGTGGGTGTCTGGTGGGAGATGATTACCGGCAAGAGCGACTGGGCCTACACGCAGGAGCTGCCGTCCGTGCATCTCGGCGTGACGGACTACGCCGCCGTGAAGCCCAGCGGGCGCCATGCGGCCAACAACGAGAACGTCCGGCGCTACATCGACTTCGCCGCCGAGCACGGATTCGACCAGGTGCTCGTCGAGGGGTGGAACGTCGGCTGGGAGGACTGGTTCGGCCACACGAAGGACTACGTCTTCGACTTCGTGACACCCTATCCCGACTTCGACATCGAGGCGCTGAACAACTATGCCCATGAGAAGGGCGTGCGGCTGATGATGCACCACGAGACCTCCTCGTCGGTGCGCAACTACGAGCGGCACCTCGAGGCGGCCTACGAGCTGATGAACCGCCACGGCTACAACGCCGTGAAGAGCGGCTACGTGGGCGACATCCTGCCGCGCGGCGAACACCACTACGGGCAGTGGATGGTCAACCACTACCTCTACGCCGTGCAGGAGGCGGCCCGCCACCACATCATGGTCAACGCCCACGAGGCCGTGCGCCCGACGGGTCTGTGCCGCACGTGGCCCAACCTGATCGGCAACGAGTCGGCCCGCGGCACGGAGTACCAGGCCTTCGGCGGCACGAAACCCATGCACGTGACGCTGCTCCCCTTCACGCGCCTGCAGGGCGGCCCGATGGACTACACGCCCGGCATCTTCTCGATGGAGGTCTCGAAACTCAACCCCGCGAACAACTCGCACGTCAACGCCACGATTGCCAACCAGCTGGCACTCTACGTGACGCTCTACTCGCCGCTGCAGATGGCGGCCGACGTGCCCGAGCACTATGAACAGTACATGGATGCCTTCCGGTTCATCAAGGAGGTGGCCGTCGACTGGGACGAGAGCCGAGCCGGGTGATCTGATCGTCATCGCCCGCCGCGCCAAGGGCACCGCGGAGTGGTTCGTGGGCGGCGTGACGGACGAGAACCGCCGCACAGCCGAGTTCAGTTTCGACTTCCTCGATCCGGAGAAGAGCTACGTGGCGACGCTCTACGCCGACGCCCCGGATGCCGACTACCGGACCAACCCCGAGGCCTACACGATCCGCACGGGCAAGGTGACCGCCAAATCCAAGCTGAAGGTGGAGATGGCCGCGGGTGGCGGCTGAAGTAAAGCCCGCAGGCCGGGCGGACACACCGGTCCGGAGCGCGGCCGGCCGGATACATCCGGCCTCCGATCCGCGGAAAACGGCAGGGCGGGGACCTCTCGGAGGTTCCCGCCCTGTTCCCGTCTTCGGCCGCGGGCACCGCGGCTCCCTGGCGATCCCCAAACAACCGTTCCCGGCATGATCTCCCAAAAAGAAGGCGGAGCCCTGTACAGGCTCCGCCTTTTCGGTTGCCGGACTTCGGCGGGATGCGGACTACATCGCCTGCCAGATCAGCGCCGAGGCGCCGAGGATCGCGGCGTTCTTGCCCTGGATACCGCTCGGCAGCAGCTTGACCTTGTTCTTGAAGGTGAAGAGCATGTTCTCCTCCATGTACCACTGCGTCGGCTCGAAGATCAACTTCCCGGCCTTCGACAGGCCGCCGAAGAGGAAGATCGCCTCGGGTGAGGTGATCGTCACGATGTCGGCCAGCGCACGGCCCAGCATCTCGCCCGTGAAGCGGAACGCCTCCTTGGCGATGGGGTCGTCCTGCTCGGCCGCCGCCGAGACCATCGAAGCGTCGAGATCGCTGAAGGCGATGTCACGCAGCTTGCTCGGCGCATTCATCGTGGCCATCAGCTCGAAGACCGTGCGCTTGATGCCCGTTGCCGAGACGTAGGTCTCCAGGCAGCCGCGGCGGCCGCAGCCGCACTCGCGTCCGTTGCGCTCGACGATCACGTGGCCGAACTCGCCCGCAAAGCCGTCGTGGCCGTAGATCATCTCACCGTTCGAGACGAAGCCCGAACCGAGCCCCGTGCCGAGCGTAATCATCACGAAATCCTTCATGCCCTTGGCATTGCCGTAGATCATCTCGCCGATCGTTGCGGCGTTGGCATCGTTCGTGACGACCACCTTCACGCCGTCGAAACAGCGGGCGATATCGGTCGCAATCGGGAAGATGCGGCGCGACTCGTCGGGATTCGGCTCACCGGGGCGGAACTTCCAGAGGTTGGCGGGCGTTTCGATGGTTCCCTTGTGGAAGTTGGCGTTCGGGGCGCCGATGCCGATGCCGGCCAGCTCGTACTCGAACGAGAGGCTCGAGGCCAGGGCCCGCATCGAATCGCACAGATCCTGGATGTAGGCCGGATAGTCGTCCACAAAGGGGTATTTCTTGGTCGAAATGACCGATTCGGCATAGAGGTCTCCGTTTTCGTCCACCAGGCCGAAAGCCGTGTTGATACCTCCAATATCGACGCCGATTGCGAGTTTTTTCATGGCTGATTTCAGTTTATAGTCCATATATTCAAGGTTGAAAGCGAAATGGTAGTCAAAGTTAATCGGAAAATTCGGCTACTCCAAACTTTTTTCGTAATTTTGGGACAGAATCACCGTCAAAAAATCCTTTCCGACCATGCAAACCAACGAACAACTGCTCGATGTCATAGAGAATTACCTGGCCCAAACCGAGTTCCCGGCCGAGCCCGAGCACCTCTACGCCCCGATCGGCTACTCGCTCGCCGGCGGCGGCAAACGCCTGCGGCCGATGCTCGTGCTGCTCGCCTGCGGCATCTTCTCGGACGACGTGCAGCAGGCGCTGCCCGCGGCCGCAGCCGTCGAGGTGTTCCACAACTTCACGCTCCTGCACGACGACATCATGGACAACGCCCCGGTGCGGCGTGGCAAACCCTCGGTCTACGCCAGGTGGGGACAGAACGTCGCCATCCTTTCGGGCGATGCGATGCTCATCTGCGCCTACCGCCTGCTAAGCAGTGTCGTCGCCCCGGCTCTTCCGCGCATCGTACAGACGTTCAACGACATGGCACTCGAAGTCTGCGAAGGGCAGCAGTACGACATGGACTTCGAGACCAAACAGAAGGTCTCCGTCGTGGAGTACATGCACATGATCGAGCTGAAGACCTCGGTGCTGCTGGCCGGCGCCACCGTCATCGGCGCCCTGATCGGCGGAGCCGGCGAGGAGGACTGCCGCAAGCTGCGGCGCTTCGCCATCGAGCTCGGCCTGGCCTTCCAGCTGCAGGACGACCTGCTGGACAGCTACGGCGACGAGCGCCTCGGGAAGGCCATCGGCGGCGACATCCTCGAGGGCAAGAAGACCTACCTGATGATTACGGCCATGAGCCGTGCCGACGAATCCACGCGCGAGGTGCTCCGCACGGCCTACCGCGACCCGCAGCTCACCGACGCCGAGCGGATCGCCGCCGTGAAGGCCGTCTACGACCGGCTGGACATCCCGCGCCTGACCGAGCAGCAGATCGAGCTGCGCTTCGAGCGGGCCCTCTCGATCCTCGACACGCTCTCGGCGCCCGAAGAGCGCACGCAGCAGATGCGCGCCTTCGCCGAGAGTCTGATGGGCCGCAAAAAATAAGCACTCCATGAAACGATCCGATATCGAGATCATGGCCCCCGCGGGCTCCTACGAGGCCCTCGCCGCGGCCATCCAGGCTGGTGCCGACGCCGTCTATTTCGGCGTCGGGAAACTCAACATGCGCGCGGCTTCGGCGGCGAACTTCACGCTCGACGACCTCGGGCGCATCGTCGCCACGGCGCACGAAGCGGGCGTCAAGGCCTACCTGACGGTCAACACCGTCGTCTACGAGGACGAGATGGCGGCCGTGCACGAGGTGATCGACCGCGCCCGCCGCGAGGGCGTCGACGCCATCATCGCCACCGACCTGGCGGCGATCCTCTACGCGCGACGCATCGGGCAGGAGGTGCACATCTCCACGCAGAGCAACATCTCGAACTCCGAGGCGGTGCGCTTCTACGCGCAGTGGGCCGACACGGTGGTGCTGGCACGCGAGCTCTCGCTCGAGCAGGTGGCCGAAATCCACCGCCGGATCGTCGAGGACGACATCCGCGGACCGCGCGGCGAGCTCGTGCAGATCGAGATGTTCGCCCACGGCGCCCTCTGCATGTCCATCTCGGGCAAGTGCTACCTCTCGCTCCACGAGACGGGCTGCTCGGCCAACCGCGGGGCCTGCCGCCAGCTGTGCCGCCGCAAATACACCCTGACAGACAAGGAGACCGGCGCGCAGCTCGACATCGACGGGCAATATATCCTCTCGCCCAAGGACCTCTGCACGATCGACTTCCTGGACCGGATGCTCGCCGCAGGGGTGCGCGTGCTCAAGATCGAGGGCCGCGCCCGCGGCGCGGAGTATGTCAAGCGCGTGGTGGAGTGCTACGACGAGGCCCTGCGGGCCATCGAGGCGGGGAGCTACACGCCCGAGCTGGCCGCCCGCCTCAAGGAGCGGCTCGCCACGGTCTTCAACCGCGGATTCTGGGAGGGATACTACGCCGGACGCCCCGTCGTCGAGCACAGCAGGGCCTACGGCTCCTCGGCCACACGCCGCAAGGTCTACGTGGGCAAGGTGGTGAACTTCTACAAGAAGCTCTCGGTGGCCGAGGTGCACGTCGAGGCGTCACCCGTGGCCGTGGGCGACGAGATCTTCTTCCTCGGCGCCACGACGGGCGTGGCCGAACAGCGGCTCGAGGAGCTGCACGGACCCGACGGCTCGCCCGTGGCGGAGGTGCGGCAGGGAGAGCTCTGCGCCATCCGCACGCCGGGTGTCATCCGCCGCGGCGACCAGCTCTACAAGTTCGTCGACGCCGAGTGACGCATCCGCCGCGCGGAGCAGGCGGTCCGGCCGGCGGAAACGCCGGGTGCGGAGCGATTCCGCCCGATCGGGAAGGAGGGGAGGGCAGGCAAAAGAGGCACACCCCGCCGCTCCCGCACGACCGAAGGTGCGGGAGTATGACACTTTTGACACAATCGGCCAAAATGGCTTCCGAAGTCTATCATACGAGGATTTTCAACAAAAGTCACAGTAAAAAGCAACCTTTTCAGCCGTTTCCGCTTAATTGTTCGCGCGTTTTTGTATATTTGATTTGCATTCCGGTTCGGGTTTCCTTCGCGGAATCCCGACGTTCACATTTCATCCACTTTAACCTCAAATTTTATATGAAAAGCTCTGTTTACAGAATTTTTCCATTTATTCTGGGGTTTGTACTGAGTCTGAGCAGCATCTCCTGCAAGGATGACTCGTCGGAGAACGACAAACCCGGAAAACTCACCACCCCCGTTCTTACCCTCTCCGAAGCGGACGGAACCCTCTCGGCCGAATGGACGGCCGTCGAGAACGCATCGGGATACGAAGTGCTCGCCGAGCAGGGCAACGCCGACGGAACGTTCGAGGAGTTGGCCCGCAACGTGGTCACCGAGACCTCGGCAACCTGGACCGACATCCTTCCGAACACGCCCTACCGCGTGACGGTGACGGCCAAGGGAGACGGCCGCAAATGGCTCGACTCCGATCCCGCCACGCAGAGCTGGCAGACGGCCATGCAGCTCGCCGCGCCGCAGCCCGCCGTCTCGGAAGTAGGCCTCGGCAAAGCCTCCCTCGCATGGAATGCCGTCGAATCGGCCACGGCGTATGCCTACACGATCCGGTCGGGCGACGCGACCCTCTTCTCCGGTGAAACCACGCAGACCGAGGTTATCGTCGACCACCTCATGGCCAACACGACCTACACCTTCTCGATCCGGGCCCTGGCCAACGAAGGTGCGGTCACATCGGAGGCCGGCGCCGTCGAATTCACGACCGACAACATGACCTTCGACATCGAAATCTCGGAGATCACCTACAACCGCGCCCGCTTTGAGGTCACCCCCTCGACCGACAAGTACTCCTACTTCTCGGGCATCCTCACCGATTCGTCCGTCGCCTCGCTTTCGGACGAGGAGATCGTGAAATGGCTCGAGGAGCAGAAGGCCGCGAACGACGCCATCCTGGGCCGGGACGTGGTCTACGGCAAGGAGGTTACGCGCTACGTGCTGGGACTCGCCGCCGAAAGCGAATACTTCATCGTGGCCTTCGGATACGACTACGACGAGACGACCCAGACCGGCTACGCCACCACGCCGGTGACCAAGGCGGCATTCATGACCGCCGAGGAGCCCGAAGCCAGCAGCAAGTACCTCGCCTGGCTCGGTACCTGGGAGGTGACGAGCTCCGGCTCGAAGATCACCAACCAGCCGCTCAAGTTCACCATCGAGATCTCCAAGCGGTCGATCAACGCCTCGTACAACATCACCGGCTGGGGCATCACCGAACACGGAGCCAAGCAATCGCTCGAGGCGCAGCTCAACGACATGACCGGCATGATCCACATCACCACCTGCCAGCAGGGTGAGAACTACGAACTCGACGGCGTCGAATACCCCACCTACACGGTGGCCTTCATCGACGGCGACCAGTTCATCACCGGAGGCGCCGGTTCGACGATCTTCGAGGGACAGGTGGCCGGCAACTACGGTGTCTTCAACTCCTATCCGATCTTCGTCAGCGACCGAAACTACTATCCGGAAGGCTTCGACTACATGGTGATGACCACCGACGGCATGTGGCACGACCTGCCCGCACGCGAGGGCTTCACCGACCGCGACTATCCGACCGCACCCTTCCGCCTCACACGCATCTCCGAGTCGACGGGCGCCGCTCCGCAGAGCCAGCCCTACGTGGTCAAGGCTGCCGCCGCCCCGACGGCCGCTCCTGTGGCCCGCGTCAACGGACGATAGGACCCCCGGGGCGGAAAACAGCCTGAAACCAACTTCCCGAACAGGGCAAATCATCCCGATGCACCCCGGCCAGCGACGGCCGGGGTGCACTGCGTTCGGGGAGGGGCGATCCGACCGGCTCCGGCAAACGGGAGCGGACCTCCGGGACAAGCCGGAACAGACCACCCGGACTGACAGGAGCGAGTCTCCCGAAAAGGCGGGAACGGGCCACCCGGGCAGGCGGGCAGGTCTCTCGGACAGACAGGAGCGGGCCACCCGGACAGGCAAAAGCGGGGGTATCGGACAGACAGAAACGGGACAGACGAGCAGCCGGGCAGCCGATCGCATATGCAGACGGAAACAGGCACCCGCAGAAGCCCGGGAAGCAACTATCGAAAATATTTTATCGAAAAACAATAAAATTTATTTGTTTTTCAAAATTTCTTTTGTAAGTTTGCGGCGTCAAAACAAAAACGACAGACCATGGAAATCGCGAAAATCGTCCGCACCGTCGCCCTGACGCTGGTCGTGGCCGCCTTTGCCCTGCGGGTCGCCACGCGGCTGCTCTTCCCCGATGCCACCCCGTCACACGACGGCATCCTGGCAATCGTCCTGCTGCTCTGCGCAGGCGTCATCTGGCGCGGCACGCCGCGGACAGAGGAGCGCGGCTCCGGCCGATGAACCCGAAACCGACACCCGAAACCGACCGAAAAACCGAGACACAACCTAAAATAAAAAGTTCAAATCGGAGTTTCCCGCCGCGGAGCTCTTACCCTCCGCACGAAAGACTCATAGTTGTGCGACGAAGCCCCGGAAAACCGGGGTTTCGTTATTTTTGCTAATTTTGCAGCGCGGACCGCCACCGCCTGTTTGCTGTTTTTGCAGCGCGGACCGCAAGTTCGCTACCGTGCAGATGGAGATTCAGAGAGCCATATCCTCCACGCAGACCGTCCCGACCGACGGCATTCCGATGCCGCGCCGCCTCGGGGCCATCCTCGCCGTAGCCTTCGGCGTCAGCCTCTCGGTGCTCGACGGCTCGATCGCCAACGTCGCCCTGCCCACGATCGGCCGCGAGCTGGGCATCTCGCCCGCCGACTCGATCTGGATCGTCAACGCCTACCAGCTGGCCATCATGATCTCGATCCTCTCGCTCTCGGCACTGGGCGATATGGTCGGTTACCGCAAGGTCTACATCGCCGGGCTGATGCTCTTCACGGTGGCGTCGGTGGGCTGCGCCCTCTCCGAATCGCTCCAGTCGCTCGTCCTTTCGCGCGTGATGCAGGGTTTCGGCGCCGCGGCCATCACGTCGGTCAACACGACCCTCATCCGCGTCATCTACCCCCGCTCGCAGCTCGGACGCGGCATGGGCATCAACGCCACGGTCGTGGCCATCTCGTCCGTCGCCGGGCCGACGATCGCCGCGGGGATTCTCTCCGTCGCCTCGTGGCCGTGGCTCTTCGCCGTCAACATCCCCGTGGGGCTCGTGGCCCTCACGTTGAGCCACCGCTTCCTGCCCCGCAACCCCGTGCGGGTCACGAGCCGCCACTTCAGCTGGCGCGACGCCGTGATGAACGCCCTGACCTTCGGCCTGATGATGGCCTCGGTCGAGGGGTTCTCGCACGGACTCGACCCGCGCATCCTCTCGGTCGGCGTCGCCGCGCTGCTCGTCATCGGATTTTTCTTCATCCGCAGCCAGCTCCGTGAGGAGTACCCCATCCTGCCGTTCGACCTGCTGCGCATCCCGATCTTCTCGGTCTCGGTGGCCACGTCGATCTGCTCGTTCCTCGGGCAGATGCTCGCCCTTGTGGCGCTGCCCTTCTACCTGCAGAGCGAGTGCGGCTACGACGAAGTGCAGACCGGACTGCTCCTGACGGCGTGGCCCGCCGTCATCATGGTCGTGGCCCCGACGGCCGGCTACCTGGTCGAGCGCATCCACGCCGGGCTGCTCGGCGGCATCGGGCTCACGATGATGACCGCGGGGCTGCTGCTGCTCGCCTTCCTGCCGCCGCACCCCACGCAGGGCGCCATCGTCTGGCGGCTGATGCTCTGCGGCGCCGGATTCGGCCTCTTCCAGTCGCCCAACAACAGCATCCTGATCGCCTCGGCTCCGCCCGAACGCAGCGGCTCGGCCAGCGGCATGCTCGCCACGGCCCGCCTGCTGGGACAGACGACCGGTGCGGCGCTCATGGCCCTGCTCTTCCACTTCGTGCCGGGGCGCAGCACCCATGCGGCGCTGCTGCTGGCCGGCGGGTTCGCCTGCGCCGGAGCCGTCGTGAGCTTCACGCGCGTGCGCCTGCCGCTGCCCGAGGCGCTGCGGCGAAAGAAGGGGGCGTAAGCCTCGCGGGGAGGCGGCCGG
>OIDD01000842.1_pt1 | contig 14785 bp, 12 predicted proteins | sample 1606751 | NCBI WGS metagenome assembly OIDD01 (sample SAMEA3882544, study PRJEB24775) | human gut metagenome | biome: human-associated habitat; feature: intestine environment; material: feces | place: Netherlands | collected 2009/2010
GTGGGTGATCAACTGTAACTGGAAATTCCCGGCAGAGCAGTTCGCCAGTGACCAGTATCATGCTCTGTTCAGCCATGCTTCTGCCGTTCAGGTATTAGGGGCGAAAGATGATGGCAGCGATAAGCGCCTCGGTGATGGACAAACCGCCCGCCCGGTGTGGGAAACCGCCAAAGATGCGCTGCAATTTGGTCAGGACGGTCACGGTAGCGGTTTCTTCTTTACTGAAAAACCGGATGCTAATGTCTGGGTCGATGGCGCAGTTTCAAGCTATTACCGCGAAACCTATGCCGAAGCAGAACAACGTTTAGGTGAAGTTCGCGCCCTGCGCCTGGCGGGTCATAACAATATTTTCCCCACGCTTTCATGGCTAAACGGCACTGCCACACTCCGCGTCTGGCATCCGCGCGGCCCTGATCAAGTTGAAGTGTGGGCGTTCTGTATTACTGACAAAGCCGCCTCCGATGAAGTTAAAGCCGCTTTTGAAAACAGCGCCACTCGTGCTTTTGGTCCTGCTGGTTTTCTCGAGCAGGATGACTCGGAGAACTGGTGTGAAATCCAGAAATTGCTTAAAGGCCACCGCGCCCGCAACAGCAAACTGTGTCTGGAAATGGGGCTTGGTCAGGAAAAGCGCCGCGACGACGGCATTCCTGGCATTACTAACTATATCTTTTCAGAAACTGCCGCTCGTGGAATGTACCAACGCTGGGCCGATCTTCTGAGTAGCGAAAGCTGGCAGGAAGTGCTCGATAAAACCGCCGCTTACCAGCAGGAGGTGATGAAATGAGTGCGCAAGTTTCACTAGAGTTACATCACCGCATTAGCCAGTTTCTCTTTCACGAAGCCAGCTTACTGGACGACTGGAAATTTCGTGAAAGAGATTCGTTACACCATGCGCACCACAGTTAACGCGCAAACACGCGACCGCCGCAAAGGCGTCCAGCCACCGACAACCTGGATTTTTAATGACACCAAAGACCAGCTGGAGCGGCGAATCGCCCGTCTGGAAACGGGCATGGCCTGGGCAGAAGAGCCGCCGTCACGCACCCGTCACTTAATCAGCAACTGCCAGATAAGCGAAACCGACATCCCAAACGTATTTGCTGTGCGGGTAAATTATCTGCTTTATCGGGCACAAAAAGAGCGCGATGAAACATTCTATGTTGGAACGCGTTTCGACAAAGTTCGCCGTCTGGAAGATGACAACTGGCGCTTGCTGGAACGGGATATCGTCCTGGATCAAGCGGTAATCACTTCCCATAACCTGAGTGTACTGTTCTGATGAATCGAATTTATGCGTGTCCCGTTGCGGATGTGCCGGAGGGTGAGGCTCTCCGGATCGATACCTCGCCCGTCATCGCCCTGTTCAACGTTGGCGGCGAGTTTTATGCCATTAACGATCGTTGCAGCCATGGTAATGCGTCGATGTCAGAAGGGTATCTGGAAGATGACGCCACGGTGGAGTGCCCGCTACACGCCGCCAGTTTTTGCCTGAAAACGGGGAAAGCGTTATGCCTGCCCGCCACCGATCCGCTCACCACTTATCCAGTACACGTTGAAGGTGGTGACATTTTCATCGACTTACCGGAGGCGCAGCCATGAGCGATCTGCATAACGAGTCCATTTTTATTACCGGCGGCGGATCGGGATTAGGGCTGGTCGAGCGATTTATCGAAGAAGGCGCGCAGGTTGCCACGCTGGAACTGTCGGCGGCAAAAGTCGCCAGTCTGCGTCAGCGATTTGGCGAACATATTCTGGCGGTGGAAGGTAACGTGACCTGTTATGCCGATTATCAACGCGCGGTCGATCAGATCCTGACTCGTTCCGGCAAGCTGGATTGTTTTATCGGCAATGCAGGCATCTGGGATCACAATGCCTCACTGGTTAATACTCCCGCAGAGACGCTCGAAACCGGCTTCCACGAGCTGTTTAACGTCAACGTACTCGGTTACCTGCTGGGCGCAAAAGCCTGCGCTCCGGCGTTAATCGCCAGTGAAGGCAGCATGATTTTCACACTGTCAAATGCCGCCTGGTATCCTGGCGGCGGTGGCCCGCTGTACACCGCCAGTAAACATGCCGCAACCGGACTTATTCGCCAACTGGCTTATGAACTGGCACCGAAAGTGCGGGTGAATGGCGTCGGCCCGTGTGGTATGGCCAGCGACCTGCGCGGCCCACAGGCGCTCGGGCAAAGTGAAACCTCGATAATGCAGTCTCTGACGCCGGAGAAAATTGCCGCCATTTTACCGCTGCAATTTTTCCCGCAACCGGCGGATTTTACGGGTCCGTATGTGATGTTGGCATCGCGGCGCAATAATCGCGCATTAAGCGGTGTGATGATCAACGCTGATGCGGGTTTAGCGATTCGCGGCATTCGCCACGTAGCGGCTGGGCTGGATCTTTAAGGAAGCACGATGAAAGAAAAAACCATCATTATTGTCGGTGGCGGGCAAGCGGCGGCAATGGCTGCGGCCTCGCTACGCCAGCAAGGGTTCACCGGTGAGCTGCATCTGTTTTCCGATGAGCGACATCTTCCTTATGAACGACCTCCACTCTCGAAATCCATGTTGCTGGAAGATTCCCCGCAGTTACAGCAGGTGTTACCCGCTAACTGGTGGCAGGAAAACAATGTTCATCTGCATTCCGGTGTAACCATCAAAACGCTGGGTCGCGACACACGAGAGTTAGTGTTAACCAACGGCGAAAGCTGGCACTGGGATCAGCTTTTTATAGCAACCGGCGCGGCAGCTCGACCGCTGCCGTTGCTTGATGCACTGGGAGAACGCTGCTTTACCCTACGCCATGCCGGTGATGCCGCCAGACTGCGAGAAGTTCTGCAGCCCGAACGGTCAGTCGTGATTGTCGGTGCCGGAACTATTGGTCTGGAACTGGCTGCCAGCGCCACGCAGCGCAGATGTAAGGTGACAGTGATTGAACTGGCGGCAACCGTCATGGGCCGTAATGCACCACCGCCCGTGCAACGCTATCTTTTACAGCGCCACCAGCAGGCTGGTGTGCGCATTCTGCTCAATAATGCCATTGAACATGTGGTCGATGGTGAAAAAGTAGAACTGACGCTGCAAAGTGGGGAAACGCTTCAGGCTGATGTGGTGATTTACGGTATTGGTATCAGCGCCAACGAGCAACTGGCTCGCGAGGCCAACCTTGATACTGCCAATGGCATTGTCATTGATGAGGCTTGCCGCACCTGCGATCCCGCGATCTTTGCCGGTGGCGATGTGGCAATCACTCGTCTTGATAATGGTGCACTACACCGCTGCGAAAGCTGGGAAAACGCCAATAACCAGGCGCAAATTGCCGCTGCCGCAATGTTAGGGCTACCGCTACCGCTACTGCCGCCGCCGTGGTTCTGGAGCGATCAGTACAGTGATAACTTACAGTTTATTGGCGATATGCGTGGCGATGACTGGCTTTGTCGTGGCAACCCGGAAACTCAGAAGGCGATTTGGTTTAATCTGCAAAACGGCGTGCTTATCGGTGCGGTCACGCTGAATCAGGGGCGTGAGATTCGCCCAATTCGCAAATGGATCCAGAGCGGCAAAACGTTTGATGCGAAACTGCTGATAGATGAGAACATCGCGCTTAAATCACTGTAACCAGGATAATTAGCGAATATCTCAATGCCTGGGGCGTGGCGAGGTGCAAGAGTGTGTATTACGTTTAAATCACATTATCTTGCAAAGGGATTGGTTATGAACACACTACGTTATTTTGATTTTGGAGCTGCCCGCCCCGTTTTGTTATTAATTGCCCGTATCGCCGTGGTCTTAATTTTCATTATTTTTGGTTTTCCCAAAATGATGGGCTTTGACGGTACGGTCCAATATATGGCCTCGTTGGGCGCGCCGATGCCGATGCTGGCAGCGATTATTGCGGTAGTTATGGAAGTGCCCGCCGCGATATTAATCGTGCTTGGCTTTTTCACCCGTCCGCTGGCGGTGCTGTTTATTTTCTACACGCTGGGTACGGCGGTGATTGGTCACCATTACTGGGATATGACCGGCGATGCGGTTGGGCCAAATATGATTAATTTCTGGAAGAATGTCAGTATCGCTGGCGCATTCCTGCTGTTGGCAATTACCGGACCGGGGGCGATTTCTCTCGATCGGCGTTAGGAAAGATGCCGGATGCGGCATGAACGCCTTATCCGGCATTTTATAAATTACAGCAACGCAACCCGCAACGACATCTCTGAAGTTGTTGATTCACCTGGTGCAAGCGCAAGAAGATCACCCCCTTCCGGGCGATGATGATCATCCGGCGCATGGCTCATCGGTTCCAGACAGAAGAAATCAAACGCATATCCTTTATCAAACGCAGGGTCGGAAACAAAGATGAAATAACACGGTGCAGGTGGCGTCGTTTCCATGATGATGGCATAACCTTCCTGCGGCTGCTCGATGCGGGCCTGACCATTCCATCCGGCAAAACCATTGTTCACCCACTGGCGCGGCAACGGCGCGGGCTGGTTAAAATCCAGTTCCTGCGGTAGCTGCTCGCAAAACTCACCCGCCAGCCACTGCTCCCGCTCCAGCCAGTAACCGCTCGCCTGTGCCTGAATCCGCGTTTGCGGCGACAACGGAAAATAAGGATGCCAGCCGGTACCAAATGGCAGCGTCTCTGCCCCTTGATTGGTGACAGAGAGCGTCACCGTCAGCGTATCCGCCGTTAAATGAAACGCCTGACTTACCCGATAGTGATAGACACCGCTGCGATGTTCATACACCAGACACAAACTATCATCGCTGTGCGAGACACATTGCCACTCGCCCAGCCAGCCATCGCCGTGTAGATAGTGCGCATCCCACTCAACATTCGGTTGCAGTTGATACTCACGCCCCTGCCAGACAAAACGATTGCCGCTCACCCGGTTTGCAAATGGCACCAGCGGAAAACATGAGGCATCGGTTGCCACACCGCTTTTTTTACCAGGACGTAAGAGCGGCGTCGTATCGCGCCAGAAGCCTTCGATTACGCCGCCCTGGTCAGAAACGTCCAGCTTTAGCGACCCGTGGGATAAGGTATAGATGGTCATCCGCTAACTCCTTAATCCGGGAAGTTAATCACAACTTTCCCGCATTTGCCGCTCGCCATCAGCGCATAGGCATCACCTGCCTGTTCCAGCGAGAAGCGATGGGTAATGGCGTTACGCGGCCACAGCTTCCAGTCCGTCAGATCATGGGCGCATTTTTCCATATGGAACAGACTGGTCACCCAGGAGCCGATAATCCGCCGTTGATGGTGCATCAGATCGGCGCTGACCTCGAATTCCACTTTTCCGGTTTCACCAATGTAAACCACCCGTCCCCAGTCAGCGGTGGATTGCAGTGCCAGCAAGCGACCTGCGGCATTACCGGAACAATCGAGCGCAACATCCGCGCCACCGTGGGTGAGTTCGGCGATAATCTGCGGCAGACCTTCGGTGGTTGCTAAATAGCCGTGATCCATCACCCCTAACTGTTTTGCCATCGCCAGACGTTCCGGCAGCATATCAACGCCGATGATCCGTTTTGCACCGCGACCTTTCGCCAGCATCATCGCCATCATGCCGACCGGCCCCAGACCGACCACCAGCACGTTATCGCTGCCGGAAACTTCGCCGCGCAAAATCCCTTCATAGGCCGTGCCAACGCCGCAACTGATAAACGCACCATCTTCGTAGCTCAGCGCATCCGGCAGGAGGATCAGATCTTTTTCTTCCGCCAGCAGATATTCGGCATGACCGCCGTCACGCTGCCAGCCGTAAGCCGCTTTTCCTTTGCCAGTACAAGAGATAGGAAAGCCGCGGCGGCAGTTCGGGCAAAAACCACAGCCAGAAATGTGATACACCAGCACGCGGTCGCCCTCTTTAAAATGGCGGCAGCCTTGCCCCATCGCCACAATCTGCCCGCACGGTTCATGACCGTTGATAAATCCTTGGTATAACGGTTTGTCGGGTGCCGCTGCCGTAGCGCGGTGCTGGTGGTAGATATAGTGGACATCGCTTCCGCAAATTCCGGAAGATTTCATTTTGATCAGTACCTGGTTAATCCCTGGTGTCGGCACCGCAACTTCCCGTAGATCGACGGTCGAATTTCCTGGTAAATAAGCTGCCAGCATCGTTTTCATAAATCCCTCATTAACAATACGATTAATTTTCATCCCTGCCGCACCCGCGCCAGGGGCGTTAAGGTTTAGCGTTTCGCTTTACTGCTTCGCTGGGTCAGCAAGATATTCGCCAGCACCGCCACCACGATGATGACGCCGCGTACCACCTGCTGGAAAAAGGAGTTAATACCGAGCAGCACCAGACCGTTACCGATTAGCGTAATCACCAGCACACCAAGCAATGTACCGAACAGGGAACCGCGACCGCCGGAAAGTGCCGTACCGCCGACCACGACCGCGGCGATGACGTCAAACTCCAGACCGTTTGCGGCACCTGCGTTACCAGAACCGAGGCGCGCCGCCAACAAAATGCCGGTCACCGCCGCTAATAATCCCGAAAGGGTAAAGATAAGAATGCGCACCCGACGAACGTTGATGCCGCACAACTGCGCCGCCGTAGCATTACCGCCAACGGCAAAAACCGAGCGCCCGAAGGCGGTTTTGCGGCTGATGAACACAAACAGCGCAAACAACACAATCATGATCAGCGCGGATACCGGCACACCGAGAAATTGTCCGCCCAGCCAGTCCAGCACCTCGTTTTCGTCAATCGGCACTGGCAGTGCGTTCGTCATAAACAGCCCCATTCCGCGCAGGGCGCTCCACAGCCCCAGTGTGGCAACGAAACTTGGTACGTTAAACACGCCGCGCAGCACCCCGGCCAGCGTTCCCATCAGCGCGCCTAACAGCAACACCAGCAGACACGCCACCGCCAGCGGAACTTCAAATTGCAGCAAAAATGCCAGGCACACCGAGACAAAAGCCACCATCGGCCCAACGCTGACATCAATTTCACCGGAGATAATAATCAGCGTCATCGCCCAGGCGGCAATCCCAATGGTGGCGGCATCGCGCAGCACGTTCATCTGGTTATTCAATGAGATAAAGCCAGGCGCGTTCAGGGAGAAGACCAGATAAAGAATGGCGATTACCACCAGCAAACCGATCTCATTAATATGGCGACTGACAAATTGTTTGAGCGAGACGCTCTTGCCCTGCGGCAATGATAATGACGAAGCAGACATCTTCAGGTTCCTCGGTAAAATTCATCAGTGCACAGACAGAATGGCGGACATCAGCTCATCCACATTGACCGGCGAGTGAAACTCCTGCGAGAACGTACCGTGCTGTAACAACAGGATGCGGTCGCACACCAGCGGCAACTCCTCCACTTCACTGGAGATAAACACCACGCTTTTTCCTTCGGCAGCCAGCTCACGGACAATACGGTAAATCTGCTGTTTGGCTTCGATATCGACGCCGCGCGTTGGCTCGTCGAGCAACAAAATCTGGCTGGCGGCATAGACCCAACGACCGATCACCACTTTTTGCTGATTGCCGCCAGAAAGCGTGCCGATGGGCGTTTCGCTACTGGCGGCCTTGACCGTCATCCGCTGCATCACCTCTTCGGTCAGGCGGCGGATGGTGGACCATTGCAGTACGCCGTTGGCGCTGATTTTTTGCCGATTGGTCAGCACTGTATTTTCGTCAACGCCCAACCAGGGAATGATCCCCGCTTCTTTGCGGTTTTCTGGCGTATAGCCAATGCCGCGTTTCAGCATGTCGCCGTAATCGGGGCGCGTGATTTTCTCGCCGTTGATAACAATTTCGCCCTGTTCATACTCCTCCAGCCCAACAATCGCCTTCAGCAATTCACTGCGCCCTGCCCCCAGCAGGCCAGCAATGCCAAGCACTTCGCCGCGACGTAACGTAAAGCTGATATCCTCCAGCTTGGGCTTATGGCGTAATGCACGGACTTCCAGCACGGCCTGATCCACAATTTCCTGAGGGGCTACCGGCGCAATATCAACGTGATCACGCCCTAGCATTAGCGACACAATATGATGCGTGGAGGTGTTTTCGAGCATCACATCGCCCGCCACCTGACCATCGCGCATAACGGTGGCACAGGAGGCAATGCGGCGGATTTCTTCCATCCGGTGGCTGACATAAATCACCGCCACGCCCAGTGCCGACATCTTTTTCACCGCACTGATCACCAGTTCAACTTCTGCACTGGCAAGCGAGCTGGTGGGTTCATCAAGAATGACCACGCGCGGCTCGCCCTTCATCACCCGTGCAATTTCCACCAGTTGCTTTTGCGCCGGGCTTAGCGTTGAAACAAGTTGTTCAGGACTAACGTCAACGCCCAGCGCCTGTAAGCAACGTTGGGCATCCTGCGCCATTTGCAGGTAATCAATCATGCCGTTGCGGCGAGGCCATTGACCAAGGCAGAGGTTTTCTGCCACCGTCAGCCCTTCCACCAGACTTAATTCCTGATAAACCGCACGAACCCCCAGTTCAGCGGCACGGCGAGTCAACGTAGCTTCGTCACCTTCCAGTCGCGTCTCGCCAATCCAGATATCACCGCTATCCGGGCGTTCGCTGCCGGTAAGCATTCGAATGAGAGTCGATTTGCCCGCGCCGTTTTTACCTAACAGCGCACGAACTTCGCCTTTATTGAGCGTGAAGTTAACGTTATCCAGCGCAACGACGCCGGGGTAACGCTTATTTCCTGCCACCACTTTTGCTACCGGGACTGCCTCTGTTGCCGTGAACATAGGGACCTCTGCGAATCAGCGATTAGGGCAGACCATCAACGTGCGTTGCCAGCCACTGTTTACCGTCTTCCGTTTTGGTATAGAGATCGATTGGCACCTGAATCACTTTTTCACCGTCGGCTTGTTTATTGATAACCTTCAATGTTTGCGCGAAAACAGCATTGCCCATTTTCTTACCGGAAATATCCACCACCGCTTTCAACACCTGATTGTTTTCCAGCTCCTGAGCAATTTCAGTGGTCATATCCGAACCGAAAACAGCAATTTTTCCGGCCTGATTTTGATTACGTACCGCTTTTACCGCGCCGAGTGTCGCACCGCCCGATTCCCCCATAATGGCGTTGAGATCCGGCGTGGAGATAATTAGTTTTTCACCAACGGAAATCGCTTTATCTAAAACAGTCCCTTCCTGATTAGCGACAATTTGCGCGCCGGGAACGCGGGATTTTAATACTTCTTCAAATCCTTTACGTCGCTGCACACAAACTTCAAAGGCTTCGCAATTGATGACGGCAATTTTCGGCTGGTCAATTTTATTGGCAATAAAATAATCGGCGGCAGCGTTACCCAGTTTTTTACCAAATTCCAGCGGATCGCCGACCAGATACGCCGAGACATATTTATCGACCCCCTTTTGATTATTACAGGTGTTGTAGCAAATCACCGGAATACCCGCTTCACTGGCGCGACGAACGGTACGGCTACTGCCATTTTCAGACACTGCCGATAAAATAATGGCATCGACATTACGCGCCACGAGGGTATCAACAAAGGTACTTTCTTTCGAAATATCACCCTGGGCGTTAGTTTCAATTAACTGTACCTGTACTGAAGAATCTTTTGCCGCATCCTGAACGCCCTGACGCACTCCAGCGTAATATCCCTGGGTATCAAGGTATATTGCACCAATGGTCATTTCTTTATCCGCAGCCCTGGCAAATAGTGCGCTACCTAATAGCGTAGCCATTAATAATAGATTACGGGTTGTTCTCATTTTTTTAGGCATAGTGCCTCCTGTAGGGTTTTTATTAACAACGGCTTATTCTAATTATTTTGTGATGAGCGGCAGCGCGTGCCGCTCAAATATTACAGTTAATAGGGTTTAGTGAACGTAGTTAAAAATAAAAGGCATCACGGTGGTGAATAATGCCGCTTTCGGCCAGGCCGGATTAATCGCCGTCAATTCAGCGCGAGCAGATTCATATTGCGCAACCTCCCCGAGTCCCGCGGACGCCAGCATCGCCACCATCAGGCATTTTTCTTTATGCTGCTGTTGTAAATCGCCATACAGCGACAACAGGTCAGGTTGTGAAACAGCAAAGAAATCCGCCTCAATACTGGTTTTCGCCATCTCTTGCGCCCACTGTTTCATTTCACTAAACAGTTGCTGTGCGGTTTGCTGTTCACCCAGCAGTCGCAGCGCCATTCCTTGCCAGAAGAGATCATCAACCGGCTGATCGTTGTAATAACTGTGGATGTTAATGGTGCGATCGCCGGTCGCCGCCAGACGTAAACAACGCATCGCTTCAGTTTCATCGCCCTGCGCGTTGGCGCATATCGCCTGCCAGAACCAGATGTCGTTATCAGTTTGCCCCGGTAAACGGCCTTCGCTTAAATTCTCCGGATAATGCAGCGCGGCATGAAGCAGTTCGCTGGCCTGCTGCGGCTGTCTGGCATCAAGATGCTGCCAGGCGCGTAATAACTGGTTGAGGATAAACTGACTGGTGACCTTCCCTTCCCCGCCTTCCCACGGGTGGAATTTGCGCGTGGCGAGAATGTCCGCCGCTTTGTCTGCCTGACCCGTGAGATGCCACAAATTGAGCAGTTCTGCGGTCATGTCGTCGCGTTTCAGCGCAATTTCCAGATTATTTTCCAGACGCGCCAGTCGTTTCTCCGGTGTGGCTCCACTTAACTTATCCAGCAAATCCCGTTCGAAAAGCAGACGTGCATCCTGCGGCGCAAGCTGATAAGCATTATCAAGATAACGCGCGGCCAGTTCATAATCGTGTTGCTTATTCCACGCATGGATCGCCAACCCGCGCCAGCCATCGGCAAACTCCGGCGACATCTCTACGCAACTTTGCCATAAAGTAATGGCTTTGTTGTAGCTGCGCTTGTTGTAGTAGAAGCAGGCCAGTAAATGACGGGCAAACCAGCACTCTTCAATACTCTCCAGCGCCGCCACTTCTTCCAGCGTATTCGGGAAACGGACAAACTGCGGGAAGACATCAATGGCTTTTGCGACCAGTTCGCCGCGTTCGGCTTTCGGCAGCAAGCTGGCTTGTAGATAAAGCGATAACGTGCGCTGACAGTCCAGTGCGTTCAGCATCTCTGTCGCCAGAGTGGGCATTCCCCAGTTAATCAGTTGCCCGGCGGTCATCAGGGCGTTAACGTCGCGTCCCTGACACAGACCGCGCCACTGCGCGAGAGCTGATTCGCTACGACCATCGAACCAGTTCAGCCACCACAGAGTGGCGTTCAGCGGATAATCGCGCAGCAGTTTCTCGCGCTGCACACGCGCGTTGTCCTGACGACCACTTAACACCAGCAGCAGATTATGCAGGCAAAGCACTTCCTGATTGGTTGGGCAGGCACGAAGACTTTGTTGGCAAAAATCCAGACCAGCGTCGAAGTTACCATTACGCGCCGCCAGTCGTGCCAGGCCATAATAGCCACCGGCTTTGCTGTTGCCGCTCCAGACCGCACGCCAGAAATCCTCTTCGGCTTGTTGATATTGTCCCTGACGTTCGTAAGCACTGGCGCGAATCAAACTGGCCTGTCCGCACTGCGGATTTTTGTTCAGCGCATGTGCGCGTTTCAGCGCCTGAGTGGCATACGCCACCGCTTGCGGGAAATCTGCGCGGTTATATTCCAGCATCGCCAGCGCCAGGTTACAGCGGTAATCCAGCGGATCCAGCACCACGCCGCGCAGGTAGTAATCGAACGGTGAACGGCTGGCGTGATGATATTGCTCCAGATGCTGACCGATAAACCAGGCTTCATCTGTACTGGTAATGTCTTGTGCTGCGAGTGGTGCTTTGGCGACGTCCGGCAACGGCAACTCTTGCGGCTGATGTTCCTGATAACTCAGGACAATATTGCCGTCGGCATCGGAGAGCTCAATGGTCAGCCTTTCAGGATTGATACCGTGCAACACGCCCTGGATGGCGGTCGCAGGCATCAGTGCCACGGCATCATCAAGTAACGCGTTGCATTTGCCGATTTCGCGGATCGCCAGGCGGTATCCGTTCAACGGAGAGATGGCATACAGCCCCCACTCAATCCCCCGCTCACTACGCTGGAGTTTTATCACCGCATCGCGGGAGGCATTTTGCACCATGCCCAAAGAATGATAAGGCAGGAAATACTGCTCAAAACGCTTCTCTTCGTAAGCATCAAGCCAGGTAAAATCAGGCTGGTTATCGGCAAAAATACCGGTCATCAGTTCGATATACGGGCCGTTATTGTCGGTCAGACTCTTGTCCCACGCCTGGCCGAATTCACTGTGTCCCCAACTCCACTGTTTTTTACCTGGCGCAATATGGTGGTTGGCAACGTGCAGCAAACCGCCATCTTCATCGTGACACCACGCGCCGACAAAATCGTACTGCGATTTTTCGGCCATATATGAGGTTGGAACAGGCACATTTTTATAGCGAGAAATGTCCACTCCGGCGGAGTAGTCCACTTTGTAGTAAGTGCCGGTGGCGATGGGGAAAGCGGAGACGGCCCGTTTGCCGTGATCAAACACCGCAGTCACATCCGGTGGGAAAACGCTCTGATGCCCTTCCCCCCCTTTCACTGCCGGGTTGGCCCACCACAAGAAATGACGCGGCGTGGCGTTACCGTTATAGACGCGGCTGGCGATTTCCAGCGCCGCCCGGTCAGGGCGCAGGGTGAAACCTGTCATCACCTGTAAACCATGCATCGGCTCCGTTTCGCCTACCCACACCGTCTGTGCACCGTCTTCATGGGCTTCGAGGGTGAAATCAACGGGCATAAAGGTGGTCGGGCGATGATGTTGCGGCCAGTTAAACTCAATCCCACCGGAAATCCACGGCCCCAGCAGCCCCACCAGCGCAGGTTTAATGACTTCATTGTGATAAACAAAATCGCGCTGTTTCACTTTATCCCACGCGCGATGCACCCGACCGCCCAGTTCCGGCAGGATCATCACTTTGATGTAGTCGTTTTCCAGCCACACCGCCTGCCAGGATTTCAGGGTTTTCTGCTCGCTCAGCGTATCGGTCACGCCGTAGGGATAAACCGCGCCGGACGATCCCTGATAAACGCGATTTTCCAGGAACATGGGATGTATATCCTGCGGCCCGGTTTCATAGGTCGGGATCTCAACGCGCTCTTGCCACACTTTTACTGGAGTCATGGTGCCCTCAATATTAACAAGACATACTGAATTAAAAGATTTGTGGCAGTGTATTGAACAATCTGGCAATGTTTTCGCGGAATAATCACGCAATTAACTAAACAAGGTTTAGTGAAGATGAGAGCCTGCATTAACAATCAACAGATTCGCCACCATAACAAATGCGTGATTCTGGAACTGCTGTACCGGCAAAAGCGCGCCAATAAATCAACGCTGGCCCGGCTGGCGCAAATTTCGATTCCGGCAGTCAGTAATATTTTGCAGGAACTGGAAAGCGAAAAACGGGTGGTGAATATCGACGATGAAAGCCAGACGCGCGGGCATAGTAGCGGTACATGGCTGATTGCGCCGGAAGGTGACTGGACGCTGTGCCTGAACGTGACGCCCACCAGTATTGAGTGTCAGGTTGCTAATGCTTGTTTAAGTCCGAAAGGCGAGTTTGAGTATTTACAGATTGATGCACCGACGCCGCAGGCGCTGCTGTCCGAAATCGAAAAATGCTGGCATCGCCACCGTAAATTGTGGCCGGACCGCACCATCAATCTGGCGCTGGCAATCCACGGTCAGGTTGATCCGGTGACCGGCGTGTCGCAAACCATGCCGCAAGCGCCGTGGACAACGCCGGTGGAGGTGAAATATCTGCTGGAAGAGAAGCTCGGCATTCGGGTGATGGTCGATAATGACTGCGTGATGCTGGCGCTGGCGGAGAAATGGCAAAATAATTCGCAGGAACGGGATTTCTGCGTGATCAACGTTGATTACGGCATTGGCTCGTCGTTCGTGATTAACGAGCAAATTTATCGCGGCAGTTTGTATGGTAGCGGACAGATTGGTCACACCATCGTTAATCCGGATGGCGTCGTCTGCGACTGTGGACGTTACGGCTGCCTGGAAACCGTCGCCTCGTTAAGTGCTTTAAAAAAACAGGCGCGGGTATGGCTAAAATCACAACCGGTTAATACTCAGCTTGATCCTGAAAAACTGACAACCGCGCAGTTAATCGCTGCCTGGCAGAGTGGAGAACCGTGGATCACCAGCTGGGTTGACCGCAGTGCCAATGCCATTGGTTTGAGTCTGTATAACTTCCTCAACATCCTCAATATTAATCAGATTTGGTTGTACGGTCGCAGTTGTGCCTTTGGTGAGAACTGGCTTAATACTATTATTCGCCAGACGGGATTTAACCCGTTCGACCGCGACGAAGGACCGAGCGTGAAAGCGACGCAAATTGGCTTCGGGCAATTAAGCCGCGCACAACAGGTGCTGGGAATTGGCTATTTGTATGTTGAGGCGCAGTTACGACAGATTTGATGGCGCGATAACGTAGAAAGGCTTCCCGAAGGAAGCCTTTTTTCAACAGATTAACCGTTTCGCTTATGCGTAAACCGGGTAACGTGCGCAGATGTCGAGAACTTTACCTTTGATGCGCTCGATAACGGCTTCATCATTGATGCTGTCCAGCACGTCACACATCCAGCCAGCCAGTTCTTTCGCTTCTGCTTCTTTGAAGCCGCGACGCGTAATTGCCGGAGTACCCACGCGAATACCGGAGGTCACAAACGGGCTCTTCGGATCGTTCGGTACGCTGTTTTTGTTGACGGTGATGTTAGCACGGCCCAGAGCGGCGTCTGCTTCTTTACCGGTCAGGTTTTTATCGACCAGATCAACCAGGAAC
>OIDD01000844.1_pt1 | contig 14768 bp, 10 predicted proteins | sample 1606751 | NCBI WGS metagenome assembly OIDD01 (sample SAMEA3882544, study PRJEB24775) | human gut metagenome | biome: human-associated habitat; feature: intestine environment; material: feces | place: Netherlands | collected 2009/2010
GACCGCCCTGCAGGCCATGTGGATGTGCCAGATCTCGATCGTGTAAACGCTTGACAGCCCGCCAAGGTCCGCTATAATAGAAGTCAGACAGATGGTTTACATACGGATGAAGCCGAGGTAATTATTATGCTTGAAGATCAGGATTATCAGGAGATCGCCCATATTTTCAAGGTCATTCTCGAGAGCGATATCGGGCCGAAGATCAATCGCCTCGCAGAAGGCCAGCAGCTTTTGCTCGAGACGCTGGCTCCCAAAACCGCGTGGAAGAGCTGGAGGATGAAGTTTCTTTTCTGAAGTCCGTCATCCGCATGCACAGCGAGCAGATCGCGGAGCTGAAAAAGAGCATTACCGCATAAAAGAACGGGCTGCCGGCAGGCAGCCCGTTTTGTTTCGTTTTTTACAGTTCTCCCGGGAACAGCGCGTCGATGGCGGCCGCGGCGGCGGCCTGCTCGGCGCGTTTTTTGCTGCTGCCGGTGCCCTTGCCGCAGGGCTTGCCGTTGAGCAGGACCTCGACATCAAATTTCTTGTCGTGGTCGGGGCCGGATTCCTGCTCCACCACATAGCTCAGCCGCTCTTCGGGGTTCTGCTGCACGATCTCCTGCAGGCGGGTCTTGTAGTCGGCCTCGGCGTGCTTGCCCTCGGTGATGAAGGGCAGGATGAAATTGCGCGCGACCTCCATGCCGCCGTCCAGATACAGGGCGGCGATAACGGCCTCAAAGGCATCGGACACCACGCTGGGGCGGGTGCGGCCGCCGCAGCGCTCCTCGCCCCGGCCCAGGCGCAGATATTCGCCCAGATTGATCTCCTGCGCAAACTGGAACAATGCGCCCTCGCTGACCAGGCTGGAACGGATGCGGGTCAGGTCGCCCTCGGGCCGGTCGGCGTAGGCGTGGAACAGATAATCTGCCGAGACGATCTGCAGCACGCTGTCGCCCAGAAATTCCAGCCGCTCGTTGTGCTGCACCGGCGTGCGGCTCTCGTTGGCGTAGCTGGTGTGGGTGAGCGCCGTCTCCAGCAGCTTCGGATTCTTGAACTTGTAACCAATAATTGTTTCCAACTGATGGCTCATGGATTTCTTACTCCCTTTATGTCAAAAATCGTTCTTTCTTGGCTCCCCTGCCAGGGGAGCTGGCCGATGTCAGTCGGCCTGAGAGGTTGTCAGCTCATCCAGCGCGCTCTGCATGGTGCCGCACAGGTCGTTCTCCACGCAGATCTTGGCCTGCCGGATGGCGTTCTTGATGCCCTTGGCCTTGGAGGAGCCGTGGGCCTTGATGACCGGCTGCTTTGCGCCCAGGAAGGGTGCGCCGCCGTACTCCTCGCTGTCCATCTGGTGCTTGAGGCTTCCCACGCCGCTCTTGAGCAGCAGGTAGGCGATCTTGCCGCCGAGGTTTGCCAGGAACATCTCCTTGAGCATCCCCAGCAGCATCTTGGCCACGCCCTCGGTCAGCTTGAGGATGACATTGCCGGTAAAGCCGTCGCAGACCACCACATCCACATCACCGTTGGGCACGTCACGGGGCTCGATGTTGCCCACGAACCGGATGCCCGGTGTTGCCTTGAGCAGCTGGTGGGCTTCCCGGAGCATCGGGGTGCCCTTGCTCTCCTCGGCACCGTTGTTTGCCAGCGCCACGGTGGGGGCGGTGCGGCCCTCCACCTTGTTGACATAGCAGCTGCCCATCACGGCAAAGGCTGCCAGCATCTCGGGGCGGCACTCCACGTTCGCGCCGCAGTCCAGCAGCAGATAGGCCTTGTTTTTGGCCGGCACCATGGTGGCCAGGGCCGGGCGCTTTACGCCCTTGAGGGTGCGCACGATGAGGCTTGCGCCCACATGGAGCGCGCCGGTGCTTCCGGCAGAGACAAAGGCATCGCCCTTTCCCTCCTTCAGCAGGTTCAGGCCCACCACGATGGAGGAATCCTTCTTGCTGCGGATGGCCCTTGCAGGCTCATCGCACATCTCAATGGTCTCGGTGCAGTTGACCAGCTCGATACCGTCCAGCGGGATATTGTGCTCGGCAGCCGTCTTGCGCACCAGCTCCTCGCTGCCCACGCCGATGACCTGCACACCGTACTCTTTCACAGCCTGCGCGGTGCCTTCCAGCACAGCCAGCGGGGCGTTGTCGCCGCCCATCATATCAACGATAATTTTCATAAACGTCGTCCTTTCTCGGTCAGCATCCTCACCCTCTCAGGCCGCTTCGCGTCCAGCTCCCCCGAGGGGGGAGCTTTTGACAAAACCCTAAACTTTGCAAGGAATGTCAAGACCTCCCACTTTGGGGGAGGTGGCATTGCGAAGCAATGACGGAGAGGGCAAGCCCGCTTCCCGTTTAGAATCCAGTTTCATCCAGCCACTGTTGGAAGCTGGCCACGGCACGCTCGGCCACGGCCATGTAACGCAGGCGCTTGTCACGGGGGCGGCTCTCGGCCGGCAGCGGGGGCAGGATGCCCATATTCGCGCCCATGGGCTGGAAATGTTTGTTCTCGGTGGTCAGATACTGGATCAGCGCGCCGCACATGGTATCCACCGGCGGCGGGGGCAGCTGCCTGCCCTCCAGCCGGGCGTAGATGCTCCGGGCTGCCAGCAGGCCGCAGGCGGCGCTCTCCATATAGCCCTCAAAGCCGGTGATCTGGCCCGCAAAGAACACATTGGGGTGCTCCTTCAGGAACAGGCCCGCGTCCAGCACACGGGGTGCATCCAGGAAGGTATTGCGGTGCATGACACCGTACCGCACGAACTCGGCATTTTCCAGGCCCGGGATCATGCTGAACACCCGCTTCTGCTCGCCCCACTTGAGGTTGGTCTGGAAGCCCACGATATTATAGAGGGTGCGCTCCTTGTTCTCGGCGCGGAGCTGGACATTGGCCCAGGGGCGGTGGCCGGTGTTGGGGTCCACCAGACCCACCGGGCGCAGGGGGCCGAAGCGCATGGTATCAGCACCCCGGGCGGCCATGATCTCAATGGGCATACAGCCCTCGTAGACCGTGACGGTATCCGCCTTTTTGCCGTGGGCATCGGGGTCGGGCTGTGCGCCCTGCTCCGCACCGGCATCGAAGGCATGGAGCGGGGCACGCTCTGCCGAAGCCAGCGCGGCGTGGAAAGCCTCATACTCTGCCTTATTGAAGGGGCAGTTCAGGTAATCGGCCTCGCCCCGGTCGTACCGGGAAGCGGCGAACACCTTGTTGTAATCCAGGCTCTCGGCCGTGACGATGGGAGCTACGGCATCATAGAAATGGAGCCGTTCATCGCCGGTCAGGCGGCCGATCTCGTCGGCCAGCGCACCATCGGTCAGGGGGCCGGTGGCCACCAGAATGGGTGCACTCTCATCGATGTGCTCCACCTGCTCCCGCACCACAGTGATGTTGGGGCACTCCTCCACCCGCCGGGTCACGGCGGCGCTGAATGCATCCCGGTCCACGGCCAATGCGCCGCCCGCGGCCACACGGGCCTCCTCGGCGGCTTCCAGCAGCTGGCTGCCCATCCGGCGCATCTCCTCTTTCAGCAGGCCGGAAGCGGAATCCAGACGCTCGGCCTTCAGGCTGTTGGAGCAGATCAGCTCCGCAAAGCCCGCGCTCTTGTGAGCCGGGGAAAAGTGGGTGGGCTTCTGCTCGTAGAGCGTTACCTGAACGCCCTTGCCTGCCAGCCATAGCGCCGCCTCGCAGCCTGCCAGACCGGCACCCAGTACAGTAACTTTATAGTTGCTCATGTTGTATCCCTTTATCTTATCTCGCACTTCCAGCAGTCAGGAAAAACTTTCCGCCCTGCCAAGGGCTCCCCTACTAGGGGAGCTGGCAATGCGAAGCATTGACTGAGAGGTTTGATCAATCCTTCTTCGGCACCGGCATCTCAAAGCCGCAGCCTTCTTTTGCGCAGTAGAGCTTGGAGCCCTTGCGGAACAGGGTGGAGCCGCACTTTTCGCACTTGGTGGGCACCGGGGTATCCCAGGTCATAAAGTCGCAGTCGGGGTAGCGCTCGCAGCCGTAGTAGATGCGGCCCTTGGCGCTCTTGCGCTCCAGCATCCGGCCCTTGCCGCACTTGGGGCAGATACCGCCGGTGTCCTTGACCAGACGCTTGGTGCCCCGGCACTCGGGGAAGCCGGAGCAGGCCAGGAACTTGCCGTACTTGCCCACCTTGATGACCATGGGGCGGCCGCAGAGGTCGCAGACCTCGCTGGAAGGCTCGTCCGGCACCTTGACCTTCTTGCCCTCCATGTTCTTTTCGGCCTGTTCCAGGCTGGCGGCAAAGCCCTGATAGAAATCGTCCACGGTCTTGTGCCAATCGGCCTTGCCGCTCTCGATCTTATCCAGGTTCTTCTCCATCTCAGCCGAGAAGTCCACGTCCACGATATGGGGAAACTGCTCCAGCATCAGGCCGTCCACGGCGCGGCCCAGCAGGGTGGGCTTGAGCTTTTTCTGCTCCCGCTCCACATAGCCGCGATCGATGATGGTGGTGATGATGGGCGCATAGGTCGAGGGACGGCCAATGCCATTTTCCTCCAGCGCCTTGATCAGGGTCGCTTCGGTGTAGCGGGCGGGGGGCTGGGTGAATTTCTGCTCACTCTTCAGCTCCTTGAGCTTGAGCAGCTGACCCTGTTCCAGCGGGGGCAGGCTGGTCTCCTTCTTTTCCTTTTCATCAGTGGCTTCCTCGTACAGCACGGTAAAACCATCAAAGGTCACGGTGTAGCCGCTGGCCTTGAAGCGGTAGTCCCCCGCATACACGGTCACGCTCACGGTATCCTGCTGGCAGTCTGCCATCTGGCTGGCCATAAAGCGGCTCCAGATCATCCGGTAGAGCTTGGCGGTATCGCCGCTGATGCTCTTGTCCACCTCGTCAGGGGTCAGCCCCGGCACCGAGGGACGGATGGCTTCGTGGGCATCCTGCGCGGCGGTCGCGCTCTTGGTCTTCCAGGTGCGCTTGTAGGGGCAGATATACTGTTCGCCGTAAGCGTCCGCAATATACTCCTTTGCAGCGGTGACCGCCTCATCGGAAATGCGCAGGCTGTCGGTACGCATATAGGTGATCAGACCCATGGTGCCGTGGCCCGCGATGTCCACGCCTTCGTACAGGGTCTGGGCGGCACGCATGGTGCGGGTAGCCGTAAAGCCCAGACGGCGGGAGGCCTCCTGCTGCAGGGTACTGGTGATAAAGGCCGGGGTGGGCTGCTTGGCCCGCTTGCCCTTTTTCAGTTCGCCCACGGTATACTCGGCACCCTCCAGACCCTTTTCGATGGCCCGGGCCTCTGCCTCGTTTTTGGGCAGCAGCTTTTTGCCGGTGCTGTCAGAGGCCAGGCGGGCGGTAAAGCTCTTGTGGCCGGTGCCCAGCGTGGCATCCACGTTCCAGTATTCCTCGGGCTTGAAGTTCTCGATCTCCTTCTCGCGGTCATCGATCAGCCGCACCGCCACGCTCTGGACACGGCCCGCCGACAGGCCCCGGCGCACCTTCCGCCACAGAAAAGGGCTGAGCTTATAGCCCACCAGACGGTCGAGGATGCGGCGGGCCTGCTGGGCGTTGAACAGATCCTCGTCGATGGCACGGGGATTGGCCATGCCCTTCTGCACACCCTTTTTGGTGATCTCGTCAAAGGTCACGCGGTTGGGCTCGTGGGGGTCCAGCCCCAGGATATTGGCCAGATGCCAGCTGATGGCTTCGCCCTCACGGTCCGGGTCGGTTGCCAGCAGAACGCCGTCGGCCTGCTTGGCTTTTGCCTTGAGCTCCTTGATGAGCTTGGATTTATCCTTGATATTGATGTACTGGGGGGCGTAGTCATGTTCCACGTCGATGCCCAGCTGGGACTTAGGCAGGTCCCGGATGTGGCCCATGCTGGCCGTGACCTCGTAATCCTTGCCCAGATATTTGCCAATGGTCTTCGCCTTTGCCGGCGACTCCACGATTACCAGTTTTGCCATGGTTCTCTTCTCCTACTATCTATATGAAACCCTCTCAGTCTCGCTTCGCTCGCCAGCACCGGGTTGCGGTTCCCAGCATCCGCTTCGTGCCTTGGGCGGCACTCGCGTCTTGCTGGCCGCTGCCCCAACAACTTCTCCCTGTTTCGGCCGCAGGCCGCGGTCGTCGTCGTTGCTCCCAGAGGGAGAGCCAACGCATATCCCAGGCTTAGCAACAGCTATCCGTGAGCCACAATTGCCTCTCCCTTCGGGAGAGGTGGCAACGCGCCAGCGTTGACGGAGAGGGTCATATCTTCAACTTAAATTGCGCAGTTCAGCGCAGAATATACCGCTTGCCGGGCAGGCAGGTCACACGGCCCGCCAGCTCCAGCTTCATCAAAGTGCCCAGCAGCAGGCCGGTGGGCAGGCCGCTTGCCGCGCCCAGCTCCTCCACGCCCTTTGCCTTGGGGCCGATACAGGCCAGCACCCTGCGCTCGGTCTCGCTCATGGGGTCAGGCACAGAGCGCACCGCCGCCGGAGCCGCCGCACCCCGCAGGCCCAGCACCCCGAACAGGTCGCCGGGTTTGCAGACGGCTTTAGCCCGGCCCTCCCGCAGCAGGGCGTTGGTGCCCGCCGAGTTGGGCGAGTAGATGCTGCCCGGCACCACGAACACCGGCTTGCCATACCGCTCGGCATGGTTGACTGTGGACATGGTGCCGCTCTTTTCCTGCGCTTCCACCACCACCAGCGCCGAGGACAGCGCCGCAATGAGCCGGTTGCGCTGCAAAAAGCCATTGGGGCCAACGGGGCCGCTCTCGGGCGGGTACTCGCTGATCACGCAGCCTTTTTGCTCGATCTTTTTCCGCAGCTCCCGGTTGGAGGCCGGGTAGGTGCGGTCAATGGGCACGCCCAGCACCCCGATGGTGGGGCAGTTTTCCTTCACTGCGGCCCGGTGCCCGGCGCTGTCCAGCCCATCGGCCAGACCGCTGACGATGATGGCCCCGTTTTTGGCCAGCCCGCTGCCCAGATCTGCCGCCGCCTGCAGGCCGTACTCAGTGGGCCTGCGGCTGCCCACCATCCCAACAGCCCCCGGCTCATTGAGCCAGAGGGGGTCGCCGGTGCAGTAGAGCACCAGCGGCATATCGGGAATGCGGGAAAACGCCAGCGGGTAATCCGGGTCGTCATAGGGCAGGATGCGGATATTCCGCGCCGCACACCGCCGTGCAAAGGCCCGGTAATGCGCTGGGGTGTTGTCGGGCAGGTTGGCCCGGGCAAAGGCCGGGCTGCCCACCGCCTTGCGGAACGCATCGGAATCCCGGTTCTCCCAGGCCTCCTGCGCCCCGCCAAACACATCCAGCACCCGGCCTGCATGGCTGCTGCCCGCCCCCAGCGTGTTTGCCAACCAGAGCCAGCAGAGCAGCGGGTCGGGGGCCGGTTCGGGCGGGAAAAGACTGGTCTGGCCGAAGCCGGGCCCGGTCACAGGCTCTCCTCCCGGAAATGCCACAGCAGGATGCTGCCCGCAATGCCGGCGTTCAGGCTTTCCACCCGGTCGGTCATGGGGATGCGCACAGTGCCGCTGCAGGCGGCAATGGTCTCTTCCGTCAGGCCCTGGCCCTCGCTGCCGATGACTACGCAGACACCGCCCGGGTAGCCGGGCCGGGCCGCGCTCAGGGGCTGGCTCTGGTAGAGTGCCGCCGCAAGGCAGGTGATGTTCTTTGCCCGCAGGGCGGCAATGGCGGCAGGCATTGCCCCCACCTCCATCACCGGCACCCGCACGGCGGCCCCCATGGAGGCCCGCAGGGTCTTGGGGGCAAACACGCTGGCACAGCCATCGCTCAGCAACACGCCGTCAAAGCCGAACGCGGCGGCAGAGCGCAGCAGCGTGCCCACGTTGCCGGGGTCCTGCACCCGCTCCAGCGCCAGATACCGCCCGCCGGTCTTTGTCTCGTCCAGCGTGTGCACCGGGGTGCGGAAGATGCCGAACACGCCCTGATGGGTGCCCACATCGGCCAGCTTATCGGCCACATGGTCCTCCACCAGATAGTGCTCCCCGGGCAGCCCGGCCAGCTCCGGGCACTTTTCCAGCGCTGCCTCGGTGCAGAACAGGGTCTCCAGCGCCGCGCCGCGGCAGAGCTCCGGGCAGAGCTTGCGGCCCTCGGCCAGAAATTTCCCCTCACTGCGCCGGAACGCCCCGCTGGAAGCAAGGCGGCAGGCATATTTGATCTTTGCGTTTTCCCGGCTGGTGATCTTTTCCATGCGGTCCTCCAGAAGATACAAAAATATACAAAAAGGACGCCCGCGTATTTTACTACGCGCGGGCGTCTTTCAGGTCTTTATCAGGCGTTCTTCACGGTCTCGACCAGAGCAGCAAAGCTCTGAGGATCGTTGATGGCCATCTCGCTCAGCATCTTGCGGTTCAGCTCGATGCCTGCCTTCTTCAGGCCAGCCATGAAGGTGGAGTAGTTCATGCCCAGGGGACGAACTGCATTGTTGATGCGGCAGATCCACAGGTTGCGGAACTGGCGCTTCTTCATGCGGCGGCCAGCCAGAGCGTAGTTGCCGCTCTTCATGACCTGCTGCTTGGCCATCTTAAAGTGCTTGCTCTTGCAGCCATAGAAGCCCTTAGCCAGCTTCAGCATCTTCTTACGACGTTTGTGAGTCATGGTTGCGCCCTTGATACGTGCCATTTTTTATATCTCCTTTAGTTATCTCTTAGAATGTCTTTGCCTGCGGCTCGCACTTAGGCGTAGGGCAGCATGCTCTTGATGGTAGCGGCGTTGGTCTTGTCAACGTAGTTGGGCTGACGGTAGCCACGGGTCAGCTTGGTGGTCTTCTTGGTCAGGATGTGGCTGCGGAATGCGTGGCCGCGCTTGATCTTGCCGTTCTTGGTCAGCTTAAAGCGCTTCTTAGCGCCGGAGTGCGTCTTCAGTTTCATCTTAGCCATTTTAGTTTCCTCCTAAAATTAGTCCTTATTGGGTTTCGGGATCAGCAGAATGGACATCGTGCGGCCCTCGAGCACCGGCGGCTTATCCATGCTTGCCTGGGGCAGAGCCTCGGCAAAGCGTTTCAGCACGTCAGCACCCAGAGCACTGTGCGCCATCTCACGGCCGCGGAAGCGGATCGAAGCCTTCACCTTGTGACCAGCGGCCAGGAACTTGGCAGTCTGGTTCAGCTTGGTGTTGAAGTCGTTGGTGTCAATATTGAGCGAAAGGCGGGTCTCCTTGACCTCGACCACTTTCTGGTTCTTCTTGGCTTCCTTCTCCTTCTTCTGCTGTTCAAAACGGTATTTGCCGTAATCCAGCACCTTGCACACAGGCGGGGTGGCCTGCGGTGCGATCTTGACCAGATCGAGCCCGGCTTCTTCTGCAGCGCGCATGGCCACCTGAATGGACACAACGCCCTTCTGCTCGCCGTCAACTCCGATCAGGCGAACTTCACGGTCACGGATCTGACCGTTGATCTCCAGTTCCTTCGACTTTCCAGCGGTAGCGATAATGAATGCACCTCCAAACAATAATCCATAGTGTTGCAATATTTGGCATAGAAAACGCGGCCGCCCATTTGCAGGACAGCCGCGCGAAATTTCACACAAAAGCGCAGTTCGTTCAAAGAATCGAACCGTGTTTGGGTATAGCCCGGGGATTCCGACCCCACAAGGCGAGCGCGGCACAGGCCGTAGCTGCTTTCTTTACCGGAACAGTTTACCACACCCACAAAGCCCTGTCAAGCACTTTTACGCGATTTCAGGGAAAAATATTACTTAACCTCAATCAACTTCCCCAGCTCCAGTGAATAGATGCCCTTATAGGTCACCGGTTTTGGGGCAAAGCGCTTGCTGATGGCAAGAGCATAGAGGTCAAGCTGGGCGCGATAGGCGGCAAGGAAGTCCGCTTCGGATTTTCGGCGGTCCGTCTTGTAATCCAGCAGATCCAGGTGGTCCGGGAACACCAGCACCAGGTCAGCGATGCCTTGCACCAGCACCCTTGCCTGTGCCACGGCAACGCTGTCGGCGGGGGCAGTGCCCTGGGCGGCCAGCACCTCGGCGGCAGGCAGGGCCGTGATGAAGTCCAGCTCCCGCAGCACCTCATCCGCGGCACAGATGCGCGCAAAGGCTTCGCTCTCCACAAAACGGCAGATGCGCTTTTCATCCAGCTTCTCTGCAATTTCGGGTGCGGTGAGCTTTGCTTCCACCTGCCGGTCACGCTCGGCGGGGATCGCCGTTTCCAGCGTGCCTGCCTGCTTTGCCGCTGCAAGGGCCGCAAAATCGGCGTGCTCCAGGAAGGCGTGAAGGGCCGTGCCCATCTCGGCAGCGGTCAGGCCGTCCTTTGCCAGAAAGCCCGGGCGCTCCAGCGTGGTCTGCTCTGCCTTGTGGACGATGCCGGTCACGCTGACCTTGGCGGGCACTTGGGCCAGCTCTGCCGCCGGGTACTGCCAGGCAAAGCCCTGCCGCAGTGCCTCGGTCAGGGCCGGGTCTGCCTGGGCCAGCGGCCTTTCCTCAGGTTCCGGGTCGGGCGGCTCCACGCCCTCGGGCAGCGCCTGCTGCACCGTCAGGGTAATGGTGCTCCCGGTATCCGCAAAGGGCAGTTCCAGATCCTCGGCCAGTCGGCGCAGAGGGCCGCCGTTGGGGTGGACGAGCAGGGCCGCGCGGAGCCAGTCGGCAAAGCTGTTTGCCTGTCGGCAGAGCGTCTGCCCCGCCCCGGCTTCAAGGAAGGCCGCCGCTCTGGTAAAGGGGTTGGAGGTCTTCCCGATGCCCAGCGGCACGGTCAGGATGAGCTTATCCTGTGCGCGGGTCAGCGCCACATAGAGCAGGCGCATCTGCTCACTGCGCATCTCGGCGGCATGGACATTGGAGAGCGCCGTGTAAGCCGCCGTCTTGTAAGCGCCCTCGCCCTCCTCGGGGCGCAGGCGCAGGCCCGCTCCATACATCCGATGCAGGAGCACCGGCTGGCGGGTATCGGCGGCATTGAAGCGACGGGCCGTGTCGGCCACGAACACCACCGGGAACTGCAGCCCCTTGGAGCGGTGGATGGTCATCACGGTCACACAGCCGGGGCGTGAGCCGCCGGGCACGGTATCCTGTCCCGTGGAGCCTGCCAGCGCCGCAGCGTCAATGGCCCGCACCAGCGCCGAGATGCCGCCGGAGCCAGCCCCGGCACAGAAGGAAGCAAACCGCCGGGCATCCTCCCGGCGGCGGGCACCGTTTTCCATCACGCCCAGTGCGGCAAGGTAGCCGGTGGAAGCAAAGATCTCCTCCAGCAGCTGTTCTGCCGGGGCACTGCGGGCCATCCGTCGCAGCTCGGTCAGCCGGGCATAGAACGCCCGGACTTTTCCGGTAAAAGGGGTGTCCTCCCCGCTGTTCACGGTGAGCAGCAGCGCACCGTAGAGGCTGATGCGCTGGGGGGCGTTTTCCCCCTGCTGCTTCTGGATCTCTTCGGCTCTGGCCCGCAGGCGGACAAGGTCGTCATCGGTGAAACCGAACAGCGGGCCCAGCATGGCGGCGGCAAGATAGATATCCTGTGCCGGGTTGTCAATGACCTTCAGCAGGGCGATGAGGGGCCGGATGTGGGGGGCATCCAGCAGGTTTTCGCGGGCATCCGCATACACCGGGATGCCCCGGGCGGTCAACGCTTCCACATAGGCCGGAAAATCATTGCGCGCCGCCAGCAGGATGCAGCAGTCCTCGTACTGCACCGGGCGGGTGGCACTGCCGTCCCGCACCGGCTCGCTGCTCTGCACCATCTCCTCGATACGCCGGGCGATCCAGCCCGCGTCCGTTTCGGCGGTGTCATCGGGCAGGAAATGCGCCTCCACGCTGCCCGTGTATTCCCCGGGTGCCCCGCAGATCAGCCGCTGGCCGTCGCCGTAGGCCGTGTCGCCGAGTTCCGGGGACATGAGCCGCTCGAACAGGAAGTTGATCCCTTCCACCACCTGCGGAGCCGAGCGGAAGTTGGCATCCAGCGCCAGCATGGCATCGGTGCCGGGGGCACCTTCTGCCGGGCGGGGCCGCGCCGTTCCGCCGGGCAGGGCGGGCCAGCTGTCCAGTTTTTCCCGGAAGATGCTGGGGTCTGCCTGCCGGAAGCGGTAGATGCTCTGCTTCAGATCTCCCACCAGAAAGAGGTCGTCCCCTGCCGGGGATGCAAGGCACCGGTACAAGGCATCCTGCAGGGCGTTGGTGTCCTGATATTCATCCACCATCACGGCGGCGTAGTTCTGCCGGATGACCCCGCACAGCGCAGTGGGGGTGCCGTCCGGGTCACGGAGCAGACGGAGGGCCTGATGCTCAAAGTCACTGAACTCCAGCAGCTTCCGGTCCCTCTTTTTGGCCGAGAACCGGGCATCGAAATCCCGCACCGCCACGAACAGCGCCCGCAGGCGGGGCTCTGCGGCCCTGCGGTCTGCCTCAGCCTCCTCCTCACTGCAGGGGATCAGCTCAAGGATCTGCGCAAACAGGGCAGCGCCCTCATCGGCGCGGGTGCGGATGACTTTTTTGTGTTCGCCGTTCAGCCGCTTTTTCATTCCTTTCAGGCCGGGCAGTTCCTCCATGCCCAGCACATAGGGGGTCAGCAGATCGTAAAGCGGAGTCCACTCCCCCGCCACAGCCAGCTGTTCCACCCTGCCCAGCAGGGCGGCAGCCTTGTCCAGCCGTTCCTGGGCATCGGTATATTTTTCCAGCACGGCATTCTTTGCCTTTTCCCGGGCAGAGGGCGTTTTCTTTTCCTCGGCATCGGCCAGCTCCTGCTCCCGGTCGCCCGGGCAGTCGGCCAGCGCGGCGCGGAACAGTTCCCCTGCTGCCCTGGCACTGCGGGCGGCTTCGGCCAGCAGCAGATCATGCCAGCAGGTGGCAGCAAAGCCGTTTTCCTCCTGCCACGGAGCCAGAAATTCCTCCAGCTTTTTGTCGTAATCGGGCAGGGCGCGCAGGAAATCGTAGACATGCAGGATCGTCTCGCCCGCCGCGCGGTCGGTGCGGCCCTTGCCGTAGAGGTCGGCAAAGGCGCAGAAATCCGGGTCGCGGTAGGCGTTTTCCAGCGTCTCGCTCAGGGCAGAGGCCCGCAGGAGCTCCACACTGCCGGGGTCTGCGGGGGAAAAGTCCGGCGGGATATCCAGCGCCTGAAAGTGCTTGCGCAGCAGGTCCAGACAGAAGGCATCGATGGTGCAGATGGGTGCGCGCTGCAGCAGCATCCGCTGGCGGCGCAGCGCACCATTGCCGGGTTCCGCCTGGCTGCGCTTCAGAAGCGCCTGCCCGATGCGGGCCCGCAGCTCTGCCGCCGCCGCATTGGTAAAGGTGACGATGAGCAGACGGTCCGCATCCACAGGATGCTCCGGATCGGTGATGAGCCGGACAGCCCGCTCCGTCAGAACAGCCGTTTTGCCACTGCCCGCCGCCGCGCTCACCAGCAGTGCGCCGCCCCGGTCCTCGATGGCGGCCCGCTGGGCGGTGGTCCACTTGGGTTCACTCATGCCTGTTCCTCCTCTCCCTCTTCGGGCTGCCCGGGAGCCTCAAAGGGCTTTGCGGGGGCCTCCAGCGCCCGCTCCCCGATGCCGGTCTCGTGGCAGCAGACAAAGCCGTAATCACACCACTGGCAGGGGCTCCGGCCCGTGACCAGCGGTTCGGCGGCGATCTGACCCTCATAGAGCTGCTGGCCCATCCGGGTCACAAGATCATCCAGATGCAGCTGGATGCGGTTCAGCTTGGCGATGTCTGCCCGCTTGTCCTTCTGGTAGGGGCTGGGTGCGCCTTTGTAATAGGAGAAGGGCAGGTATCTGCCAGTCTCGTCGGCATCCATGGCATCAAACAGCTTCTGCTCGTCCCGCACCAGACCGTCCAGTTTGTATTCCACACTGTGAGCCGCCTTTTCGCGGGTGGTGGTCTCAGGGGCCGGGTCGGCCAGCAGGTAGAGCACGCCAGCCGGTTCCGCCCCCGTAAAGCGGCCGCTTTTATCCCGGGTCAGGCTGAACAGGTAGAGCAGCATCTGGCAGTCCAGACCGCAGTAGACCTCCTTCAGGTCCAGCTTTTTGGTGCCGGTCTTGTAGTCCACCACCCGCACCCAGCGGGTGCCGTCCTCCTCCACCCACTCGTCGGCACGGTCCACGGTGCCCACCAGCTGGACAGTGCGCCCGTCCGACAGATGATACACCTGAGCGGGCACGGCATCCTCGCCCCGGCCGATCTTCAGCTCACAGGCCACAGGCTTGAAGCTGGACTGCCGCTGCTCATCCCGCAGGTAGAGCAGCAGGCTCGTCATGCTCTTTTTCAGGCGGGAGAGCAGATAGGCAAAGCGGGCGGTATCCTCGGGCAGATAGCGCTTGGCGTACTCGTCCACCAGCAGCGCGGCAAGGCCCGCCATAGCCTCATCGTCCAGCTCCATAAAGGGCTGCAGCGCCGCCATGGGGTTGTCCGGGCCGGGGTGAGGGTCCAGCGCCATCTGCAGCACCCAGTGCATCAGGGTGCCGCTCTGGTCGGCGGAAAGCTCCGCCCGTTTGCGGGGCTTCAGCCCCAGCACATATTGCAGAAAATAGCCGTACCGGCAGGTATAGTATTTTTCCAGCTGGCTGGGCGAGATGTGCAGCCGCCTGCCCAGCAGCGCTTCCAGCGTGGGCAGATCCTGCACCTGCCGGGGCGGGTCCTGCTCCATGCGCTGCAACAGTGCCAGTCCCCGGGGTGCCTGCACTCCCTCGCCGGGGGCGCGCAGCGCCTCGGTCAGGCTGGCACGTTCCAGTTCGGTCAGCGGCCAGCCGCCGCCCAGCACGTCTAAGCCGTCTGCGGGGGTGGCGGCAAGGTCGATCAGTTCCAGCTGCGGCGCGGCAGGCTGCAATGCTTCCACGATGGGCTCCAGCGCGGCGCACAGGGTCTGCCCCTGCCCCTTCGGCCAGCTCATCCACAGCCCCTTTGC